>Ga0081455_10008965_pt1 | contig 10338 bp, 11 predicted proteins | sample TabmetS3T2R1_FD_70207 | JGI IMG/M metagenome (GOLD analysis project Ga0081455, IMG submission 70207) | Tabebuia heterophylla rhizosphere microbial communities from the University of Puerto Rico - S3T2R1 | ecosystem: Host-associated > Plants > Roots > Rhizosphere ... | reverse complement strand
TGCCCTGCGCGCGGAGAATTTTGCGGTCAGCGTCGATTCGGCCGAAAGCGAAGAACTTCGGACGGGCGGATTGGCAGGCGCTCAGTTCCTGCTCAGTCTCAACGAGGGCACGCTCGATATCGCCGCGGAAACAGGAACCACGCCGGTGCTGGTACCGGCACGTCACGGAGACCTCAATTCGCTTTTGCGGGCAGCAGAGGGTGCTGCCAAGCGCGGCATTAAGGCGATCCTCGATCCAATTCTCGATCCCATTCATTTCGGCTTCATGGCCTCGCTTGCGCGCTATGCCGAGCTACGGCGGCAATTGCCTGAGGCGGAAATCCTCATGGGCACCGGCAATCTCACCGAATTGATGGATGCAGACAGTGGCGGCGTTACTGCGGCGCTGCTTGGGATTTGTTCCGAGCTCGCCATACGCAACGTGCTAGTGGTGCAGGTAAGTCCTCACACGCGCCGCACACTTCAGGAGCACGATGCTGCGCGCCGTATCATGCTTGCTGCGCGCGAGGACGATAGCTTGCCGCAGGGCTACGGTAGTGCATTGCTGCAGTTGCACGACCGCAAGCCTTTTCCCAATAGCGCGCAGGAGATTGCGGAATTGGCTGCCCAGGTTAAGGACGGGAACTTCCGGATCGAGACGGCCGAAGACGGAATTCACGTTTACGCGCGGGGCATACACCACGTCGGTGAAGATGCGTTTTCATTGTTTCCGATGCTCGGTGTTGAGAGCGACGGCCCGCATGCGTTCTACCTGGGCGCCGAGCTGTCTAAAGCAGAGATCGCTTGGCGTTTGGGCAAGCGATATATTCAGGATGAACCGCTCGATTGGGGCTGCGCTGTCGAACGCATTACTGAAGATCTGACCCGGCTACGTGCAGCCGGCCATACGCTCCGCGCGGATGGTTCGAGAGAAGGCGATGCGGATGATTTGTAATGTCAGGACCTCTTTGCGATGCCGCTGATTCGAGAGAGCATTGTGATCACCGCCGATCGTGAAGGCCGCGTTCACATTGCGCCGATCGGACTGATTGCAGAGGACGGCGACTGGATCGTTGCCCCGTTTCGCCCCTCGACTACTCTCGACAATCTTATCTCAGTCCCATTCGCTACTGCGAACCATACCGACGATGTGCGCGTATTCGCGGGCTGTCTCACCGGCCAGCACCTTTGGTCCACGGTGGCGTCCGAGGAGGTGCCGGTGCCACGCCTAGCGAATGCGCTGTCGCACGCCGAACTTGCGGTCATTGACGTCAAAGACGATCCGCAGCGGCCCCGATTGCGCTGTCGGGTTGTACGTTTCGTTTCCCATATGCCATTTCAAGGCTTCAATCGCGCCCAGGCTGCAGTGCTCGAAGCCGCGATCCTGGTAAGCCGCCTTCACCTGCTGCCGCGTGAAAAAATCGAACGCGATTTGGCGTATCTCCACACTGCCGTCGAAAAAACTGCTGGGCCGCGCGAGATCGAAGCCTGGACCTGGCTGGCGCACAAAGTCGCCGCGCATTTTGCCAGCCTGTCTCCTCCACAGGTCGCAGGGGCGAACGACCGGACGCGGTGAATCCTCGCCCGCTCTACTTCGTGACTGGAGTCGGTTCGATCAGATGGTTGCTCTCGTCGAGCAGCGGAACGCCATAGCTCAATAGGATCGCAGTGAGAGCGGCCTGCTTGTCCCGAATGAGTTGATTGAGCTGGCGCTTCCAATTCTGGTCGGAGTAACGCACACCCATGCCGATGCGATACGTCATTCGCTGCCCCTTTGTCTCTTTAAGCAGTGGCACGATCGTAAGCGGCTCCTTAGATTGCTTCGCGTAATAACCTGCCAATGGGCCCCACAGCACTCCGACATCGATGGTCCCATCAACGATGTCATTGACCATTGCCACCGCGGACGAATCATACCGCGTATCGACTATGAGCGGGTACGACTTGGCTTTCTCGAGGAGGCCGTCGAGCACCAGATTGGTTGCAGGCGGAGTGCCGGCGACCACGCCAATTCGTTTGTCCTTGAGCCGCGGATCCGTGAGCTTGTCGACCCCATCCAGCCCGCGACCCGGCCTGAAAACCAAAGTATACGCGGTGTGGTAATATGGGTTTGTAACCTGAACGATGTCATCGCCTTGGGGCATGCCCATGATGATGTCGCACTTGTAGAGTGCCAGTGTTTGTCTCACAAAACCTGGGGCGTTTGGGAACCACGTGAAAGATATGCCTTTGCCCAATTCTTTCGCGAATAATTCGGCAATCTTGTTTTCAAAACCGGCGCCATTCGTGTCGGAGTAGGGCAGGTTGTGTGGATCTGCACATACTCTGAACACTTTAGGATCAACCAGCTCGAATGGACCCTGCGATTGCGATGCGCCCGGTGCGTTTCCTGGCGGGGCCATTTGCGCGAACGCTATGGTGCCAGCGAACACAGCCGCACCTGCGCAAATTACCAGACGAATCCAAAGCATCATGCCACGCAACTCACGATCATCTGCTTGAATGGCGTCGACTTGCGCTCAGCGCGCAGGACCCAAGCATTTAATTTCGGCCTCTTCTGCCACTTTCGGCTTCTCAGCACGCTTCGCGGGGCGCCCACGCGGGACGGCATCGTTGGCGCGCGCACGCAAGTAGATAAAAATATCGTCGATATAACACATGACATTCGGATTGGTCCCAAATGCGGGCATCACTTTCTCGGATGCCGTGTTAACGTTTTTAACCCCGCTCGCTATTGCCCCGACGAAATCGCCATAGCTGATCGATTTGAGTGCGTCCTTGAGCCCAGGCGCATAAGTCGAGCCTTCTCCATCAGGCCCGTGGCAGACGTGGCAATCCGAATGATAACGGCGGAAACCGGAGTAGGTGTACCAGTCCACGGTGCCATCACTGTCAATTTTGAAAGTCGGGGTATCGTTCTTGTCAAAATACTTGCCGTTATCCTCTCTCACCACCTTCGGATCGCCAGAGCCATCTGCGACCGCGCGAACAACGCTGATGCCAAGCGCCACCGCGACGAATATCGCAAGCGCAAAACTAAGTGGTTTCACGGAGTTTCCTCTGTGATTTCGCATATCCGATGGCTGGCGATTTTTTTACAATCGAACCCGGGGCGCTGCCAAAGACGACGCCCCGGGTCCGCTGTGCTTATCCTGCGTGCCGGACTTTAACTGCCAGGCAGCGCAAATACCGTGAGCTGGCCACCGAGCGAAGTGTAATCGCGCAAGCCAGCGTAGCCGCCGACGGCACCGAGGCCGGCCTGCGGGTCGGTTAGGCCTGCAGCGAGCCCGATGCCCGCCCAGCCGCCGACGCCCGACAGAACGGCAATGTATTGCTTGCCACCGTGCTCGTAGGTCGTCACGTTGCCAATGATGCCGGACGGAGTCTTGAATTTATAAAGTTCCTTGCCCGTCTTGGCATCCACGGCTTTCAGATAACCTTCCAACGTGCCGTAGAACACCACGTTGCCGGCAGTCGCCAGAGCCCCGGACCACACTGAGAACAGCTCTGGAACCGACCATACGATCTTTCCCTTTCCGGCATCCCAGGCGATGAAGTTGCCCATGTTCTTCTTGCCGGGAGGTGGATACATCGACAACGTTGCCCCGACATAGGGCTGCCCTGCAGTGTAAGAAACGCGGAAGGGCTCGTAGTCCATGCAGACATGGTTAGTCGGTACATAGAAAAGCTTCGTATCCGGCGAATACGCCGCCGGCTGCTGATCCTTGGTACCCAGCGCGGCAGGGCACACGCCCTTGGTGTTCTTGTCTTCGCCGGTCTGCTCAGTTGAGTACTGTGCGACGACCAACGGGCGACCGTAGGTCTTCGAATTCTTGTCCATGTCGACCTTGGTGGCCCAATTCACCGTTGGGTCGTATTTCTCGGCCACCAGCAGGGCTCCATTATTGCGGTCGAGGGTGTAGGCGAAGCCGTTGCGGTCGAAGTGGACTACTGCTTTGTGAGTCGTGCCACCGACATCGACGTCGGCGAGGATCATCTCGTTGACCCCGTCATAGTCCCATTCGTCGTGGGGCGTCATTTGATAGACCCACTTGGCCATGCCGTTGTCAGGGTCACGGGCGAAGATCGTCATCGACCATTTGTTGTCGCCCGGCCTTTGCTTTGGATTCCAGGTCGAAGGATTTCCCGAGCCGTAATAAATGAGATTCAGCTGCGGGTCATAGGACATCCAGCCCCAGGTGCATCCGCCCCCGATCTTCCATTGATCGCCCTGCCAAGTTTTGACACTCGAGCTTGCTCCAACCGGCTTGCCGAGTTCGGTTGTCTTCTGAGGGTCGATCAAGAGCTGATCGTCTGATCCTACCGAGTAGGCTCGCCACGCCAGTTTGCCGTCGCTGAGATTGTATGCAGTCACGTGGCACTGCACGCCGAATTCGCCGCCGGATATACCGATCAGGACCTTGTCCTTCACGACCATCGGCGCCGACGTCCCGGTTTCGCCTTTTTTGGGATCGCCGTTCACGGATTGCCACACCACTTTACCTGTCTTGGCGTCTAGCGCGACCAACGTGGTATCGGCCTGGTGCAGGAGAATCTTACCGTCCGCGTAGGCCAAGCCGCGATTGACGGTATCGCAGCACATCACGGGAATGACGTTCGGGTCCTGTCTCGGTTCATATTTCCAGAGGATCTTGCCATCATTCTTGAGATCCAGCGCGAAAACCGGATTCGGGAAGGGCCCATGGACGTACATGACGTCGCCAATGATCAACGGGCCGCCTTCGTGACCGCGCAATACGCCGGTCGAGAAAGTCCACGCAACTTGCAGCTTGCCGACGTTATCCGCCGTGATCTGCTTAAGTTGCGAATAGCGTGTATTTGCGTAGTCCCCCGTGGGCATCACCCACTCTTTTGGGTTCTGCGACATTTTTTGCAATTGCTCGTTGCCGCTCGCTGAAGAAGCAACTAGAGCGGCTGCGGCAAAGCTGGTTAAAAGCAGATAACGCATCCGTGTCCTCCCTGCGAAATTGTCGCGGGTTGACCGGCGCAACAGCACTTAACGTGCCGCGTGTCGGCACCCGTGCATTGGGAAGCGCTTCCGGCAGCGTGTCACAGCGCAGCGTGAGCATCTGGGGCATTCTGCAAGATGCCCCGCTTAGCTTACGAAAAGCGCCAGTATTCCCGTTCGACTGACGCCCTTGAAGCCGGAAACCGGGTTGAAGTCTATGCTCGCGTCCTACCGGCCGCAACTAAAAAACATGTAGGCGACATCTCGGCACGCGCCGAGAATTACCACCGTAGCTTTTAGAAGCACCGCACCTCTGCTTCGGCTTGCGCTTGCCGCAAATTTTTAACTGCCTCTTTTGTCGGCTCGGCCCCTCGAAAGATGGCGCCAAACCGACTGGGAACTTGCGCGAGGCTCAGCACAGTTTGCGCCGTCACATAACGGTCGTAGGAGAGTAACGTGGCGATGATGTCGATGGAGCAGGAACATTGTCGCAACGCAACTTGCGTGTCGCCATGGGTCTTCATGCACGCAAAGACGTAGTCCGCTCTCGCCTCGGTCGGGTAGTCGTTGGTCTGCGCAGTCGCCTGCGCTGCAACTCCGAGCACCATCGCAAAGCCAACGCCTGCAAGGCCTCCAGGTAACCTGAACATTATGCGTCCCTTGCGCCCGGATTGGGCTCCGGTACGGGGGATGATAGTGCTTGATGCCGTTCACTCAAGGCCGTCACCCTGCTGATTGGTAACAGTGTCGCAGCCTTCTTGGCAGCGTCAATGCAAATACGCTCCTATAGTCAAGGCCGAAACGAATCTCTGCCTGACGCTCTGCACCACTCAGCCTAATAGCTACGTCATGTCGAATTTGCGTGCTGTCATCGGGTTCTGTGTCACCGCCGCTGTCTGCTTTTGGGTGGATCGCGCTCCGGCCGACGTGATCCGTTTGGCAGTTCAGAAAACCGGGACGGTTGCTTGGGTGCTGGATGTGATACGCGCGCACCAACTGGACAAGCGGGCCGGCATCACCGTCACGACCCTGGAATTGGCAACCCCGGAGGCCGGGAAGATCGCACTGCGCGGAGGCTCGGTCGACGTTGTGGCCGCCGACTGGCTGTGGGTTTCCCGCGAACGCGAACTCGGCGCCAAGCTCGTTTTCTATCCTTATTCGACGGCGCTCGGCGCCGTGATGGTCCCCGAGAATTCATCGATCAGAACTCTCGCCGATCTGCAAAACAAAACGGTCGCGGTCGCCGGAGGGCCGCTTGACAAGAGCTGGCTGCTATTGCGGGCCGCGGCAAAGCAGAAGGGTGTTGATCTGGGCACACAGGCAAAGGTGATATACGGCTCGCCTGCATTGCTTGCAGGCAAGATGCTGCATGGCGAGTTCGATGCAACGCTTAATTACTGGAATTTTTCTGCGCACCTGGAAACCCGTGGCTTCCGCCAACTTGTCGGCATAGACGAACTGCTGCCGAATTTCGGCGTGACCGGTCCGCTGTCGATGATTGGTTATGTCTTCGATGAAGCATGGGCGGTCGCGCATCGCGAGACAATCAACCGATTCCTCGACGTCACCCAAAAGGCGAAACAGATCCTGCTGAAATCGAACGCGGAGTGGGAGCGGATCGCGCCACTGGTTGGCGCGCGCGACACCGCCACCCTCAATATCTACCGGGACCGCTATCGCCAAGGCATTCCGAGCCGGCCGGTCGATTCCGAGGAGAAGGATGCAAGCGCACTTTATCGCGTGCTGCTCAAGCTCGGCGGTACAGCATTGGTCGGGGAGGGCAAAGAACTTGCGTCCGGAACGTTCTACCGACCAGGCATTCAAAATTAAACTATGGTGCGGCTTATCTCGCTTACACTGTTCCTTGCAATCTGGTGGTTCGCTTCATTTTTCGCGGGACCCCAGATGTTGCCGGGACCGGACAAAGTGCTGACCGCCATCGCCGCCCAGGCGCAAAGCGGCGATCTGTTTTTTCAACTCGGCGTGACGTTGGCACGGGTTCTCGCGGCCTTCACGATTGCCATGATAGCCGGCACCGCGATTGGGCTGCTTATGGGCCGGGTTAAAATTGCCGACCGGATCGGCGATCCGTGGCTCATCGTGTTGCTGAATTTGCCGGCGCTGGTGATTATTGTGCTGGCTTTCATCTGGGGTGGGCTCACAGAAATTGCAGGCGTATTGGCCGTCGCAATCAACAAGTTGCCGAACACCGTGGTTGCGGTGCGCGAAGGTGCCCGCGCTCTGGATACCAGCCTTGATGAAATGGCGCGTGTCTTTGCCCTGCCACGAGGAAAGTTCTTGTGGCACGTCGTTTTGCCGCAGCTCGCGCCTTATCTCGCCGCGGCGGCGCGTTCGGGCCTTTCGTTGGTTTGGAAGATCGTGCTCATCGTCGAATTGCTCGGGCGCCCGAATGGCATAGGATTTCAAATCGGCGTGGCCTTTCAGTTATTTGACGTGACGCTTATTCTTGCCTATGCGCTCGCGTTTGTAGCCGTCATTCTCATTATCGAAACCGCAGTGGTGCAGCCCATTGAACGACGCGCGTTCCGCTGGCGAAACCGGGCACCTTAAGGTCCGTATTGCGCACAAGGCGTTCACGGCAGCGTCAGGCGAGCGTTTCGACGTTCTGCGCGATATCTGTTTCGACCTGAGGCAGAGTGAAGTCGGTGCTCTCGTCGGTCCGTCCGGTTGCGGCAAGACTACGATTCTTCGGATCATTGCGGGGCTTGATGTTGATTTTAATGGGACGATAACGCGTCCGTTATCAGGTCGCCTTGGGATGGTCTTCCAGGAACCACGCTTGCTTCCCTGGCGGACTGTCGATGACAACGTGCGTCTCGTCGCGCCGAGCATCGCTCCTGAGATGCTTGCGTCTCTATTCGAAGTTTTGGATCTGGAGGCGCATTATCTGCACTATCCCGGCGAACTTTCGCTCGGGCTTGCGCGCCGTGTTGCGCTAGCGCGGGCCCTTGCGATCGACCCGGACCTGCTATTGCTTGATGAACCGCTTGTGTCGCTTGATGAAGCTCTGGCAGAGCGACTGCGCTCGCAACTTGCGGCCTTGATAGAAAGCCGTCCGATTACGACCCTGCTTGTGACCCATGATGTTCAAGAGGCGGTTCGGCTTGCTGACCGGATCTTCCTGCTGTCTCCGCGGCCTGCGCAGATCGTTGCCGAAATTCCACTTGCGACACCGCGGTCTATTCGGTCCGAGGGGGAGATCGCCAAAATTGTCGACGAGGTCTCGAGTCGAATAAGCGGCCACGGCTAGTCAGACATTCAATCACGAAGCATGACGCTGCTGATTTTCGATTGCGACGGTGTGTTGGTTGATTCTGAGCTGCTCGCCAATGAGGCTTTGGCCGAGCTGATCAGCGCGCTTGGCCACCCTATGACGACCCAGCAGGCCGTCCAGGTTTTCTCTGGCCTCCGCCTTCGCGATGTTTTGGAATCTGCGGAGGCGCTGCTGTCGTTCCCAATACCCGCCGACCTGGGAGCAGCGGCGGGACAGCGACTGCTCGAGCGTTTCCGGCGCGAGCTCCAGCCTGTCAAAGGCGTTCGCGAGGCCCTTGATATGTTGCCATACCCACGCTGTGTCGCATCTTCCTCTTCCAGAGAGCGGCTTGAGCTCTCGATCGAAGTTACAGGCCTTAAGAAGCTTTTTGGGGAGAATATCTTCAGTGCCGATCAAGTTGAGCACGGCAAGCCTGCGCCAGATCTTTACTTGTTCGCCGCAAGCTCATTAGGCGTAACACCCGCCAACTGCATCGTCATTGAGGATTCCACGCTGGGCATTCAGGCCGCTGTTTCGGCAGGGATGAAAACGATCGGCTTTGCCGGCGCAAGTCATGCGACAGTGGAACTCGCTCAACGGCTGAAGGAGGCCGGCGCCAACATTGTTATCGCCGCGATGTCCGATCTGCCCGCTGCCATAGACCGTTTAACGCGCTGCTAGAGTTCCAGGGCACACTTGCCCTTCGGACCACCAGGAGCAAATATTTGCCTCGGTATTGGTTGGATGCGAAACGCATGCCGGCTCGGTCAATTGCCGTACTGACGCTTTGCGTCTGTGCCTTCGCGTTTTCCGCGGTGGCACAGGACATGATGCGTTATGTCGATCTGAACTCGCCTGAGATGACCACCGCAGAAATGACGCGTGACGAGGTCGCCGCCAAAGCGGCCGCCGCCACGCCCAGCCACCCAGCGGACTTTACCGGCAAGAAGTTATCGGGGCTCGATCTCTCCGGCCTCGACCTCTCCGGTGCGATTTTTCGCGCCGCGCGCCTTAACAAGACCAAACTCGTCGGCGCAAAGCTTGATCGTGCGGTCCTCGACCAGGCTTGGCTGCTTGAGGCGGATCTCAGTAACACCAGCTTGCAACGCGCCAATTTGTTTGCCGCACAGATGTTGCGAACCCGGCTCGACGGCGCCGATCTCTCGGGAGCGCGAATAGTCGCTGATCTCAGCAGCGCGAGCCTGGTCGATGCCAAGCTTACCGGCGCAAATCTCGGTGCCGATATGAAAAATCAGTCCATGGGGTTGATGCATACGGTTCTCAAATCGGCGCGGCTTGATGGCGCTGACCTCCGCAATGCGGACCTATCTCGCGCCGAACTGCAATTCGCGTCGCTCAAGAAATCCAACCTTTCGGGTGCCTCGCTGCGCGGCGCCGATCTCAGCGGGGCCGATCTCACCGGCGCAACAGTGTCCGGCGCCGATTTTCTTGGAACCGATCTTGCTTCGGCGCGATTGACGGCCCCTATCGGTCTTGAAGACGCCCGCAACTTCGACAGGGCTGTTAATCGCGACCGCCTCTTGAAACAATAGACGGCCGCCTCATGCCCGAACCCGTTGGAGCAACGACATGTGCAGACTGATCATCGTAGGTGCTGCCCTTGCACTTATGAATTTCGGAGCGCAAGCCCAAGACAAGCCGATCCGCTTCTGGAATTTGACCGTCTACACCGTTACGGCGCTTCAGATGTCGCCTTCGGGTCAGGACCAATGGGGAATCAATCAGTGCAAGAACGATCGTGACGGGACTGTCGATCACAACGAACGCCTGCGAATAACCGACGTAAAGCCGGGGCGTTATGATGCAAAGATTGCGGACAAGATCGGCCGCGTATGCATTGTGCGCAATATCGATGTGAAGGAGGGCGCTATTTTCACCATCGAGGAGAAGCAGCTCACCGAATGCGGCAAGTGACAGCCATTAATGAATCTTCATTTGTCGCGGATAGCCTGAAAGACGCGCAGTGCTGCAGCGTGCTCGGCAACATCGTGCACGCGAACGATTGCGGCGCCAGCGGCGACAGCCGCAAGGCTCGCCGCAAGTGTCCCGGGTAGCGTTCCCTCGATTCCGTCGCCGGTCAGCGAGCCGAGAAATT
>Ga0081455_10008964_pt1 | contig 10338 bp, 6 predicted proteins | sample TabmetS3T2R1_FD_70207 | JGI IMG/M metagenome (GOLD analysis project Ga0081455, IMG submission 70207) | Tabebuia heterophylla rhizosphere microbial communities from the University of Puerto Rico - S3T2R1 | ecosystem: Host-associated > Plants > Roots > Rhizosphere ... | reverse complement strand
CAGAAACTCTTAATTTCGTTTCGCTTCGCTCGCCTCACTCAATCGTGCCTGCCGGGATCGTCCCGGCGTTTCCGCAACGCTCACCACCACGGCTCTTGACCGCAGCAGCTTGCGGTGGCTTGAGATCGGCTCCTGATCGCCGAACCCGAAGGGCCCTCCTTCATCTATCGTACAGTTGCGCACCGCCAATACTCGTGAGTGCTCGTGACACACGACCCTTTCCGGACCCCTCATGAAGTCTGCGATGGAATGACGCTACCGGCGCGTCAGGCTGCGCAGAAAAGCTGGCGCCAGCTCGACGGCCATCATCAATTGCCAAGGATCATCCAGTTGAAGCTCGCCGACGGGCTCAGGGTCACCGCCCCGAATCGACCGTCAGCCCGAAACCGTCGCCGCATGATCCATCAGGCCGTCACCAAGATTTGGCGATGCTCAGGTCTTCTAAGGGGGTTATCCGCATGGCAATCTACAGACAAACCCCGATGGTCGACCCTGCTGGCCGGTGAGCAGATCCCATTAAGCTCACATGGGGTGGCGCTTTGAGAGCACTATGGGCGTCTCACGAGAGGAACCAGGGGTTTCTTCATTGCTAAGAGCGGTCGGGCTCGCCGTCGCGGTGGGTCTTGCCTATTTCTTGGCAGCGAGGGTCGGGGTTTTCCTTGGGGTTAGCCAGGGCGTACCCATTTTTTGGCCGGCCGCTGGTATTGCGGTAGGGGCGTTCATCACACTTGGACCGAATGGCCGCTTGCCGGTCGCTGTTGCGATAATTGCCGCAAACTTTGCGTCCGGTATCCTAGCCGGCAGAAGCCTTTCCCTCACCATCACTTTCGCCACCGTTAATGCCGGTGAAGCCTTCCTTACTGCCTGGCTTCTTGAGCGCTGGTTCGGTCGCACATTCAGGTTGGACTCTGTCCGACAGGTGTTGGGGTTCGTGGTGGCGAGCGCGGTTAGCGAAGCGATAGCTGCGAGCGGTGCAGGATTTGCTGTCCATTATCTGCAACCAACAACGTCTTCTGCGTTCGCATGGAGGCTGTGGTTCGCGTCCTGCTCACTCGGCATCTTTACGGTAGCACCTCTCCTTATTGGGCTAGGCGAGATCGTACGCGAATTGCCACCGCGTCGCGAACTGATCGAAGGTACGGTAGGACTCGTGGTTCTAGCGGTGCTGAGCGCATTAGTAACTTCCCTGCCGGACCCATGGGTGACAGCCCTACCTGTGGCCGTGGTGGTGCCTGTTCTTTTATGGGTCATCGTACGCTGTCGACCGGCGTTCGCAGCTGCCGCAATGTTTATCGTGGCGCTAGCCGTCTTTTGGTCGACAACCTTCGACCAGGGACCCTTCGCAGACGCCGGCGTCCCTCTCCCCGACCGCATACTCGCTGCCCAAACCCTCGTATTGGCGGCGGCAATACTAGCTCTTGTTCTCGCCGCGCTATTCGCCGAGCGGCGCCGTAATGAAGCGGCGCTCAAGCAAGGCAGGGAGCGCCTCGCCGAAGAAGCCATTGCCCTGACGCGGCTCCACGATTACAGCTCGCGGCTTTGGCAAACATCCAATTTGAATGAGGGGCTCGTTGTTATACTGCGCGGCTCGATTGAGATGATGGGAGCAGACAAGGGCAACGTACAGATTATTGACGCTCGCGGTGTCCTGACCATCAAGGTGCAGGAAGGGTTTGATCGGCCTTTTCTGGAGTTTTTCAAGGAAGTATCTGTCGTGGACAATTCGGCATGCGGTAGAGCATTGCGTGCTGGCCGTCGTGTCATCGTAGAGGATGTCGAAACGGACGAGGATTTTGCACCATTCCGCCAGATGGCATTTGCGGCCGGTATTCGCGCAGTTCAGTCAACACCGATCATGGCGCGCGATGGAAAGCCGCTGGGTATGATCTCTACCCATTTTTGCAATGCGCATCGCCCGAGCGAATACGAACTGCGCATCCTTGATCTCTACGCTCGGACGGTTGCCGATTTTATTGAGCGCCACCGAAGCGACGAGGCCCTGCGACAGAGCAAGGAGCGTTACCAAGGCATTTATGAGTACGCGGGAACCGGGATCTACATTGCCAATCTCACTGGACGCTTTCAGAAGTGCAATCCGGCATATGCCACTATGCACGGCTATACGGAGGAGGAGCTGTGTAAGCTCAGCATCACAGACCTCGTCCATCCGGAAGATTGGCCGCGGCATACACCAGAGATACAGCTTCTCCTTTCGGGGAAGATCCCTTCGTTCAAGATCGTGAACCGATGCGTCGCCAAGAGCGGCGACATCCTATGGGTGCACAAACACGTCTCGCTGTTGCGAGACGCGGCAGGGCGCCCAGAGAGCCTTCTTGCGCTCGTCGACGATGTGACCGAGCGCAAGCGAGCCGAGGATGCCAGAAGAATCCTGAACGCCGAGCTTGACCATCGCGTCAAGAACGCACTCGCTACCGTTGGAGCTGTCGTCTCCCACACCAGCCAGGGGCACCAATCGGTCGCCGATTTCATAGTAGCGCTCGAGGGACGCCTCCGCGCCATGGCGTCAGCGCACGAACTCTTGAGTGCCCGTGGGTGGCAGGGGATGTCCCTGACGGAACTCGTCCGGCGCGAGCTTGCACCGTATGGAACACGCAGCAATATCAAGATCGATGGCCCCGACGTGACGCTGGGCGCAGAAGCGGGTCAGGCGATGGCGATGGTGCTCCATGAGCTCGCCACCAACGCCGCCAAGTACGGCGCTTTCTCGACGCAAGACGGGCAGGTTTCGATCCGATGGGACCGGCAGCAAAACGGACACCTACCAAGTCTGCTGCTCGAATGGCGCGAGAAGGGCGGCCCACCTATCGTTGCTCCTGATAGATCAGGTTATGGAGTGAGCACAATCCGCGACCTAATCCCCTACGAGTTTGGGGGCACAGTCGATCTTGGGTTCGCTCGGGAGGGGGTTCGATGCCGTCTGACCCTTCCGGCTGACTGGCTAGGCAACGATCGTCAGCCGGAGATGAGCGCACATGCTTCACTGCTAGCCTGAGAAAAATGAATTTGAGATCGGCTATCGGCCTGGGCAATACGACCAGCGAACTCGATTTACATAGCTAGCGACTGAAGCGCTCGAGCAGTCTTGCAAACGCTCACATCCGCTTATGGCACACAAGGTGAGCGCCTGCTCACCCAGAAACCAAGGCAGAAATCGAGGGGTCTTCGGACAAATTTCTGCGCGTTGAAGGCGGCCGCGCGGGACTGCCCCTGACCCTTCTCGGAACTCACAAACGCAATGCAGCAATCACCAGGGCGCCCTATGCGAGATCATCTGATAGTCTGATCCCGGCATAGTGCATGTGAGGGGGCTAGTGAGGCGGCGGGAGTTCATCGTCCTTGGCGTGACTGTACATGCCCGATGGCCTAGCCTGGAACTAATGCCAAGCGTTAGAGTGAGTGGGACAGATAGACGCCAGACGCAAAGGATCGCAACCATGGTCGACCGCCTCAAGTTCTACATCGACGGCGCATGGCAAAGCCCGGTGTCGAAGAAGACTTGGCCCGTGGTCAATCCCGCGACGGAGGAGGTTCTGTACGAGATCGCCCTCGGTTCCAAAGAGGACGTGGACAAGGCCGTTGCGGCCACGCGCCGCGCTTTCGATACGTACTCTGTCACAACACGCGAGCAGCGCATCGAGCTGCTTGGTAAGATCATCGAGGTCTACAAGCGCAGGATGAAGGACATCGGCGCTGCCATCTCCGATGAAATGGGCGCACCGTTGAGCTTTGCGGAGCGATTTCAAGCCGGCGCGGGCCTCGGACACCTCATGACGACGCTCGATGTCCTCAAGAGTTATCCTTTCGAGGAGCGGCTCGGGTCGGCGATGATCGTCCGCGAACCGGTCGGCGTAGTAGGAATGATCACGCCGTGGAACTGGCCGCTGAACCAGATCGCTTGCAAAGTTGCGCCAGCCCTCGCCGCGGGCTGCACCATGATACTGAAGCCGTCGGAATACACGCCCTCTTCTGCGCTAATATTCGCCGAGATCCTCGATGAGGCGGGTGTGCCGAAGGGGGTGTTCAATCTCATAAACGGCGTTGGGGCCGAGGTCGGCGCCGCGATGAGCGCACACGCCGACATCGACATGATGTCGTTCACAGGCTCGACCCGCGCGGGGATCGACGTTGTCCAGCGGGCCGCGCCAACCGTGAAGCGCGTGACGCAGGAACTTGGTGGCAAGTCTCCGAATATCATCCTCGAGGATGCAGACCTCTCGAAATTGATCGCGAGCGGAACAGCGCACTGCTTCAACAACACCGGCCAATCCTGCAACGCGCCGACGCGCATGCTAGTGCCGCTCACAAAAATGAAGGAAGCGGCCGAGATCGCGAAAGGCGTGGCAGACAAGGCCAAGCCCGGCGATCCGCGGAGCGCCGATACCACAATGGGCCCGGTCGTCAATCGCGTGCAGTGGGAGAAAATCCAAGGCCTCATCAAGAAGGGCATCGACGAGGGCGCGACGCTCGTCGCGGGCGGCCTTGGTCGGCCAGATGGGCTCAACAAAGGCTACTACGTGCGTCCGACTGTGTTCGCCGATGTCTCGAACGAGATGACCATTGCACGCGAGGAGATCTTCGGGCCGGTGCTGTCGATCATCGGCTACAAGAACGAGGACGATGCCGTCCGCATCGCCAATGACACTCCCTACGGGCTAGCGGGTTATGTTTCCTCAGGCGACGTCGAGCGTGCACGGCGGGTAGCGCGGCGGATGCGAGCAGGTAATGTGAACCTCAATGGCGCAGCCAATGAACGTGCCGCACCTTTTGGAGGTTATAAGCAGTCGGGCAATGGCCGCGAGTGGGGCCGCTTCGGCGTCGAGGAATATCTGGAGGTCAAGGCGGTCGCGGGCTGGGGCGAATAGCTAGGCGCGGATCGCGTCCGGCACGCCCTCGGGCTATCCTCTTACCGGGTATCTTGGGAAATTTGCTGGCCATATGCCGCCAGGGTGACGCCCGCTTTTGGCAACAAGGCGGCCCAAAGTCTGCCCGATGCCAACCAGGGCAGTTGGTTGAGCTATTCCGGACCCGATGTGCTCGGCAGGAAACCTTCTCCTGTTGACCCACAGCGGCCCTGAACTCGGCCCGCCGTTTTCGGCGCAATATGCTTCGCGAGGCCGCCGCTGAGTCAAAGAGATATGCGAGGCCCCTTTGCTTCAATGCCGCGCGCCGCGCAAGACTTGTCCCCTCTGCTTGAGGGTTAACGCGGTCACTTTGCCATTGGCGTCACGCTCGAACGCGATCTCAGCACTGACAGACTCGGCGACGAAAATGTCCCTGTCGACCGATGCGACCTCCAACGATCCTTGGTTGGTGCCCTGGACGAAGAGCTTGGTGCCCGAGGAGAAGACGCGCAACGTAAATGCGGGCTCAAGCGGATACTTGCCCTCGTACTCCTTGAGCTGCGCTTCGGTCGGCGTCCATTTGCCTGCAACCGGCGCGCGGGCGTCTATCCGCTCAGCCTCCTGCGTACCTCCGCCCTGAAACCAAGTGAAGGTGTATGTGCCGTCGGCCTTGCGCTTTGGCCGCAACAGCGCGTCGAATTTTAGAGGATAGAAATCGCCCGCGCTGTCGTAGCCCATATCAAATTCCGGCTGGGCGTCGGCTTGGATGGTCAGAGCGTTGCCTTTGTGGCGCAAATCCATGCCCAGCCCGCTTCGCAACCGATAGCGGCCGACGAGAGCGTCAATCAGCTTTTCGTCGGCGGTCGCGACGATGCGCGGTCCGCCGACAGGCACCGAGGGGTCGAGCAGGTGTCGTCCCATCGTGGCGAGGCCCCCGAGAGAGGTGAGCGCGGTGTCGCTCAGCAAGACGACGCCGCGTTTCGCCTCGCGATCGAAGCCGACAAAAGACGAATAGCCACCGGTACCGCCCGCATGCACGTCGATCGTACGACCGTTCAAGTTGGACAAGATCCAATTCATGCCCATGGCAGTGCCGCCGACAGTCGCGACGTGCTGTTGTGTTCGCGCCAGAGCAGGCGTGATAGCGCTTTCACGCGTGCCGAGCTCGCCTTCGAGGTAGCGCACCATGTCGGGCAGCGTAGCGCGCACGCCGCCGACCCCGGCCATGTCGACAGGAAAATCCCAGGGCCCCGTCGGCATGGTATTGGGGAGGTGACCTTGAGCAAGATGAACGTGCGGCGGGCGCTGAGCAATGTAGGTGTCGTTCATGCCGAGCGGCGCAAGCAAACGTTCGCGCAGCAACGTCTCGTAGTCTTTACCACTGTGCCTGGCGAGCCCGTAGGACAGCACCATCATGGCGAAATTGGAATATTCCCACTGTAAGCCGGGCTCGCGCGTGAGCTTTGTCGCGGCCAAGACGCCGAGCAGATCGCGCAGGGTCAATGCGGCATAAGGGTTGTTCCGGTCGGTGCTGCGCCACGGGAACGACGGCAGGCCGGACGTGTGGGTGACGATGTCGCGGATAGTGATCTCGCGACCGCCATATGACGGCACGCTCGTTCCTGGCGGCAGTAGTTTGGCGATCGGATCAGTGAGCGCAATCTCGTCGCGCGCAACAAATTCTGCGAGCAGTGCAGCGGTCATCGTCTTGGTGACGGAGCCGATTTCGAACGCCTTGCGCTCGTCGTAGGGGCGCTGGTATTTCGCATCGGCGCAGAAATATGCGCTCGCGGTCGCGCCCTTCTCGATTAAGGCGGCTGCGACGCAAGTGCCGGTACGGTCACCCTTGAAGCGGTACTCGAGCGACGCGCGCAGATCGCTATCACTCATAGCAAAGGCCGACGAAACGGAAAGCGTCACGGCGGCAAGGCTAAGGAGATGCGTTCGCATGGCCCCTCGTTACCAACGGCACCAGGACAAACATTCTTCCGGAACAGAAATCTGGTGGGCTGCGAGAGTCAAGAACCGGGCCCGGCCCTCCAGCTTTCGACGCCGCAGAGCTTCCGTCAGGTTTCAGAGGTACTTAGCTGTGATTAGCGGCTCGCCCACACGCGGCTGTGACCCTTTTTCACCGTCGGCAAAGCGTGCCAGTTACGATGCAAGATTGGGCTGAGGACGGCCGGTGATATCGCGCGACCAAGAGCACGAAGGAGTCATGCGCCGCTTCACCGGGAGATTTGCGCTTGCAAAATTTTGCCGATGGGCCTGATTGGTCGCCATCAATTCTATGTCCTGCGTGCGCCGTTGGGCTCTTGGGGCATCAAGCGGAACGCACTCCACCACCGAGGGTCGTCTCATGGAACTCCGTGAGAGCTGGGAAGCTCACGCCCGGCAGTGGATCGCGTGGGCCCGTGCCCCTGACCACGACAGCTACTGGCGATATCACCGCGATCTGTTCCTTCGCCTCTTGCCCGCTCCCGGAAGGCGGACCCTCGACGTAGGCTGTGGCGAAGGTCGGCTTACGCGTCACCTGAAGGGGCTCGGCCATCAGATAGTTGGCGTGGATGCGTCGCCGACTCTTGTTGCTGCGGCGCGGGAACTCGACCCTTCGATAGATATCCGCCAGGCGGACGCGGCAGCCCTTCCCTTCGACGAAGCCAGCTCGGATCTGGCCATTGCCTTCATGTCGCTTCACGACATTGATGACATGCCAGCTGCGGTGAGGGAAATTGCACGTGTGCTTGAGCCGGGCGGCCGCTTCTGCATCGCTATCGTCCACCCGATCAATTCCGCAGGGCGCTTCGAGAGTGAGCGCGCCGACGCGCCGTTTGCCATCAAGGGAGGTTATCTTGAGCCCTTCCAGTACGCCGATACGGTCGAGCGTGACGGCCTCTCCATGACTTTCCACAGTCGGCATCGCCCGCTCGAGGCCAACTCCGTCGCGCTCGAGGATTCTGGCTTCGTCGTCGAGGCCATCCGGGAGCCCCGCGTCCCGGACCATGCCATTGCTTCCGAACGCGGCCGCCGCTGGCAGCGATTACCCCTGTTTCTCCACCTGCGCACACGCCGCATGGCGTCGGGTTAATCGGGCCGTGCCGGTGATGCGATTGCTGCGGCGCACGAGTCTCTTGCTGGCAGTGCGCCCCGTGGGCGCGAATCATCAGTGAGGGAGGATCTCACCCAGATAATTGTCGATCAGTCTGGAAGCTGGCAGGCGGCTTGGCTGGGTAACCGGTTGGGTCGGAGCCCTGCGACAAAGGCAGCCTTGGGCTGCTTAGCGATCCGGCGGGCCGTAACGTGAGTGAAGCCTGAGCAGGCCTCGAAAGTGACAAGGCGGATGCCGACCCTCCTGCCATTTGGGGAAGGCAGCACGAGCGGGGAAGCAATCGACATAAGCACCCGTTTGGTCCGCCGGGCGAGGCGGCCTTTGACCCGGATCTGAAATCAATTCGTAAGCTGTGCTTTACATCACAGCGGCTATTGGCCTGTTCGTGGTGCGCTCCGGGTTGCACTTTTCGTTCCGTTGCTTCCGCCCCCGGGAGGAGTCGATGCATAAGCCGTTGCCTGACTGAAAGCATCACTCAGCAACAAGGCCAGTCCCGACATTGCCAACGCAGATGTTCGCGAAACGTTATGAATGTTGCCCGGGAGCGACTAGATGGCGAGTCCGATTGCAAAGCATGCCATAATCATCGGTGCCGGCATCGCGGGCCTCACAGCAGCTAAAGCGCTTTCTGCTCATTTTGAGAGTGTAACGATCCTTGATCGTGACGCGTTACCCGAGAGACCTGTACCGCGTCGGGGAACGCCACAAGCGCGACACGTGCATGCGCTCCTCGCTGGCGGCCAGAAGGCGCTCGCCGAATTGTTTCCAGGTTTTGAACAAGCAATCGAATGCGCGGGAGCGGTTCGGGCACGGGCTGGGCTTGATGTCATGGTCGAGCGTCCAGGTTATGATCCCTTCCCGCAACGCGACCTCGGTTTCGATAGCTTTTGCCTATCGCGACCTCTGCTGGAGTTTATGGTTAAGCGAGCCATCGAGCGGCAAGCCAGAATTAGTGTGCGTTCGCACACCAGGGTCGTGGAGCTTCTTGCCTCACCAGATGGCATAAGCGTCATCGGCGTTCTATGCGAAACCGCCCAACGACAAATCGAGACGATCGAGGCAGATCTAGTCGTTGACGCCTCCGGGCGTGGCGGTTTGACGCTCGCATTGCTGGAGGCTATCGGCCATCCCAAGCCGGACGAAACACTGATTGGCATAGACCAAGGCTATTCCACCGCTATCTTCGAAATCCCGGACGATGCCCCAACAACCTGGAAGGGCGTCCTGCACATGGCGACTCCTCCTGACAGCAGCCGCGGTGCTTTAATCCTCCCAATGGAGCGCGGCCGGTGGATCGTCGGCCTCGGCGGAAACCACGGTGACGCGCCTCCCGGCGATGTCGACGGGTATATGGCCTTTGTGAAGACGCTTCGAACTCGGACTGTCTTTAATGCCATTCGCAACGCCAAGCGCATTAGTGATATAGCCCGCTTCAAGTTGCCTGCCAGCGTATGGCGACACTTTGAGAGGCTAGAGCGGTTCCCGAACGGCCTACTCGTGATTGGTGATTCACTTTGCAGGTTCAATCCGGTCTTTGGCCAGGGCATGAGTGTCGCCGCTCAACAAGCTTGCCTTCTCTCTCGCCTCATTGGTTCACGAACCGGACTCTCCGACCCCCTGGTCGGCTTGGCACCGGCATTCTTCGCCGAAACTCAAGGCCTGTTAGAGGCGCCATGGGCCACGGCTGTCTCTGACTTTGTGTTTCCCGAAACGCGCGGAGATCGTCCAGCCGATTTCGACACCAGGCTTCAATACGGTAGGGCTTTGATCCGACTCGCCGCCCACGATGCCTCGGTGCACAAAATCCTTGCGGAAGTGAACAGCCTGCTACGGCCGCAACGTGCGCTCCGCGATCCGCAACTTGCGAGCCGAATCACCGAGATAATGCAGATCCTGCCTTGAACCGCGCATTCGTAGATGGACGATACCCACCATCGATCCGCAGTTTCGGCTATCTGTTTACCCAAGAGGCCATAACCTCAACAAATCTACCCTGCCCTTTTTTATCAATCCATAAAACGGGGCGACCGCAAGAACACCTAAGTAGTTGAAATGGGAGGTTGAGATGTTGCGGAAGCGGAAGGAGCCGAAAGCAAAGAAGCGCGTTGCTGAGGCGCTCCTACGGGACATGCAGGGTACGGCCGCTGAGAAACCTGCGCTGTTTGCGAAGCTGAAGGCGCGCGGAGGATTTGCCGGTGAGGACCGCGCCGAGCTTTTCAAGGTCGAGCGGATGGCTACGGACGTTTGCGGCGACCGAGAAGTAATTGACCGTTTCCGGAGGCTCAAGCAATCCGGACTCGCATCGCTTGCCTCCTACGGATAGACTTTTGGCTGACGATTTTAAATTTGACCTCGGATTTTTGACCGTCG
>Ga0081455_10008963_pt1 | contig 10338 bp, 10 predicted proteins | sample TabmetS3T2R1_FD_70207 | JGI IMG/M metagenome (GOLD analysis project Ga0081455, IMG submission 70207) | Tabebuia heterophylla rhizosphere microbial communities from the University of Puerto Rico - S3T2R1 | ecosystem: Host-associated > Plants > Roots > Rhizosphere ... | reverse complement strand
CTCAAGGCGTGGACTAAAGGAATGCGTGTTGTGTGGACATTTTCTGATGCGCGCGATGGCGTGCTGGTCACGATCTCGCATGATCTCCAGTTTCGAATTCCTGCTTTGGCAGCGGTCGTTGAACCCATAATCGGCAAATTTTTCATCTCTAACGTTGCAAACAAAACTTTGCGCTGCATGAAAGATCATTTGGAGGCAAGAGCAGACAAGGTGAACGCATGAGCCCCATGGCGCCAACGGCTACGGCGCGGAGGCCTCGAAGACGCGCGGTCATAACCGGTATTGGTCCGATCACATGCATTGGAACTGGCGTAGATCGCTTCTGGCGCGGGATCCTCGCAGAACACAGCGGTATTGACCGTATCACAAGCTTCGATCCAAGCGTGTTCCGCGTGCGATGTGCAGGCGAAATTCGCGACTGGAATGCCGAAGAATACTTTTCACCGCACCGCTTGAAACGACTGGATCGTTACGCTCAATTCGCAGTTGTTTCGGCAAAGCTCGCGCTGGAGGACGCCCGCATCGAGTATTCCCGCGAAAAGCCGCAGCATCGCGTGGGCGTTAGCTTCGGCACCGCGCTCGGCGGCGTCTGCAAAGCCGAGGAGCAATACATCAGATACCTGAAAAAGGGCGCGCGCGGCGTCCAACCCACGCTTGCGGTTCAGGTCTTTGGTGGTTCGGCGCATTCGAACATTGCAATCGAATTCGGCTTTCGCGGCGTCGGCACTACGAATTCAAATAGCTGCGCCAGCGGCACAGTGTCGGTCGGTGAAGCGCTGCGGTACATTCGCGACGATTTTGCAGATGTCGTCGTCGCGGGCGGAGCTGAAGCGCCGCTTACAACCATCACAATTGGCGCATTCGACATTATCAAGACCATGAGTAGATGGTCGGGTGAGCCGGCATTGGCATGTCGCCCGTTTGATGCACTCCGCGAAGGGTTCGTCATGGGCGAGGGGGGCGCTTCTCTTATCATCGAGGAGTTCGAATACGCGCGCGCTAGGGGCGCACACATCTACGCTGAGGTGCTAGGGTACAGCTTAAACAACGACGCTTTCCATATGACCACACCGCTCCCGAGCGGCGAGTCATGCATTCGCGCAATGCGCGAAGCGCTTGCCGACGCCCAATTGGCGCCTGAGCAGATCGATTATATCAACGCACACGCAAGTTCCACACAGCTCAACGACAGCGCAGAAACGGCGTCGATTAAACAAGTATTCGGCGATTACGCTGGGCGCATTCCCGTAAGCGGAACAAAGGGGTATTATGCGCATCCGCTCGGTGCGACCGGCGCAATCGAAGCGGCGCTTTGCGCGCTTTCGCTGGATCGGCAATGGATCCCGCCGACCATCAATTATCGAAACCCTGACCCAGCATGCGATCTCGACGTTGTGCCAAACCACGGGCGACCGGCGGGGCTGAATTACGTGATGAGCAATTCATTCGGCTTCGGCGGCATCAATGCGTCCGTGGTGCTCGGAAAAGTTCACTGAGCCGCTTTCCAATTTGTTTGAACTTCAGATGGAAGATATCCGATGTGATCGAGAAACGTCGCTACTTTCCAAATCTCTTCGTCGGTCATCATTCCATCCCAGCCACCCATTCCGCTGTAGCGAATCCCGTACTTGATCGCTACGAACATCTGCGGCGCCGATAAATGCGGTGGATTATCGACGAATTGTGGAGCGCGCGGATAGAAGTTTCGCGTGCCCCATCGACTTGGCTGGTCGGGCAAGCCGTGGCAACCAGCGCAATTCATCTTGAAACTCTTCAGGCCCGCGATGAGAACTTCATTCGAAGGGCTGAGTGGGTTCGTTAGGCCCGCTGTCTGGTGGGAAAGAGACGCTTGGAGGGTAGTTTGAGCTAACTTGGATTCCCACTGGGGCGGAACGGCCGTGGCGCTAACCGGCCACCAACCGAGTCGCGCCGTCAGACCTATGACCAGAAGCAAGATCAAAATCAACGAAAGCCAGGATAAGATAATTCTCTTCATAGTAACTAGCTCAGCATATCTGGTCTATTTTGCTTCGTTCTCTTAAGTGCTTGTTGTTTCCGCCATTTCGCGATTTCGGCGTGATTTCCCGAAAGTAAGACCTCCGGAACTTTCCAATCGCGGAAGTCGGCAGGTCGGGTGTACTGGGGCGCCTCCAAAAGACCATCACTGAAGCTGTCGTCCGCAGCCGATTGGTCGTGACCAAGCGTTCCCGGCAGCAAACGCACAATTGAATCAACCAAAACAACCGCGGCAATCGCACCGTTCGTGAGCACGTAATCGCCAATCGAAATTTCCAGATCAACCAAATGTTCGATCACGCGGTGATCGACTCCTTCGTAATGTCCGGAAATGATTATGAGATGCGGTTCTACCGAAAGCTGCGTTGCTAATGCCTGGTCGAACCTTCGCCCAGCAGGCGACGTCAGAAGAATTTTCGATTTACGATGGGAAAACCCAGCGATCGCTTCGCGTGCGTTATGATTGATTTGCGATTTCAGATCCTCCACGGCCGCAAAGATTGGTTCCGGTTTCATCACCATCCCCTGCCCTCCTCCGAACGGCGCATCATCGACGACGTGGTGTTTGTCCGTTGTCCAATCGCGCAGGTTGTGAATGTGCAGATCGACGATTCGGTTTTCCTGCGCCCGCTTCATGATGCTTTCACTCAACGGACCGCGACAGATTTCAGGAAACAACGTGATGATGTCGATTCTCATTGCGGAAAAACATCCAACGCTGAGCCGCAAACGTCCAACGTCGAACTGTAGCGGTCTGTAACCGCCAAAATCTAAAAGCTCGGCGCTCACTAAGCGCCGCTACAGAAGCCGCTGAATGCTATTCCACAATCTCGAGCACTGCCCGCTGTCCGTGACGGGCCGCAGAACTGGCCAGCAAGGCGCGAATAGCGTGAATGGTTTGGCCAGATCGACCGATTACACGGCCCACATCTCCGTGTCGAAGTTGCAATTTAAAGGTGATCATCCTGCCGTTGGGAATTTCCGTGAGCACCATGTCATCAGGAAATTCGATCAGCTCGCGAATGACGAACTCGAGAAATTCTCGCATCCATCAAAAGACTAACCATGAATGGACACGAATAAACACGAATTTTGTCGGACGTCCGCGTCAGTTGCCCGGATTAGACTAGTTTGCCTCCTCGGCTGAGGGCGATGAATTGTCCTCGGCCGGTTGTGAAACCTCTCGTCCGGAGTCAGATACTGGTTCTTCGGCAATCATTTTCTTTTGCTTCTTAATTAAGCTGCGGACAGTATCGGATGGTCGCGCACCCTTGCTGATCCAATACTCGGCGCGCTCAACACTAAACGAACTGTTTTGACCAGTTTGCTTCGGATCATAGGTGCCGATGATCTCGATGAATTTCCCGTCGCGCGGGCTGCGACTGTCGGCCACAACCATTCTGTAGTAGGGCCGGTTTTTCGTACCTTCTCTGCGTAATCTAATTGAAACTGCCATGGCAAGTTAACTTCTCATTCGCGCCATTTGCGCCATCATTTTCTTCATCTTTCCTGCGTTCTTAATCAGCTTCCGCATCTGATCAAAGCGTCGCAGCAAATCGTTTACCTCTGTGACGGTGGAACCGCTGCCGCGCGCGATGCGTTGGCGCCGCCGGGCATTCAGAATGTCGGGACGCGTCCGCTCCTCTTTTGTCATCGAAAGCACAATCGCTTCCGTGCGCTTGAGCTGCTTCTCGTCAATGGAGAGGCCCTGCACGTTACTCATTCCGGGTAACATGCCAAGAATATTCTCCAGCGGCCCCATGCGACGCATCATCTTGAACTGCGCCAGAAAATCATTGAAATCGAATGACGCGGTGCGCAGCTTACGTTCAAGCCTCGCAGCGTCTTCGACGTCGACGGCTTCCGCAGCTTTTTCGACGAGACTGACCACGTCGCCCATTCCAAGAATCCGTCCCGCGAGCCGCTCCGGGATAAAGAGCTCAAACTGATCGAGCTTTTCACCTGTGCCGCCGAATTTGATGGGTCGATGGGTGACCTCGCGCATGGACAATGCCGCGCCGCCGCGGGCGTCGCCATCAAGCTTCGTCAAAATGATTCCTGTAATAGACAAAGCCGCGTCAAAGCCACTCGCCACACTGACGGCTTGCTGCCCGGTCGCCGCATCCACAACGAGCAAGATTTCGTGCGGCTGCAATAATTCTTTGAGCGCTTTGAGTTCATCCATAAGCGCTTCGTCGATTTCCTGTCGCCCCGCCGTATCAAAGATCTGCACAGCAGCTGCCAGCGTTGTTCGCGACACTTCAAGTGCAGCGGCCGCGACGCGCTGCACATTTTTCTCGCCGGGGGAAGGAACATGAACCGGCACGTCGATCTGTTTTCCAAGCGTTGCGAGTTGTTCGATTGCAGCAGGCCGTTGCAAATCACACGCTACCAGCAACGGCGCGCGACCTTGCTTCTTTAACAGCAACGCAAGCTTGGCAGCTGAGGTCGTTTTGCCCGATCCGTTGAGGCCGACGATCAAGATGCGTGTTTTATCTTCCAAGCGAAACGGTTCTCCATCTCCGCCAAGCAGCTCCGTCAATTCATCGTAAAAGATTTTTACGACCTGCTGACCCGGGGTAATGCTCCGAACTACGCTTTCGCCCAGCGCTTTTTCCTTTACGCGAGCAATGAATTTTCTAGCGACCTGAAAATCAACATCCGCTTCGAGCAACGCCATCCGAACCTGGCGCAACGCAGCGTCGATATTGGATTCGCTGATAACGCCGTGTCCACGGAGGTCTTTGAAAATCTCCTGAAGCTTGTCGCTAAGTTGAGGAAACATATTCAGGAGCGCTTTCCAAGCGCGCCCCACGCATTGGAAAAGCGTCGCTTCTTGGTTTGGCGATTATTTTTTAGCCGGCGCCGCGGGGGAGCTTGCAGCTGTAGCCGGGCCTTCTTCGATTCCGAAGGTCCAATGGGTTTCCACTTTTTTACCGCCAGATTTGGCGCTCACTATCACGGTGCACGTTTTGTCGCGCAGCTTTTGCGGAACCTGGTAAGACACGGTGCCCGTTTTCGGATCAAAGTTGGCCGGAACAAGTCCAAGGCCGCTCACCCGCATTTGCACAGTGCCGGGCTCAATCTCGCCGATGCTGCTAAGGTTCGCTTTGATCAGTGGCAAGGCAGTCCGCACCGTTTCACCGTCTGTAGGTTGGGTCGTCAGATCTTTCGCTCCAACTTCGGCTACCGCCGTCCCGCCTCCAGTCGAAGCGCCAATCATGCTCACGGCGTCCGCAAAAACTTTCGGCTTATTTGCTTCAATCGCGTAGCGGCCTATCGCATCCATCGGTGAAGTGAACGTGATCGGCTGGCCATAGACGGTAAACATCGCGTCGTAACCGGAATTTCGTGCCAGTTCCTTCACGTGCTCGTTGTAATTTCCGAACGGCACGGCAAAGCAGTTCACCTTGATTCCAAGCCGCTGTTCGAGCAGCTCCTTCGAACCGACGACTTCGTTTTGAATCCATTTTTCGTAGTCGTCCCCGGTCAGTTTCTTTTTGGAGCGTTTACCGCCGGGATCAATAACAAGCACGTTGTGCCCTTCGCGTAAATCCTGGTGCGTGGCTGAGTGCGCCTGAATGTCGACGCCGTTGTCACGGAGGTCAGCTAGCTGTTCCCATGTGATCGCCTCTCCTCCGCCAAGTGCGCCTCCGCGCACGCCTTCAGTGTAGATGAACAATGTGAAAGGATATCCATATTTTTTCATGATTGGCCACGCTACTTCGTATTGCGATTTCCAGCCGTCGTCGAAAGTAACTACGGCGGACCGCGGCGGTATGTTCTTTTCGCCCCGCTTCCAGGCCAGCAAATCCTGCATCGGAATCACCGTGATACCCTTGTCTTTCAACTCCTTCATCTGCGCTTCAAACGCCGCAGGCGTAATCTCAGTGCCCGGATAACGCACTTTGTCTACGAGCCGATGATAACAAAAAATTATAACCTGCGCGGTTTGATCTACGACTGGCTTGTTGATCTTCGGAGTCACCGCTACCACCGGAGCCGCCGTAGCGACAGCCGTTGCCGGGGCAGTACCCGCAGGTGGCGACTTATCCGTAACGGCTTGTTGCTTTTTGCACATCGAAAAATTCAGTGCCAGCAGCAATGGAAGGAATGCAAATCGGATCATCATAAAAGTGCTAAGGGATTAAGCACACTGGCACAAAACACAAGTTCATTTTATACGCGATGTTGGAAACATGCGAATCGTGAACAGACTTCGGTCCACGCATTCCAGTTTCGGCGAAACATTTTGTTGGGGCGCCTGTTTTTGCTATAGGATGAGAATGCCGCTTTTGGTCACGCGCATCGTCGCGCTCGCGTTTGTCGCGTTATTAGCGGCATGCGGCACGGTGGGAACTCATGGCGTCAAGAACACGGGCAAAACGTTTACCACGGTAGTGGTTGATGCCGGGCACGGCGGGAAAGATAGCGGTGCGTATCGCCGCTACGGTCCACCGGAAAAGATGGTCGCGCTCGATGTAGCGCAGCGTCTCGACCGAAAGTTGCGCGAGTCGCAGGTGAAAACCGTCATGACCAGAGAGTCAGACGTCTTTATCCCGCTCAATGATCGGGTCGCAATAGAGAATAAGCAGAAAAATGCTGTCTTTGTGAGCATACATTTTAACGACTCTCGTAAACGCCGGGCCCGCGGTTTTGAGACCTATTATCATTCCGGAGCCTCATTCGATATGGCCACTCGGATTCAGCAAAAACTCATGACCATTCCGAATTCCTCGAATGGTGGAGTTCACACGGCGAACTTTCGCGTGCTTCGGCTTGCGAACTGTCCCGCGGTTCTCGTGGAATGCGGTTATTTGAGCAACCGCGCTGAAGGCAACCAGGCAGGGGACTGGGAATATCGGGAGTTACTCGCGGACAGAATTGCCGAAGCAATCGTCGAACAGCGGTTCGGCTCAGGAGTTTATCGTGCCTCTCCTCAAATCGCCGCTCAATTGCAGCCGGCCGCAGAACCGGCCAGCAGCAAGATCGCCCCAGCGGGTTCAAGGTAAAGTACGGCAGCGAATACTAAAATTCCTTTCCGCGTTTTTCGGGACCGATAGCGGCGAGGGAAATTAGCACTACGAAAATCACCAGTGTAAAAAGGCCGAGCGCCTTTGCGTAATCGGGATGGCCGCCGGCATCGTGGAAGTGATGCGCCAACTGGGCTTCTACAACGGCTGTGTTCGCCGCGAACAGATTTCCCAACTGATAGGCGAATCCAGGAAACGTTCCGCGCAGAGCGTCGGGCGACAGTTCATTCAAATGCACCGGCACAATTCCCCATGCGCCTTGCACCATGAATTGCATGGCGAATCCGCCGATCACCAGAAGCGTGTACCCTGGCGAAAACACCCACAAGGGAATCAACAACATTCCAAGTGCACAGCACAAGGCGATGGATCGGCGACGTCCCCATTTTTGCGAGAGATGGCCAACCACTGTTCCGCCGCAGATTGCGCCAAAAGCGTAAATGATTCCGGTCGTCGCCTTTTGTGTTACACCGTAATGCCGCTGTTCACCGAGAAACGTTTGATACATGTCCTGCGTGCCGTGCGACATTGCGTTAAACGCCGTCATCAGCAAAATCACGTAGAGAAAAAGCGCCCAGTGGCGTTTGAGCACAGCTAAGAACTCCGTCCAAAAATCACCCAGTTGATGCTGCTGGCGTAACCAGACGGGCGATTCAGGCACGCGCGCGCGAATGTAAACCACAAGCAGCGCCGGAAGCGCGCCGGCGACAAACAGGCCGCGCCAGCCGAACAGCGGAAACACGATCCAATAAACAACCGCCGCCAGGAGATACCCAAAAGCGTATCCTTGTTGCAAAACTCCTGAGAACAATCCGCGTGCTTGAGTTGGCAATGTTTCCATTGCCAGCGACGCACCTAACCCCCATTCGCCACCCATGCCGATTCCGTAAAGCGCGCGAAAAATCAGCAGCACAGTGTAATTCGGCGAAAACGCTGTGAGTAATTCCATGAGCGAATAAAAAATGATATCAATCATCAGCGGAATCCGCCGGCCGAAGCGGTCGCCGAGCATACCGAAAATGAACGCACCGACAGGGCGCATCGCCAATGTGATGGTAATCGCGTAGCTGAAATCGGCGACGCTCGTGCCGAAATCGTGCGCCATTGGCACAATCACAAACGTCAGGAGAAAAAAATCGAACGCGTCCAGCGCCCACCCCAGAAAGCAGGCCAGAAACGTGTTGCGTTGATCGCGGTTGAGGACTCTAAAGAGCCGGATCGCTTCCACAGCGTGTTTCAACTATTCGCCTGGCTATCATATCGCAAGCCTGAATCGAAGGAAGCGGCGATCGCGTACCAAGATGCCAGCAGCGTTACCCGGGATCGCAAACGTTTGCGCTAAACGCGTTGCCTACTACGTCGCTTCGTCGTTTGGTCCCGCCTTGGCTGCTTCCAGCATGTCTTCGAACGGACGATAAAAATTTGAGTAAAAGGGATAAGGCCTATCTGGATGCGCCGGACGATACCGCCAGTGTTTGTACATCCACAGCCAGGGCGCAGGATTTTTGCGCACGTAAGGCTCGAATGAATTCCAGCATGCCTGCGCGATTTGCTGATGGGTCATTCCCGCGGTCTGGCAGATCTTGGGATGAAATACGAGCCTGTAACGGCCGTCGGGGAGCGGTTCGGTGTGCGCGGGCACAATAGGAACGTCAGTTCGCTGTTGCAGCCAGGCATGCGCGGAAGTGACGCTTGTCTTAAGTCCAAAACAATCGATTGCAACGGCACCTTGACTCGCAGGCACTGTAAGATCGACCAGCAGCGCCGTACGGCCTTTTCGACGAAGCACCTTGTAAAGCCGCATGATGCCACGCTCGCGTGGAACGAGTTCGTGACCAGATTGCTCTCGCAACCCTTTGAAGATCGGATCCAGGGACGAATTCTTAAATTCCTGCGAGATGATGGTTCCTTTCAAATCGAGAAAGCCACAGGCAAGACTGAGCCATTCAAAGTTGCTGTAGTGATAACAGGCGATCATTAAGCTGCGTTCCAGACCCGTATCGCGCGTGGTTTCCTCAAAATTTTCCAGGTCAAAGTACTGAGAAAAGTTTTCTTGTGTTAAACGCGGGCTCCACAACAGATCCACCATGGTTCGCCCGAAATGCTGGAACGACTCACGCACAATTTTTCGTCGTTCTTGAGGCGAGAACCGATTGCCAAATGCGACCTCGAGATTGCTCAGCGCCACCTCGACCCGAGGCCGATCAACCAAACTCAGCAGGGATCCTACTACCTGGGCAATGTGACAACAGGTCCGCCGCGAACATAAAGGGATCAGTTTTGCGGCAAGAACAAGCCCAAGCCACTCCAGCCAGTATCGGATTCGCTTCCAGCGCGACCGCATTGCGGAGTTTCAACGACGAAATTCGAATGTCTAACGACTTCCGCCCTTATGATGATGACCCAATTCGGCTACCAGCCTTGTCCGGGATTATTTACCGGGGGCAAGCTTTTTCGAAACTCCGCCTGCTGACGCTCGGCTTCTCTCTGCTGATCCGCCTCGCGCGCCTGCTGTTCAGGACTGGGACCCCCACCTGCACAGCCTAGTAATGCGATAAGGAACGTCGAGATTAACATCGACCTCGTGAGCAGCCTTTTCATATAGGAGATGGAAACAGGACGATAATCAGCGCGATCAACGAGGCAACCTCGGGTCAGGCATGTCCGAACGGTCGGCGAAGCCGGACTATTCAACTTTTGGTGACGTCGTATTCGTCTACTGGCTGCTTGCGGTACCTGTGCTCGAGTGACTTCAGGTGTTGGAGGATCTCATTCAACGCAAGCTCGTTTTTCAGATTAACCTGGTAGTCGATTTCCGCGCGCAGCCGGTCTTTGTGGGATTGGCGGTTTTGCGACATTAAGATGATCGGCGCCTGCAACACGGAAAGCATATTGATTCCAGTACTAAGCAGCAGGAACGGATATGGATCGAAGGCGATTTTGCCCATCCACGCCAACCAGATATTTATCCAAACCCAGACATTAAACAAGAACACCGCGGCTATGATGAATTTCCAACTGCCCCCAAATTCAGCGATCAGGTCCGCTGCGCGATCGGCGAGAGTAAGCTGCGCTGCCGCCTCGACATTGACGTTGCGCGTCGCAGTGTGACGCAAAAGTTCATCTGTGTGGCGCAACCGATTGGCAAGCGCTGTGAGCATCTCCAGCGCGACATTTGGATTGCTGCGCACAAAGGAAAGAAAATGCTCGCGGGAGAGCACAGCCAGCCGCGCGTCCTCAGCAACTCGCGCATCAGCCGAGCGCGGTTTACCATCGAGCAAGGCCATTT
>Ga0081455_10008962_pt1 | contig 10338 bp, 14 predicted proteins | sample TabmetS3T2R1_FD_70207 | JGI IMG/M metagenome (GOLD analysis project Ga0081455, IMG submission 70207) | Tabebuia heterophylla rhizosphere microbial communities from the University of Puerto Rico - S3T2R1 | ecosystem: Host-associated > Plants > Roots > Rhizosphere ... | reverse complement strand
AACGGGCCACCCAACCACGCCCCATCGACCAGAAACACCGTCGAAAAGCCAATCCGAAGTCGATCAGGCCAGCACGTCAACCCCGCGAAACATCCGGGTTAGGTCCACGGGCGGCTGCTTGTCCTTGCCGATGGTGAGAACGACCGTCCAGGCGCTCGGGAATCGAGGGTTGTACGGCGAGAATTGCGCTTGCCGCGCGTGTCCACTGTGCGCCTCGACTGCCCTAACGGTGGCCAATGCGGCTCATCCGAGTTGAGGGTGTAGTCGGGGTCTGAATCCGCCGGTCTCGAGCAGTGAGCGTGCGATGTCGTTCGTGAGGTTGCGAAACCCGAGGGCGCTGCCGCGTAGGTGTTCGAGCCGTCCGTTGATCGCCTCGGTCGGGCCGTTGCTGGTGCCGGGCCGGTCGAAGTAGGCGAGCACGTCGCCGGCGCGCTTGCGCAATGTGCGGCCGAGGTGATCACCGCGGTGAGTTCGGCCGGCACCTTCGCGCTGATCGTCACGATGACCTTGCGCAGTTCGGTCTTCGCCGCGGCGCGGTCGGGGTTGCTGCGGGCGGCGACGATGCGCTGGTAGATCCCCCAGGTCGCTTCGACTTCGACATGACGGGGATCGACGAACACGGCCCGGATGCGTGCTCGTTGGCGGTCGGTGAGCAGATCCGCGCCGGTGCGCGACGCCCGGCGGATGCCGTAGGGGATCGCCGGTTCGGCCGCGGTGGCCACGGGTCTCCTGCTGCACTCGTTGGCGGCAGTGGTCCAGGGCGCCGCCGGCCAGTGCGACGACGTGGAACGGGTCCATCACCGCGACCGCGTCTGGCACTGCCTCGGCCGCGGCGGTCTTGAAGCCGGTGAAGCCGTCGAACGCGATCTCCTCGATCCCGTCCCGGAAGCTACTGGTCTGCTGTTCGTGCCAGGTCTTGAACACCTGCTTGGAGCGGCCTTCGATCATGTCCAGCAGCCGCGCTGGGCCGGAGCCATCCCGCACCGGAGTGAGGTCGATGATCACCGTGACGTACTTGTCGCCGCGGCGGGTGTGCCGCCAGGCGTGCTCGTCGACGCCGAGGATCTTGACGCCGTCGAGACGGTGCGGGTCGCTGATCAACACTCGGCGGCCTTCAGCAAGTACGGCGTCGTTGGCGGTGTTCCCAGCTGACCGCCAACGCCTCGGCGACCCGGGCGATCGTGAGGTGCTGAACGACGATCGAGCGCAGCGCCCACTGCAACGCCAGGCGCGACAGACGCGCCCGCGGTCCGGCCGCACCGCTGTCTTCCCGCCACACCCGGGCGCAGGATCCGCAGCAGTAGCGACGGATCGTGAGCTGCAACGTCGTGGGCCGCCACCCGAACGGCTCGTGCGCCAGCGTCCGGGTCACCGTGTCGCGCCTTCGCCGCCGCACCCGCGGCACCACCGATCGAACTCGCCCGGCTCGACCCTGCACGACAGCACCGCCCGCCCCGGCTCGAGCCGCTGCGCGACCACCTCCAACCCGAGCTCGTCGAGACGACACAACGCGCCGAGATCAGGGCGCATGACGGTAGCGTCAACCACGTCGAGGTCTTCCGGATGAGCGGTGTAGGAACCTTCATCCTCGGAAGGCCTCGACCCCTATCCAGGTAACGACGCGCAGACCGCTGCACCCTCAACTGCGAAGAGCCGCTATACCTGGCGGTTTCAAACTACGCGGACGTGCCGGGGTGTCGAACGCACCACGTGCGTTGTCCCGTTTTATCGCTTGTTAGGCGGCGTGCTGCCACGCGCTGCGACCAAGTGAGCCATAGGTGAATTGTCCTTGCTCGATTCGACTGTCACATGGCGTAGTTGAAACAACCAACGTGCGCCGCGGTGTACCAGCTGGTCGTCGTAGCGCCCCCAATGATCGGGCCCTTCGCGGCTCATGACGACGAAGTAGGACCTAGCATGTGCACACTGGTCATCGACGACGTCAACGTAGACCGATGACACATGATGGCGGAACGGCCAGAGAACCTCATGGCCCGTGAACCTGTCAGCTGCCTGATGAAGGTATCGCACGATCTCATCGCGTCCCTGACTGGCCGCATCGGCGGTTCGGAGAACGCCATCGTCGGCGAACTGACTGGCTACGCCTTCGAAGTCCGCCGAGTCACCGAACCTCGTATACCGGGCCAACGTCTCACATATCGCGGACCGCGCGTAAAACTCGCCTTGCATTTAGCTGGACCTCCCACGAAGTCGAGGATTCGGGGCTCGCCCCCGGCAGCCCCGACCGAGATGATGCGGCACGCGCCGACACGATTCCCCTCTGCTACCAGCGCCCACTTGCTGGCAAAGCCTTGGCCCTGGTGGTAGGCCTGCTCCCGATAGGCGTCAGAAGCCCGCACCACGCGGCTCAGTTCCGATCGTCGCCACATCTGCAGCCTGTCTTGCTCGGCCGCGTCCGCCAAGGCGAACCAGCCTTGCACGCGACCGTGAGCACGAATCCGAGACCTTTGCAACGCGGCTTACCCGGATACTATCTCGCCCGTTGCGCAGAGCGCCACAATCCTCTAAAGTCTTATAGGCATCATGATACTTATCACATCGTGGCTGTGGTCACGGGCTCGACACAAATGCTGCGGCCGATGTCATCCGTGATCCGTTCAGGACCGCGCCCGTGTTGTTGCGCGGCGACCCGAATCCGTCGGACGTGTAGGAGCGGCAAGTGCGAGGTAGAGGCAGACTTCGAGGCTCACTGCTACTGGCAGTGTCTACATGTGCGGTGCTGGTTGCTGTGGCCGCCTGCTCGTCCAACAATTCAGCCGGCGGCGGACGGACGTCCGACGGCAGCAGCGGCGGCTCGGCTGGAGCCGACGGCTCCCCGATCAACATCGGTGTGATTGGAGCGTTCTCGGGACCGCTTGGGTCAGCTGGCACGGCTGATCGCGACGGCGTCCTCGCGTGGGTGCAGACGATCAATGCTTCCGGCGGCATCAACGGCCATCCGGTGAAGGCATACGTCGAAGATGACAAGAACGACCCCGCGACATCGACGCAAGCGCTGCGGACTCTCGTCGAGAGCGATCACGTTGTTGCGCTTGTGGGCACGTATGGTCTCAACACGGACCAGACCTGGGGCGACTACCTGATTGCCCACAAGGTCCCCGTGGTGGGCGGCCAAGAGGGCAGCGACATTTGGAACAGCAACCCCATGTACTTCGGCGCATCGTTTGGCACATCCGTCAAGATCCAGGCGTACTTGCTCGGGCCGAAGGCGATGGGTGCGACCAAGATTTATGCAATGTACTGCGTCGAAATCGCCGGATGTGCCGCCGACGCACATCATATTGAGGAGTACGCGCACACAGACGGTGTCGCCTGGGCGGGCAGCGGCGCGGTCAGCGCCTCCGGTGCGAACTACGCCAGCGCATGTCTGCAGGCCAAGAACAGCGGGGCGACGGCCGTGGCAGCGATCTTGCCTCAATCAGTATTCCAACGGGTCGCCGAGGCCTGTCATCAGCAGGGTTTCGATCCCGTCTACGCCTCGAACTCAACTGTGCTCTCGCCTGACTCACTCAAAGCGCCGTACCTGAACGGCAAGTCCTTCACCTACCTGGCAGCGGTGCCCATCGACTCGCCAGCCGCCGCAGACTACGTCGCGGCAATGAAGAAGTACTACCCATCGGTGAACCTGAGCGTGACCGAAGGACAGGTCGGCTGGACCGGTGGCGCCCTCTTCCGGGCGGCATTGCAAGATGTCCCGCGCAGCGCGACGGTAACCTCCGCGGACGTCATAAACGGATTGAACAGGATCACCACGAACAACTTGGGTGGCCTGCTTCCCCAAGGCATCACATTCAAAAGTGGAATGCCCCACGCACAATCGTCCTGCATTTTCACTGCACACATTAAGAACGAGGAACTCGTGAGCGATGACAAGCCCCTGTGCGCTAGCGGCGGCTGAGGTGCGTAGACATGTCACCGCAGGGGGACTGGGCACACCCTGCATCTCGTCGCGCGTGAGTACCGATCAAGACTCTATATATGAAAACCAGGTGTAGAGATCAATGTTAGCTACCGTGCTTCAGAGTCCCGGGAATGTAGTGCTCGAGGAAGTTCCGGACCCCAAAATTCAGCTAGGAACCGACGCGATCGTTGAGGTCGCAGCGGCAGGCGTCTGCGGATCCGATCTGAACCACTACCGCGGCGGCCACTTCCAGACTCAGTTCCCCAAGCGAATGGGCCACGAGTTCGTCGGCGTGGTGACGGAGGTTGGATCCGAAGTATCGACCCTGAGTCCGGGAGACTTCGTGGTCGCGTCGTTCTCCGTATGTGATGGAACATGCCGCAACTGTCGCAACGGCCAACACAGCGCCTGCGAAGTTGTCACTTACTGGGGCGACCCTGACCACTGTGGATACCTTGCTGACGGCGCTCAAGGCGAGAAGGTCAGGGTTCCCTATGCGGACGCGGTCCTCGTAAAGGTGAACGCCACTGTTCCAGACTCGATGCTCCGCGACCTGCTCGCCGCAACGGACTCGCTTGCCACCGGTTATCACGCAGCTGCTAGCGGTCGAGTCGATTCCACGTCATCCGTGGTGGTAGTCGGCGACGGCCCCGTCGGGCTATGTGCTGTTCTTGCTGCCAAACTACTTGGTGCACGACGAATTATCCTCATGTCCAAGTATCCAAGCCGGCAGCGGATGGCCATCGAGTTCGGGGCGACCGACATCGTAGAGAAGCGAGGACCTGCCGGAGTGGCCGATGTGCGAGAGTTGCTCGACGGGTCAGGGGCAGACGTTGTCCTCGAGTGTGTCGGGGGAAGCGAGTCCTTTGGCCAAGCCATCGATGTAGTGCGACCTGGAGGCGTGATCGAGAGCGTAGGGGTGCCGAACTTCGACCTACCGACCGAAACTCTACGACGGCTGTTCTTCGCGAATACCAGCATCCACTTCGCTGTCGCCGAATCCCGCGCCTACTTGCCGACCCTAATCTCCCACATTCTCTCCGGCGCAATACAGCCTGGTCGCATATTCGACGCAACAGTAGAGCTGGCGACGGTGGCGGAAGCCTACCGTTTAATGGACCAGCGTAAGGCAATCAAAGTCATGCTCAAACTTTGATACCTCCAATTTGGAACGGAGACCCATGGACGGCATCCTGCTAGGCCTTACGACCCCGAGTCCTGGTCGAGAGAAAGACCTTCTTCAGTGGTACCGGGACGTGCATTTCCCTGAGTTGCTGTCGCTCGAGGGCTTTTCGGAAGCGACGCTATACCGGTTCGACCGGACCAATAGCGCGGGATTCGAATACGGAGCCATCTACCACACTGTTCCGGGCGGCCTTCAGACGGCTATGGGCGCGATAGCAGAAGGCCGTTCGGCGGGCTCAGTTACGGTAGCTCCGTCAGGCCTCTATCAGGAGACCGCGCAAGCGTGGTGGGGGAGTCGTGTCTGAGTTCACGGCATAGTTCGCAGGGGTCCCGCGACATCGTTCGAACCTTTGATGTGGGGGTGGTCGGCGATGTCTATGGCCAGGGTCGTGATCACGGCCGTCGTAGCGGAGGGTCGGTCCAAGAGCGAGGGCGGCCGGGAGTACGGCGTGTCTCGGCGTTGGGTCCAACTGCTGGGTCGCCCGCTACCACGCCGAAGGAATGGCCGCATTCGAGCCTCGTTCGCGTCGCCCGCACACCAACCCGCGGCGGTTTGATCAATACACCAAGGACCCTATCGTCGCTGTGCGAAAGCAACTGGCCGAGCAGGGCCTGGACGCCGGCGCCGAAACGATCGCCTGGCAGCTACGCCAGCGCGGCCACGCCACGCCAGGTGTCTCCACGATCTGGCGGATCCTGGCCCGCCACGGCTTCGTAACCCCCGCAACCGGACAAACGGACCCGCTCGTCCTGGCGACGCTTTGCGGCCGACCTGCGCAACGAGCTCTGGCAGGCCGACATCACCCACTGGCGGTTGGCCAACGACCACGGAAGTCGAGATCCTCGACATCATCGACGACCACGCCCGCCTCCTGGTCTCCAGCACCGCCCGGACGGTGTTCAAGGCCGCCGACGTCGTCACCGCCCTGCACGCCGCAATCGCCCACCCCGGCCGCCTCGAACGGCTGCTCACCGACCTTCAAGCTTGATGGTGTCTCGAAGGTCCGCAGATCGTCCGGCCGGCGGTGCGAGGATCTCTCCTCTGCGAGCGGCTTTGCCTTGCACTCGCTGCGTCCCGGTGCGACATCGGTGGCCGCTGCCATCGTTGGGCGCGGGAGCACTCCGGCGTGAGAGCAGCTCCGGCAGCCCGGAGTGTGCAACCGACGACCTGTACGTATGACCCAAATGGGCTGTTGATCCTGTCTCAGGCGGGCAAAAGTCATCGCCGGAAACCATTGATCTCCCCGGCAGAAACTTATAACATTTCAAAACCTTTACTGCTTCTGTGGACCTGGGAGATACGCCGGGTAGATCGATGAGGAGGTGGCGACGGCGGACATGGCTGCCGAGACGTTGGCGCGAGAAGCCCGCCCGGGTCATGGCGCCCATGACCTCCTCCACCGCGGTGCCGGGGCCGGACGAGTCCTCCTGCCTGATCGCCGCCCGACGCCGGCTGCGGCGCGCACGCGCCGCGTCTCGGGAATGCGCGTCGAGCCGGTGCCAGCCGTCGAACAGGGCGGCAGCCGGCACTGGGTCGTCGACGGGCCCGAGGCATCGCCAGTTCCGACGGATTCCGCAATGGATCTGGCGGGCGGCAACGGCGGGCGGACTGAGCTGCGCAACGTAACCACCGGTAACCCGAGCGCCGTACCCCCGCCCGTCTGCCGGGGCCTGACCAACCTATGAATGGGGTGACGCAGTGAGAGCATTCATATTGAACTTGGGCGATTCTTGCGCTGATTACCGCTACCTTGCGCCAGGAGTCGCAGACGGCACGCAAGTCCATGTTCCGATCCGGAGCATCCTTGTCGAGACTGACGACGGGCAGGGCGTCGTCATTGACACGGGCAACCCTCGCGGTTACATCAGCGGCAATACAGCGACCAGGATCGGGCCCGGACGTAAGCAGGATCTGGACCTTAAGGGTCAGGTCCTTATGCGACCGGAGGACTACCTCCTCCGGCGGCTTGCCGATCTCGATGTGGGATCTTCCGATGTTCGGCACCTCATCAACACGCATTTTCACGCCGATCACGCGGGAAACAACGACCTCTTCTGGAACGCGACCTGCTACGCGCAACGGGGCCATCTGGAGGACGGGCGAACGAATCCCCGTTTTCCGGAGAGATATTGGTTTTCCGAGCACCTGAAGTACGAAGCATTGGACGGCAGCCAGGAGATTTTGCCCGGTGTCACGATCGTTCCCACGCCTGGCCATGTACCGCACCACCAGTCGGTCGTGTTGGACCTGCCGAACAGCGGCAGAATCGTCGTGTGTGGGGACGCGATCTTCTGCGCGGATCAGCTGAACACCAATGCGTGGTCCAATCATCAGGATCCAGTTGCTGCAGAGCAGAGCGCGCGGACTCTGGAGTCGCTAGTGGCTGACCGTGACGGATTCTTGCTTTTTGGTCACGACGTTGCACAGACTGCATCATTGAAGACAGCGCCGTTCTACTACGACTAGAGCAACCCACGACTCGCCCTACTGAGACGGATTTCTCGCAGTCGTTTGAGTCATCGAGATCTGGGTGCTGTGTATTGCTCCGTCGCCCGAGTGTCGAAGACGTGTTGACAAGGGAGTCAAATTTGAACGTGCGCTACCTCGGCGGCCGCCGTAAGAGTGCGTTGCTGGCCGGCTTGACAGTGTTGGGGCTGATCCTGACCGCGTGCGGGTCGTCCAAGTCTGGCGGCGGAAGCTCAAGCTCGACGTCAACGGGGACACAAGCATCGGCAGGGACGTCGGCAGGGGGCCCAGGGTCTGGCTCAACCATCAATATCGGTGTTCTCGGTGCATTCTCCGGTGCCCTCGCCCAGTCCGGCACTCCGGTACGTGACGGGGTGATGGCCTGGGTCCAGACGGTGAACGCCGCGGGTGGGATCAATGGTCACCCTGTCAAGGCATTCGTTGAAGACGACAAGGCCAATCCGGCTGCGTCTACCCAGGCATTGCGAACTCTGGTCGAGCAGGACCATGTGGTGGCGCTCGTCGGAGTCAACGCCCAGGGCACCGAACAGACGTGGGCTAGCTACTTGCAGGCGCGCAACCTGCCTGTCGTCGGCGGAGTCCAGGGAACGGCGATCTGGAACACCAACCCATTGTATTTTGGGGTGTCGGCGGATGAGTACATCAAGGAGCAGTCATTCCTGCTCGGATCGAAAGCTGCTGGCAAGACCAAGGTCTTCGCGATGTATTGTGGCGAGATTGCAGATTGCGCCACTGAATCGAACAAGGTCAAGGACCAAACCTCGAAGATCGGTGTGCAGTGGGTAGGGAGTGCTTCGGTGAGCGCGTCGTCCGCGAACTTCTCGGCCGTGTGCCTCCAGGCGAAGAGCGGCGGAGCAACGGCCGTCGCTGTCCTGCTTCCTGCCGCGACCTTTGGGCGAATCGCTGACGCGTGTCACCAGCAGGGCTTCGACCCGCTCTACGCGACGAGCTTCGGAAGCCTTTCGCCCAGCGTCGTCAAGCTGCCGTACATGAACGGCTCATACACGAACGTGGCCCTTGCGCCGGCAGACCTGCCGGCGACCGCCGATTACGCCGCCGCGATGAAGAAGTACTACCCGGACGTCGACCTCGCCACCGCCCAGGGCCAAGCGGGTTGGGCAGGCGGAATTCTGTTCCAGACTGCGCTGAAGAATATCGCGGCCACGTCCACCGTCACCTCAGCTGACGTCATCGACGGTCTCAATTCCATCAAGAATAATGATCTCGGTGGCCTCGTGGCTCAGCCCCTCACCTTCGAAAAGGGAAAGCCGCACCCTGCGATCAACTGCATCTTCACCGCCCACATCAAGGACGAAAACCTCGTGGGTGACAAGCAGCCACTCTGTGCCGTGGGTAGCTAGCCGCGCGGCCCGCTCAAGAATCACCCCACGGTCATAAGTCGGTACGTTGTTGCTGGAAGGATAGGCCCGTATGTCGAATGACGAAATGTGGTCGTACGCGCTGAAGCATCCGTTCAAATTCGAGAGAATTCAAATCAAGAAGCCGCAGCCGTCGGACCTCGCCGAGGGTGAAGTCCTGGTCCGCGTCCTCGTCGGGGGCATTTGTGGCAGCGACATCCCGCCGCTCAAAGGTCAGGTGACGTCCTACGGGTCGCGGCTGCCCGAAGGCAGGAAGAATCTGCCGATCGGCGCACCATTGCACGAGATCGTTGGTGAAGTCGTCGCATCCCGGGATTCGAGTCTGAACGAGGGTGATCGCATCGTCGGCTGGGCCACTTCGTCGAACGCCCTCTCCGAGTACGTCATCGTCTACGGAGGCGACGTCCACGGTCTTCAGACCGACTTGGAGCCGTCCACCGCCATCATCTTGCAGCCACTGGCGTGTGTCCTCCACGCGGTGAGTCGGATCGCCGGGGTTGAAGGAAGCACCGTCGCGGTGATTGGACAGGGCTCGATTGGGGTCCTGTTCAGTCACGTGTTGAAGCAGAAGGGGGCGGCGCGGGTTATCGGCGTGGACCGGGTTGACCGTTCGGCGGTCGCGGACGTGTTTGGCGTCGACGAGATGGTGTGGTCCAGCAGTGACAGCTGGGCGGCCGGTCTCACCGATCTGGCGGACCAGGTCGACATCGTCGTAGAAGCAGCCGGTCACCAGGTGTCGACGCTCACGGACGCCATCACGGCGCTCCGCAACTGGGGACAGATCTACTACTTCGGCATGCCGGACGATCCGGTCTACCCGTTCCCCATGGCAGCCTTCCTACGCAAGAATGCCACCCTCAAGTCCGGGTATTCGCCGCTCGAGGTGCGGCGCGCTAGCCTGGAACGCGCCGAAGAGTACTTCTCGCAGCACCCCGACATCGCCAAGCCATACGTGACGCATGCGTTCAATTTCAGCGATGTCGAGGAGGCGTTCAGCGTCGCGGCGACGCAGAGCGCGAGCCGCCTGAAGGTCACCCTGGAGATCTGAACGCCGCTGTGCCGGGCCTCAACCCTACGGTCGCCACCATCGTAGGGTTGAGGCCGCGAAGCAGACGACGATGGCCGGATCCGACCTGGCATGTCTGATGCCCGGACCGATCTGTCATCCGCGGCCCCGATGCCCGGGACGTCGTCGCGCCGGCATGAATCGGTGTAACCGCTACGCCAGAGCGCGTGCCGGCCACCGCAGCACCTAGGGAGTGTTTTGAAAGGGGTTTGCGTGGCGGTGCGGGTGGCGGAACCTGAGGCGGCCCCTGGCTGTGGGATCGCCTCCTCATGTATGCCGATACACCACGTCGGCGCTG
>Ga0081455_10008961_pt1 | contig 10339 bp, 12 predicted proteins | sample TabmetS3T2R1_FD_70207 | JGI IMG/M metagenome (GOLD analysis project Ga0081455, IMG submission 70207) | Tabebuia heterophylla rhizosphere microbial communities from the University of Puerto Rico - S3T2R1 | ecosystem: Host-associated > Plants > Roots > Rhizosphere ... | reverse complement strand
ACACGCGAAGCAATCCCCCTGACACATCGCTCGATCGAGGCCCTACGGCCGGCGGAAACGCCTTATCGTGTGCCAGATCAGCGCTGCATTGGTTTGGCCGTCAGGGTGGCGCCGAGCGGCATCAAAACTTGGGATCTGGCCTACAGAATTCGAAACTTAGGAAAGACGCGACGACTGTCACTAGGGCGAGTTTCCGACGTCGGCCTGGAAAAAGCTCGCGAGCGCGCTAATGAACTAACTACAGCGGCGCGGACTGGCCACGACCTGATCGCCGAGGAAGCGGAGAAACGTGCCGCTCAGGCTTCCCGGCTCACAATAGAGACGCTGATTGAGCTGTATGTAAGGCGCAGAGTTACCGGTCGTCTGCGGACGGCGAAGGAAATTGAAAGTCGTTTAAAACGGGCGCTTTCGCCGATCATGCAGCGGCACGCTGAAGACATCCGGCGCAGAGATCTGCGCGAATTATTCGACCAATGTGCCGATGAAGGCATGGGACGCGAAGCTGAGCGCCGTCGCCAAACCGTCGGTGCGATGTTCAGATGGGCACTATCTCAAGACATTGTAGAAACGGATCCAACCGCCGGCTTGAAGGCCTACGATCCCGGCACGCCACGTGATCGGGTTCTGACGGTCGAGGAAATTGAGACGCTTTGGAAGTGGCTTGATTCCGGCGCCCTTCCCCCAGATCCGTCTGACATTTTGAAACTTGAGCTTTTAACGGGTGCCCGTTGTGGAGAGATCAGCGGGCTGTGCGCGGAGGAAATCGATCAAGAGAAGTGGATTTGGACGCTCCCGGCCGTTCGCTCGAAAAACAAACGGCCACGTGTGACCCCATTAGTTGGCTTGGCTCGACAAATTGTTATGGCGCGGCTTCCAATCGTCAAATCGGGACCGTTTTTCACTGCCGAAACTGGAGCCGTTTTGACGGCGGCCCATATCGGCCACTACCTACTGGCGCGCAAGTTGCCGATTGACAAGTTCACCACTCACGACCTTCGCCGCACGGTGGCTACCATGCTGGCTGACATGGGCATTACCCTCGAATTAGTTGCGGCGGTGGTGGGCCACGAGGCCGCCAGCAAAGAGACCCGAACTCTCGTCCGTCACTATATTCGGACCGATCAGATTGAGCGTAAAATCCAAGTTCTGCATCGCTGGGATGAACGGCTTGAGGCCATTGTGGCTGGTCGCGAAGCGAACAACGTTGTGTGCTTTCTAAACACCGCCTAATTTGAACCCCCTCCTGTTATTTCCGCTTTCGGGAGTAAAGCGGACATGACTTTTGGAGCGGCAGATAATCCGGCTTCGCGGTCGCTATTGGGGGTGCAAAGCGGACATGACCATTTGCTCATGTCTGCTTTCGCGGTCGCTATTGGGGGCAAAGCGGACATGGGCTTGTGCGTTGCACATGTCTGCTTTTGACCCAAAGCGGACATTGGCTATGCACTGCGGTAGTGGTCTTGGTGCCGGTTTCAACCCCTTTTAATGTTCGACTGATGGAACAGCACCTTCAAGCAATCGTCACGGTTCTTTCTCTGGTGAATCCTTTGATCTGTGGGAACATGTTCGCGCAGATTGAGGCCGGTCAGACGCGCGCTACGCAATTAGCCAATGCCCCTTCGGAGGTGAACACGAGCGCCGCCTCCTTGCCGCGCAGGTCGGCCAACTCGCACTCTAGCTCGACCAGGGGATAACTGGTGCCGGCGATGTTACGCGTGCCGCTGCTCCGGTGCCCATGCGGATTGCGGTTTCGACCATGGCGTCGATCACCTTCGGGTGCTGCCCCATGGCGAGGTAGTCGTTGGAGCACCAGATCACGACGTTGCGCGGGCCCGCAGGCGAGTGCCAGATAGCGTGGGGATAGTTCCCCGCGACGCGCTCAAGGTCAGCAAAGACGCGGTAGCGCCGCTCGATTCGCAATCGCGCGAGGGCGCGAAGGAAATAGCCGTCGTAATTCATGACAGCCTCCGCGGCTGCGACGGTCTCAAAGGTCCGAGGAACCTGCTTGGTCAGAACGCACTCTCATCGAGTTGGTCGCCCTTGATGACTTGCATTGTCGCGCGTCTTTGCCATGGCGCCGCGCACTGCCTCAGCGATGCGATCGCCTGGTGTGTCGGCGTCAAGACCGCGCACGAATTTGCCCTCAGAATCCATGAGGTAGAGATAGGTGCTGTGGTCGATGATGTCGTTCTCAGCGTCCGGCCGCCCGCTCTGGTGAGCTGCGTAATAGACTCCATACTCCTGGGCGACGGCAGCGATCTGCTGCGGCGTGCCCGTGAGTCCGACAATCCTCGAATCAAATGACTGGGTGTAGTTCCCCATAACGGCTGGCGTGTCGCGCCGCGGATCGACCGTGATGAATAGGGGTTGGATCTGGTCGGCGACGGGGCCGAGCCTTGTGAGCGCAGCGGCAATCTCAAGGAGCGCCGTGGGGCAGGCGTCGGGACAAGAAGTGTAGCCGAAAAACACGAGCAGCCATTTGCCACGGTAGGTCTGCTCGGTGACCGTCGTGCCGTCGGGAGAGGTGAGTGTGAACGGGCCGCCGATCCTCACCGGCGAGTTGGCTGCACGCACGAGCGGTTGGCTCAACACCAACGCGGTCGCGACAGCAATGCCGAAAAAGATTGGCCGCCCGAACTCCGAAAATATGGGACGCATCAAATGCTCCCCGCGGCGGCTCGGTGCTTATCGCCACAAACCTCAAATCTCGTTTCCGCGGGTATTTCTTAGACGATTTTTGCCGTCAAAGTTCATAAGTTTTGCTTAAGGTTTCGCAAAGGAGTTCTGATTTTGCTAATCCCAGTAAATGGCGGTTAGCTCTCCATGAATTTTTCCCGCGGACATCAAAGATCAAAGAGAGTGCCGTCATGACGGGCTTAGCCATTAAGTGGCTGATCGGGGTGTCGTCGATGGTCATGGCGGTGGCAACGCCGGTCCCGGCGCAAGCCTACGAAGCGGGCACAGTCGCAGGCGGCGGATCAATCACCGGCAAGGTCGTGTTCAACGGCACCCCCGGCACCCGCAAGGTCATTCCGACAAAGGACACCGAGGTGTGCGGCGGTCCCTACGAGGAGACGCTCATTCAGGTCGGGCCGGACAAGAGCGTGCAGAACGCCGTCGTATATCTGGTGGATATCGCGAAGGGAAAAGCCTGGCCGGCGCAAGCCAAGAAGCCGGAAATTAACAACGTCAAATGCAAATTCGATCCTAACATTCAGGTGATACGCGTGGGCGGCCTGGACGTCGTAAATAGCGATCCGATGCTCCACAACACGCACGGCTATTACGGCAAGCGCACCGCGTTCAACCTCGCCCTGCCCAACCAGGGGCAGCGAATTCCCGTCGAGTTGCCGCGGCCGGGCGAGGTGCGCGTCGATTGTGACGCACATGGCTGGATGGAAGGGTGGGTCTATGTCGTCGACAATCCCTACTACGCCGTCACCGGCGCCGACGGCAAATTCACCATCCCCGACGTTCCGGCCGGAACCTACAAGCTGGTGGCATTCCAACCCTTCACCGGCCCGAACGAGCAGACGGTGACCGTCGCCGCCGGCAAGCCGAGCGATCTGACAATTGAGCTGAAGAAGAAGTGATGGGCTTCCGAGGATCGAAATTGAAGAAGAGGAAGCCCACAAAAGCAAGAGGAAAGGTCGGCGACACGGCGAACAGCCGGAGTCCCATCGCCTGAGGCGAACGACGCCTTGCAACGAGGCATTCTAAGGAGGTACCCCCATGTCCGAGCTCGACAAAGTTCGACGCGAGATGGCGACGGTACTCCAACAGCCCGGGGTGCGTCCTGACTCCTCGCTGCGGATTACCCGGCGCACCTTCGTTCACAAATCGTGTCTGGTCGGGGCGGCGACCGTAGCCGAGACCTTCGCTTGGTGGCCGCTGATCAATACCCTCGATATCGCTCATGCGGCCGAAGCGCCATTCAAGTTCGCCTGGATTTCCGACACCCATCTCTATCCGAGATCCCTCAACACGCGCTTCGTCGAGAAGACGGTGCGTGCCGCCCAGGAGGTCCAGGCGATGAATCCGCCGGCCGATTTCCTGATCTTCGGCGGCGACCTGGCTCAGCTCGGCAAGATCGAGGAACTCGAGCTCGGTAACGAGATCCTAAAGGAAGTGAAGATCCGGAAAGTCTTCATCCCGGGCGAGCACGACTGGTACCTCGACATGGGCAAGAAATGGGGCGAGCTGTTCGGCCAGCCCAACTGGACCTTCGATCACAAGGGCGTGCGCTTTGTCGGCCTGGACACGGTCAGCCGCGGCCCCGACTACTGGACGGTGAAGAAGATGAGTCCCGAAGAGCGCATGGGTCACATGGCGACCCTCGACGGTACTGTTGCCGGTCCCTGGGCCGGGGTGGGCCGCGACCAGCTCGACTGGCTGCAGAGGACGCTGTCCAATTGGGACAGAAACCGGCCCGTGGTGATCTTCAGCCACAATCCGCTCTACGAGTACTACCCCCCATGGAATTTCTGGGTGCGCGACTGGCGCGAAGTGAATGACGTGCTGAAGCCGTACACCAAGGTCACCAACATCCACGGTCACGTGCATCAGGTCCTCTACAACGAGATCGGCACCATGCGCTCGATCGGCATGCTGGCGACCTCATGGCCGTGGCCGTACGCGCCGGAAGGGGTGCCGAAGCTCACCAAGCCGATGATCCGGGTCGATCCCGGCGATCACTTCGACGGCGTCGGTTGGGAGAAGATCGACGTAAGTGCCCAGGACAAGGTCGACGTCGAATACGTCATGTGGCGCAAGCAGGTGTTAGCGCAGTCCCCGGACGATTATGCAAAGAGCATTCCCGAGGTTTTACGGCCTCGGGTCGCTGACAATATATGGCCCTACTAGGAGGAATGGTCATGACCACGCCGATAACATGCCGTTTCATCCTATTCCGTATTGCTCCTGCGGCGGCGCTCGCTGCTCTGGTCGGCACTGCGGGCGCGCACAAGGATCCGGTGACGCCGCAGCAGCTCGCCGCCTACCAGGAAGTATTCATGGAGCAGGTCCGCAAGGGCGACCTGCTGTTCCACGGTGACGCCGCAACCGAGAAGGCGATGGGTGTCGTGTTGTCCAATACCGGAATGGCATGCGCCATGTGCCATCCCATGACGGCCGATACCCACCCCACCACGTTCCCGAAGTACCAAGCGCAGATGGCCAAGTTCGCGACGCTGCGCGACATGATCAATTGGTGCATCGAGAAGCCCAACCAGGGAGAAAAGATCGCCGATGACTCGGACGCGATGAAGGCTTTGGAAGCGTACATCTACTGGTCGCAGAGCGGCTCGGTGTTGATGCCGGGCAAGTTCTGACTTCGATGCTGCGAAGCAGAGGCTTCTAGCGCGGGTCATTGCTGTCGAAGCTGCGTCTATCCGAGAACAGGAGAGAAACGCATTAAAAGACAAGCAAAGGGCAATGCTCCATGGCGGAAGTGTTTCCTGCAGAGAGATTGCGCGGCAGGTTCAGCGGCATCAACTTAGATGATCTGGTCGATTGGCGCGTGGTTCGAACCTGGCTTTATTTGGGCATGTTCTGGCTCCTCGTCACGCCATCGGTCGGCGTCGCCCTCTCAAGCCTCTTCAATCATCCCGATTATCTCGGCAACGCGATAGGGCTCACCTTCGGCAGGCTGCGGCCTGTGCACGTCAACGGCGTCATCTTCGGCGCCTTTTCGACGCTGTTCATCGGCGAATGTTACTACCTTGTGCCGCGCCTATGTGGCGTCCGCGTGGTCTGGTCACAACTGGGCGTTCCGCTGGCCTGGCTATGGAGTATTGCCGTTTTCGCTGGTCTGGTGTCGCTGCCATTCGGCGAAAATCATGGTCTCGAAGCCGGCGAGCTTCCGCTGTTCGCCGAAATCCCGATCTTCATCGTCGTCGCGACGGTGACCGCGCAATTCCTCATCACCATCGCGCAGCGGTTGGAGCCGCCGCTTTATGTCGCACTCTGGTATCTGATCGCCACCTTCATCTGGACGACGATGAATCTCGTCCTCGGCAGCTTTATCCTGCCTTACACGATTTCTGGCATCAACAGCGCGGCATTCCATGGTCTGTACATCCACTACATCGTCGGGCTGTGGCTGACGCCGGCCGGCTATGTGCTGATCTACTATTTCCTTCCCGTTAGCGCGCGCAATCCGCTGTTCGCGCACAAGCTCTCATTGGTCGGCTTCTGGTCGCTCGCCCTGTTCTATCCGTTCGTCGGCATCCATCACTATCTCTACAGTCCAATCGCCGACTGGGCCGAAACGCTGGCGATCATCACCTCGATGCTTCTCATCATTCCGGTGTGGACCGTGCTGGTGAATTTCTTCGGGACAATGACGGGCAAGTGGCACGAGTTCGGGCGGAACCTGCCGGCCAAGTTCCTGATCATGGGCTCGCTGATGTATCTCGTCGGGTGTTTCCAGGGCTCGACCGAAGCCTTGCGCTCAATTCAGCAACCCACCCATTTCTCTGACTTCGTCATTTCCCACTCGCACCTCACCGTATTCGGGACCTTTGTGGTCTGGGCGATGGGCGGCCTGGTCTATGTCTGGCCGCGGGCATTCAAGCGCGAATTATGGTCCTTCAGGCTTGGCAATTGGTCGTTCTGGCTGATTACCGTCGGCATTGCCACCATGGGCCTGGTGCTGACCGCCGCCGGCCTTCAGCAGGGCTTTCAGTGGATGAGCGGCACCGAATGGCTCGATACCGTGGTGTGGATGCAGCCCTACTGGCTGGTGCGCACAATGTCCGGCATCAGCATGGACATCGGCATGTCCCTCCTGGTCATCAATTTGGCAATGACGGCGCTGATTAGTCAGGTCGTGGCGGCGCCCGGGATCGAGCCCGGTGCGATCCCGGTTGGGAGGCCGGCCGAATGAGCGTGCATGACGGCGGCACTCGACCGCGTGATGCAGGCGGTGAAAGCCGCGCCGTCCGGTGGCGTGCCTGGTTGCGCTGGAAGCCTGAAGCCATCAGCGCGCGCTTTGTCGCGCTGGTCGCCGGCGTCATCTTCTTCTTCCTCGCCGTCCTCACCCAGGGCGTTCTCCCCTTCATCGAGCCCTCGGCCCGGACCAGCGAGGTGACTGCAGTCGTCCGCACCGATTACGGCCAGCTCAAATGGATGCTCAGCGACGCCACCGATTACACGCCGACGCAACGGCTCGGCCGCCAAGTCTATCTGCGCGAGGGCTGCTGGTATTGCCATTCGCAATATGTGCGCCCGGTAACCGGCGAGACGCGCCGCTGGGGCCCGGTGAGCGAGGCCGGCGAATATGCCTATGACGTGCCGCATCTGTTCGGCACCCGGCGCATCGGGCCGGACCTGACCCGGGTCGGTCTCAAATACAGCAACGAGTGGCATTACGCCCATTTCTGGAATCCGCGCGAGCTACTGCCTGACTCGATCATGGCGCCGTATCGGGGACTGTTCGACACACCCCGGGATCCGGTTAAGATCGTCGATGACGGGGCCGGAAATCGCACGCTGGAAAATAATGCGATCACGCAAAAGCTGTTCGACTTCGAAAGCAAGGTGCAGATCAAACTCACGCCGAACGTTCGCGGACTGTTGTTCGTACCGTTGGAAGCACGCGATAAAGCCCCGGCGATCGTGATCCCGAACAATGAATATATCGGCAATACGGTCATGATCGCGGCCGAGACGAAAGAACTCGAAGGTCTGATCGCTTATCTGCAAAAGCTCGGCATGAACCGTGGCAAGTGGCGCGACGTGTTCGAACCGCAGCAGCTTGAGGTGACCCAGGCCACGCTGCCGCGCTCTTCCGAATGGATTGACTATGGCCGGGTTGTCTACGAGCGGAGGTGTCTCGGCTGTCATGGCGTCAAGGGCGACGGGAACGGCCCCGCTGCGACGTTCCTTTATCGGCAGCGGCCGCGAAACTTCGCAGCGGCGGTCTTCAAGTTCAGGCTGACCAAGGAACCTGTCCCGACCGACGGCGATCTCTTGCGCACGATCACGCGGGGCGTGCGCGGCACTGCCATGCCGCCCTGGTATGAATTGCCACTGACGGATCGGCTCGCGGTCATCCAATACATCAAATATGAGCTGGCGGTCGATCGCTCCGATCCAACGAAGCCGTATTCGTTTTTCATCGAGGAACCGCCGGGCGCTCCCTTACATATCGAACGGCCGCCGGCGCCGTCGCAGCAGATCCTCGCCCGCGGCAAAGAGGCCTGGCAAACCGCCAAATGCTGGGAGTGCCATGGCAATACCGGAAAGGGCGACGGCGAGAAGGCTGCCGGCTTGAAGGACGATCTCGGCTTTCCGATCCCGCCCGCCAATCTGACCACCGGCCAGTTCAAGTCGGGTCCAGCGGTCGAAGACATCTTCCGGACCATGACGACGGGGTTGAGCGGCACGCCGATGCCCAATTACCGCGACTCGCTGCCAGGGGAAGACCGCTGGGCGCTCGCCTATTACGTGCTGTCGCTCTCCGCCTTCACCGATCCCATCACGGGCGAGCCGCTCCCGATCACATCCGCCGATCGCACCGCACTCAACGATCCTAAACTGCAAGCGGAAACGCCGGGCAAAGCCTATATTCCAAACGGGCGCGCGCAGAGGACCGGCGGCTCGAAGGCGACGCGCGGCAGTCTGCGTGGGGAGGCGGCGGCCAAGTAACCTTGAGCGGCAACCAAGGAGAATGAACCATGATCACCAATTTCGAGATCGTCGGCCCCTACCTTGCCGCGTTGATGATGAGCCTCGGCGCGGTCTGCATTTTCATTTGGGGGGTATTCTCGGGCGCGTTCCGCGGGGCAGATGAAGCAGCTTTACGCTTTTATCTAAGGGAGGTCGGCGATGACGGACCTACAGCAGAGCGACCCGGAAAGCCCGACGCACCCCAAGCTGGAGGTGCGTGAGAGTTCGCCTCCGGAACTGGAGGAATATGCCGGAGGCACTATTCAGGCCCGCGTCGGATATATCCCGCTGTGGCTGCTTGTCACCTACGCAGTCCTGTTCGCCTGGGGCCTGTACTACGTGTACGCCTATTGGGGTGGAGTTGGGCCGGGGCGACCCGATTAGGCCCGTTGCAGCTGGGACTTGTTGGCATAGGGAGAGCGGACATGTTGGCAGCGAAGATTGTTCTCGTGGTCGCGGGCCTGAACCTGCTGTTCCTGGTGGCCGAGTTGACTATGAACGTGGTGCTGATTTCCCTGCGCTGATGGAGGGTACCGTGCTGGAACACACGGCTTTCATGTTTGCTGATGCAGGACCAGCCCAAGTCATCGCCTTCGTGATCTATGCGACCTGCACCGTCGGCTTCTGCGCCTGGCTGATTTACCTCGTTCGAGAATAGAGGACGGCGCGGCTGAAGCGTGGACTCATGATTAAACAAGGCGTCTGCGATGACCGCCTATGTTGTGATTTTCGCAGCGGGGTTCGCCGGCAGTTTTCACTGCATCGGTATGTGCGGCGGGTTCGCTTGTGCGCTGGGCCGGGATCCGCAGGGACGTGGCGCGACGGCTTTGCGCCATCTGCTGTACAATACAGGTCGATTGACGACCTACTGCTTTCTCGGCGGACTCGCGGGCGCCTTCGGCCAGGTCATATGCACGCCGCAGGGAACGGCAGTCCCGCTGCTGAGCGGTCCGCTTGACACCGGTCAGCGGATTCTCGCGATCTTCGCCGGACTGCTGATGATTGCCATGGCGCTGCAGTTCTTTGGCCTGCTGCCGCGCCTGCATCGCATCACGACCAGTTCCGGCGCGAGTACCCTCGCGGCATCCCTGCGCAGCCTGTTGACGGCGCCGGGATACGCCGCCCCGCTTGCGTTTGGCGTATTCAACGGCTTCCTGCCTTGTCCGCTGGTTTACGCCTTTGCCGCCCAGGCGGCGAGCACGGCGGGAGCATTGCACGGCTTTCTCACCATGGCCGCGTTCGGGCTCGGGACCTTCCCCGCGCTGCTGCTGACGGGAGGGGTCGGCCAGGCACTGGCGCCGGCATGGAGGCAGCGTGGCGTCTGGCTGGCCGGCAGCTGCATCTTGCTGCTCGGTCTCGTCACCCTCGGCCGCGGCGTCCTCCCTTTCGCCGCGCACCTCGCGCATGGTTGGCCAGGAGGATATCCGGCATGACAGCACAAGACCGTGCGCTGTGCAGCCATTGCCTGTTACCCATAGGGCGGCGGGCGATGCAACGCACGGTGAACGGTGAGGCTTGTGCGTTCTGCTGCTACGGCTGCTGTATCGCCTACCAGGTCAAGAACGGCAGAAACGAGGAGTGGGAGGCTGCTTGGCTGTTGATCCGGCTCGGTGTCGGCGGCTTTCTCTCCATGAATATCATGCTGTTCAGCCTGCTCCTGTATGCCGAC
>Ga0081455_10008960_pt1 | contig 10340 bp, 7 predicted proteins | sample TabmetS3T2R1_FD_70207 | JGI IMG/M metagenome (GOLD analysis project Ga0081455, IMG submission 70207) | Tabebuia heterophylla rhizosphere microbial communities from the University of Puerto Rico - S3T2R1 | ecosystem: Host-associated > Plants > Roots > Rhizosphere ... | reverse complement strand
GACGGTCTGCGATCCGCCTGCCACCTTGCTCAGCCTGAACTCGGCGGCCTGCTTGATGCAGTTGGTGAGATCGAGGCCGGCATTTGCGAACACGATCACCTTGGCATTCGACGCCTGGGCCTGCAGCAAATAACTGCTGAAATCCGACGTGTTGAGGGGATGACGCACCGCGCCGATGACCTTTCCGCCCGCCTTCTCGACCGCCATGCGGGCGACCGCCTCCATGGACTTTCCAAAGGCGTAATCGACCGTGATGAAGAACCAGGTGTCGAGCCCCTGAGTCATCAGGGCCTTGGCGATTCCGGCACTGTTCGAATAGGTATCGTAGACCCAGTGAAAGCCAACCGGCGAGCAGGCCGAGCCGGTGAGATCGGAGGTCGCCGAGGTCGAATGGACGATGATCCGGTTGCGCTCTCGCATGATCTGCTGGGCGGCCAGCGAGATTGCGGAATTGCCGAGATCGAACACCGCCTGGACGTTGTCGACGTCGAGCCATTTGCGCAGGATTCCAGTGCCGATATCTGGCTTGTTCTGATGATCGGCTGCGAGCACCTCGATGGCCATGTCATTGGCGCGGCCGCCATGATCCTCGACCGCGAGTTTGGCCGCCTCGACCGAGCCGAGGCCAGACAGGTCGGCAAACGGTCCGGATTGGTCATTCAGAACGCCAATCCGGATCGGTGCGTTCCCCTGCGCGCGCAGGCGCAGCGGCATCGCGACCGCCATCGCTAACCCACCCGCGACCACTGCGCGGCGCGTGACCCTCGTTGTTACCAACCTTGAAAACTGATCAGACACCTTGCTGCCCTCCCACCTTGCTCAAATCCCGACTGCTTTCCGCACGCTTTCGCCCGCGATCTCTTGCGCGCCGACCAGTTCCTTCGCGCGTTCGCGAAGCACGAATTTCTGGATCTTTCCGGTCGCCGTCATCGGCAGGGCGTCGACCAATTCGAGCCGCTCGGGCCAATACGACCGCGCCACGCCGGACTTGAGCAAGAACTCCTGCATGTCGACTAAGGCGAGCGAGGTCGCCTCGCGAAGCACGACGAAGGCGCAGGCCCGCTCTCCCAGTCGCGTGTCGGGCATGGCGACGATCGCGACCTGGCGCACCGCGGGGTGGCGGTAGAGCACGTTCTCGATCTCCACGACGGGGATGTTCTCGCCGCCGCGAATGATCACGTCCTTCCATCGGCCCGTGATGGTGACGTAACCATCCGCATCGAGCCGGGCGAGATCGCCGGTATCGAACCAACCTTCGCCGTTGACGTTGTAGAGCTCGGGCCGCTTGAGATAGCCGACGAACGTGCTGGTGCCACGTGTCTGCAGCCTGCCCGGCTGGCCGGACGGAAGCGTGACGCCGTCGGGATCGACCACGCGCAGCTCAAGCCCGAGGCTGGGCGCACCGTCGGTTTCCGACACCTTCTGTTCCGGATCACCCGGGCGCGCGGCGCTGACCAGAAGGTTCTCGGTCATGCCGTAGGCGGACAGCACCTTGACGCCGATCTCTTCGCGCGCGCGCTTGACCAGCAGCCGCGGTATCGGGGCGCCCGCGGAAAGGAACGTCCGCAGCGGACCTGCATCCCCTTCCCTGGCCGCGGTGTCGATCAGATCGGCCAGAAACGGCGTCGCGCCCATGCCGAAGGTGACGCCGTATTTTCGTATTCTCTCCAGCGCGACATTCGCGTTCCAGACGTCCTGCATCACGATCGGCGATGCCAGCACGATCGGGACGATCACGGCCAGGATGAACCCGAGCTGGTGCGCCAGCGGCGTCGCCGACAGGATCGGCTCGCCGTCGCGCAGTCCGAGATGTTGAATGCTCGGCAACATCGTCGTGAGCAGCGTGCGCGTCGTGTGCATCACGCCCTTTGGTTCGCCCGTCGTGCCCGATGTATAGAGCAACTGAATCACGTCATCGGCAGCCGGGCGCTGGCTGGCAAAGACCTCTGCCGCTTCAGGTGGAACCTCGGCGGAGAGAAGTTGCCGGTCAAAGCTGTTGGGGCCAGTGCCGCCAACGACAATGACGTGCCGCAGCGCCGGCAGCGAAGGCCGGATGCGCTCGATCATCGCCTCGTGGTCGAATTCCCGGAATACCTTCGGCACGATCACGATGCTGGACTCGGCAAGGCCGAGCATGAACGACAATTCCCGCTCGCGGAAAATCGGCATCAGAGGATTTGTCGTTGCGCCAACCCGCAGGCAGGCCAGATGCACCGCCACGAAATGCCACCAGTTCGGCAACTGGACGGAAACGACGGCGCCACGCTTGACGCCGAGCCCGACGAGGCTCCAGGCAATCCGGTCGACACGCCGGCGGAGCTCGCCGAAGCTCAGCTCGATCGGCCTGTTGGTTCCATACTCGAAGTCGAAGATCGCGACGCGATCGGGAAATTGTTCGGCCGCCTGGTCGAGATAATCGACCAGCAGCCGCTCGTTCCACGCCGCAAGATAGTCGTCCGTCCGGGCGTGACTCATCCTGTCCATCATTGAACATCCCTCCCGGCGCCCTCTGGCGCTTGGTTTGTTTGGTGCCGTCAGATCACAGGTCGAAGGCGAGCCGCACTCCCTGCTGGATCGCACGCAGCGCATCGAGCTCTTCGGCCCGCTCCGCCCCGCCGATGCAGGTCGCGTCCAGTCCCTTCCGCTGCAGTTCCTCAGTCAGCGCCGTGTTCGGCAGCTGGCCCGCACAGATCACGATGTGGTCAGCTTCGAACAACCTGGCTTCGCCGTTCACCTGATAATGCAGGCCGCGATCGTCGATCTTGTCGTAGGCGACGCCCGCAACCGCATTGACGCCGCGGCTGCGCAGCCGGTTGCGCAGGATCCATCCGGTCGAGATGCCCAATCGTTCTCCCGGTCGCGACTGCCTGCGCTGGAACAGCGTGACTTGCCGCGGCGATTTTCCCGGCTGCGCGGGTTTCAGGCCGCCGGGCGTGGAAATGGAAGTGTCGACGCCGTACTCGTTGAGGAAATGCGCGGTCGCATCCTCGCCGTGCTCGACATGGGTGAGGAATTCGGCGACGTCATAGCCAATTCCACCGGTACCGATGATCGCGACGCGCCGGCCAACCTCCACGCGCCGGAGCAGGACATCCAGATAGGAAACCACGCTTCGATGATCGATGCCGTCGATGTCAGGCTCGCGTGGCAGGATGCCGGTCGCAATCACGATCTTGTCGAACTTCTCCGAGGCGAGGTCATCGGCCGTGGCGCGAACCCCGATCCGGACGTCCACCTTCGCGTCCTCGATCTGGCGCAGGAAATAGCGCAGCATCTCGTTGAACTCGGTCTTGCCGGGCACGCGCCGGGCAAGGTTGATCTGGCCGCCAAGTTCGCCCTGCTCTTCGAACAGCGTGACCTGATGGCCGCGCGCGGCGGCGGTGGCTGCCACCGCAAGACCGGCCGGTCCCGATCCGACCACCGCAATTCGCTTCGACTTGTGCGGCGCTTCGTCGAACTCGGTCTCGCGGCAGGCGCGCGGATTGACGAGGCATGTCGCGGTGCGGTCGGAGAAGATGAAATCGAGGCACGCCTGGTTGCAGGCGATGCAGGTGTTGATGTCCTCGGGCCGCCCCTGCTGCGCCTTCAGCACGAAATCGGGATCGGCCAGCATCGGCCGCGCCATCGAGACGAAATCGCAGGCGCCGTCGGCGAGCAGCTTCTCGGCGACGTCCGGCATATTGATCCGGTTCGATGCCACGACCGGGATCGACACCACCTTGCGCAGGCGGCTGACAGCGAAGCTGAACGCCGCCCGCGGCACGCTGAAAGCGATGGTCGGAACCGGCGCCTCGTGCCAGCCTACGCCGGTGTTGAAGATGTCGGCTCCCGCCGCCTGCACGGCGAGTGCGAGCTGGTCGATTTCGTCCGCCGTCGATCCTCCCTCGACAAGGTCGATCGCCGAGATGCGGTACATGATGAGGAAATGCGGGCCGAGCCTCTCCCGGGTGCGCCGCACGATCTCGACAGAAAAGCGATTGCGGTTTTCAACGGACCCGCCCCAACGATCTTCGCGGTCATTGGTGCGCGGCGCGGTGAACTGGTTGATCAGGTAACCTTCCGATCCCATGATCTCGACGCCGTCGTATCCGGCACGGGCGGCGAGCGCCGCAGAGCTGACGAAATCGTCGACCGTGGCCTCGATCTCGTCGTCGGTCATGGGCCTGGGAATGCGCGGATTGATCGGCGAGCGGATCGCCGACACGCCCACGATGTTGTCGTGTTTGGCATAACGGCCCGAATGCAGGACCTGCATCAGGATTTTCGCGCCATGTTTCTGGACTTCGGTCACCACACTCTGGTGAGGCGCGAGATCGTCACCTGCCATCATCGTCGGCCCGCCCGGCTCGAGCCGGCCGGCCTCGTTTGGTGAAAAGCCGCCGGTGATGATCAGGGCGGCGCCGCCCTTCGCCCGTGCTCCATAGAATGCGCGCTGGCGCTTGTCGGGCTCACTCTCATGCTCGAGGCGGGTATGCATGGAGCCCATGATGACCCGGTTGCGCAGCGTGTGCGCGCCGACGCGCATCGGCGACAGCAGGGTCGGATAGAGCTTGTGCCCGGACAGTGACGACATGGCTGATCCCCTTGAAGCGATCGCTTGATCGAGGACGTTCATCGCTTACCTCGCAAAGTTCGGCACGCGGCGTTCGCGGAACGCTGCAAGGCCTTCGTTGATGTCGATGCCGGTCAGGACGCGCAGCGCTTCCTGCTGCTCCCTGCGCAAGCCGTCCGCGAGAGCCAGTCCTTCGTCGGCGGCATGGCGGCCGAGGCGCTTGATGGCCGCCAGCCCGGCGCCGCTGCGCGTCGCAAGCAGCCGCGCGTAGGCCAGCGCTTCGTCGCGCAGCCGCAAGGCCGGCGCGACATGATTGACCAGCCCCCATTGCATCGCGGTCGGCGCGTCGATCCAGCGCGCGCTGTACATCAGGTCGATTGCGCGGCGAAGGCCGATGGCGCGCGTCAGCCGCTGCGAGCCGCCCCATCCGGGGATCAGGCCGAAGGCGGCGTGCTGATCGCCAAACCGCGCGTCCTCGGCGGCGAACACCACGTCGCAGGCCAGCACGAGTTCGATGCCGCCTGCGAGGCAAAGCCCCTGAACGGCGGCGACGACCGGCAGCGGGCTCGCCTCGATACGCTCAAGCACGGAATGGCCGAGCGCAAGGAAGTCGCGCAGTTCCGCCTCGACGTTGCGCACGGCCTCGACTTCATCCAGCGCCGCGCCGGTGCAGAAGTTCTTGCCGCCGGCAACGATCAGAACGGCCCGGGCACCATCACCTTCCAGGCCCGCGATCGCTTCGGCAATGTCGCCGAGCATTCGCCGCGACAGGCAGTTGAACACCGCCGGCCGCGACAGTTCGATCGTGCCCACGCCTTCGCAGAGGCTGGCCCTGACGAAGGCACCATCGTCCTGCACGTCCTGCATCGCGGCCCGATTCATTTCAGCTCCTAGAGTGGACAATCGCGAGGGAACGCCGGCTTGCGTTTATCGAGATGGGCCTGCAATCCTTCCTTCACCTCGGGTCCGGTGAAGCCAAGGAACTCAAGCGCCAGCGATGCATCAAAGGCGGGGCCAGCCTGGCGCAGCCAGTTGTTGAGGCTGTATTTGGTCCAGCGGATTGCGCTCTGCGGTCCGTTCGCAAGACGCGTCGCAACCTCAATCGCGCTGGCGTCGAGATCGGCATCCTCGACGCACATCGAGACCAGCCCGATGCGCTCGGCCTCCTCGCCGTTCAACTGGTCGCAGAGCAGCAGGTAATACTTGGCCTTGGCCATGCCGCAGAGCAGCGGCCAGACGATCGCGGAATGGTCGCCGGCGGCAACGCCGAGCCGGGTGTGGCCATCGATGATGCGCGCGGTCTTCGAGGCGATCGAGATATCCGCCAGGATGCCGCACACCAGGCCCGCGCCGACCGCGGGGCCGCGAATCGCGCTTACCACGGGCTTCGAGCAGTTGATGACGTTGTAGACGATGTCCTTGGCTTCCTTCCAGTTGCGAAGCCGAGTGTCGTGATCGGCGATGATGTCGCCGATCATGGCGAAATCGCCACCGGCGGAGAACACCTCGCCGGCGCCGGTAAAGATGACCGCGGAGACCGCCGGATCGGCATCGATGTCGCGCCAGATCTGGCCGAGTTCGCCGTGCATGGCCGCATCGGCCGAATTCATCTTGCCGTTGGCCATCGTCACGCGAATGACCCGCTCATGCGGCCAATCGATCCGCAACCGCCGATAATTGGCGTAGCGATCGTGGCCCTTGCCGTTGGTTGTCACGCTCATTGCTGCCTCCACCATCTCCATCACACCATCGAATAGCCGCCGCTGACGCTCAGCGTCTGGCCGGTGACGAATGATGCCACGTCGGAGGCGAGGAACAGAACGGCGGGCGCGATATCGGCCGGCGTGCCGACGCGCTTGAGAGGGTAAGCCTTGCTGATCCGGCTCCGCATCTCCTCCTTGAGCCACACCTTCATCTCGTCGCTCGCCCAAAGGCTGGTCGGGCCGATCTCCTCGCCGGGCGCCGGCAGCGTGGTTCCCGGGCACACCACATTGAAACGGATATTGTGCCGGCCGTTTTCCCGCGCCAGCGTTTTCGACAGCGCGATCACGCCGGCCTTGCAGGCGCCGTACACTCCCTCGCGGAACTCGCCGATCCGGCCGGCATCGGAAGCGATGCTGACCACGGCACCGCCCGAACGGCTGATCATGCCGTCCAGCACCGCCCGCGTGCAGTTGATCATGCCCCAGAGATTGATCTGCACTTCCTTCTCCCATTCGGCCCGCGGCTTCTCGACGAACAGGCGGTCAACAACCCACCCGGCATTGTTGACGAGGATATCGACCGACCCGAACGCACTCTCGACCCGTTCGGCCATCGCCTGGACTTCGGCCCAGTTCGACACGTCGGTCTTCACGGCCATCGATTTCGAGGCGCCGCGCGCCACCGCCTCGTCCGCAACCGCGTGCGCGCGGCTCTCGTCGATATCGGCAATGGCGACCGCCGCTCCCTCCTCGGCAAAGGCCAGCGCAATGCCGCGCCCGATATTCGAGGCCGCCCCCGTCACGATGACGGATTTGTTCTTCAGATTGAGCTGCATGACGCCCGCCTTAGATACTATCCAGATAGTATGTTACCGAGCACGAGCCATTTGCTGCCTCGCTGCCTTCCGGCTCTCTGTGCCTCAAGGAAACGAGCGTTCCTACCCTGTGCTTTGCTTCTTGCCGCTTTCATAATACTATCCAGATAGTATGTCAACTGCATTCTTTGTCCTGTTTGAGCTGGGGACAACCAGAGAGCCAGGCGGCGCCTGCTCCCCCGGACGCAGGTGCGTGATAGAGTAAGAGTCGCAAGGATTGGCAGATCGAGGCGCGCAGTGGCACGGGCGACAAAGAAGAGGACAAAGGTCGAGCAGAGGGAAGCAAGCCTGGAAAAACTGCTGTCGGCCGCGCGCCACCTCTTCGTCTCGAAAGGCTATGCGTCGACCACGCTGGAGGAGATCGCCGCGGCGGTCGAGATGACAAAAGGCTCCGTCTATTTCTATTTCGGGAGCAAGGAAGCGGTATTGCTCGAGCTGTTGAATCAGGCCGAGCAGATCGTAATAGACACCGTACTAAGGCTACTGGAGAGTTCGAGCGGAAGCGCCACCGAGAAGGTCGTCAGATTCCTGCATCATCAGGCCCAGCTTGGCGTGACCGACCGCGAGAACATGCTGCTGATCATCCTGATGTCGCTCGAATTCGACGATGGTCCTGTGGCCCGGAAGGTGAAGGCGCTCTACCGGAAATTCTACGACGGCTTGAACGACGTCATCCGCGACGGCCAGCGGCTGGGCGAATTCCGCACTGATGTGCCCAGCCGCGAGCTTGTCTCCATCATCGTCGCCAACCACGACGGAACGTTCCTCGAATGGTATCGCAGGAGCGACGAGCTCAGCGGGACCAAGCTCGTCAGAGCGATGCGCGGCATCATCCTGACCGGCCTCACCGGGAAATAGATTGAAACTCGCCTGGAATCGTCAAGCCTGGTTGGGGAATTACTCGGGCACGCCCGCTTTGCGAAGACCCTCGATCATCAGCTTGGAGTTCGATTGGCCGCCGCGATCGATCCACGCGGATATCGTAAAGTCAGGATCGAGCTCGGCCATGCGCGCCAACGCCCCGCGTGCTTCCGCATCCCGTCCAAGGTGGGCAAAGCCAGCCGCGAGACAACGGTAAGTTGACGAGAAGAGAGGGTTGTGGCGTTGGGCCTTTCTGCCCGCCACAATGGCCTCCTCGAAGCGGCCAAGCTCAACAAGCGCCATCCCCATCCCGGTAAACGTGAATTGCAGCCGCGGGTCCAGCGGGCTTCTGCGGAAGGCGCGATCAAAACTCTGGACCGCCTCCTCCCACAGCCCCGCGTTTCGATAGACCCAGCCTCTGCAGTGCCACGTGTTAAACGAATTCGGATTGAGCACCACTGCCCGGTCAGCCATCTCGATCTCGCTCTCACGATCACCGACCATGAATGTCGAGATCAGGCTGGCCCACGCCAGGGCGTCCGGATCACCATCGTCGAGGCTCAATGCCAGGCGGGAAAGCCGAATGGCCTCCATGCGGTCGAGCTGGGGATCAATCGCATAACCCCAAAGGATATTTTGCATGTGGCAGACGCCGGCCAGGGCCGCGACGGTGGCGAACCGCGGGTCCAGCTCCAGGGCACGATGAGCCAGCCTGATCGCCTCGGCATTGCCGTCGCGGGTCGCCGGGTAATACTGCGGGATGGCGCGGAGGTAGCAATCATAGGCGGTGAGGTTCTCCGGCCCCCGTCGCGCCGCGATCGCAATTTCCGTCTGAACCAGTTTGGGCTCGATGGCCGTGACAACGGCCATCGTCACTTCGTCCTGGAGGGCGAAGACGTCGGTCAGGTCACGCTCGAACCGGTCTGCCCAGATGTGCGCACCCGTCACCGCGTCGATCAACTGCCCCGTGATGCGGACTTTCCCCGCCGCCTTGCGCACGGACCCCTCGAGCACGTAGCGCACGCCAAGCCTGAGCCCGACTTGCTTGATATCGACCGCCCTGCCCTTGAAAGTGAAACTCGAATTCCGAGCGATCACGAACAACGATTTGAACCGCGACAGCGCGGTGATGATCTCCTCGACCATCCCGTCGGCAAAGTACTCCTGCTCGGGATCGCCGCTCATGTTCTCGAACGGCAGTACGGCGATCGACGGCTTGTCGGGAAGCTGAGGAACCGCACTTAGCCCCCCGGTCGGTGCGCCATGCGCGCCCGTGGATACGGCGTAAGCGCGAACGGGCTTGGCGATGTTCTTGAGGTACTGCTCGCCGCGATCCTCCAAGCCACCGTCCAACTTGCCGTCGACCTCGCTGTAAACCTTCTCGGACATCAGGATGCCGCCCGGATCGGCGATCCCCTCCAGCCGGACAGCGATGTTGATCCCGTCGCCATAGAGCTCGCCGTTCTGGCCGACGATCACGTCACCAAGGTTGAGCCCGACGCGCAACGTGAGGGAACTGCCGCTTGAGGCGAGATGATCCTGTATCTCAAGCGCGCATCTCGTGGCGGCCAAGGGGCTCGCGAACTCGGCGAGCGCTCCATCGCCCGTTGTCCTGATGAGGCGTCCTTCGTGGCGGGAGAGGCTCGGCTCGATCAATTCCCGCTTGAGCCGTTCGAACTCGGCGTAGGTAGCCTCCTCCGCGCGTTCCATGAGCGCGGAGTAACCGACCACGTCGGCTGCCAGGATCGCCGCCAATCGCCTTTGAACCCGGTGCTCCGTCACAGCGGCCTCCGAACGACCAGGCACAACACGTCGCTGGGACAACCTGGGACAAGGAGGAGTTTAGCACTTTATTGTGGACCTGTGCGCCGCAATCGCGGGAGAGCTCCATTGCCGCAAGCAGTTTTGTTCGGCCCGTGGCACGGCGGCAATAAGCGTGCGTCACTCGGGAGGTCCGACTTGGGTCAAAAACAGAACTCGCCGTTGGCGCGGCGCACTTCTGCTTCCTCCAGCGGCGGACCACATTGGTTATTGGTCTCACGGAACTCACCGACGACGACACGTTCCGGCCCAACGTCATGATATCCGCGTCATTTCCCGGCCGGCGTCACCCGCAGGATGCGGCCTGCCGAATTGTCGGTCAGCAGCCACAGCGCCCCGTCCGGTCCCTGGCGGACGTCGCGGATGCGCTCGTAGAGATTCTGCAGCAGCCGCTCCTCGCCAGTCACGGCATGGCCGTTGACGGTGAGCCGCACCAGCATCTTGCCGGATAGCGCGCCGGCGAACAGGCTGCCGTTCCACTTCGGAAACAGTTTTGCGGTGTAGAAGGTCGCGCCCGACGGCGAGATC
>Ga0081455_10008959_pt1 | contig 10340 bp, 7 predicted proteins | sample TabmetS3T2R1_FD_70207 | JGI IMG/M metagenome (GOLD analysis project Ga0081455, IMG submission 70207) | Tabebuia heterophylla rhizosphere microbial communities from the University of Puerto Rico - S3T2R1 | ecosystem: Host-associated > Plants > Roots > Rhizosphere ... | reverse complement strand
CAGCACGGCGGAGCGGCCGGCGCGCAGGGCGTAGAGGCAGCGGGTGATGGCGGCTTCGACGTCGTCGGGATCGGAGACGAGCTCGCCGTGCGCGCCGGCAGCTTCGGCGACCTTGGCGAAGTTCATGTCGGGCGCGAGCGTGGCGCCGTAGTCGTCGGCAGACTTGGCCTCGCCGTCGGGATAGACGCGCAACGTCGCCGCCTTCACCGCGCCCCAGCCGGTGTTGTCGAGCACCACCGTCAGCACCGGCAGCTTGTATTGCCGGCCCACGGCCAGGGTCGATTGCGGATTCGTGAAGTAGAACGTGCCGTCGCCCACGATCTGCACCACGGTGCGCTCGGGGTGCGCGAGCTTCAGCCCCAGCGCCATGCCGCCCGAGAAGCCCAGCCCGCCGCCCGAGAGGCCGACCAGCGTGCCGGGTTCGGTGCGCGGCAGCTGCGCGAGCACGACGGCCGTGTTGCGGATCGCCTCGTTCAGAACGATGGCCGAAGGATCGAGCGCCTTGCCGAGCATGGCGCAAAGGAAGTGCGGGTTGATCTGTCCGGCGATGCCGCGCTCGCCCGCCATCTTGGCCGCCTGCTCGCGCCGCGCCTCGCCTTCCGCCGCAAGCCGCGCGACTCGCGCCGCAGCTGCCTTCCGGAAGGTGTCGTCAGCGCGCGCCTTCAGCGCCGCCAGCAGATCCGAGAGGATACGATGGCTGTCGCCCGGCAGGCGCAGGTTGCCGGGGAAGGTCCAGATCGGAAAATTACGCTTCTCGGCATCGACGTCGATATGGGCCCACCATGTGCCGGGATTCTCGGGCGCGTCGGCCGGGATCCACGGCACGTCGACATCGACCAGCAGCCCCACATCCGCCTCCGCGAGCGCCTTCGCCGGGGCGAAGCCGCCATGGCAGGGCGAGTTGTGCGGCAGGTTCACGTAGAGCGGATTGTTCTCGATCACCCGGATGCCGGCAAAGCGTGCGAGCTCGTCGAGCACCGCGACCGTCGCATGGTTGCGTCCGGAATAGGCGGTGATCAGCAACGGACGCTCGGCCGCCAGCAACCGGTTCGCCAGCACCTCGATCGCTTCAGCGTCGACGCCACGCGCCGCCACGGCGCCGAAACGCTCGGCGGGATAGGAGCGGATCGAGCCTTCCGACCAGGTGTCGGTCAGGGTCTCTCGGGGAAAGGTGAGATAGACCGGTCCCTTGGGATCGCTCTCCATCACCGTGTGCGCGCGGCGCAGCGCCTCCTTGGCAATCACGCCGGACGGCAGGTTGTATTCCCACTTGCTGTAGGGCCGCACGACGCTCGCCTGGTCGAACGGCTCCTGCACGAAGTGCACGTAGCTGTCGCGCGTGCCCAAAAGCTCGCCGCGGGTGGTGAACGGCGCCTTGCCCGCCATCAGCATCACCGGGATGCGGGCGCGGCAGAGATTGTGCATGGCCATCGCCGCATTCGCCGTGCCGGCATCGACGTGCACCATCACGCCCTGCCCGCGCCCGGTCGCGATGGCATAGCCCGCCGCCATATGCATCGCGGTGTTCTCGTGCGGGCAGAGGATGGTCGAGGGCATGAAACGGCCGGCGCGGCGGAACGCGGCCATCGCCTCGATCAACGGCGCATGGTCGGTGCCGAAGTTGCAGAACAGATAGTCGAAGCCGACCTCGGTCAGGCCTTCGAGGAAATAATGTGCGGTGGAATGGCGGGCTTCGTTGGTATCCATTTGGGGATCCTCAGTCGAGCTTGATGTTGGCTTTGGTCGCGACCGCCTTCCAGCGTGCGGTGTCGCGAGTGATCAGGGCGCGATACTCCTCCGCGGTCGTGCTGCGCGGATCGACGGCGATCGCCTGCATCGCCGCGCGGACGTCGGGCAAGGCGATCGATTCGGCGATCGCCGTTTGCAGGCGGGAGACGATATCGGCGGGCGTGGCGGCCGGTGCCACGATCCCGGTCCAGAGCGAGATCTCCATATCGGGAATGCCGACTTCGGCCAGTGTCGGCACGTCGGGGAAATCGGCCGCTCGTTTGGCGGTCGTCACCGCGAGCGCGCGCAGCTTGCCGCCCTTCAATGGCCCCGCGAGCGGCCCGGTATCGGCGATCGCCATCAGCACCTGCCCGCTCATCACGGCTTGCGCCATCTCGCCGCTGCCCTTGTAGGGGATGTACTGGAAGTGCGAGTCGGTGCGCTGGTTGAACAGTTCCGATGCAAGCTGGAACGCCGTGGCGGCCGACGCGTAGTTCGCTAGCTTGGGATTGGCGCGGCCATAGGCCACCAGCTCCTGGACGCTCTTCACTGGTTGGTCGGGTCCCACCACTAGCAGGAGCGGGAATTCGGCCAGCAGCGAAACAGGCGCGAAATCCTTTGCCGGATCGTAGGGCAGCTTGGAATAGACGGCGGGATTGATGGTCAGCGGTCCGCTCGGCGCGACGAACAGCGTGTAGCCGTCGGGTGGCGCCTTGGCGACGATCTCCGCCGCCACGATCGACTGCGCGCCTGGCTTGTTCTCCACGACGACCGGCTGGCCGAGCTTTTCCTGCAGCTTGGCCGCGACGATGCGCGCGATCAGGTCATTGCCGCCGCCCGGCGCGTAGCCGATGACGAGGCGAATCGGCCTCGACGGGTAAGACGTTTGCGCCTGTGCCCGCCCCATCCAAAGGGCGGCTGCGCCGGCACCCAATAAGTTTCGTCTCAGCATGATTCACCTGATGCCGAATAGATCACCTGCTCACGGTTCAGCCACAGAGGCGAGCGCGCGAGATCGATGAACTTCGCCTCGTCCTCCAGCAGGAGCCGGCCAGCTTCACGTGCTTCTGGATCGCGACCGGCGGCGCGAAAGGTCTCCTCGTCGGTCCACCACAATTCGGCAATGCCGTCGAACGGTTCGGGCGCGCCGCGCACGCGCTGCATGCCGGCGACAAGATCGCCGTCGAGGCGATGGACCTGCACATAACGCGCCATGCGCAGCGACGGCTGCAGACGGCGCACCAACGGCCCGTGCTTGTTCAGCCAGTAGTCCTGGAATTCCGCCAGCGACAGGCTCGACAGCCGGTGCAGACAGAAGGTGAGCTTGACCAAGGCGTTTCTCCGATCTCCGACCATCATAGGCTATAAGCGCCCGTCATGGACTCCCTTCCCGTCGACGAGGCGCTGCCGCGGCTCCTGTCCGTTCTGGCCGGGCGCAATGCAGCGGTGCTGGTGGCGCCGCCCGGCGCCGGCAAGACGACGCGCGTGCCGCTCGCTCTACTCGATGCACCATGGCTCGGCGATCATAAAAAGATCGTGATGCAGGAGCCACGGCGACTCGCCGCGCGAGCGGCGGCACGACGCATGGCCGCAACATTGGGCGAGCAGGTCGGCGAAACCGTGGGCTATCGCGTGCGGCTCGACACGAAAGTCGGCCCAAAGACACGCATCGAGGTTGTCACCGACGGTCTCTTCCTGCGCATGCTGCAGGACGATCCCGCGCTCGAGGGCGTCGGCTGCGTGATCTTCGACGAATTGCACGAGCGCGGGCTGGAAACCGACCTTTCCTTCGCCCTGGTGCGGGAATCGCAGACCGCGTTGCGCGAGGATCTGCGTGTGATCGCCATGTCGGCGACGCTCGATCCCGGTCCGGTGAGCGAACGATTGGGCGGCACACCGCTGGTCGAATCGGCCGGCCGTATGTTTCCCGTCGAGACCCGCTATCTCGACCGTGAAGCCGCGGGCCGCATTGAGGATACGGCCGCGAGCGCCGTGCGACGCGCGCTGGGCGAGGAAAGCGGCAGCGCATTGGTCTTCCTGCCCGGCGTCGGCGAGATCCGCCGCATGCAGGAGCGTCTCTCCGATCTCGGACCGAATGTCGACGTGGCCCCGCTCTACGGCGACCTCTCACCGGCCGAGCAGGACCGCGCCATCGCACCCTCTCCCGCCGGCCGGCGCAAGGTCGTGCTCGCGACGTCGATCGCCGAGACCAGCCTCACCATCGAGGGCGTGCGCATCGTGATCGATGGTGGACTGATGCGCGTGCCGCGTTTCTCTCCGCGCTCGGGCATGACGCGACTCGAGACGGTGCGTGTGAGCCAGGCCTCGGCCGACCAGCGTCGCGGCCGCGCCGGCCGACTGGAACCGGGCGTCTGCTATCGGCTGTGGCCCGAGGAGGCGCAGCGCGGATTGCTGCCTTTCACACCACCGGAGATCCTCGATGCCGACCTTGCCCCCTTGGCATTGGAGCTCGCGGCCTGGGGCGTGAGCGACGCCGCGACCTTGCCATGGCTGACGCCGCCTCCAGCCGCGTCGCTTGCGACGGCGCGTACCCTCCTGCTCGATCTCGGCGCGCTCGACGCCACAGGCGCGATCACACCGCACGGCCGCGCGATGGTGCGCCTCGGCCAGCATCCGCGGCTGGCGCATCTCGTGCTGAAGGGCCGCGAGCTGAAACAGGGCCGAGTCGCTGCGCTGCTGGCCGCTATCCTGAGCGAACGCGACTTCCTGCGTCTTCCACCGGGCCAGCGCGATGTCGATCTGCGCCATCGTGTCGACATCGCTCTCAGCGGCAAGCGCGACGGAGCGCTGCGCCTGATCCAGGAATCGGCCCGTCGACTAATGCCTCGCGAGTCCCGGAATGAGACGCCCGACGTCTCGATGACCGGTGCCCTGCTGGCGCTTGCCTATCCCGATCGCATCGGCCGCCGCCGCCCGGGAACGGCGGGACGCTATCTCCTCTCCGGTGGGCGCGGCGCTGCCTTGCCGGAGGGCGATCCGATGGCCACCGAGGAACTCCTGGTCGTGGCCGATCTCGACGGCTCGGCCCAGGACTCGCGCATCTTCCTCGCCGCCCCTATCACCGCTTCAGAGATCGAGGAGCTCTTTGCCGATCGCGTCGTCGACGAGCAGCTCGTGCAATGGAACGCACGCGAAGGCGCGGTGCTGGCCCAGCAACGGCGGCGGCTGGGCGCCCTGCTCCTCGAAGACAAGCCGCTCACGCGACCGGACCCTGACAAGGTGAAAGCCGCGATGCTGGAGGGCGTGCGCCAGCTCGGCATCGCCGCCCTCCCCTGGAGCGACGATCTCACAAAGTGGCGGCAACGCATCGCCTTCCTGCGCACCCTCGATCCCACTTGGCCCGACCTCGCCGACGCGGCCCTGCTGGCCTCGCTGAACGAGTGGCTTGCGCCGTTCCTCGACGGCGCGTCGCGACGCAGTCATCTCGATCGCATCGATCTCGCCAATGCCCTCAAGGCGCTGGTGCCGTGGGACCGCCAGCGCGAGGTCGATCGCCTTGCACCGACACATATCGAGGTACCGAGCGGTTCGCGCGTGCCGATCGACTATGCCAACTCGGCCGAGCCCACGCTCTCGGTACGATTGCAGGAGATGTTCGGCCTCACCGACACGCCGCGCGTTGGCGGAATGGGCGTTCCGCTTACGATCCATCTGCTGTCTCCGGCGCGCCGGCCGGTGCAGGTGACGCGCGACCTCGCGAGCTTTTGGGCCAACGGCTACAAGGCGGTGAAGGCCGAGCTGAAGGGTCGCTATCCGCGCCACTACTGGCCCGACGATCCCCTGATCGCCGAACCGACGGCGCGCGTGCGGCCGCGGCCAAGATAGTCAGAACGCGGCCCCGACCTTCGGCGCCAGCAGCCGTGTGAGCGCCGAGATATCCTTCATCGTCTCCAGAGACTGCACCAGCTCGACGATGTTGGCCTGACGCCTGGCGTCGACGATGCCGTCGGTGAGTGTGCGGTACTTCGTGACGATCTGCTCGTTGGTGAGCGGCTGGGCGATCGTGCGCGCGGCCTCGACCGTGTGCTGCAGCGTCGTTCCATCCTTCAGGCGCACCGTCATTCGTGTCTTGCGCGCCATGCCTGATTTGTCGAACTCGGGCTCGTGGTGCGCCTCTATTCGGGGGATCAGCGCCCACACGTCATCGCTGTCGATTCTCTTCGGTGCGAACTGCTGGACCATCGCCGCGCCATCGAGGATGGCAACGGCCACAGCATAGGCCACGTTCATCTGCGCACCGATCGTCGTCAGCGGTCGTTCGAGCTTCCACCAGCCGTGATGGTAAACGGCATGCGAAAGATAGATGTCGATCCGCTCGATCTCGTCGCTCTTGAACGGACGTTGAGCCAACAGGTGGAAGATGGCGTCGAGTGGTGCATGCAACCCGCCCATCGCGGCATAGGGCTTGACCGCGATGCGTCGGGTCTCCCAACGCTCGCCGAGTCCCTCGGTGATCTTGCCGGCATCCGGCGCATGGCCTTCGCCGAACACCGAGAGGAAGCCACCGTAGTCGCGCTCGAACACGCGCTTGATGCCGGTGTAGCCGCCCGCCGCCAGCATCGCCGAATAAAGTCCGTTGCGAGCCGCAAGGCCGTGATGCATGCGCTTGCCCATCGACTCGAACTGCGCCGCCATCAGGCCAGCGGATTGCGTGCCGGCAAGTCCCAGCGCATCCTCGAAGCGCGCGGCATCGAGGCCGAGCAATACGCCCGCGGCCGCGGCGCTCGCGTGCGGACCGAACACCGAGCCGGAATGCCAGCCGCGCGACAGCATCTGCGGGCCGTGCAGCGCCATGCCGACCCGCGGCCCAACCTCGAAGCCCGCGATGGCACCGCGCAGGAATTCGGCCCCCGTCACCTGATCCAGCTCCTCCGCGCAGGCGAGCAGCGACGGCAGCACCACCGACGCGCTGTGCAACGGTCCCAGCGGATGGAAGTCGTCGAGCTCGAAGCTCTGGATGAAAGTGCCGTTCAGCAGGCACGCGACCGGCCCGCTGGCCGTGAGCCCCCAGCCGATGATCGTGCGCTCGCCCCGGCCCTCGAAGCGCTGGATGATCTCGACCGCGGTGCGCGACCACGGAAGCTTGGCGCCGACCAGCGCGCAGGCGATGCCGTCGAGCAGGAGATGTTTGGCGCGGGCCTGCACCTCGGCCGGCACTGCATCCAGGGTCAGGTTTTGCAGCCAATCCGCCAGGCGGCCGGTCGGTCCCTTGGCGTCGGTCGGCGGTTCGGGTGCGCCCGCAAAACGCAGATCGTTCGCCATGGCTTCTTCCTCCTCCCTTCGGACGAAATATGCTACGGCGGAACCCTTCTCCACGCTGCCCCGGATTTCACCAACCATGCCCCTCGACCTGCCGTTCCAGACCGCCCACCAGCTTGCCGCCGCGGTGCGCAAGAAGAAGATCGGATGCCTCGAACTGCTCGACCTCTATCTGAAGCGGATCGAGACCTACAACCCCAAGCTCAACGCCGTCATCGCCACCGATATCGAAGGTGCCCGCAAACGCGCCAAGGCGGCCGACAAGGCCGTAAAGGCAGACAAGAAGCTCGGCCCTCTGCACGGCGTGCCGATGACCATCAAAGAGTCGTTCGACGTAAAAGACTTCGTCACCACCTGGGGCGATCCCGCGTTCAAGAACAGCGTCGCCGAACAGAATTCATTGGTCGCCCAGCGCATGATCGATGCCGGCGTGACCCTGTTCGGCAAGACCAACGTGCCGCTGAACCTCGCGGACTGGCAGAGCTATAACGAGGTCTACGGCAGCACCAACAATCCCTGGGATCTTTCCCGCACGCCCGGCGGCTCGTCGGGCGGCTCGGGTGCCGCACTGGCGGCCGGGCTCACCGGCATCGAGGCCGGTAGCGACATCGGCGCCTCGATCCGCAATCCCGCGCACTATTGCGGCGTGTGGGGCCACAAGCCGACCTGGAACGTGGTTTGCCCGAAAGGCCATGCGTTGGCAGGCAGCGTCGCCTACGGCGATATCGGCGTGGTCGGCCCGCTTGCCCGCAGCGCCCGCGATCTCGAGATCGCGCTGGATGTCATGGCGGGCCCGGACGCGATCGATGCGCGTGGCTGGAAGCTCAGCCTGCCTCGACCTAAAAAGAAGAAGCTGCGCGACTTCAAGGTCGCAGTGCTTCTCTCCGATCCCAACGCCGAAGTCGATCAGAGCGTGCAGGACCAGATCCAGAAGCTCGCCGACTTCCTCGCCAAGAAGAAAGTGAAAGTGAGCGACAAGGCACGGCCGGCCTTTGACACAGCCGAGATCAACGACGTTTATATCCGGTTGCTGCGGGCCGCCACCTCGGCTCGCATGCCTGATGCGGTCTATCAGCAGGCAGTGGCCGACGCCGCGTCGCTGCCGGCCGATGACATGAGCTACTTCGCCCAGATGCAGCGCGGCAACTCGCTGCCGCATCGCACCTGGCTGCAGCTCAACGAGAAGCGCCACCGCATGCGGCTCGCCTGGGACGCGTTCTTCCAGGACTGGGATCTCATGCTTTGCCCGGTCGCGGTGACGGCTGCCTTCCCGCACGACCAGGAAGGCCTGCGCCACAAGCGCACCATCGTGGTGAACAACAAGAAGGTGCCGGTGGTCGATCAGATCTTCTGGGCGGGCTACTCGTGCGTCACCTGGCTGCCCGCGACCGTGGCGCCGCTCGGACTCAGCCCCGAAGGCCTGCCGATCGGCGTGCAGATCATCGGCCCGCAATACGGCGATTATTCCACCATCGCCTTCGCCAAGCTCCTCGAAGAGGAATATCGCGGTTTCGTGCCGCCGCCGGGCTACAACTGATGAATCTCAAGGACCACATCCGCTCGATCCCGGATTTTCCCAAGCCCGGCATCCTGTTCTACGACATCTCGACCCTGCTCGCGCACGCCAAGGCGTGGCACCAGACGATCGAGCAGATCGCCGCCGCTGTGCGGCCGCACAAGCCGGACCTGCTGGCGGGAATCGAATCGCGCGGCTTCCTGCTCGCGGCGCCGCTCGCGCTGGCGCTCGGCACCGGCTTCGTGATGCTGCGCAAGCAGGGCAAGCTCCCCGGCATCACCGTGCGCCACACCTATGCGCTGGAGTACGGCACCGACACGATCGAGATCCAGAGCGACGCGATCGAGAAGGACCAGCGCGTCGTGCTGGTCGACGACCTTTTAGCAACCGGCGGCACCATGGCCGCCGCGGTCACGCTGCTGCAGCAGGTGGGCGCCGTTGTGCCGGCCGCCGCCTGCATCGTCGAGCTCACCTTCCTCAACGGCCGAAAGCGCCTTCCCGTCCCCGTCGAAGCCTTGCTGCAATACGACGACTAGCCATGAGTGAGGTCGCTCCGATCGCCACGATGCCGCTCTACACAAACGTGGACCGCATCGCCAAGGGACTGGCCGCGCTTGGGATTGGACCGACCGATCCGATCCAGCCCGAGCAACTGTTCGCCATGGATCAGTGGCACTACCACGGCACCGACGCGATCCGCGACACGGCCAAACGGCTCGGCCTCGGACCGAACGACCGGATTCTCGACGTCGGCTCCGGCGTCGGCGGTCCGGCGCGCTGGCTCGCGCACACCATCGGCTGTCACGTCACGGCCCTGGAGCTGCAGCCCGAGCTGAACGAGATCGCGGTCGATCTGACGCGCCGTTGCTCGCTCGATCGATTGGTCACGCATGTCTGCGCCGACGCCCTCACCTATCCTCTCGCGGATGCGTCCTTTGACGCGTGGGTGAGCTGGCTGGCCATCCTGCACATTCCCGACCGCCCGCGCCTGCTCGCGCGACTGCGGCGCGCGCTGCGACCCGGCGGCCGCTGCCACATCGAAGATCTCTGCATGCGGACGGCGTTCGCGCCGCGCGATTTGAACGACGTTCGCCAGATCGTGCATGGCAACGTGGTGACAACCATCGCCGACTACAAAGCCGACCTCGAGGCGGGGGGCTTCGTCGATGTCGTGGCGACAGATCTTACGCCGGATTGGGCACCCTACGCCGCCGAGCGGCTGACAGCATGGAAAGCGGGTCACGCGGCCTACGCGCGCGTGCATGGCGAAGCCGCCTACGCCGCGCAAGACCTCTTCTACACAGTCATCGCCCGGCTCTACGAAAGCGGCAGCCTGGGCGGCGTCCGCATGCAGGCCAAGGTACCTTAGCGGCTCGGCCGTAGATGCTGTTCAGCAGCGAGCAGCTACGGCGAAGAGTAAGTGGACGAGAAGTCGTTCCTCTAACGTCCACGATTGTTTCGAAATCGGTCTTCACTTAAAAAGGAATCGTTAGCCAGCACCGTTGCGTCGCTCCTTCGAGAGCGGCGCGGGGGCAAGCGGCGAACTTCACCCGCCCGTCAGGGCCAGATGGAGATTCGCGCTTGCCTCGTTCGATGATCCCCTTCCCCTATTCGCCCTGGCCGTTTTTCGATTTCGGTCTCGACCCGAACGGTCCACCGCCTGTGCCCAACGTGCCTGGCGTCACCATCCCGTGGTCGACACTGCCGCCGATCGCACCACCACCGCCGGTCGTGCCACCGCCCGACATTCCGGCGCCGCAACCGACGGTGCCGCCGTCGGACACGCCCGGTTTCGACAAGACCTTCGCGCCACAAC
>Ga0081455_10008958_pt1:0-5000 | contig 10340 bp, 7 predicted proteins | sample TabmetS3T2R1_FD_70207 | JGI IMG/M metagenome (GOLD analysis project Ga0081455, IMG submission 70207) | Tabebuia heterophylla rhizosphere microbial communities from the University of Puerto Rico - S3T2R1 | ecosystem: Host-associated > Plants > Roots > Rhizosphere ... | reverse complement strand
TCAAATCCAAGGGAAGTATAGGACCCGTGATCTGAAGTTACAACCGTATCATAAGCATCTGGAGTGCGTGGTATCCCGATTTGAAGATGTTGAGTTCCACTACCTCCCACGAGAGATAAATTGTTTTTCCGATGCTATACCTACCCTAGCCTCTATGGTGGATATGCCGTCGGACGCTGATTTGCTTGATAGTGCAAAAGAGAGAAATACCAACTGACTCTTGATCTAACGGCAGAAGAAGGTAATCCTGTTCCGTCGTACTCTGACATAAAGAAGTCTTGAACCGTCCACTCTATATGCCAGCCATTAGTTTGGATAAGCTTATCTTCGAATTAACTATACCCATACCCGGCTCCGCACTATGGATTCGCCACCAACTCAGTCGATCTAGTAGCGACCCAATGGTTGTCGTATCTCCCAGTCGCACTAACTCTTTTTCTGACTCGACTCACGGGAAGCTCGTAGCACGCCCTCCCTCTGGTCTAGTCTCCTTCCTTTCTAGTCTATCTCCCTCCCGAAGGTAGCCGCCTGAGCTAAGGTAGACGATGGAGAACAAAGGGCTCCATAGCTGCCCAACCAATTCTTCTCGCTTTGCATCTTCGCCGGTTTCAGCCCTTCAAGTTGGAATTCCCGATCATTGGGATGAGTTATGAACCCCCTGTAGTCAGCTTTCATTCGAAGGCCTTTTCACGATGGCCGAAGGCTGAGTCTTGAATTCAGGAAGCACCGATTCGAACTCATCAGATGATGGAAGTGGTGGTTGAGTCGTCTTCGGTAGGCTCTGCACCATCTCATGACCACCTTGGGACAATTCCAACTTCTCCCCATATTAGATTGATTTGCCTTTCAATCGCAAGAATAGCTCTTCCAGTGTGCCTAAGGAGTTTTTTGGTTTGTTTTGTTTTGAATGCATTTCCTTCTTTTATTCTATAGTGGTTGCTACTGCCCATGTCGATGAAGTGACATTCCAATCATCTACCGATCCGATGGTCGAGCCTTCAGGCTTATTCCTTTTTTGCCTCTTTAAATAAGGCAGTTTAAACTGATTAAGTTTAAGCGGAAAATGATTTCTTTCGCTGTCCGACCCCGGCACTCATAGTACCTATGGTCTTTGAGCGGCCCAATGCTCATTCACTTATTGGGTCAGCATTTGAACTCGTTGGCTAAGCCCTTTCAGCTTCGTACCTGACGGCAAGACACTCTTTGTCCTCCGCGGATGTTCTCCCCTATCCATTGAGCTAGGCACTTCTATGAGTAGCGGGAGCGGTACTATGAATATATCAATCTACCGTGATCCCTTCGTCCACTCAATCCCCGGAAGCTGAATGAAGTGCGGGTGAATTCGTTCCCTTGACCCCCGCTACCATTTCTTTTGGTCAGTCTTTGGGTAAAGAACTAAAGGTAAGGAGCGGGTGGCCTTGCCTCTTTCTCTTTCTAGTGCTTTCATGTCCCCCCTTCTCTTCTACCATGACCGCTAGGAACTGCTCGTAGGAAGAATAACAGCTCTGACTTAGGGCTTAGGCAAAAGGCGGAAAAGAAAGAAGGAATTAGATGCTTTGCACTTTATTTTTTTTATATCTTTAACAAGATGGGGCTTCCGTCTGTAGGACTTGGGGTTCTTCTCCTTCAACTAAGTCATTTACATACCTTGTACCTTGTTTTCTTTCGTAAAATCCCTTTTAACAAGCTACCTTAGCACCTTGCTTCGGTTCCCCTTTTGTAAACAACGTGAGTGATGGGTTTACCTTCTTTTCACTAAGAAAGCAAGCTTCAGAAGGGTTAACATAGTTAGCACGCTTCCCAAAGTAAAGTCTTTGACCTTTGCAAGCTAGCTATAGTTAAATGACTGGAAATGCTTTGTCAGTATATATATACTAAATTGAATTTAATAAATAAGGCCCATCGTTCCTGAGCCTGAGGCCCAAACAACTAAGCCACTTCGTCCCTCATCCTTCTAGCTCTATCAATTCCTTCCTTTAATCTGCCTTGATCCTATATACGCGATACCACCTTCCCAAAAGAAACTGATTCAACCTGAACTACGTGAGAGCTCAAAGCTAGTCGAATCCTAACTTTTTGTTATCCCGCTCCTGAGCCATAGCCACTAGGATCAGAAGTTTCGGCTACTGACTTTGGATCACTTTCATCCTATATCTTCTTGTCTTGACTTTTTTCCTAGCCTTCCAGCTTTATAAGCTTTCGGGTAAAGGGACTCAGATCGAGGGGCTAAGGATTCTTTTTGTTGTTATCCCTTATCGCAAGGGCCATTGACTTCTACTTCTTTTTTGAGTCTAAGTTATAACTCCTCTCACGAAGCAAGAAAGACGCTTTTTGTTGGTTGTGCAATTGCAGTTTCTCCGGTCGTTGATGTGTGAGGAGCGATGGTTGCCCTTTTTCTTATTGTAAGCGGCTTGGGCTTGGCAGCAGTAAAATAGGATACCCTATTATATAAGGTCCACTACTAAGAGCATAAAATTCTTTACCCTTTCCTTGTCCAAAGCATTCTTCCTTGCAGCTACAGCCCTATTCGAACACTGTACCTCCTATTAAACTACTGTAGAATATCAAGATCAAGAATAGTAATCCATAAAAGAAAAGGACTAGAAGGAGTAGGATAAGCTAGGGCCATCTACCTACAGCTACCGGGCCTCCACTTCCATGGATGACGACTCCCCAGGGCTTCCACCTTACGCTCGAAGAAGACGAAAGGCCTTGCTATACCCAGCGATCCACCATTATTAGGAAGAGATGGCAGAGGTAAGCAGGAAAGCTACAGCACGATTCGTACGATCTATACCAAACAAAGGTGATCAATTGATAAAAACCACTTTCCAACTCTTTCGACGGCCATTGAGCCTAATTCAACTGTTCGGACAAAAACTCTCACCTAAGCGACGAAAAAGACAGCTACCCTTCGACAGGGTTTAGTCCATGCCCTTGAGCCAATCCAGCCAGCGCTCTTCTCCGCGGATTAAGGAGAAATGACAGCTACGTCTACCATATATTGATGCTGGTCGGGCTCCTGCGATGCGACGAATCAAAGGAATAGCTTGGACGGCATTACACTAAGACATAGGAGGAACCAAGCCCATTTACTACTGACTTTTGGACAGAGCGTGACACGACTTACTCACTCACGAAGTTCAAAGTGAAAGGGCCCCTTCGAGCCGGCAGAAGGGGTAAAGCTAGAATCCTCAATTCGTACTTCTGGAAAGAAAAAGCCAGCAATCACTAAAAGAAAAGATAGGAAACCTGCGCACTTCAATTTAACCTGAATTAACGAATGGCAGCCTATGACAGGGCTTACCAATGCAACCCCGAAGGCTGACCTTTTTGCTTACCTTCTTTCCTAAGGAACTGCTGATTGCTGATACTTGCAAGAAAATGTAAATTAAAGGAACAGAGGCGTACCCTAGGACTTAAACTGGAGAGACTGAAGACTGCCTGGAGAAAAGATCCCAACGAGAAGGACTAAATGGGCGAAGCACTCGAACTCAAAATGTCTGGCAGGGAACTGGCTTTCAAGACTAAGGCTTTATCACATCAGATCAAAGGATTACAAAAACTCCCTGTCTCGCTTCAAATTCAAAAATTCAAAAGGGACTCACCTGACTTTTTTTCCGATAGCAAAGAAAAAACCATTCAATCAATCAATAAAAAGAAAAGAGTCGTAAGAAATCTCGAAGGGAAAAATGCTAGTTAGACCTAGGGAGCCTATCAGTCCCATCCCAATGGCTGTTATGTTTAACTGCTAATCGGATATGCTTTCAATAAGATATACCTTAGTCCTGGCTGACAAAATATCTTCTATAACTCGCCTGGGTGGGCTACTCGTCTTGAGGGATAGGCAAGACCTACTCCTTAAGTTAATAAATAGGCTTAGCTTTTAGCTAGAGGAAAGATAACGGCTTGATAGTCAAGCTTGGTAGTCCGGTCAGATGGTCCCGAGTTAGACTTTCCAAGATATCCTCGCTCGTAAGCATACCCGAAAGGATAAAGAGGAGAGACTCAGCAGCCTATGTGACCAATGCTAGCATAGCTCTTTCAACCTTAGGGGATTCAGCTCTATCAATTCCGATTGAAAAAAGAGATACAATCTATTCATCTGATTCACAGTCACAACCCAATAGCAGATCTGTGGGCATTGGGACTGCATTGCTCCTTCTCTGTGCACATTCGATACATCCACCCGTCTTTGGTGATCTGTACCTCGAAACACACCTTAGAAAAGAAAATGGAAGTTTCATTGAATGAATGAAAATCATAATATGAATAAGAGTATGATACTAGACGACTAGAGAAGAGAGAGGCAGGAAAGCCAGATCGGACTGACCGGTTGGAACGATTACGAAAGTTTCCGACAGTTAGACCGTTTGAGAGCCTTGCAAGACTTTCGAGAGTTAACGACAGGAGAAAACGAAAACGATTGAGAGATTTGATTACGACCGTTAGAGATTCGCGTTAGCATACTCGATATCGCACAGATCAATTGCAAGGGGATCTAGATTGAATAAAAAAGATCGATTCATGCTTGATACGATAGAGATCAATCGTTTACTTCAACTAAAATCGATGAAGTACTGAAACTACTTCAACTTCAATGGATGAACTTCTTGCTTGCCTGCTGCTCCTCTGAACTTTGCTACTTTACTATAGTTTTCTAAAGTTGAATGAAAGTCGATATTTCACTTGCACTTTAAAGACAGCTACGTTTAATAATAATAAGGGCTTTTTTTCTAGCGTTTTCCCTTCCCAGTCACCTATGAGAGGGGGTTCACAGGGCTTCTTGCTACAGAGAAATTGACGTAGACAGCCTATTAAGGGAATGGATCGGAGTGCAGCAAGCTCATCTAATATATTCGACTTCGCTTGCTTGCACGACCGCCACACTCCTCTTTGCTTTCAAAATAAAATATTTCTTCGCTATCTTTCTTTGAGCTCCTAGGCAACAGATCCTACTCCCTAAGAAGAGTCATTAAGAAAGAGGGATCCATTTAAAG
>Ga0081455_10008957_pt1 | contig 10341 bp, 8 predicted proteins | sample TabmetS3T2R1_FD_70207 | JGI IMG/M metagenome (GOLD analysis project Ga0081455, IMG submission 70207) | Tabebuia heterophylla rhizosphere microbial communities from the University of Puerto Rico - S3T2R1 | ecosystem: Host-associated > Plants > Roots > Rhizosphere ... | reverse complement strand
CGGGTAGGCGTAGGCCGACAGGCGGTCGCGGACGTGCCGCTGCAGCTCCCCGACCGGCTCGTCGCCCGGCTGGGTGCCGGGGACCAGGCGGACGAACGCCTTGACGACGTGGCCGCGCTGCGGGTCGGGGAAGGCCACCACCGCCGACTCGGCCACCGCCGGGTGCTCCAGCAGGGTGCTCTCGACCTCGAACGGCCCGATCCGGTAGCCGGCCGAGATGATCACGTCGTCGGCCCGGCCCGAGTACCAGACGTAGCCGTCCTCGTCCTGGCGGGCGGTGTCCTTGGTGTGGAACCAGTCGCCGCCGAAGACCTCCTTGGAGTCCTCGGGCCGGTTCCAGTAGCCGAGCGGGTAGTGCGGGTTCGACCGGGCCTTGAGGCAGATCTCGCCCGGCTCGCCCTGGGGCACCGGCTGCTCATCGAGGTCGAGGATGGCCACCTCCCAGCCGGGCAGGGGCAGCCCCATGGAGCCGGGCCGGACCTCGACGGTCGGGAAGTTGCCGCACAGCGGGTAGCTCTCGGACAGCCCGTAGTAGTCGAGCACCGGGCAGCCGACCGTCCGGTTCCACCAGGCGATCGCCTCGGGGTTGAGCGGCTCCCCGGCCGAGCAGGCCAGCCGCACCCCGAAGTCCAGGCCGGCCGCCTCGGACACGCCCATCATGGCCCGGATGGCCGTCGGGGTGGTGAACAGGTTGCCGACCCCGTGGTCGGCGATCAGCCGCAGCGCCTTGCCCGGGTCGAACCCGCCCTTGCGCCCGTGGACCAGGGTCTCCACCCCGAAGCGCCAGGGCCCGAGGATGCCGGGCACGATCCCGGCGATCCAGGCCCACTCGCCGGTCGAGTGGAACAGCTCGCCCGCCCGGACGTCGTGGCTGAATTGGAACTCCTCGTGCCCGAGGAGGTAGCGGTGGGCGTGCAGGATGCCCTTGGCCAGGCCGGTGGTGCCCGAGGTGTAGTAGAGCTGGGCCGGGGTGTCGGGGTCGGTGGCCGGCGTCTCGAAGCGGTCGCTGGCGGCCCCGGTGAGCTCCTCGAAGCTCTCGGCCCCGGTGCCCCCGACCACCACCAGGTGCTCGACCGACGGCGCCTTGTCGAGCAGGGCGGCCACCCGGTCGCGGTGGGCGGCCGAGGTGACCAGCACCTTGGCCTCGGAGTCGTTGAGCCGGTAGACGATCGCGTCGTCCCCGTACAGCACCGACATGGAGAGCAGGATCGCCTCGCACTTGTAGGTGGCCAGGAAGCTGGCCGCGATCTCCGGGGAGGCCGGGGCCATCACCGCCACCCGGTCCCCCTTGCCGACCCCCAGGCCGCGCAGGGTGTTGGCCGTCCGGTCGGTGAGCCGGCGCATCTCGCCGAAGGTCCAGCGCTCGTCGCGGCCCTCGTCGGACACGAAGCGCATGGCCGGCCGCTCGGGCTCGTGCTTGTCGAGCACGTCGGTGGCGAGGTTGTAGCTCGCCGGGACCTCCCAGCGGAAGCCGGAGGTCATCTCCTGGTAGCTGCCGGGATGGTGGGTGCGGTAGTCGCGCATGGCTCCTCCTCGGCCGACGTGCTACTCATCTACCCATGACCTCCCATGCGCGCACAACACCCAGCGGGCGTCCCAGGGTGCTGGTCGTCGGCAGCGGCTTCGCCGGCTTCCACTGCATGCGGCGCCTCGAGAAGCACCTGCCCCCCGACGCCACCGACCTGCTGCTGGCCAGCTCGGCCGACTACCTGCTCTACAGCCCCCTGCTGCCCAACGTGGCCGCCGGTGTGGTCGAGCCGCGCCACATCGCCGTCGGCCTCCACGCCACCCTGGACCGGGCCAAGGTGCTGCTCGGCCACGTGGTCGCGGTCGACGTCCAGGGCCACACCGCGACCCTGCGCCGCATGGACGGCTCCGAGCACGAGCTGGGCTGGGACCGGTTGGTCCTCGCCCCCGGCGGGATCACCCGCACCTTCAACATCCCCGGGGTCGCCGAGCACGGCCTCGGCCTGAAGACCCTGGCCGAGGCGGCCTACCTGCGCGACCACGTGCTGCGCGAGCTCGACAACGCCGACGCCGCCGACGACCCGGCCCGTCGGCGCGCCTGCTGCACCTTCGTGGTCGTCGGGGCCGGCTACTCGGGCACCGAGACCGCGGCCCAGATGCAGCTGGTCACCATGCGGGCGGCCGCCGAGTACCCGCGGCTCCGCCCCACCGACATCCGCTGGGTGCTGGTCGACCTGGCCCCCCGGGTGCTGCCGGAGCTGGGCCGCCGGCTGGGCGACGAGGCCATGGCGGTGCTGCGCCGCCGCGGGGTCGAGGTCCGGCTGGGCACGACCGTCGAGGAGGCGACCGCCGGCGCGGTGCGGCTGTCGGACGGCGAGACCATCCCGACCCATACCCTGGTCTGGTGCACCGGCGTCGCCCCGAGCCCGCTGATCGAGACCCTGGGGCTGCCCACCGAGCGGGGACGGCTGAAGGTCGGGGCGAACCTCCAGGTGCCCGACCACCCCGACGTGTTCGCCTTCGGCGACGCGGCCGCCGTTCCGGACCTGACCCGACCGGGCAAGCTCACCGGCCAGACCGCCCAGCACGCCCAGCGGCAGGGCAAGACGGCCGCCCGCAACGTGGCCGCCTCGCTCGGCTTCGGCAAGGCGGCCGACTACCGCCACCGCGACCTCGGCTTCGCCGTCGACCTGGGCGGCTTCGACGCCGTCGCCTCCCCGTTCGGAGTGTCCCTGGGCGGGCTGCCCGGGCTGGTGGCGACCCGCGGCTACCACCTGCTGTCCCTGCCGGCCGCCGGCAACCGCGTCCGGGTCTCGGTCGACTGGCTGCTCGACTGGGCCATCCGCCCCCAGGTGGCCCAGCTCGGCTTCCTGCGCGAGGACCAGGCCACCATGGCCGCGGCCGAGCACACCGGCATCTACGCCGGCCCGCCGGCCGACGAATGGGAGGCGGCGTCCCGGGACCTCCCCACCACCCGGGCGGTGGTCGCCGACACCGGCGTGCCCCGCCCCCGGGCCAGGTCGCGGCAGCCGAGCTGACCGTCGGTTCGGCGGGCCGGGCCGCCGGACGCTATGCTTGGTGGTCGCGGCCGGTCCCGGCCGCGAATCCCCCGGGCAAGGTCGCCCGACCCCCTCTGCACCCCCTGTTGGAGGCTCGCGCATGACCAGGATCGGTGTGCTCACCGGTGGCGGTGACGTTCCCGGGCTCAATCCCTGCATCAAGACGCTGGTGTACGCGGCCGCCGACCGTGGCTATGAGGTCCTGGGGCTGCGCCGCGGCTGGGCCGGTCTGCTGGACTATGACCTGGACGCCGAGGAGCCCCAGGACCACTGCGCCCAGCCGCTCTCCAAGCGGGTGGTGCGGACCATCGACCGCACCGGCGGCACCTTCTTGCACACCAGCCGGACCAACCCGGCCAAGGTCAAGCCCAGCGACGTGCCCGGGTTCCTGGCCGGTCAGGGCCAGTTCGCCTCCGAGGGGCCCTTCGACTTCACCAGCCACTGCCTTCAGGTGGTGGAGCGGCTGGGGCTGGACTGGCTGGTCGCCATCGGCGGCGATGACACCCTGTCGTATGCCGAGCGGCTGTCGCGGGAGGGGGTGCGGGTGCTGGCGGTGCCCAAGACGATGGACAACGACGTGTTCGGGACCGACTACTGCATCGGGTTCTCGACCGCGGTCACCCGCAGCGTCCAGTTCCTCCATCAGCTGCGGACCTCGACCGGGTCGCACGAGCGCATCGCGGTGGTCGAGCTGTTCGGCCGCAACTGCGGCGAGACCTCGCTGCTGTCGGCGTATCTGGCCGGGGTCGACCGGGCCATCATCTGCGAGGTCCCCTTCGACGTCGAGCTGCTGGCCCACTACCTGCTCGAGGACAAGGCGTCCAACCCCTCGAACTACGCCATGGTCACGGTCAGCGAGGGCGCCCGCATGCTGGAGGGCGAGATCCTGGAGCGGGGCGAGGCCGACGCCTACGGCCACCGCAAGCTGGGCGGGATCGGGCTGGTCACCGGCGAGCTGCTCAAGAAGCTGACCGGCGAGGACATCGTCTACCAGCAGGTCGGCTACCTGATGCGCTCGGGCGCCCCGGACGCGCTGGATCTGATGGTGGCGGTCAACTTCGCCAACATGGCCATCAACCTGATCGACCAGGACGCCCCCGGCCGCATGGTGGCCCTGCGCAACGGCACCTACACCTCGGTCCCCATCGACACCATGATGTCGGGCACCAAGCGGGTCGACGTCGACGCCCTGTATGACGAGAAGCGCTACCGCCCGCTGATCCGCCAGGTCGACGGCAAGCCGATGTTCCTGTACTAGGCCGTCAGGCGTCCGGGTCGAGCGGCTACTCCAGCCAGAGCAGCGGCGACATGCGGCGGCTGCCGCTGCGGAGCTTGGCCTCGGCCCGGTCCATGGACTCCCACAGCTCCTGCACCTGGCGGTGCAGGGCCTGGAGCTCGTCCGGGTCGCACCAGTCGTCCTCGAGGGTGCGGACCAGGTCGTGGCGGTAGTCCTCGACGACGCCGCGCAGCTCGAGCGTCTTGTCGGCGAGGTTGCGAAGGTCGAGGGCCAGCCGTCGGACGAGCATGGGGTCCGTCATCGCATCACTCTCCACAAACCGTTCGAGCCATGGTGCGAACGGAGCATACCGTCTGGAAGGGAGCAAGAAGGGGAGGCGCGGGGGGAATCACAGAAATGTTATTCACCAGCGACCCGGCCAAGCGAATCCGTTGCCTGAACAGCAATTCAGGCGGGAGTGGGACTCGTCACAAGGCCCTATCGGTCGTTCCGGTGTAGCCTCCAGACATGCCCCGGGTAGCGGTGGACGTGATGCTGAAGCGGGAGATCCTCGACCCGCAGGGCCAGGCGGTGGAGCGGGCCCTGCCCTCGCTCGGCTTCGACGGCGTCTCCGACGTCCGCATCGGCAAGCACGTGGAGCTGACCGTCCGCGACGGCGACGGCGAGCAGGCGGCCCGTCGGATGGCCGAGGCCCTGCTGGCCAACCCCGTGATCGAGGAATTCTCCGTGCGCGTCCTGCCCGACTGAGCGCCGCCGGTGGCCCGTCAGCTCGTCGGCCGGCCCCGCCGGCTCACCGCGGAGGAGGCGGCCGCCATCAGGGCGCGCCCCTGGCCGCGGCTGCCCTGGTGGCTGTGGCTGGCCGTGGCCGTCACCACCGTGGCCATGGTGGTGGTGGCGACCGGCCTGTTCCGGTCGGTCCCCGAGCAGCTCCCGGTGGCGGCCCGCCGCTCCCCGCCGGCCGGGGACCTGAGCCACGGCGTCGGCGAGATCCGCGTCCCCATCCTGGAGCAGCAGAACCGCGGCCGGCTGGTCCGGCGCCTGGCCGGCTGCCCCCGGCTGGACCGGGTCACCCTGGTCGGCACCGCCGAGGAGGTGGCGCTGCTGGACGCGGCCGCCGACAAGCTGTGCGCGTTGCGCTCCACCGCCCCCATCCAGCGGGCCCGCGACGGCCTCCAGCAGGCCGGGGCGACCGTGCAGTTCGCCGAGTTCGAGCTGTCCATCAACGAGTCGACCACGGACTTCTCCGGCGACCGGCCGGCGGTCCTGGTCCACGCCAAGTTCCAGCGGGGCGAGGCCGCGGCCGACCGGGTGGCGGTGATCCTGGCCCACGAGGGTGGCCACGTGGCCGACGGCCGCCCCCCGACCGCCGCCGAGGAGCTGGCCGCCCGCACCGCCGAGCTGGAGGCCTGCGACCGGCTGTTCACCGGCGGCGCCCAGCCGAGCCGGGGCTGCGCGGACGCCGCCGCCCTGCTCTCCGGGGACGACGCCAGCGCGCTGGCGCGGCTGCGGGAGGCTGGTTACCGATGACGACGCTTCAGCTGGACTGGCCGGTCGGGCGGGCCGGGGCGGCGGTGGTCTCGACGTCCGGGGCGGAGACGGCCTTCCAGGGCGGGGTGAGCGGCGGCGACCAGTTCGAGGTGGCGTCGGTGACCAAGCTGATGACCTCCCTGGCCGCCCTGGCCGCGGTGGAGTCGGGCCGGATCGACCTCGACGAGCCGGTCCCGCAGGCCCGTGACGCCGGGGCCACCGAGGAGGTCACCCTCCGCCACCTGCTGGCCCACGCCGGCGGCTTCCCCTTCGAGCCCCCCGGCCGGCCCCGCCCCCCGGAGCAGCGCCGCATCTACTCCAACGTGGGCTTCCGGCTGCTGGCCGACGCGGTCGCCGACGCCGTCGGCACCACCTTCGCCAGCTGGCTGTCGACCAGCGTGCTCGACCCCCTGGAGATGTCCGCGACCCGGCTGGTCCACCGCCGCGGCATCGACGGCGACCCGGCCGCCGGGGCCGCCTCGACCCTCGACGACCTGGTCCGCCTCGCCCGCTGCCTGCTCGACCGGGGCGCCCCGGTGGTCGGGCCCGAGCTGTTCGCCGAGGCCATCAGCGTCCAGTTCCCCGGCCTGGCCGGCCTCGTCCCCGGCGTCGGCCGCTTCGACCCCTGCGACTGGGGCCTCGGCTTCGAGCTCCACGACGGCAAGCGCCCCCACTGGATGGGCGACCGCCGCTCCCCGTCGGCCTTCGGCCATTTCGGGGCCAGCGGCTGCTTCCTGTGGGTCGACCCCGACGCCGGCCTGGCCGCCGCCGCCGTCAGCGACCGCGAGTTCGCCGACGACAAGTGGGGCATGGCCACCTGGCCCGGCTGGTCCGACCGCCTCCCCCCGGGGTGACCTGGTAGCCTCCCGACGGCTGGGACGGCGAGTCGAGGAGCGCGGGTGCGGATCGGGGTGGTGACCTTCCCGGGGTCGTGCGACGACCGGGACGCCCGCTTCGCCGTCGCCTCCATGGGCGGCCACCCCGTCTCCCTGTGGCACGGCAGCGGCGACCTGAAGGGCGTCGACGCCGTCGTCCTCCCCGGTGGCTTCTCCTACGGCGACTACCTCCGCTGCGGCGCCATCGCCAGGTTCTCCCCGGTGATGGGCGCCGTCGCCGACTTCGCCCGCTCCGGCGGCCCTGTCCTCGGCATCTGCAACGGCTTCCAGGTCCTGTGCGAGGCCGGCCTCCTCCCCGGCGCCCTCCTCCGCAACGCCGGCCTCCGCTTCGTCTGCCGCGAGGTCGAGGTCGTGGTCGAGTCCACCGCCACCGCCTGGACCTCGGCCTGCGCCCCCGGGTCGTCGCTCACCATCCCGGTCAAGCACGGCGAGGGCCGCTACGTCCACGACGACCCCGCCGCCCTCGAAGCCGCCGGCCAGGTCGTCTTCCGCTACGCCTCCGGCCACAACCCCAACGGCTCCCTGCTCGATATCGCCGGCGTCCGCAACCCCACCGGCAACGTCGTCGGCCTCATGCCCCACCCCGAGCACGCCGTCGACCCCCTGCTGGGGCCGGTGGGGGGACGGGGGCTGTTCGAGTCGGTGCTGGCCGCCCATGTCTAGCGTCGTGGAGGGTCCCGTTTCACCGGGGCACCCCCCTGGGGTTCCCCGGACCCCTCCGTATCGCCAGCTCGGGCTGACCGACGAGGAGCTCCAGCGGATCCTGGCGGTGCTGGGGCGGGAGCCGAGCCGGGCCGAGCTGGCGATGTACTCGCTGATGTGGTCCGAGCACTGCTCCTACAAGTCCTCCAAGATCCATCTGCGCCGGCTGCCCAGCCAGGGGGAGCGGGTGCTGCAGGGGCCGGGGGAGAACGCCGGGGTGGTCGACCTGGGCGACGGGGTGGCGGCGGTGTTCAAGATCGAGTCGCACAACCACCCGTCGTTCGTGGAGCCGTTCCAGGGGGCGGCGACCGGGGTCGGGGGGATCATCCGCGACATCCTGGCCATGGGGGCGCGGCCGGTGGGCAGCCTGAACTCGCTGCGGTTCGGCGACCCGGCCGAGCCGTTGCAGCGGCGGCTGCTGGAGGGGGTGGTGGCCGGGATCGGCCACTACGGCAACTGCGTCGGGGTGGCCACGGTCGGGGGCGAGGTCGTCTTCGACCCCAGCTACGCCGGCAACCCGCTGGTGAACGCCCTCACCATCGGGTTCATGCCGGCGGACCGGCTGCTGACCGGGCGGGCCGAGCACGCCGGCGACCTGGCCGTGCTGATGGGGGCCAAGACCGGCCGGGACGGGATCGGCGGGGCCAGCGTGCTCGCCTCGGCCAGCTTCGAGGAGGGCGGCAACGCCAAGCGCCCCAACGTGCAGGTGGGCGACCCGTTCCAGGAGAAGCTGCTGATCGAGGCCTGCCTGGAGCTGGTCGAGCGCGGCCTGCTGCGGGGCTTGCAGGATCTGGGGGCGGCCGGGATCAGCTGCGCGGTGGCCGAGGTGGCGGCCCGGGCCGGGATGGGCATGGAGGTGGACCTGGACGCGGTGCCCCTGCGCGAGCCGTCGATGGAGGCCTGGGAGGTCCTCGTCTCGGAGTCCCAGGAGCGCATGCTGGCCCTGGTCGACCCGGCCGGGCTCGCCGACGTGCTGGAGGTCTGCTCGCGCTGGGGGATCCTGGCGAACGTGCTGGGGGAGATGACCACCGGCGGCGTTGTCAGGGTGCGGTTCCGGGGGGAGGTGGTGGCCGAGGCGCCGGCGGCCAGCCTGGCCGACGAGGGACCGGTGTACGAGCGGCCGCTGGTGCCGCCGCCGGCGCCGGCCGCCGGGGCCGAGGTGCCGCTGGACGCGCCGGTGGCCGAGGCCGTGCTGGCGCTGGCCGCCGACCCGACCTGTGCCTCCAAGCGCTGGGTGTGGGAGCAGTACGACCGCCTCGTGGGCCACGGCACGGTCGCCGGCCCCGGCGGCGACGCGGCCGTGCTGCGGGTCCCCGGCGCCGGCGGGGCGGTGGCCCTGGCCACCGACGGCAACGGCCGCTACGCCGCCCTCGACCCCGCCGCCGGGGCCGCCCTGGCCGTGGCCGAGGCGGCCCGCAACGTCGCCTGCGCCGGGGCCAGGCCGATCGCCGTCACCAACTGCCTGAACTTCGCCAGCCCCGAGCGGCCCGAGGTGATGGGCGCGTTCGCCGCCGCCGTCGACGGCATGGCCGACGCCTGCCGCGCCCTGGAGCTGCCCGTGACCGGCGGCAACGTCAGCTTCTACAACGAGTCGTCCGGCCGGCCCATCCACCCGACCCCGATCGTCGGCGTCCTCGGCCTGCTCGAGGACGCCACCACCGCCGTCCCCGCCGGCTTCCCCCGCCCGGGCCTGGAGGTCTGGCTCCTGGGCACGACCCGGGTCGAGCTCGGCGGCTCGGTCTGGCAACGCCTCACCACCGGCCGCCTGGAGGGTCCTCCGCCCGCCCTCGACCCGGCCGCCGAGGCCGCCCTCCACCGCCTCCTGGCCACCCTGGCCGCCCGCCGCCTCCTGACCGGCGCCCACGACCTCTCCGACGGGGGCCTGGCCGTCGCCCTGGTCGAGGCCACCCTCGCCACCGGGGTCGGCGCCACCGTCACCCTCCCGACCCTCCAGAGCGGAGGTCCGACCCAGGATCCGACCCCGAACCAGGTCCCGCTGGCCGTCCTGACCAGCGAGTCCCCCTCCCGGGCCCTGCTCGCCACCCCTCCCGAGGCCGCCGGAGACGTGGAGGCCCTGGCCACCGCCGCCGGCGTCCCCGCCACCCGCCTCGGCACCACCGGCGGCGACCGCCTGGTCGTTCCCGGCCTCCTCGACCTCCCGCTGTCCCGCCTCCGCGCGGCCTACGAAGGCGCCCTCCCCACCGCCCTGGGCGAGCCCGCCTGACCTCTCAGCGAAATCTCAGTGGCGCGTGCGAGAGTGAGCGGAGGACGTCGGCTGGCCGGAGGACCGCATGGGTGGGTGGCGGCGGGCTGGCGTGATCGTGGTCGGGCTGGCGGTGGCGGCCGGGTTCGGGTCGGTCCGGGGGTCGGGGGAGCGGCAGGAGCCAGAGCCCCGGACCCGCAACACGGAGATCGTCGGGCACGTCGCGCCGAAGCAGGACGGGGGGTACGGGGATGTCTGGGCGCACCGGGACGTGGCCTACCTGGGGAGCCTGCGGCAAGGGGACTGCCGGCCGCCGAACGGGGTGTGGGCGATCGACCTGAGCGACCCGGCCAAGCCGCGGCCGCTGGCCTCGTTCGCCAAGTTCCCGGGGAGCGACGGCGAGGACGTATGGGTCGGGGCGGTCAGGACCAAGGCGTTCAAGGGGGACCTGGCCGCCGTGGGGATCCAGCCCTGCTCCCGGCAGGGGCAGGGGTTCGCCGGGATGGCCCTGTTCGACGTGACCAACCCGGCCAGGCCGAAGGAGCTCGGGCGGCTGGCCACCGGCCTGCCCATCGGGGTGCACGAGCTCGGGGTCGTCCAGCGGCCGGACGGCCGGGTGCTGGCCCTGGCGGCGGCGAACTACTCCTTCAACCTCAGCCAGGGCCGCCGCGGCGACCTGCGGATCGTCGACATCACCAACCCGCGCCGACCGCGTGAGCTGGCCGACTGGGACGTCCGCCGCGACGGCCC
>Ga0081455_10008956_pt1 | contig 10341 bp, 10 predicted proteins | sample TabmetS3T2R1_FD_70207 | JGI IMG/M metagenome (GOLD analysis project Ga0081455, IMG submission 70207) | Tabebuia heterophylla rhizosphere microbial communities from the University of Puerto Rico - S3T2R1 | ecosystem: Host-associated > Plants > Roots > Rhizosphere ... | reverse complement strand
ACGCTGTCGTCAGCGAGTAGAATTTTGTAGTCCACAAGAACCTCCATCATCGGAGAAGGGAGCCATCTGAAGACCACAACTATACTTCATAAGCTAGGAGTCAGAAGTAAGAAGACAGGAGACAGGAGTAGGTATGGTTTCTCTATAACTGTCTTCTTACTCCTGACTTCTGACTTCTGACTTCTGACTCCTAGCTTATGAAATATAGTTCCGATCGTCTTTCCTGGTTTGCCTTAGCGGAAGATGCTTGCTTAAGAACCCGTTTTCCCCTTATTTTCTTTATCCTTCGATCCTTTAGATTCTTTAGATTTCTTTTTCCCGTCCTTGTTCTCCGATTTTTCATCGCCATTTTCCGGAGCGGCGCTGTTCTGTGGGGCAGGCAGCACGGCTGACGAAGCCGGCTGTGTAGAGGGCGAATTACTCTGAATCTGCTTGTTGCTCGCGCGGATTGCCCTGGTTCCGGAAGCGCCGGCGGCCTGTTGTGGCTTCATGGCATCTTTCACATCCTTTTTCTCATCGCCTTCCTTACTGAGCAGGACGCCATCTTTGGAAATTTCCAGACCGTTATAACCAAGGATCAGCGTGAACTTACCGACGAAACTCGGCCGGACCGGGGCGGGATCATTATTGCTCGGCTCTGGAATCGGTTTGCCGAGCTTCTCGAGAAACTCCTTGCCCTTTCCGGCAAACTCACTATTCGGGTAATCGCGCACCAGACGCGTGAAATGGTCGGCGGCTTCCTCCGGCTGTTCCTGCTCGATCATCGAGACGCCGAGCATATATAACGATTTATCATAATAGCTGAAGGTGGGATATTGATTGATGATGTCGCGCAGCCGGCCCTCACTGGATTTATATTTCTGATTGTCGAAATAGAAGGTGGCAATGTCGAGCTCGTGCAATCCGAGCACCTGCTGAACCGTCTTCAGGTCCCGTTCGACAACCGGCAGGAACGGCGAGTTCTGACAAGCCTGAGTTGCAGCTTTCAATTGATGCTCAGCCTGTTTGGCTTTCGAGGCGTCACGATTATAGGCGCCCATCTGACGCATGAGAGAATGAGCGATTTTATGCTTGACTTCGCAGTTCTTCGGGTGAGTCGGGAAGTACTGGGTGAATTCTTTGTAACCACCGATCGCCTGTTCGAGGTTGCTCGTCCCGCCTTCCAGATAGAATGAATCGGCGATCGCGAGCTTGGCCAGCGGCAGGTATTCGCTGTCGGGGTAAGTGGTGATCACCACGTTGTAAAGTAACCGGGCCTCATCATATCTACCCTTCCTGGCTTTCTTGGCTGCATCCTCATAGATAATTTTATCACGCCCCAGTGGGGAGACATTCTCATTCTTGACTTTGTCCTTGCCCCCGCATCCTCCCAGCAGGCCTGTCAGGGTTAATATTAGAACTACTAATGTCGGGGTGGTTGATATTTTCATCCTCATACTTGGCTCCTCAGAAACCAGTATTCAGTCTCCAGTTTTCAGTTTTCAGTATTTACAACTGAAAACTGAAAACTAAAAACTGAAAACTGAAATTATATTCAGACCTTTACCCCTTCCCTCACCTTACCTGTCGCGGCTTTGATTATTTTTCTTAATGCATCTGCCGGATCAGGGGCGGAAAAAATCGACGACCCGGCGACCAGTATATCTGCACCTGAAGCAACAACTTCAGCCGCATTCTCGGCGTTGATGCCTCCGTCGATCTCGATCCTGACGCCCCTGCCTTGCGCGCTCAACATCAGGCGCAAGCGACGCAATTTATCGAGCGACGATGGAATAAACTTTTGTCCCCCGAAACCCGGATTGACCGACATTATCAACACATAATCGAAATCACTGATAACTTCCTCGATCATGACCAGCGGTGTCGCAGGATTGAGGACGACCCCCGCCTTACATCCCGCCTTCCTGATATAACTGAGCGTGCGCTGCAAATGATAGGTGGCTTCGGGGTGAACTGAGATCATATGGGCGCCCGCTTCGGCAAATGAAGCGATGAAATTTTCCGGATTTTCAATCATCAAATGCACATCGATCGGCAGATTCGTCGCCTTTTTCACCCACTCGACGATAAATGGGCCGATGGTCAAATTAGGCACAAAATGACCATCCATGACATCGACATGTATGTATGATGCCCCTGCCTTCTCGACGGCCGCAATCTGCTCGCCCAGTCGCCTGAAATCTGCAGATAAAATCGAAGGCGCAATCTCAACCATAAACTATGAACGAATCCCCCGGCCAATCTTGCCGGGATGATTCAATTTCCCGCCGGAGCCGGCACCGGTCGACCATTTATACTAACTCGCACCAGGTATCCGCTCTTCACCAGCGAGCCGGGAGCCGGGTCTTGATCAATCACCGAATTAATCGGCAAACTTTTGTCCTGCTGATAGTTCTTTATCCCCATCCTCAACCCGTAATTATCCAATGCAGATTGAGCGTCCGACTCCGATTTTCCTTTGACATTCGGGACTTCGACGGTTCTTCCCTGTAAAGTGAAATAGATCACAGTAAAGGCGCCAAAAGCGAAAATCACCAGCATCAAGGCGATTCGCAAGAGGCGCTTCAATACCAGGCCTATATCAGGTCTGGGGGACAAATACCGAATCCTCCAATTCTAATCGGGACTGGGAGTGTAGCACCATCAAACTGGGCTTTCAACATTATCATGGATTGTGAAAAGTTTGATAATTTCGAACGAACGAGGTCCGTTCGGTGTCTGCACCCGGACCTCATCTCCCTCCTCTTTGTTGAGGAGACTTTTGCCAATCGGCGATGATGTCGAAATCAATCCCTGCTCAAAGTCGGCCTCCTCGGGCGTGACGAGGCGATAAGTCACATCGCTCCCGCGATCGATGTCACGCAGAATCAGGGTCGAACCATATGAAGCGCGATCATGTGGCAATTTACCGATATCGATGCTCGAGAGTTTGGCAAGCTGTTCCTGCAGTTGCCGGACACGGGCGCGGACATATTCCTGGCGCTCACGTGCGGATTTGTATTCGGCGTTTTCCGAGAGATCGCCCATGGCAGCCGCTGTTCTGAGCGCCTGTGGTAATTCGATCGTCAACTCGAACTCGAGAGTCTTCAGTTCGGATAGAATCTTTTCTTTCCCCGTCGGTTCCTTCTGGTCACTCACGATTGTTATTCCTTTTTTATTTAAGCCACGTGAGTGGCGAGTGATCTAAGCTGTGCCCTGACGGGCGCGACTCATGATGATAGAAAAAATGCGACTGCGGCAAACTGATCACCCTCCGGACAAGGGGGATTTAGAGTGCAGCAGACGCATTTGTCAGGCTACCATACATTTCCGCCCGCTTCAAACAGCCGGAAGTGCCAAAGATCCTTGCCGCGTTCAGATTTTCAGAAGATTAACCAATTCCTGAACAGCCGCGGCAGACTTTTGCAAGGCGGCGCGCTCATCGGTAGTCAGGTTGATCTGAATAATCTCCTCGATCCCGCTGGCGCCCAGTTTGACGGGAACACCAACAAACAAACCGTTGATCCCGTATTCGCCCTCAAGATAAGCGGCGCAGGGGAGAATCTTTTTCTTGTCCTTGATGATCGCTTCGACCATCTCGACGGCTGCCGATGATGGCGCATAGTAGGCCGACCCGGTCTTGAGCAGGCTCACGATCTCGGCCCCGCCGTTGCGCGTGCGATCGACAATTTTATCGATTACGTCTTTCGGAAGCAATTCGGTGACCGGAATGCCCGCACAGGTCGAATATCGCGCAAGCGGCACCATCGTATCGCCATGCCCGCCAAGGACGAATGCCGTAACATTCTCGACCGAGACATTCAAAGCATCCGCCAAAAATGTCCGCATGCGCGCTGAGTCGAGTATCCCGGCCATCCCGATCACGCGGTGCTTCGGGAAACGAGACCGGCGGAATGCCACCTGAGCCATGGCATCGAGCGGATTCGAGACGACAATCAGGACGGCATTGGGTGAAGTGCGCGCAATTTCGTCAGTCACGCTCCCGACAATCCCCGCATTCGTATTGAGCAGATCATCGCGACTCATTCCAGGCTTGCGCGCGATCCCGGAGGTGATCACCACGAGATCGGAATTGGCGGTCTCTTTATAACCGTTGGTTCCGACCAGACGGCTGTCGAAGCCCTCGACCGGTCCGGCCTGTGCCAGGTCCAGTGCTTTGCCCTGCGGCATCCCTTCAATGATGTCCACCAGAACGACATCTCCAAGTTCTTTTGCAACCAGCCAGTGCGCGGTCGTCGCTCCGACATTACCCGCACCGACTACTGTAATCTTCTTCCGAGCCATAATTCTCCAGTTTTCAGTTTTCAGTTTTCAGTTTTCAGTTTTTTTGTTTCTTGGATTTTCAGTTTTCAGTACTCAGTTCTCAGTTCAGTCTTGCTCTTAAACTGAAAACTGAAAACTGAAAACTGATTGCTACATATTCTCAATTATTGCATCTGCAAATTCACTCGTCTTCACCTTGGTCGCGCCATCCATCAATCGCTCGAGATCATAAGTGACACGCTTCTGCTTGATGGTTTTGACCACTCCGTTGATGATCGCTTTGCCCGCATCTTGCCAGCCCATATGCTCGAACATCATGACTCCCGAAAGAATCACTGAAGACGGGTTGATCACGTCTAATCCCGCGTATTTTGGGGCGGTCCCGTGGGTCGCTTCGAAGACCGCCGCATTGTCTCCGATATTTGCGCCGGGAGCCATGCCCAGACCACCGACCTGGGCGGCACAGGCGTCCGATAAGTAATCGCCGTTGAGGTTTGGCGTGGCGATCACCGAATATTCATCGGGCCGCAACAGGACCTGCTGGAACATTGCATCGGCGATCCGGTCGTTGATCATGATCTTATCTTCCGGGGTCTTTCCACCATGATCTTTAAAGACTTCTTCTTCAGTCACGACCTGATCGCGAAACTCTTCCCGGGCCAGCTGGTAGCCCCAGTCACGAAAGGCCCCTTCCGTGTATTTCATGATATTGCCCTTATGGACCAGGGTCACGACTTTACGTTTATTATCGATCGCATAATTGATCGCCCGGCGGACGAGATTTTTGGTGGCGGACATTGAGATCGGCTTGACCCCGAGTCCCGAATCCGGATTGATCTCATACCCCTGATCGCTCAGGAACTGGATCAGTTTGATCGCCCGTTCCGAGCCTTCCTGAAACTCGATTCCGGCATAGACGTCCTCGGTATTCTCGCGGAAAATAACGACGTCGAGCTTTTCGGGATGCTTGACCGGCGCGGGGACGCCTTTGAAATACCGGACCGGACGGACGCAGGCATAGAGGTCCAGCAGTTGACGAATCGTTACGTTAAGTGAGCGGATGCCGCCACCGACAGGGGTGGTCAATGGCCCTTTAATTGAGACGACGAAATGTTGAATCGCATCGAGTGTTCCTTTTGGCAACCACTCGCCGAATTTTTTATGCGATTTCTCACCGGCGAAAACTTCAAACCAGATGATCCGGCGCTGATCTTTGTAAACTTTCGCAACCGCGGCATCGAAGACGCGTTGCGAAGCACGCCAGATATCAGGCCCGGTGCCGTCGCCTTCGATAAAGGGAATGATCGGATTGTCGGGGACAGTTAGGCGACCACCCTGAACGGTGATCTGCTTTCCTTCGGCGGGGACTGGGATACCGTTGAACATAGGCATAAAAACCTATTCTCCTGTTTCATATTTCTCAATGGTTTGACCATCGAATATCTCGATCGGCACTTTATGCAAAACTTTTTCTGTCACAATGATTTGACATTTCACCACGCATTCAGATGGGCATTTATCGCGGAATTGTCAATTATGTCGTGAAAGGTGTGGCAGTCTAGCAATCGCAGTATTGACTGTCAAGATCACGATTTTTTATCGGATTTAACGCTATCATGTTCCGGGACCTAAGAAATAAAACTTAACAAATAAAAATGATTGACGAATTAACCAGACTAAAAAATTCGGGAAAATTAAACGCCGAGATCGCTTCGCAACTGGCGCGCGAGGCAGTTCAACGGATCATCAGGCACCACGAGAAGAGGGAATATTCACGTGTAGCGGTCACCCTGCTCTGCCGGCTGACATCCGATCCTGAACGATCGATCGCCCGCTGCGGAGTGCAGGCCCTTTTCACTGACCTGATCGAAGGACTCAATGATTCATTCGACCCCGCCGCTTGTGGCCTTTATGACCGGATTATTGCTCAGGTGATCGAATACTACCGCCGGCTGCCCGCCGGCCAGAGTCTCGATCGATCTCTCCGTAATTTCGGCCTCATGAATGAGGCCGACCTGCTCAACCGTAAATCGCAAATTTCAATTAACAAATATCAACTCCCTCGGGCCCCTCGAACTTCGGTCGAACTCAAAAAAGTCCTCCTGCTCTCGCGCGTGACGATCGGCGCGGATGTGACAATGACGAGTGTCATGATCGCACGGCTCCGTGAGATGCAATCCGACGTCGAGTTCGTTTTATTGGGATCGAAAAAATTGCAGGAGCTGTTCGGAGGTGATCGACGTTTGCGTGTCCGCGAGATCAAATATGAACGAGCCGGTGATGTTCTCTCGCGCTTAACCAGCTGGGTCGACCTCGTTGCCGCCGTGGAGAGCGAGCAGCGAGGATTGAATTCCGATCAATTTTGGCTGATCGATCCGGACTCGCGTCTCACCCAACTCGGGATGTTGCCTCTGCTGAAAGATGAGCGCTACTATTTCTTCTTCGAAAGCCGTTCATTCAGGCGGGAGGGTGTCACCCAACTCGGTCATCTGGCTTCATGTTGGATCAACGAGACCTTTGGGCTGCAGGGGCAGGGATTTCCATTCCTTGCCCTGTCGCGCGAACATAGTGAATTCGGCCGGAGAATCGTCGAGCAGCTGCGCCGGCAATCAACTGCGAACAAAATTATGGTGGTCAGCCTTGGAGTGGGCGGTAATCCCCGCAAACGCCTTTCTGATTCACGCGAAGAAGAGCTGATCGAAAAATTGCTCGAAGATTCGCAACTGATCCTCGACAAAGGTGCGAGCCCTGACGAGCGAGATCAGATCGACCGGATCATCAAGAAACTGCGCGCTCGCGGCAAAACCGTGATCGAAGTAAATACTCACAACGCCGTCGAAATGATGCGCCAGGAGTCGATTCGCGCTGACCTCATAACCTGGGATGGAGGAATCGGTGCCTTCGCCGGATTGATTGCGGCGAGTGATCGCTATCTTGGATATGATTCCGCAGGACAGCACATCGCCGCTGCGCTGGGAATTCCCACCCAGGCGATCTTCGTTAATTCGAGCTCGGAGATTTTTGCTGAGCGGTGGCGGCCATATGGACGTGCGGATATCGAAGTAATAAGGATTACGAAATAAACGAAAATAACGAAATAAACGAAAAATTTCGTTATTTTCGTTATTTTCGTTTATTTCGTAATCCTCTTTAGAAAAATCGGGGATGCGATTAAATCACATCCCCGATTTGTAGAGAAAGATCTAACAATAGGTGTTATGCAGCTTTTGGACTAACATACTGGTCATAGTGACGCGCCGGCTCCCAATCCCGTGTCTCTTCAACCACCGGTTCGGGAAAGCGCTCTTCCAGTTCCACCATCTCGATAGCTTCGATATAGACCCTTTCCATGTTTTCCGGGTAAAACCCATTCTTCTGGCAGGCTGCGACGTGCCGCCGCACTATCACATCTACCTTCTCCCTTCTCTTCTTGGATAACTTATTAATCATCCTGAGTGTATCATTCGAGATTTTCATACCGTAATCTTTCCCCCTTTCCTTTCAATTTCAATTATTTAATCTATCATTTGTTGAAAGACTCACTGACTTTGTCTCTTTATCAATATCTCTATCTCTATCTCTATCTCTATCTCTATCTATCCCTATCTCTAACACTATCTCTATTTTAATCTCTATTCTAATCTTTAATCTGCCAATCTAATCTGTCAATCAATCAATCAAATTTAGCTAATTCCAGTCAATGAGCCATCCCAGCAAATCCGCCTTACATGGAATGCAAATATACAGCCTTCATGCATTTTCTGAGCAAAAAAATTTTTTCAGAAAGCATTATATTTAATTAAGAGGGATTAAAATAGAGGCAAATCATTGATATAGTTATATTTAAAAAATATAGATCAGTTCGCTCGCCGAGCTTTGGGTTAAATTATTAAGCTGCTTGACGCATTGCAAAAAAGTGAGGCAGACTTTGAGGGGTTACTGAAATGTCTAAGTATAACCATCATATATTTATTTGCACCAATCAGCGTCCCGCCGAAAATCCGCGAGGATGCTGTGATCCGGAGGGAGTGGGCAATCTGCAATTGGCCTTCAAAAAAGAGCTCTTCCTCCGAGGATTAAAGGAAACCGTGAGAGCTAATCGAGCAGGATGCCTTGACCAATGTGAGCATGGTCCAACGGTTGTCATCTACCCCGAAGGAATCTGGTATGGAGGAGTAAAGCTGGAAGATGTAGCAGAGATTATCGATTCGCATATTATTAAAAAGACTCCGGTTACCCGGCTAATGCTTGAGGATGATTGTATTAACACCCTGTCCTGCAGTCATAAACAGGCCCGAGATTAAAACTATATGTCCAACACCGGTCCCTTTAAATTAGTCGCCATTGGTGGCGGCACCGGTCTCGCAACTCTGCTCACCGGGCTGAAGCCGTATATCACCCCACCGATGCCGATTATTTCTTTAACTGCAATCGTTACAGTCACCGACGATGGCCGGAGTTCGGGACGACTTCGGAGCGAATTTGCGGTTCTCCCACCGGGTGATCTGCGCAATTGTCTGGTAGCGCTCGCTGATGAGAACCATCTGCTGACACAGCTCATGCGCTACCGCTTCCCCGGAGACGGCCCGATCGGCGGACATTCACTCGGGAACCTGATCATGATTGCACTCAGTCAAATCAGGGGGGATTTCCTGAAAGGTCTCGATCAGTTGCGCGAGATGCTCGGGATCGAAGCGCACATCTTTCCTTCAACACTCAATCGGGTAGACCTGGTTGCGCGGATCGGTGAGCGAATGATGCGCGGTCAGGTGTCGATCAAATCCCATCACGGCCCGATCCGCGATCTGGCCCTGACACCGCCATTTGCCGAAGCTCTACCGGAAGCTGTCGAAGCGATTCGCCGGGCTGACCTGATCACGCTCGGGCCCGGATCGCTTTTTACCAGCGTCATCGCCAACCTGCTGGTCAAAGAGATCGCCGAATCATTGGTCGAGTCGAGGGCAAAAAAAATCTACATCTGCAATGCCATGACGGAATTCGATGAGACTGACGGTTTTACCGCCGTCGATCATCTCCGCTGTCTGCTCGAATATGTTCCCGGATTGCAGCTGGATTATGTGCTTTTCAATTCCGCTCCGATCTCTGCCGAGATGCGCGACCGATATGCCGCGGAAAAAGCAGTTGCGCTGGAGCCGCCGGGACCGGCCCCCGCCGACATGAAAGAGACTTGTTTCATCGCTCTCCCGCTCGCCTCCGAATCGCGCTTTGTCCGGCACGACCCCGAGCGGCTGAGCAGTGCGATATTGGAAATTTATTACAAATCTGATGTGTTGCATCAGTACCCCGGTTTCGATTTATCCCGGACTTCCGTATAATACGCGCCTGCTTGTACCTCCTCTCGTACAAGAGGCCATAGGCTACTGATAGAAAAAACTCCCTGTAAAATATTCTGAGGAAAAATATCGTGAACGCTCCGATCAATGTCTTAATTCTCGCCGCGGGTCTGGGGACACGCATGAAGAGCGACCAGGCCAAAGTACTCCATAAACTGGGCAGCCGCCCGCTGATCGCGCATGTCTTGCGAACAGCGATGAAACTCAATCCTGAAAAAGTCTTCGTCGTCGTCGGGCACCAGGCGGAAAGTGTCGAACAGGCAGCGCGCGCTGCCGTGGATGCCGCCGGCGCCGAGAAGTTGAGTTTCGTCCTGCAGGAGGAACAGCGAGGGACCGGGCACGCGGTGATATGTGCCGCGGAAGCGATGAAGCAATGTCGCGGCTCATTACTGATTTTATATGGCGACACCCCACTGGTCCGCCCGGAAACGCTTCAGAATTTGATCGCCGAACATGAACGCGGTAAATATGCTGCGACCTTTCTGACCATCCGCCTGGCAAACCCTCCACCATATGGCCGGATCATCCGCGATCATCAGGGAAATTTTCTGAAAATTATTGAAGAACGGGATTGCACACCCGAACAACGAGCGATCAATGAGCTCAATCCGGGTTTATATTGCTTCGAGATGGCCGCTTTATTCGCCGCGCTGAAAAAACTCGAGCCGGCGAATGCACAGAAAGAATATTATCTGACTGATGTGCCGGAGCACATGCTCGCCGA
>Ga0081455_10008955_pt1 | contig 10343 bp, 7 predicted proteins | sample TabmetS3T2R1_FD_70207 | JGI IMG/M metagenome (GOLD analysis project Ga0081455, IMG submission 70207) | Tabebuia heterophylla rhizosphere microbial communities from the University of Puerto Rico - S3T2R1 | ecosystem: Host-associated > Plants > Roots > Rhizosphere ... | reverse complement strand
GGCCGGTCTCGGCCATCAGCACCTTGTCGCCTGCGACGAGCGTGTTGACGATCGCGGCTTCCCAGGCGCCGGTCCCCGACGAGGGGTAGATGATGACGGGCTGCCTGGTGCGGAACACCCGCTGCATCGCCGCCATCACGGCAAAACCGATCTCGGCGAACTCCGGACCGCGATGGTCCATGGTCGGCATATCCATGGCGCGCAGCACCCGGTCCGGCACGTTGGTCGGTCCCGGAATCTGCAGAAAATGCCTTCCAGTATGCACGGTCATAGGCGTCCTTCCCGGTCTTGCCTTGGCTTCGCGAGCCGGTCGAATACCACTATTCGGCGAGCTTGTCTCCCGCCCGGTGGGGGCCGCCAATGCATATCAAGCAACGCTCGGCGGGAAAGCCGGGCTTCACTGCGTTGCCGGGACCGCCCTTCCAGAGCGGACCTTCGGTTTCCGTGAACGACCGCACCGGATGCATCAGCAGCGGCGCGAGGTCGGGCGTCCGCGTTGTGCGGGCGCTAGCTGCCGACCGCTTTAAGATGCGGCGTCGAATTGCTCTGCGTGCGCTCTTCGAAAAATTTCATCGCAGCCGCGACGCCGCCCTCGCGATGCGGAACGCCGGCGACCGACAAGCCCATCTCCACGCCGGTCAGCGCACCAAGCAGCGTCAACTCATTACATTCGCCGAGATGGCCGATGCGGAACACCTTGCCCGCGACCTTCGACAGTCCTGACCCGAGCGACATGTTGTAGTTGTCGAGCACGACCTGGCGGAATTGATCCGCGTCGTGCCCCGGCGGCATCAGCACGGCAGTCAGCACGGGCGAATATTCCCGCGGCTCCTGGCATAGCACTTCCAGCCCCCAGTGATTGACAGCGGCACGCGTCGCGGCGGCGAGACGCTGATGCCTGGCGAACACCTTGTCGAGCCCCTCCTCGAGCAGCATCGCGATCGCCTCGCGCAGCCCATAGAGAAGGTTCGTCGCCGGCGTATACGGGAAGAAACCTTTCGCGTTCGGCTTCAGCATCTCCTCCCAGTCGAAATAGGAGCGCGGCATCCGGTTGGTTTTTGCGGCGGCGCGGGCCTTCTCCGAGATCGCGTTGAAGCCGAGGCCGGGCGGCAGCATGAATCCCTTCTGCGAGCAGCTGACGCTGACATCGACCTTCCATTCGTCATGCCGGTAATCGATCGACCCCAGCGAGGAGATGGTGTCGACCATCAACAAAGCGGGATGTCCGGTCCGGTCGATTGCAGCACGGATGTCAGCGATGCGGCTGGTGGCGCCGGTGGAAGTCTCGTTGTGGACGACCATCACCGCCTTGATCGTGCGGGCGCCATCTTCTGCGAGCCTCGCCTCGATCTGGGCGGGGTCGGCGCCGCGACGCCAGTCGCCGGCAAGAAAATCGACCTCGATGCCGAAGCGGCCCGCCATCTGGCGCCACAGGGTGGCGAAGTGGCCGGTCTCCACCATCAGAACCTTGTCGCCGGGCGAAAGCGTATTGACGATCGCGGCCTCCCAGGCGCCGGTCCCCGACGAGGGGAAGATCACGACCGGTCCGCAGGTCTGGAAAATCTTCTGGCTGCCCTCCAGCACCGCCCGCCCGAGCTCGGCGAATTGGGCGCTGCGGTGATCGATGACGGGCATGTCCATCGCGCGCAGAACCCGGTCCGGGACCGGGCTCGGCCCTGGAATCTGCAGAAAATGCCGTCCTTGCCGCATGACAACCTCTCAGAACTGCGTGCCTCAAAGCCATTTTGCATTCATTTTTTGCCTTTTCAATCTAATTTCGGTATTCCATCTGGAATATCGACGCTACAGATTTGGCAAACTACTGTTATGCAAATGAAATCTACGATTCCCGGAGCCGGAGAGCCGATCACCCTGCCCGACCGCCAGGAGACCTCGCTGCACGGGGAGATCCTGCTGCGGCTTCGCGATTATGTGGTCGAAGGCAACATTCCAGAGGGCGCGCGGGTTCCGGAGCGGCAGCTCTGCGAAATGCTTGGAATCTCCAGGACGCCGCTGCGCGAGGCGCTCAAGGTTCTGGCTGCGGAGGGCCTTATCGAGCTCCTGCCCAACCGCGGCGCGCGGGTGCGTCAGCTCAGCGAGCGGGATCTGGAGGAACTGTTCGACGTGATGGCCGGACTTGAAAGCCTCGCCGGCCGCCTTGCCTGCGAGGCAATCACCGACGAGGAAATCGCGGCAATCGAGCGGCTGCACTACGAGATGTACGGCTACTATCTCAACAGCGACATGCACGGTTATTTCGGGGTCAATCAACGCATCCACGAGAGCATTGTCGCTGCGGCGCGCAACGAGACCCTTCGCGCGGCCTATGCCAGTTTTGCCGGCCGGATCCGCCGCGTCCGCTACTCCGCCAATTTCGCGCGCAAGCGGCAGCGCTGGGGTGAGGCCATGCGCGAGCACGAAGCGATCCTGGATGCGCTGCGCCGCCGCGCCGGAAGCGAACTCGCCGACATCCTTTTCCAGCATTTGCGTAACAAGCGAACCGCCGCTATCGAGCATCTGGCCACGGCGAAGGATGCCAATCCGGGCGGCAGCCGCAGGCGATTAGCTCGCCGGTTATGAATTCATAATGTAACTCACCCGCGAAAAAGTGCATAATCCCGTTGAGGGGTTACAACAGCCCTCTTGGATCACTTTGGATTTGGGATGAAGAACGCCTCAACGCTCGAACGACGCCTGCGCTCGGAAATGACCGGCGATGTGTTCTTCGACGCCTTCAGCCGCGGCCGCTACGCCACCGATGCTTCGTTCTACCAGATCGTGCCGGCTGGGGTCGTAGTGCCCCGCAGTATGGACGAAGCGCTCAGGGCGCTGGCCATTTGCCGGGATGATGGCCGTATCGTCACGCCACGCGGGGGCGGCACGTCGCAATGCGGGCAGACGATCAATGAGGGCGTTGTCGTCGATTTCTCAAAATACCTGAATCGTCTTATCTCGCTCGACGTGGAAAACCGAACTTGCGTGGTCGAACCCGGCATCGTGCTCGACGATCTCAACCGGCAACTGAGGAAGCACGGGCTCTGGTTCCCGGTTGATGTCTCCACCGCCTCCCGCGCGACCATCGGCGGCATGGCCGGCAACAATTCCTGCGGCGGCCGTTCGCTGCGCTACGGCACCATGCGCGACAACACGCTCTCGATGGATGCGGCGCTCGCCGACGGCACACGGCTGCATTTCGGCGAGGTGCCACGCGATCTCGCGCAGGTGAATTCGCCCGAGAGCGGGCTCTCGCTGTTCCGCGACATGCTCGATCTCGGCGCGCGCGAGGCGGCCGAGATCGCCGAGCGCTTCCCAAAGGTGCAGCGCCGGGTCGGCGGCTACAATCTCGATGCGCTGGTGCCGCGCAATGCGCCGAACAACATGGCGCATCTCCTGGTCGGCTCCGAGGGCACGCTGGCTTTCACGACGCAGGTCGAGCTCAAGCTGTGGCCCGTCATCCGCAACAAGGTGCTCGGCGTCTGCCATTTCGGCAGCTTCTACGAGGCGATGGACGCGGCGCAGCATCTGGTGAAGCTGCGGCCGATTGCGGTGGAACTGGTTGACCGCACCATGATCGCGCTCGGCCGCGATATCGCGATGTTCAAGCCCGTGATCGAGGCGACCGTGCGCGGCGATCCGGATGCGCTCTTGATCGTCGAATTTGCCGAGGAGGACCAGGCCGACAATTTGCAAAAGCTGAAGCAGCTTTCCGGGTTGATGACGGACCTCGGCTTCGGCTGGAATCATCCGCAACGCAAATGGGGCGGTGTGGTCGACGTCGTCGAACCCGCGACGCAGACGGCGATCGCGGATTTCCGCACCTCCGGCCTCAATGTGATGATGTCGATGAAGCAGGAGGGCAAGCCGGTCTCCTTTGTCGAAGACTGTGCCGTGCCGTTGCCTCACCTCGCCGACTATACCGAGCGGCTCAATGCGGTCTTCGCCAAACACGGCACGCGCGGCACCATGTATGCGCACGCTTCCGAGGGCTGCCTGCATGTGCGCCCTGTGCTCAACCTGAAGCTCGAGAAGGACGTCAAGGCGATGCGCGCGATCGCCGAAGAGGCGTTCGAGATGGTGCGCGAGTACAAGGGCTCGCATTCCGGCGAGCACGGCGACGGGCTGGTCCGCTCCGAATTCCACGAAGCGATGTTCGGCTCCCAGATCGTTGCCGATTTCCGGGAAATCAAGCAGCGCTTCGATCCGGACCACCTGCTCAATCCCGGCAAGATCGTCGATCCGCCGAAAATGGACGACCGCTCGCTGTTCCGCTACCGGCCGGATTATCGTGTCAACGACCTGAAGACCGTGCTCGACTGGTCGGCCTATCCCGGCGCCGGCGGCGGTTTTCAGGGCGCGGTCGAGATGTGCAACAACAACGGCGCCTGCCGCAAGCTCGAGGGCGGCGTGATGTGCCCGTCCTATCGCGCGACCCGCAACGAGAAGGACGTCACGCGCGGCCGCGCCAATACGCTGCGGCTGGCGATCTCGGGACAGCTGGGGCCGGATGCGCTGGCTTCCGACGAGATGATGGAAACGCTAAAGCTCTGCGTCTCCTGCAAGGCCTGCCGCCATGAATGCCCGACCGGCGTCGACATGGCGAAGATGAAGATCGAGGTATTGGCCGCGCGCGCGGCAAGGCACGGCCTCTCGCTACGCGACCGGCTGGTCGGGTATCTGCCGCGCTATGCCGATCTGGCGTCCCGCTTTGCGCCAATTGCCAACTGGCGCAACAATAGCCCGCTGTTGCGCGCCCTGTTCGAGAAGGTCGCCGGCATCAGCGCAAAACGCGCGCTGCCAGCGTTCCGCCGCGACGTGTTCAGGCCGGATGTGGAGGCCTTCGGCCCCGCCGAGGGCCGCGAGGTCGTGCTGTTCGCCGACACGTTCAACCGCTATTACGAAAGCGAGAACCTCACGGCCGCCCTGCATGTTCTGGTGGAAGGCGGATATCGCGTGCATCTCCCAAGACCCGCGGACCGCGACCGCGCGCTGTGCTGCGGACGGACGTTCCTCTCAGCCGGGCTGGTCGACCAGGCGCGTAGCGAACTGGACAGGCTAGTCGAGACCTATGCGCCGTTCGCCGCACGCGGGGTGCCCATTGTCGGGCTGGAGCCGAGCTGCCTCCTGACGCTGCGCGACGAATTGCTCTCGCTTCGCTCGGACAATGAGGCCAAGAGCGTCAGCGCGCACGCCCTGCTGTTCGAGGAATTTCTGGTGCGCGAGGCGGAGGCCGGCCGCCTGAAGCTGCCGCTCGGTGCGATGCCGGTGAAAGCGTTGGTTCACGGCCACTGCCATCAAAAATCATTCGGCGCGTTCAAGCCGGTCGAAAAGATACTTCGCCTCATTCCGGATCTCAATGTCGAGACCATCGAGTCCAGTTGCTGCGGCATGGCCGGCGCGTTCGGCTATGGCGCCGACACCTATCAAGCCTCGATCGAAATGGCCGAGTTGTCGCTATTGCCAGCGGTGCGCCGCGCCGATGCGGCGGTGTTGATCGTCGCCGACGGCACCTCGTGCCGCCACCAGATCAAGGATGGCACGAACCGTGCCGCCCTGCATGTTGCCCGGGTGCTCGCGATGAGCCTCGACGCGCAGCGAACCGTTAATCCCGATCAATCGCAAAGGAACTGATATATGGCTGAGCTTACCCTCGATGTCGCCCGCAAGATCCTCGATGCCGCGCTGGCCAAGGGCGTGGAGAAGAAACTGAAGCCGCTGGTCATCACGGTGCTCGACGCCCGCGGCTGCGTGAAGGTCACCGCCGCGCAGGACGGCACCAGCCTGATGCGGGCCGAAATCGCGCATGGCAAGGCCTATGGCGCGCTCGCAATGGGCATGGGCTCGCGCGCGCTGTTTCAGCGGGCGCAGGAGCAGGCCTATTTCGTCAGCGCGGTGAATGCGCTGGCGCAGGGACGCCTGGTGCCAGTGCCCGGCGGCGTCCTGATCATGGACGGCTCGAGCCTGCTCGGTGCTGTCGGCGTCAGCGGCGATACCTCCGACAATGACGAAATCTGCGCCGTCGCGGGCATCGAAGCCGCCGGGCTGAAAGCCAGCGTGGGGTAATCACCGTCCCGGCCAGGTCGGCTTGCGCTTTTCGCTGAAGGCCTTGAGGCCTTCCTTGGCGTCTTCCGTCATCGCCAGCAATGCGATCTGGCTCTCGGTGTAGGCGATGCTCTCGTCGAACGACATCGAGGCGATCGCCCGCATCGCATACTTGCCGCGGCGAATCGCCGTCGGCGACTTGTCGACGATGCGCCCTACCAGCCAATCCACCTTGGCATCGAGCTCGGCCGCCGGCACCACGTAGTTCAGGAGGCCCGCCTCCTTGGCGGTCTGCGCGTCGAACGGCTCGCCGGTCAGCGACCATTCGCTCACCAGCCGCTTTGGCGCGATCGACTGCAAGAGGCTCAGCACCTGCATCGGGAACACGCCGACCTTCACCTCGGGCAGACCGAACACGACGTGATCAGCGGCGACCGCCATGTCCGTCATGCACAGCAGGCCCATGCCGCCGGCCATGCAGACGCCCCCTACCCGCGCAATCGCCGGCTTGGTGGCGTCTTGCGACAGCCGCAATAGATCGGCGTAGTCGACGTTCGGTCTGGAAAAATCCATTGCGAAGGCGGCGCCGCTGTTTTGCAGGTCGGCCCCGGCGCAAAATGCCTTGTCGCCCGCCCCGGTCAGCACGATGACGCGGACATCCTTGTCGTCATGCGCTTCGCGATAGCCACGGGCGATGCCGGCGACGACGTCGGCGTTGATGGCATTGCGCTTGTCAGGCCGGTTGATGGTGATCCAGAGGGCTTGTCCGCGCTTCTCGCATATCACGCTGCTGGTGTCGTTCATTGTTCCGCTCGCCCCTGTTTGTCCTTGATCTCTGAGCATTTGCGGCAGGATATTAAAGGACTGCAAGCGGGAATTACATGGCGGCCGGAGAGCGCGGCCTGCGATTGCGACCAAACGAGTAAGCCGATCGCCGACCTTTCGGAAATTTCCGGCTCGGAAGGGTGTTAATGTAGCCGCCAGAACAATTTGAGGGAGAGCGCTGTGAAAAGGATTTATGCCATTTCAACGATCCTGGTTCTGTTCGGCGTCCTGGGCGGCCCTTCGGCCGCGCGGGCCGAGACGATTACCCTGAAGGCGGCCCTCAAGGGATCAAATGAAGTTCCGCCGAACAACAGCCCCGCATCGGGCGAGGCAACGGCCACGTTCGATACCCAGACCAAGGCGCTGACATGGACCATTACCTTTAAGGATTTGACCGGCCCCGCCGTCGCCGCCCACTTCCATGGGCCGAGCGAACCCGGCAAGAATGCCGGTATCGTGCTCCCCTTCAAGAGCGCGCAGAGCCCGATCGAAGGCACGGCCACGCTTACCGATGCGCAGGTCGCCGATCTCATCGCCGGCAAGTGGTACGCAAACATACACACCGCCGCCAACCCCGGCGGCGAGCTGCGCGGCCAAATGGTGAAGCAATAGATCAGGCGACCAGTGCGGTCTGGCCGGTTGACTCCTGAGAAGGCGTCCGGATGCGGCGGGCCTGCAGGAGCTCGTTAAAGCCGGGAAATGGCAGCGGGGGTGAGACAACATAGCCTTGCCCCTCCTCGACGCCGCAAGCGATCAGCATTTGAACCTGCTCCGCCGTTTCAATTCCTTCGGCGACAACGGTCATCCGGAGATCATGCGCAAGCCGCACCAGCATGGCGACGACCGACGCTGCGGCCTCATCTTCCGTAATCGTATCGACGAAGAACTTGTCGATCTTGATCGTGTTGGCACCGAGCCCTTTCATCTGCGACAGGCCGCTGTTCCCGACGCCGACGTCGTCCATGGCGACGCGGAAGCCGGGTTCGCGCAACTGCCTCACGACGGCCGCGGCCCGTTCAAGATCGGGCAACTCGCTCCGCTCGGTCACCTCCAGGACGATCTGGCGAGGAGAGACCCTTGCGGCAAGCACCACGCCGCGAAGACGCTCGACAAACCCTTCGCTGACGAGGTGCCTCGGCGCGACGTTGAACGACATCTTGAAGTTCTTGTCTTCGCGAAGGATCGGTCCCCCCTCCGCGAGGGCCGCCGACAATATCTGCCATGTCATCGGCTCGATCCGCCCGCTCGACTCGGCGAGCGGAATAAAATTGACCGGGGAAACGATAGTGCCGTCGCTGCGTATCCAGCGAGCCAGCACCTCACATCCGATAATCTTGCCCGAGCCGAGATCGAAGATCGGCTGGAAGTATGGCTTGAACTCCTGTCGCTCCAGGGCTTGATCGATATCGGCGATCGGCCCTTCCAGCCTCGACCTCGTCTTGGTGAGAAGGAAACCAAAGGCTATTCCCAACCCCAATGCGATCAGCATTGTCGGCCAATAGGCTTCGTTGTTCCACCGCTGCAGGATTGCAGTATCGACCCGGATGGTCGCCTCGAGCGGATAGTGCGTGGACGAGGTGGTGATGCTGACCGAATGCGGGAGCGCCTCGGAACCGGCAGGGAAGCGCCCTACTTCCAGGGCGCTCTTGAGCCGCAGCACGACTTCACTGTGCGCCCGCAGTTCAGCGGGCATGATGTCGAACAGGAATGAATTGATTCCCAGGATGGCGACCATCGAACTCTTGCTGTCGATGTCGCGCAGCACGCCGAGCGCTACGCCGCTGAATTGATCGACGCGAAACAGCAGCAGGCGGCCGTCATGAGACGGCAACATGTCGGCACGGTCAACCCACCCGCTGTCGAACTCCAGCGTCTCGGAATAGGCCGAACAGATCACCGATCCATCGCGGTTGACGAGCCGGATGTCCTTGACGGTGGAGCGTTGATAGACGTGAAGGCGGACGCTTTGCAGCGTGCCCGGATCGCAATTCAGCACTCCCTTCGCGGCAAGCTCGTCGAGGGTGGCGGCGCCGAAATTGATCGAGACCTCCGCGCGCCGCAATGCGACATCGGCCAGCTCTTCAAGCTGCCGTTGTTGATGCCCGTCGATGATGGCTTTCGCCGCGAAATGTCCGGCGGCCAGGAACAAGCCGACGCTTGCCACCAGCATCGCTACGTGGGTAACACTGGGCCGCCGCCATGTCATCGGACACGCTTCACGCCATGAAAATGGCCCCGACTGTAGGGGCCGCGGCTCTAACATTCAGTTTAAGTTGTCCGGTTCCATCCCCTGCAAGTCGGGAGCGGGCCGATCATTGCGGTTACCATGAGGTAAACAAGCCAGGCGCCGCGCGTTCGTTGCGAGCGCCATCGGCCATCCGCGCTCCTTGATCAGATCGTGCGCGCGGCCTTCTTCACCCAGACCTTGTTGTCATGGAACGCAGCGCCGCCGACCGGAGCGACCGCCTCGGCCCCGGTCAGCATGTTGATGCCGCGGCCGCCGATATGGGCTTTATTCGGATGAATGGACTCCGCGATCAGCACGCCGCGCCGCACGCCGCCGAACAATTTCACGGTGAGCGTGGTTTCGCCGCGGGTATTGCCTAGCGTCACGGCGTCGCCGTCGGAAATCGACAGGGCTGCCGCGTCTTCCGGATGCATCATCACCGTCGGCGCGCCCTCACGGGCCTGCGATCCCGGCGTCTCGTTGAAGCTGGTGTTGAGATAGCCGCGCGACGGCGAAGTGGCGAGGCGGAATGGATGGGCCTCATCCGCCTCCTCGATAATCGTCCAGTGGTCCGGCAGCGACGGCATCCTGTCCCACGGTCCCAGGCCGGGGATACCCGCGGGAGGGTGCGCCCAATCGGCTTTGAAATGGAATTTCTTGTCCGCGTGCGCAAAGCCGTCGAGGTAATGCGAGGTGCGAAAATCCGGCTGGATGTCGCGCCAGAGATCGGCCTGCAGGGTTTCGATATCGCCGTGGCCGCTCTTCTGCAGCGTCGCGTCGATCAGTTCGCGCGGCGTCATCTCAAATCCGGGATGCACGGCGTTGAGGCGGCGGCCGAGTCCTTGCAGCACCTCATGGTTCGAACGGCATTCGCCGGGCGGATCGATCAGCTTCGCGCCCACCGAAATATGCTGGTGGCCGCCGCCGTAATAGAGATCGTCATGCTCCATGAACATGGTGGCGGGAAGCACGATGTCGGCCATGACGGCCGTCTCGGTCATGAACTGCTCGTGCACCGCGACAAACAGATCCTCGCGCGCAAACCCCTGATGGACCAGCGCCTGTTCGGGCGCGACCGTCACCGGATTGGTGTTCTGGATCAACATCGCCTTGACCGGCGGTCCACCCTTCAAGGCTTCGGCGTCGCCGGTCAGGATACGTCCGATCTGCGACTGATCGAGCCAACGGGTCGTGCCGTCGATTGCGTCATGCCCCTCGATGATGGATTCATCGAACTTCCAGATCGAAGCAT
>Ga0081455_10008954_pt1 | contig 10344 bp, 10 predicted proteins | sample TabmetS3T2R1_FD_70207 | JGI IMG/M metagenome (GOLD analysis project Ga0081455, IMG submission 70207) | Tabebuia heterophylla rhizosphere microbial communities from the University of Puerto Rico - S3T2R1 | ecosystem: Host-associated > Plants > Roots > Rhizosphere ... | reverse complement strand
AGCGCGAACGCGCCTATGTCGCCGAGGTCGGCCGTGAACTCGCGGCCGCAGGCCCCTTCCGCAAAAGTGCTGATGACGCGCCTTAGGGCTTTCGGGTAAGAACTTGACCTGAAGCCGATTTCGAGGAGCCGCTGCCATGCCCGCCTATGACCCGCAAAACCCCTTCGCAAAGATCCTGCGCGGCGAATTCCCCTGCTACAAGGTCTACGAAGACGACAATGTGCTGGCGTTTCTCGACATCATGCCGCGCTCGCCGGGCCATACGCTGGTGATCCCGAAGGCGGCTGCGCGCAACATTCTCGACATCACCGCCGACGACTACGCCAATGTCGCCCGCGCCGCGCACAAGATCGCAAGCGCCGCGATGAAAGCGTTTCAGGCCGACGGCATCACCGTGCAGCAGTTCAACGAACCCGCCGGCGGACAGGTCGTCTTCCATTTGCACATGCATATAATGCCGCGCCACAACGGCATTGCGCTGCTGCCGCCGGCCAGCCGCAAGGAAGACGTCAAGGTGCTCGAGGACAACGCGACCAAGCTGATCGCGGCGCTGGGGTAGTGCTGAACCAGCCACATTCGTCATTCCGGGCCGCGACGAAGTCGCGAGCCCGGAATCCATACTCACGATGGTGGTTATGGATTCTCAGGTGCGCAATTGCGCACCATAGCTCATCGCTTCGCGATGCCCCGGAACGACGAAAGAAAAAATCACTCCGTCTCGAAATCCCCTGCTTGCGGCGGGGCGAGCGGTGTGAACTCGCAGCGGTCGGGCTTGATGTCCAAGAGCGGCGTGCCGTCGAGGCAATCGAGCCCGCGCACCAGGATGGTGTTGCCCTCGACGCCGACCAGCTTGACGATCGAGGTCGCGATCGGATTGGGCCGCACCGGCGAACGCAGCGAGAAAGTGCCGCGGGTCTTCTGGTTGTTCTTCGGACTTTGCAGCACCAGGTCGCGGCGCGACTGGTGCAGCCAGTAGATCACCTCGAGATTTTCGTAGAAGTCGACGCCCTTGATGGCGGGCGCAAAGGGCTCGAAGATTTCCAGCCGGCACACCGGCCCGTCCGACCGCCCCTGCCGCGGCGTCTCCAGCCGCGAAGTCCAGGGCGTGCGGATGCGGCCGATGAAAACCAGCTCCGCATCGCCAGGTTTCGGCAAATCGATGGCGACTTCGCCCTCGCGGATTTCACTCTCTCGTACCATTTCTGTAGTCCTGCTTCGTGTCGGGCAGACACTACCGGATTGCGCAGCCCCTGCAATCCGGTTGCACGCTTGCAATCTGATTGCACGCCTGCAATCAGCCGAGCCACCATTTGCCAGTGACCATGACGATTTCGCCGCAGATCACGCCGGCAAAGATCGAGCGTTTCGTGACGAGGAACACCGCGAACCCGGCCACGACGGCGCCGTAGCGCAGCGCGTCCGGCACGCTGGCGAGTGCGCCCGGCGGTTGCACCAGGATCTGCGCGATGACGCCAGCGAGGATGGCGGTTGCCACCGCCCTCACCCACACCAGCACTTCCGAGCCCTCGTCGATGCCGCTGACGAACCACAGTCCGACCATGCGCCAGACCTCGTTGGGCAGGAAGCCCGCGACGACGAGGAGAAGCAGCGCGTGCCAGTCGCCGACAAAACCGCTCATGTCCGCCCCCGCCACCAATGCACGCCATAGGCGATCGTGCCGGCTGCGACACCGGAGATGAGGATATCGACGCCGGTGTGAAACATGGCCACCAGCGGATACAGCGCGATCCCGAGCGCCAGTGCCAGGATGTCGGAGAGCTGCGTGCAGTTGCGCGCGGTCGACAGCAGAAAGGCCAGCGGCGTCAGCATCAGGATCGCCGCGGCAAACAGCGGCGGCAGTTTGGCCGCGAGCTCATAACCCAGCGTGGTCGCGATCAAGCACACCACGACCAGGCCGCAACCGAGCCCATGCACGAAGGCGATACGGCGCTCGCGGGGCACTTGCGGCAGCAGCCGATAGCACTCAACCCAGAGCGTGACCGCGATGAAATGGGCCGCCAGCACGAGGTGACGACGCCTGGTCTTCGGCGTGCGCAGCATCGGCAGCACCGACACCACCATCGGAAACAGCCGGATCGCGCTCAGGGTCACGGCGATCGCCGCCTGCACCGCGGTCGCGCCCGAGCCGAGCGTCGAGATCAGGATGATCTGAGCCGGCCCCGCCCACACCAGAATCGTGCTCGCCAGCGCCCAGAGCAGGCTGAAATGCGTATCATGCGCCAGCGCGCCGATGCCGAGATAGGTTGCAAACAGCACCGCCGTCAGCACGGTCGAGGTGACCGCGCTCATCCCCCACGCAAAGGCACGGACGGGACTCTTCCAGTGGGGCGAGTCGAGTGGCGGCAGCCGCATGGGATGCTTAATGCCGATGGGGCAGGCGGCGTCAAGCGAAGGCCCATCAGGTCAGTTATGCGTCAGTCATTCCGGGGCGCGCACAGCGCGAACCCGGAATCTCGAGATTCCCCGATGCGCAATTGCGCATCTGAGGTCTGGTCCTTCGGACCATCCCGGAATGACGGCGCAAGTTGATCACACCCTGTTCCTCAGCACAAAGCACGCGCCGCCGGCCTTGCGGATGCGGTTGCAGAGATCGTCCGCTTCTGCACGCGTGTCGGCGCCGAAGCGCACCTGGTAGAACATTGCCGGTCCGCGGCTGCGCAGGCGCGAAGTGAGAATGGAGGGATCGCGATCGCCGATCACGCTGGAGAGGCGCGTGACCGCGCGCCCGTACATGGCGAGCGCCTTGTCGCGGGAGAAGCCGGCGGCGAGCTGCACGCCCCATTGCCTGGCGGCGGCAAGCGTCACGCGCTGTTCGAGCCCGGCAATGAACGGATTGGGCGCCTGCTTCAACAGCGCCATCAGTTCTCGGCAGCTCGAGGTCGGGATGCGCTCCGGCTGCTTGCCGCCCTTCCCCGCTTTTGCCCAGTCTTCCACCGTCGAGCCCGTGATTGATAGCACGTAGTTGCGGGTCTCCTGCGGCATTCCCCCGGTGCCGGCAAGCCAATCCTGCACACGGCGCGGGCCGGCATTGTACGCGGCAGCGGCAAGACCGAGATTGCCGAACTGCTCACGCAGCTCGGCGAGAAACTCCGCGGACTTCGGCAGCGCCTGCACGGGATTGAAGGGATCGAGCAGCCCGCGCTCGCTTGCGGTGCCCGGCATGAATTGCGCGATGCCCTGCGCGCGCTGGCCGCTCCTGGTCACCGGCCCGACCGCGTCGGAGCGGAAGCGGCTTTCCTGCCAGATCACGCGGGCGAAGAATTCCAGCGGCAGGTTTGCCTCCCGCGCCGCGGACTCGATCATCAGGCAGATCGACTCGCGCGTATCGGACTCGCGCTCGCTTGGCTTTGGCGGCTGGACCGCAAGTTCTTCGACGCTCGGCCGCACGTAGCGCGGCGCCTCCTCTTCCGCCAGGCCCGGCGAGGCCGGCAGCAATATCGCGGCCAGGGCGAGCACGGCGCATGGAGGCAGACCTGTTCGCATTGCAATCCTGTTCCCAGAAGGCCGTGCTTGACAGTGGAACTCCGTGCTCTAGCTATGGGAGCGAGAATGGGTGCCCGCATCCGGGAGCGCAAGGCATGACCGCAATCTCAGACAAGCAGCCTGCCGACGAGCAACTCGGCTTCGCGCCCGACGACGACGCGCCGATCGGTTACATGGCGCGCACCCGCGATTATTATGCTGCGATCGGCTACGACACGCCCTACCGCTGGGCGCATTATACCTCTGCGCCGTTCCAGCCGCTGAACAAGCCGCTCAGGGAATCCCGCCTCACCATCGTCACCACGGCCGCCCCCTTCGATCCCGCCAAGGGCGATCAGGGGCCCGGTGCGGCCTACAACGGCGGCGCCAAATTCTACAGCGTCTATGACGGCGACACGTCGCAGACGCACGATCTGCGCATCTCCCACATTGCCTATGACCGCACGCACACCTCGGCCGCAGATAGCGGCACCTGGTTTCCGCTGCCGCAGCTCATCCGTCTGCAGCGCGAGGGGCGTATCGGCGAAGTGGCACCGCGCTTCTTCGGCGCGCCGACCAACCGCAGCCACCGCGTCACCATCGAAACCGATGCGCCTGAAATCCTCAGGCGATGCCGCGAAGACAAGGTCGATGCCGCCGTGCTGGTGCCGAACTGCCCGGTCTGCCACCAGACCGTGAGCCTGGTGGCGCGGCATCTCGAGGCCAACGGCATCCCCACAATTGTCATGGGCTGCGCCAAGGACATCGTCGAGCACGCCGCCGTGCCGCGCTTCCTGTTCTCTGATTTCCCGCTCGGCAATTCTGCCGGCAAGCCGCACGACCTCGCCTCGCAGGCCCTGACGCTGGAGCTGGCGCTGCTTGTGCTGGAGACCGCGCCGGGACCGCAGACCACGGTGCAGTCGTCGCTGCGCTGGAGCGCCGACCATTCCTGGAAGCGCGACTACAGCAACGCGGCTGCTCTCAGCGCCGAAGAGCTGGCGCGGCGGCGGCGCGAATTCGACAAGCAGAAAGAGGTTGCCAAGGGCATCCGCGAGAGTGCGGCGTGAATTCCTGCCTTTTCCGCCGGATTCCGCGACCAGCCGGTTTACGTTAACGCAACAAATCGCCCCCGCCTTCCCTCATTTGCCGGCCGAACCGGCGTAGAGTCGTCGCTCTATCGCAGGAGAAGCCAATGGTGGATCGACGCCAGAGCGGACGCGACAAGGTGTTTCTCGGCGGCGTCGCCGAGATCAACGAGCGCGGCTCAACAATGGATTGCGTGGTGCGCAACATCAGCGACCGCGGCGCCTGCGTCGAGATCGACGAGGCGGCAAAACTGCCCGAAAAGCTCAGTCTCAACATCCCGCGCAAGGGCCGCTCGTTTCTCGCCCAGATGATCTGGCGCCACGCCAACCGCGTCGGCCTTGCCTTTCGCACCATGGTGACGGACCCGCAGTCCGACGATCTCGACGCGCGGCTGCGCCGCAGTCAGATCAAACAGCGCCAGCTCAAGCAGCGGATCAAGGAATTGATCGGCGAGGGCTGAGGCGCCGGGAGCTTCCGGGGCGAACTCTGGTATAATTACCCCCTTGTTCTCACCTTCGGGTTGCGCTTAGCTTCCCCTCAATCTTGGGGGAGAAGCAGGTAATGCGTATCGTGGGGATTGTGGCGCTGTGCGCCATTGCGGGTGGCTGCGCATCCGTGACACGCGGAACAACCGAAAACATCAGTATCGCTTCCACGCCTTCGGGCGCCGAAGCCACGGTTTCCGGACTCGATGTGCCGACGACCTGCGTTACGCCATGCTCGGTCGTCGTCAAGCGTAACGCCGACATCTCCGTCACCGTCGAGAAAGAGGGATATGAGCCTCAGATTGTCCAGCTGACCAAGGATGTTCCGGTCTCCGGCGCGGCCGGTTTTGCCGGCAATCTCCTGCTCGGCGGACCTGTCGGCATGGGCGTCGATGTCGTCACGGGTGCGGCGACCGATCACAAGCCCAATCCCGTCATTGTCACCCTTGAGCGGATTGCTCCACCGCAGCGTCCAGGGCCGCCGAGAAAGCCGCGCCCTGTCGCTCCGCCGCGAACCGGAACGTAAGCGCATTGCAGAATGAAAAAGGCCGGCTCGACAGCCGGCCTTTTGTTTGTCCTTCAATCCGCTCAGACCTTCACCAGCGGTCCGCGCGAGGGCGGAGCCTTGGACCCGCCGCCGCCATTGGGACCGCCCGGCGGTTTTGGCTTGCGCGGCGGATTACCCCGTTTCCGCGCGCCCGGCAGTTTTTCGGGCTTGGGAGTGACCGGGCCTTCGACGAACTCGAAGCCGATCTTGTCCTTGGCTGTCGCCTCGTCCTTGACCAGCACGACGCGGACATGGCCGCCGCCCTTGAGCTGGCCGAACAGCACCTCGTCGGCCAAGGGCTTCTTGATGTGCTCCTGGATTACGCGCGCCATCGGCCGCGCACCCATCTGCTCGTCATAGCCATGCTCGATCAGCCAAGCCTTGGCCGGCTCCGACAGCTCGATGGTGACATCGCGGTCGGCGAGCTGCGCCTCGAGCTGCAGCACGAATTTCTCGACCACCATGCCGATCACCTCGGCATTGAGGTGGGCAAAGGAGACAATGGCGTCGAGGCGGTTGCGGAACTCCGGCGCGAACTGCCGGTTGATCGCCTCGTGGTCGTCGCCTTCCCGCTTTTGCCGGGTGAAGCCGAAGGCCTGCCGTGCGAGGTCGGCGGCGCCGGCGTTGGTGGTCATGATCAGGATGACGTTGCGGAAATTGACCTGCTTGCCGTTGTGGTCGGTGAGCCGGCCGTGATCCATGATCTGCAGCAGCACGTTGTAGAGATCCGGATGCGCCTTCTCGATTTCGTCGAGCAGCACCACGCAATGCGGATGCTGGTCCACGCCGTCGGTCAGAAGGCCGCCCTGGTCGAAGCCGACATAGCCGGGAGGCGCGCCGATCAGGCGCGACACCGTGTGCCGCTCCATATATTCGGACATGTCGAAGCGCAGCAGCTCGACGCCGAGCGAGGCCGCAAGCTGTTTTGCAACCTCGGTCTTGCCGACGCCGGTCGGACCGGAGAACAGGTAGGAGCCGATCGGCTTCTCCGGCTCGCGCAAGCCGGCGCGCGCCAGCTTGATCGAGGCCGACAGCGACTCGATCGCCTTGTCCTGGCCGAACACCACGCGCTTCAAGGTCTGCTCGAGATGCTTGAGCACCTCGGCATCGTCCTTCGACACGCTCTTGGGCGGAATCCGCGCCATGGTCGCGATCGTGGTCTCGATTTCCTTGATGCCGATGGTCTTCTTGCGCCGGTTCTCGGCGACCAGCATCTGCGCCGCGCCCGACTCGTCGATCACGTCGATCGCCTTGTCCGGCAGCTTGCGGTCGTGGATGTAGCGCGACGACAATTGCACCGCCGCCTCGATCGCCTCGTTGGTGTACTTCAGGCGATGATAGTCCTCGAAATAGGGCTTCAGGCCCTTGAGGATCGCAATCGCGTCTTCCACCGTCGGCTCGTTGACGTCGATCTTCTGGAAGCGCCGCACCAGCGCGCGGTCCTTCTCGAAATGCTGACGGTATTCCTTGTAGGTCGTCGAACCCATGCAGCGGATCGTGCCCGAAGCCAGCGCCGGCTTGAGCAGGTTGGACGCATCCATCGCGCCGCCGGAGGTGGCGCCGGCGCCGATCACGGTGTGGATTTCATCGATGAACAGGATGGCGTTCGGATGCGCTTCCAGTTCCTTCAGCACCTGCTTCAAGCGTTCTTCGAAATCGCCGCGGTAGCGGGTGCCGGCGAGCAGCGTGCCCATGTCGAGCGAGAACACGGTGGCGGCCGCCAGCACTTCCGGCACTTCGGAATCGACGATGCGCTTGGCGAGCCCTTCCGCGATCGCGGTCTTGCCGACGCCGGCTTCGCCGACGAACAGCGGATTGTTCTTCTGGCGGCGGCACAGCACCTGGATCGCGCGGTTGATCTCGGAATTGCGTCCGATCACCGGATCGATCTTGCCGTCGCGCGCCTTCTTGTTGAGGTTGACGCAATAGGTCTCGAGCGCCTCGCCCTTCTTCTTGGCGTCCTCGTTGCCCTTGGTCTCGGTCTCCTCGTCGACGCCGCGAACAGGGCGCGCTTCGGAGACGCCCGGCCGCTTGGCGATGCCGTGGCTGATGTAGTTGACCGCGTCATACCGCGTCATGTCCTGCTCCTGCAGGAAATAGGCGGCGTGACTCTCGCGCTCCGCGAAGATCGCGATCAGCACGTTGGCGCCGGTCACTTCCTCGCGACCGGACGACTGGACGTGAATTACCGCGCGCTGGATTACGCGCTGGAAGCCGGCGGTCGGCTTGGCGTCGTCGGCGCCATCAGTCACCAGGTTTTCGAATTCGGTCTCGAGATAATTGACGAGGCTCGTGCGCAGCTTGTCGAGATCGACGCTGCAGGCACGCATCACCGCGGCCGCATCCGAGTCATCGATCAGCGACAGCAGAAGATGTTCGAGCGTCGCGTATTGATGATGACGCTCGTTCGCAATCGCCAGCGCACGATGCAGGGATTGTTCAAGGCTTTGGGAAAAAGTTGGCATTCGCGTCCTCTATGGCCCCCGGTCATCATGATCGCCATTACCCGGTCAGGCAACAACAACCTTCGTCTTCCCCTGTCATATAGTTACGCACGATCGTGGCGAAAGACCGGTTCCGCAAACGTGGTTTTCCTCTAAATTTACGCGCCACGGCTGCACCCCTCCCCCGAAAAGCTACCGGGAAAACCGCAAGCACAGATCCTTGGCTTCCGTCAGCACCAGACAATGCAAGACCCGTTCCTTTGTTCAACCGGGTCGGGAGCCGCGCGCGGCTATTTCTTTTCCATCACGCATTGCAGGGGATGCTGGTGCTTGCGCGCAAAATCCATGACCTGCGTCACTTTGGTCTCGGCAATCTCGTAGGTGAACACGCCGCACTCACCGATCCCGTGGTGATGGACATGAAGCATGATCTTGGTGGCCGCCTCGGCGTCCTTCTGGAAGAACTTCTCCAGCACGTGAACGACGAACTCCATCGGCGTGTAGTCGTCGTTCAGAATGAGGACGCGATAGAGGTTCGGACGCTTGGTCTTCGGCTTGACCTTGGTGATGACCGACGTCGACGGCCCGTTGGTTCCGGCGTTGCGGTTCTCGTCATTGCCCATTCGGGGCGCAGAAGCGGACGACGTTGCCGGCACGGACGAACAAACTGTGAAGGTTGACTGCAACATGGCTCAGGGCGTTCGAAATTCCACAGGGGTGACCAAAAAGCGCATCCCGGCTCGCTCGCGATCGGCTCTGGCATGAGCCACCGCCTCGTACCCAGCAACGCAGTTTTCCAGATCGCCGCTCCCGGTCCGATCCGTTGACCGGATCGGCATCTGGAATATGGGTCCGCCGCCGGATCACCGCAAGCGCAGCGACGCTGCCCTGGCGCGACCCGCGACCGGCCCGATTCCCGGCTCGACTATCCGGACCAAGGTTAATCGTTTCTGCCGAATTTGACAAAGGACAGTAGTGGGCCGTTTAGCCGCCGTTGACGATACCGGGCTGTTTTGGAGGCCGCTTCCACCAGTGCACGGGCTTTGACCCATTTTTTGCGGAACCGGTTTACCGGCTGTTCAGCGGCTCGGGCGGAAATGTCCGGTAGAAACCACATTTGCGGTGAGGCCATGCTCAATACAGTCGTAATCCGTCGCATTCGCACGGCTGCACGCCGGTTCGCCGGCGCCAAGGACGGCAACATCGCGATCCTGTTCGGGATCGCGGTCATCCCGATCATCAGCTTCGTCGGCGCGGCGGTCGACTACACCCGCGCCAACAGCGCCCGCTCCTCGATGCAGGCCGCGCTCGACTCGACCGCCCTGATGCTGGGTAAGGACCTGACCGAGGGCACCATTACGACCTCGCAAATCGCGACGAAGGCAGATGCATATTTCAGGGCGCTTTACACCAACAATGAAGCCAAATCGATCTCGATCAACGCAACCTATACGCAGAACACCGGCAACGGATCGACCATCCTGGTCAACGGCTCGGGCTCCATAGACACCGGTTTCATGCGGGTCGTGGGCTTTCCGACCATGGATTTCAAAACGAGTTCCACCTCGGTCTGGGGCAACGTCAGGATGCGGGTCGCGCTGGCGCTCGACGTGACCGGGTCGATGGACGACGACGGCAAGATGACCGCGATGAAGCCGGCCGCCAAGGCGCTGATCGACCAGATCGCCGCCCTCGCCAAGAACCCCGGCGACGTCTACATTTCGCTGATCCCGTTCGCCAAGGATGTCAATGTCGGCGCCAGCAACTACAACCAAAGCTGGATCAACTGGACCGACTGGGAAAACGCCAACCCGAACTGGGGTTCGTGCAGCAATTCCAACTACACAAGAAGGAGTACCTGCAGGAACAACGGTTTCACCTGGACCCCGGATCACACCCGGTGGAACGGTTGCGTGACGGACCGCGACGAGAACTACGACAAGACGAACACCACCCCGACCTCCAACACGTCGCTTCCGTCGACCCAGTTTTACGCCGAGCAGTACAACGCATGCCCGGCGCAACTGATGGGCCTTACCTATGATTTCACCGCCCTGAAGGCCAAAGTCGACACGCTTGATCCGAACGGCGGCACCAACCAGACGATCGGCATCGCCTGGGGATGGCAATCCCTCACCCAGGGTGTGCCGCTCAATGCACCGGCGGAAGATTCCAACTACACCTACAAGAAAGTGCTGATCGTGATGTCGGACGGTCTAAACACGCAAGATCGTTGGCCGTCACACGGCGATGGCCAGAATCAGTTCAATGGCGCGATCGATGCCCGTCAGAAAATCCA
>Ga0081455_10008953_pt1 | contig 10344 bp, 10 predicted proteins | sample TabmetS3T2R1_FD_70207 | JGI IMG/M metagenome (GOLD analysis project Ga0081455, IMG submission 70207) | Tabebuia heterophylla rhizosphere microbial communities from the University of Puerto Rico - S3T2R1 | ecosystem: Host-associated > Plants > Roots > Rhizosphere ... | reverse complement strand
CGTCCCGGGTGTCGGACGGCGGCGAGCGGGGCCTGCTCGGCCTGGCCTTCCGCCCCGACTTCCAGACCAGCCGGCTGCTGTACGTGTTCTTCACCGACTCCGAGGGGGACATGCAGGTCGAGGAGCTGCGCGCCCAGGACGCGGACCACATCGACAACGCCTACCGCCGGCTCGTCATCGAGGACGCGAACCCGCTGAACGCGATCACGGAGGAAACACGCGCCGCGCTCGAAGAGGCGCTCGGCGTGCCGGTGTTCACCGGCATGAAGCACTGGCGGCCGCGCATCGCCGCCGCGGCCGAAGCTGCACTGGACACAGGTGCCAAGACGACCGTCGGACTCGTGCTCGCGCCGCACTACTCGCGGGGCTCTATCGCCGGCTACCGGCAGCAGCTCGAGGACGGCATCGCGGGCCGCGCCGAGCTCCTGTTCGTGGAGAGCTGGCACGACGATCCCGCTCTCATCGCGCTGCTCGCCGACCGCGTTCGCGGTACAGACGCGCACGTCGTGTTCACGGCGCACTCGCTTCCCGCGCGCGTGCTCGAAGGCGGGGATCCCTACGAGGAACAGCTGCTCGAGACCTCGCGGCTCGTTGCGGAGGCGGGGGGCGTCCTCGACTGGTCGTTCTCGTTCCAGTCGGAGTCGGCCACCGGCGAGCCATGGCTACAGCCGGACATCCTCGACCACCTCGCGACGTTGCGCGGGCGTGGCATTGACTCGGTGTTCGTGTGCCCGGTCGGATTCGTCTCCGACCACCTCGAGATCCTTTGGGACCTCGACGTCGAGGCGGCCGAGCGCGCCGCCGAGCTGGGCGTGGCCTACGACCGGATCGAGATGCCGAACGCCGATCCGGCCTTCATCCGCGTCCTCGCCGGCATCGTCCGACGCACGGCGGCGCTACCTTCAAGCACATGACACCGCAGCCCGGCGCCATCGAGATCGAGCGGGCGAGCCGACGCTTTCGCGTTTACCCGCAGCCGGTCCGGACCCTGAAGGAGCTGCTCGTCGCTGGACGTCGCACCCGCGTTACCGACGTCTGGGCGCTACGGGACGTGTCCGCGACCATCGCGCCCGGTGAGGCCGTCGGCCTGATCGGCCGCAACGGCTCCGGCAAGACGACGCTGCTCCGGCTCGTCGCCGGGATCATCAAGCCGACGTCGGGAACGGTCGCGGTCGAGGGCCGAGTGGGCTCGCTGCTCGAGCTCGGCGCCGGCTTCCATCCGGAATTCACCGGGCGCGAGAACGTCTACTTGAACGGCGCCATCCTCGGCCTCAAGCGGGACGACATCCGCCGGCACATGGAGGAGATCGTCGCCTTCGCGGAGCTCGAGCGCTTCATCGACGTCCCCGTCCGCACGTACTCGGCCGGCATGTACATGCGCCTTGGCTTCGCGATCGCCGCGCATCTCGACGTCGACGTGCTGCTGCTGGACGAGGTATTCGCGGTCGGCGACGAGGAGTTCCAGCGCAAGTGCTTCGGGAAGATCTTCGAGTTCAAGCAGCGCGGCGGGACGATCGTGTTCGTGTCACACGACGCTGCCGCGGTCGATCGACTTTGCTCCCGCGCGGTGCTGCTGAGCAACGGGGAGGTGGCGTTCGACGGCCCTACGCGCGAGGCGATCACGCAGTACCACCGACTGCTCGCGGAGCAGCGCGACCCCGACGAGCGAGCCGCCGGGCTCAGCGAGTACGGAACCGGCGAAGCGCGAATTGCTGCGTGCCGGCTGGTAGGCCCGGGCGGGGAGGAGCGACGGCAGTTCTCGCCCGGCGAGTCGCTTACGGTTCAGATCCGCGTCGACTCCGTACCGGACGTGGCGGCGCCCCGCCTCTCGTGGGAGCTCCGGGACGAGGCCGGCCTCGTGCTGGCCGCCGGCGGCACAAGCACGGCGGACATCGGGTGGAACGCAGGCGCGCCCGAGCAGCGTTTCCGCTTCGACGTTGCGAGCCTGCCGCTCGCCGATGGTCGTTTTCGCCTGCGGCTGGAGCTGACGGACGAGGCCGGTGGACGGCTCTACCACTGGCTCGACGATGCAGCTCGGTTCGTCGTCTACCCATCGGACGGCGAATCTGGCCTCGTCCGGATCGACGGTCGCTGGTCCGCCGACGCCGAGGCCGCTGGTACAACAGATTCGTGAGCTACCGCACGTGTCCCGATTGGCCCGAGCTGATGGAGATCGCTGCCGATCTCCAGTTCAAGCACTACATGGTGTCCGAGGCGCAGCTGCCGGCCGACGCGCTCGTGAACCTCGATCCGGCCATGCTGGAGGAGATCGAGATCTGCTGCGACATCGACCGCCACGTGTATTACGCGGCGCACACGCATTCCACAGTCGCCGATGCCTTGCGGGGATCGCACTGGTTCGAGCTCGCCGAGTGGACGACCTCGGGCCCGGGCGCCGCCCTCTAGCTCGCGAGAATCGCCCCCAAGGGCTGCGTGTTGACGACGTCGGCGGCGGTGGCCCAGCCGCGCCGGGCGGTGCCCACGGCGAGTGGCATGCTCACGAGGCCGCGCGCCGAATGGGCATCTGTGTTGACGACGACGCGCCCCCCCGCTTCCACCGCGAGCCGGACGAGCTCACCACGGAGGTCGAGCCGGTCCGCGAGCCCGTTCACCTCGAGGGCGACGCCGGTCTCTGCCGCGACTTCGATCACCCGCTCGAGGTCGAGGGCGTTCTCCGGCCGGTGCCCGATGATCCGCCCCATCGGGTGGGACAGGCACCGCACGTAGGGGTTACGCAAAGCTTCCTCGACGCGCTTCGTCAGCTCGCGCCGAGGCATGCGCTGGCCACCGTGCACGCTTGCCTGCACCCAGTCGAGCTCCGCGAGCAGCGAGTCGGGTAGGTCGAGCCGTCCGTCGGGGAGGATGTCGCACTCGACACCGCGCAGGACGCGGAACGGCGCGATGCGCTCGTTCGCGGTCTCGATCTCGTGTGCCTGGCGGCGCAGCTCATCCGGGGTCAGCCCCTTCACGGCGCCCACCGCCGGTGTGTGGTCGCAGATCGCGAGGTACTCGTACCCGAGCTCGCGCGCGGCGTGCGCCATCTCGTCCACCGTCGACCTGCCGTCCGACCATGTCGTATGGCAGTGGAGGTCGCCACGGATGTCGGAGACCTCGACCAGCGGCGGCGGCTCGCCGAGGAACGGCTGCTCGCGCAGCTCGGGCGGGCACCACGGAATCCCCAGCCGTTCGTAGACCTCCGCCTCCGTCGCCGCCTCGGGGAGCGGCTCGAGCGCGGCAACGTACTCCGCAGAGCCCGTGGCTCGGATGAGCGCGGTGCCTGCGGCCGCCGGCGCTGGCGCAACGAGCTCAACGGGGACACCCTCGACCGTGACGCCGAGGGCACGCCGCTCCTCCTGCTCGACGAGCGACACGATCTGCGGCAGCCCTTCGAAGCGGCGGATCGCCACTGCCGGATTCCCCGCGGCCACGACCACCGCCAGGTGCTCGCAGCGATCGCGAAAGCGCCGCGCATCGCCTGCCCGTTCGCCGTCCAACGCCTCGGCGATCTCGCCGGTCAGAGCGAGCCCGCGGTGAAGGAGCAGGGCCCAGGACGTCCAGCCCGCTTCAGGCTGCTGCGCGAGCCTCGCGCGGATCTTCGCCTCGAGCTTCGGCCCGATCCCGGGCACCTCGCGCAGCCGGCCGGCCTCCGCAGCCTCGCGCAGCTCGTCCAGGGTGCGGACGCCGAGCGCCTCACCGATCTCGATGGTTCGCTTCGTGCTCAAGCCGAGCATTCGGCCGATCCCGACGAAGTCGGGTGAGATCCGCTCCTCGAGCTCCTTGAGCTCCTGCAGCTCGCCGGTCTCGACGAGCTCGCGCAGCCGGGCTTCGATGGACGGCCCGACGCCGCGCAGCTCCCGGATCCGTCCCGATCGCACGAGGTCACCGACATCCGCCGGAGACTCCCGGATCAGCTCGGATGCGCGGCGGTATGCACGTACGCTGTACGTGTTCGCCCCGGCCAGTTCGAGCAGCGCGGCGAACGCCTGGAGCTTGGCGGCGTAGTCGGCGTTGTCCGGTCCGCGACGCGACGGCACCTGGGTAGTCTCCCCGCCGTGGCCAGCGTCGTCGTGCCGTTCCGCGCCGCCTCCGCCAAGCGACGCCTCGAGCCGCTTGCCGAGGAGACCCGTGCCGACGTCGCTCACCTCATGCTTGCCGACGTCCTCGCCGCCGCGAGGGCCATCGGAGCGACCATCCTCGTCACAGAGGCCGGCGCGACAAGGGCGCGTGAGCTCGCCGCGAAGCTCGGCGCCCGCATCGTGGACGATCCCGGCGGAGGCCAGGGCCCGGCGGTCATTGCGGGTCTGGCCGAGGCGGCGGAGTGGCCGGTGCTGGTCGTCAATGCCGATCTTCCGGAGGTGGAACCACGCGACCTGCTCGCTCTCCTCGGCGCGATGCCGGAGGACGGGATCGCGCTCGCACCTGCGTCCGACGGAACGACGAACGCGCTCGCCCTCGCACGTCCCGGGCTCTTCCAGCCGCTCTATGGGCCGCGCAGCGCCAGGCGCTTTCTGGCCTACGCCGAGAAGGCGGGCATCCCGGCGATCGAGCTAGCCGTGCCGGGTCTCGCGCTCGACGTCGACACCGTCGCCGAGCTCGAGCAGCTAGCGCTGTGAAGGTCGCCGTCCTGAGCGGCGGAGTCGGCGGCGCCCGGTTCGTCCAGGGGCTGCTCGACGTGACCGATCCGGCCGGGGTGACCGTGATCGGCAACGTCGGCGACGACGTCGAGCTCTACGGCCTGCACGTCTCGCCCGACATCGACACGCTGCTCTACACGCTCGGAGGAGTCGCGGACGACGAGCGCGGTTGGGGGCGCGCAGACGAAACCTGGAATGCCCTCCAGACCGCGGCCGAGCTCGGGGCCGACACCTGGTTCCAGCTCGGCGACCGGGATCTCGGCCTGCACCTTGCCCGCCGTCAGGCGCTCGTGCGTGGGGAGGCGCTCTCGGCCGTGACGGAGCGCTTCGCGCGCGCGCTCGGGATCGCAGCCCGCATCCTCCCCGCGACCGACGACCGTCTACGCACCTGGGTCACCATCGCGGACGGCGAGCTGCCCTTCCAGGAGTGGTTCGTGCTCCACCGCCACGAGCCGGAGGTGCTCGGTGTTCGCTTCGAGGGCGCCGAGACGGTGCAGGCGGCGCCTGGGGTACTCGAAGCGCTCCACCAAGCCGACCTGATCGTGATCGCCCCGAGCAACCCGTTCGTGAGCATCGGTCCGATCCTGGCGGTCGAGGAGATCCGTTCCGCCGTCGCCGACCGCAGTGTCCCTTCGGTCGCCGTCAGCCCGCTGATCGGCGGCCGAGCAGTCAAGGGGCCTGCCGACCGGATGCTGGAACGGTTCCAGGGCGGCACGAGCCCCTCCCAAGTAACAAGTTGTTACAAGGGGTTGATCGACGCTCTGGTCTACGACGAGAGCGATGGAGAAGTCGAGCTCGATGTCCGTCCGCTGGTTACGCGAACGCTCATGACCGACGCGGCCTCCCGACGGCGCGTCGCTGAGACCGCGCTCGAGGCGGCGGCCGCGCTCCGATGAGGATCGCGATCCTCGGCGGCACCGGCTCCTTCGGGCGGGCGCTTGCCGAGAAGCTGAGCGCCCTCGACGAGGACGTCATCATCGGGTCACGCGATCCGTCGCGGGCACGGGAGATCGCCGTCGTGCTCGGCGTCGACGGCGCCACGAACGAAGAGGCGGTCGACGGCGCCGACCTCGTCGTTCTCGCCGTCCGTTCCAACGCCGCTCTGGAGACCGCCCGCCAGCTGGCATCCGCGATCGGAACCACGCCGCTCCTCTCCGTCGCCAGCGACCTGACTTTCACGGAGAACGGCATCCTGCCCGGGCGGCAGAGCTACTCGCTGGCCGAGCACATCGACCGGATCGTCGACGCGCCTGTGGCGGCGGGCTTCCAGTCACTCGCGGTCGCCCGCCTGAGCTTGCCCGAGCCGCCCGACGAGGACGTGCTCGTCTGCGGCGACGACCCACGCGCCAAAGATCCGTCGCTCGAGCTCGCTGGACGGCTGATCGCCGGACGCGCCATCGACGCAGGGCCGCTGGCCAACGCGCGCGCGCTGGAGGGCATGACGGCCGTGATCCTCAACGTCAACCGCCGCTACAAGACGCACGCCGGTATCCGCCTCGTCGGCCTGAAGTGAGCGAGATCCGCCTCCTCCCCGTCCAGGGGATGCCCGAGGTGCAGGAGGGCGACGATCTCGCCGCCCTGCTCGACGAGTCGGCGGACTTCGAGCAAGGAGACGTCCTCGTGGTGGCGCAGAAGGTCGTCTCGAAGGCGGAGGGACGGGTCGTCCGCCTCGACGAGGTGAAGGCTTCCGAGCGGGCCGGGGAGCTGGCTGGCGACCGGGATCCGCGCGAGCTCGAGGTCGTCCTGCGCGAGGCGCGCCGCCTCGTCCGCGTCCGCCCGCCGCTCGTCATCGCCGAGACCCGTCATGGCTTCGTGTGCGCGTCGGCCGGGGTCGACCACTCGAACACGGGCACCGCCGGAACGCTCGTCCTCCTACCACTCGATCCCGATGCGTCGGCCCGCCGGCTCTCGGAGCGCCTCGGCGTTGCGGTGATCGTCAGCGACTCCTTCGGCCGACCTTTCCGGCTCGGGACGACCGACGTCGCGATCGGCGTCGCCGGCATCCCGCCCCTGCTCGACCTGCGCGGCGTGCGCGACCCGATCGGCTACGAGCTGCGGACGACGATGATCGCGGTCGCCGACGAGATCGCCGGCGCCGCGGAGCTCGTCATGGGCAAAACGGCCAGGATCCCAGCGGCCATCGTCCGGGGACTGTCCCTGCGGGGTCACGGGACCGCCCGCGACCTCGTGATGCCCGCCGAGCGCGACCTCTTCAGATGACCGAGGGCTCCCCGGTCGTCCTCGTGCACGGGATGACCGCGTCGACCGAATGGTGGCGTCCGACGATTGCGGCTCTCGAACCGCACCACGACGTTCGAATCGTCGAGCTGCGAGGGCTTCCGGTGCGCGAAGCGGCGCGCCGCCTCGCCGAGTGGCTGGACGCGGAGGGCCTGCGCGGCGCCGCCCTCGTCGGACACTCGATGGGTGGGGCCGTGGCGGTCGAAACCGCGGCGGATGCACCGGAATCGGTCGGCCGCATCGCGCTGATCGCGCCCGCGGGGATCTTCCCGAGCCGCTCGCGCCGCTTCTATACGGTGCCGCTTGTCCGCTCGACCCTCATCCATGCCCGCAGCCAGCTGCCGAGGATGGTGCGGGACACACTCCGCGTCGGGCCATTGCGCCTGTGGCACCTTTCGTTCGACCTCCTGCACGGTGACCTGACGCCCGCACTCCGGGCGGTGCAGGCGCCGGCACTTGTCGTCTGGGGCGCCGACGACCGCCTTCTCCCGGCGTCGCTGGGCGAGCAATTCCGGAGCCTGATCCCCGATTGCCGTCTCGTCGTCCTTCAGAAATGCGGCCACATCCCGATGCTGGAGTGTCCGGACGCGCTCCACGAGCACCTGCTTGGGTTTCTCGGATGAGACGTCGCTTGCGATGTCTCCTTCAGGCCGTGCGGGCTCTGCCCGTGCGGCCGTCTGCAATGACCGGTCGACACGTCGGAAGTCAAGAGGTTCGCTCGTGAGTCTTGCTCGATATGTGGTCTCGCTGCCCGAGCGGCTCGTTCGCTCTGTCGCGGCGCTGGTCGGTGGAACCGTGCACGAGACCGCTCAGCTCCTGCTCCCGCGCCTCATCCGGCGGTCTCGGCTCTACGAGGTCAGCGCGAAGAACCTCCTCCGGATTCTCGTCGAGGGCGTCGGCGCGGTCGAGGGCAGCTCGACGGTCGAAGCGGCAGGAGACCCTCCTACCCAGCTGGCGCTCCGAAAGGGCGCGGGCAACGTCGTCGAGCTGGGCTCGATCCTCGCGTTCGGCTTCTCCCCCCTCTGGCTGCTCGCCGGCGCCGCCGACATCACGCACGGCTCGCGCATCTACCTCGAGGCGCTCCTCGACGAGCTCAAGGCCGCCGGTGTGGTCGCGCAGGACGCCGACATCGGCTCGGTCGACGAGCTCCTGAGCGTTCTCGAGGGGACATCGGGCCGCGCAGCGGGACTGATCGACATGCCGCCGCTCGAGCTCGAGGAGTTGCGGGCGTCGCTCCAGGAGCTCAAGGAGGGCGCGAACGACTTGCCGACTCCGGAGGAGCTCGCGCTGGTCTACGACGGGCTGCGCCGCGAGGCCGCGCGGGAGAACCGGTCGCTCCTCGAGGTCTCGAGCGGCATCGGCCTCGCCTTCCTGCTCTCCGCGCAGAACCTCTCGCGGACGCAGCTGATCGTCCCGTACGAAGAGGACTGGAAGCCTCTGCGGAACGAGGGCTTCGCCGGGTATGCCACGCGGGTCGGGCGGCCATACGCGTCCGCGGTCGTCGGTCACTTCGACCCCGAGCACGACACGTACACCGAGCGCTACCTGGCTCGCAACGACCAGGGCACGGAGTTCCGGTTCTGCGACGAGCTCGAAAGCGGCTTCGGCTGGCAGGTGGACGAGCGCATGGAACGCACCTCGCACGCCATCGCCAACGACTGGCGCGTCTGGATTTTCGATCCAATCGCCTGGGAGCCGGCACTCGAGCGGATCTCGGAGCTGGGGACGCCCGCTGGCGTCATCCAGCTCCTCGACCGCCATCGCCGCGACTGTGCCGCGGTGGCGGCGCGCTTCGCGATCCCGCACTTCATCGTCCCGGTAGAGGGGATCCCGGCGTCCGAGCTCGAGGTCACCCCGGTCGTCGATACGCGCTTCTGGCGGGAGATCGCCGTCTGGCTGCCGGCGCAGCGCGTGCTCGCCTGCGGGGACGCGCTCGGCACGGCGCGCTACTTCCGCGCCGGCGACGAGCTGCTCGCCGTCCATCCGCTGCTGCGGCTGCGACCGCCGCACGCACTGAGCCGGTACGAGCCGGAGCACGTCGTCTGCGGGCACGGAGCGGGCGTGCACGGGCCCAAGACGCCCGAGGCCCTCCGCGAGGCGCTCGCAACCGCCCGTCGCCGGCTACCGCAGGCCTGGCTCAGCGCCGTCAGGCCGCGCTGATGCGCGCGATGGTGCTGACCGAACCGGGACGGCCGCTCGAGGAGCGCGACCTTCCGGTGCCCGAGCCCGGCCTGGGCGAGCTGCTCATCCGCGTGAGCGCATGCGCGGTCTGCCGCACGGATCTCCACATCTTCGACGGCGAGCTGCCGGACCCGAAGCTGCCGCTCGTGCTCGGACATCAGATCGTGGGGCGCGTGGAGGGAAGCGGAGAGCGGGTCGGCGTCCCCTGGCTCGGCTGGGCGGACGGCGAGTGCCGCTACTGCCGCTCGGGCCGAGAGAACCTTTGCGAGCGTCCGCAGTTCACCGGCTTCCACCGCGACGGCGGCTACGCCGAGTACGTCGTCGCTCACGAGGACTTCTGCCACACACCGCCGGAGGACTACGACGACGTCGCGGCGACGCCGCTCCTGTGTGCCGGTCTGATCGGCTTCCGAGCGCTGCGGCTCGCGGGCGACGCTGCGCGTCTCGGCCTGTACGGCTTCGGCTCATCGGCCCACATCGTGGCCCAGGTCGCGCATTGGCAGGGACGTTCGGTCTACGCCTTCACGCGCCGGGGCGATGCGGAGGCGCAGCAGCTGGCACGCTCGCTCGGCGCAGTATGGGCCGGCGCATCGGAGGATGTGCCGCCGGCAACACTTGATGCGGCGATCATCTATGCGCCGGTCGGCGCCCTGGTGCCGCTTGCCCTGCGCGCGGTGCGCAAGGGCGGACGCGTGGTGTGTGCCGGTATTCATATGTCCGACATCCCATCCTTCCCCTACAGCATCCTCTGGCAGGAACGGCAGCTCGTCTCCGTCGCCAACCTGACCCGACAGGACGGCATCGACTTCCTCAAGGTCGCGGCCCAGGCAAATATCACAACACACACCACGGTCTTTCCGCTCGAGCGCGCCAACGAGGCACTGGCGCAGTTGCGCGAGGGAAAGCTCGTCGGCGCGGCGGTACTGCGGCCGTGACGGATCCAGCAAAGCCGCCCGCCGCCTCACCTGCGTCCGCGCAGGACGAGGTCCTGGCCTTTCTCGCGCGCGGCACCAAGCGCGTCGACACTCACGCCTCGATCGTGTTCCTTGCGGCGAACCGCGTGCTCAAGGTCAAGCGCGCCGTCAAGCTGCCCTTTCTCGACTACTCGACGCTGGAGAAGCGTAAACGCGCCTGCGACGAAGAGCTTGCGGTCAACGCCCGCAACGCGCCGGAAATCTATCGCCGGGTTGTTGCCATCACCCGCGAAGCGGACGGCCTTGCCCTCGACGGCAAGGGACCGCCGGTCGAGTGGGCGGTGGAGATGGCGCGATTCGACGAAACCCGCGCGCTC
>Ga0081455_10008952_pt1 | contig 10344 bp, 11 predicted proteins | sample TabmetS3T2R1_FD_70207 | JGI IMG/M metagenome (GOLD analysis project Ga0081455, IMG submission 70207) | Tabebuia heterophylla rhizosphere microbial communities from the University of Puerto Rico - S3T2R1 | ecosystem: Host-associated > Plants > Roots > Rhizosphere ... | reverse complement strand
CTCGAAATACACGCTGTGGTTCTGCATCGCCTATCTGCTGCTGGCGCTGGTCATGACGATGGCCGGCAAATTCCCGGATTTCGGCGCGCTGTTCCCGCAATGGCTGTATTCGACCTTCAACCCGAACGACAAGACGTTCCTGGCGCCCTATCGCTTCATCCACTTCGTGGTCATCGTGATCCTGACAATTCGCTTTGTGCCGAAGGACTGGCCGGGGCTGGAATGGAAGGTGTTCGATCCGCTGGTGGTCTGCGGCCAGCAATCGCTCGCGGTGTTCTGCGTCGGCGTGTTCCTGTCCTTTGTCGCGCACTTCCTGCTGTCGCTGAGCTCGGGCTCGGTGCTGGTGCAGATCCTCGTCAGCGTCGCCGGCATCTCGATCATGACGCTGGTGGCCTATTACATCTCGTGGTCGAAGCGGCAGGACAAGCCGACGCCGAAGGCCCCTGCTGCCAAGCCGGCGGCGACCGCCGCGTGATCTGAGCAGCATGATCGGTGCTTATCCCTCATCCTGAGGAGCCGCGAAGCGGCGTCTCGAAGGATGCAGGCCCCTCCGTGGCCTCATGGTTCGCCCGGCGATGCGAAGCATCGTCCGGAGACGCGCCAAGGGGCGCTCCTCACCATGAGGGTCTTGGACTGATCGTGGCGATGGCTGGTTACGCCGCCTGCGTGCTCTGAGCCACCACGGCCCCGACGTCGGTGAAGAGCTTGACGATTGGCGCCACGACGCGGTGCATCGGCCCCTTTGAGATCAATGTGTCGTGCAGCACCAGGTGGTCGATCCCCGTGGTGAGGAAGCAGATCATCGCATCCTGCGGCGTTTCCACGATCGGCTCGCCCTTGACGTTGAAGGAGGTGTTGATCAGCACGGGCACGCCGGTCAGCGCCTCGAACTCTTTCAACAGCCGATAGAGCTTTGGATTGGTCGCCTCGCGCACGGTCTGCACCCGCGCCGTGCCGTCGACATGGACGATGCCCGGAATTTTGTCGCGCCATTCGGGGCGCACGGGCTTTGCAATCAACATGAAGGGCGAGTCCTCCTCGCCCTCAAAAATGTCCTTCATCCGCTCGGCCAGCACGATCGGCGCGAACGGCCGGAACGCCTGCCGGTGTTTCACCCGGCTGTTGAGGATGTCCTTCATCTCGGCCCGGCGGGGATCGGCGAGCAGGCTGCGATTGCCGAGCGCGCGCGGCCCGAATTCGGACTGCCCCTGGAACCAGCCGATCACCTTCTGATCGGCGAGCAGCTTTGCGGTATCGCGACAGATATTTTCGCTGCGCACCGGATTGATCTGGATGCGCACCAGCGGCTTTTGCTGCGCATTGACGATCTCGTGCTCGCCGTAAGTGCGGCCCGTATAGGCGTGCTCCATCACATAGGTGCGGCGCTGCTTCAGCACTTCGAGCCAGCCGTAATAGGCGCAGCCGATCGCAATGCCGTCGTCGCCGGCCGCAGGCTGGATCCATACGTTTTCGAAACCGCCCTCCCGCGCGATTCGGCCATTGGCGACGCAGTTCAGCGCCACGCCGCCGGCAAGACAGAGGTTTTTCGCGCCCGTCGTCTCGTGCAGCCAGCGCGTGCGTGCCAAGAGCACGTTCTCGGTGTCGTCCTGCACCCGCCAGGCGAGATCCTCCCAATGCCGCATCGCCGGGTGCTTCTCCCAGTCACCGGCGCCGAGCAGATAGGGCTGCTTGAACCCGGCGTCCCAGCGCGGCACGCGCAATTCGCCGTTCTCGAGTTCGAGCAGATGCTTGAACTGCTCGCGGCGGCCATAGGGCGCGAGCCCCATCAACTCGCCGCACTTGTTCCAGTCACCGAACACGTAAGTCGAGGCGCGGCTGTAGAGCGCACCCAGGCCCGGCATGCTGTAAAACTCCTCGTTGAGCGTGCCGCGCGACGGCTCCAGCCAGACCTTCTTCAGGCATTCCAACTGGGTGCCGGAGAAGCGGTAGTAGCTCTCGGATTCCCGGGCGAGCGGATTTCCCGTATCGTTGTCGGGGAGTTTTTCCAAGGCATCGGAGCGGTAGCTGCCGACGCCGTCGACGATCATCACCACGCCCTCCTCGAAGGGCGAGGCCGCAAAGGCGCTGTAGGCGTGCGCCAGATGGTGCGAAATCGAAACGACCTTGTCGGAGGAAGCGCGGAAGTAAGGATGCTTCTCGGCCTGCTCGCGTTCGGGCGGCGGCAGGAAGCCCGGCATGTCCTGATAGGTCAGCCGCTCCTCCATCTCGAGCACCGGCAAGATGTAGCAATTGCGCACGACGAGATCGACGTCATCGAGTGTGATGCCCTCGGCGTCGAGGCAGTAGTCGATGACCTCCTTGTAGAAGCCAATGGCGTGCTTGTCGCGCGTCAGCCGCTCCTTGCCGATCGCGTATGCGATGGCGCCGTCGCGCAACAGGCACGCGCTGACGTCGTGGTCATAGGTGTTGAGACCAAGGACATAAGTATGTTGTTTGGGCATTGGCACTTTCTGGAAGGAAGAAGCGTCTGGCGCTGAAGCTTACGATCATGTCGAGACTAGGGTTGCACGATGGCAATTGTCTTTCGACGTCCGCCGCGACGCACTACCGTTCATCTACCGTTCATCGTCGAAGCCAATTTAGCAATGTATATGAACGGCTTGCGAGCTTGACCTTACTCTGACGTCTCCATAGAGTCTCACGCGACTCCCAGAACCTTCGTGAAAATATCGTCGTGGCGCATCCGAACCGAATCCCGATCTCGCGCGTAGTTAGTGGGATCGCATCACGCGGTTTGGGGCGTTGGAAATGCCTGGAGATCTCGATGGCCAAACGCTACAATTTCCTGACCCGCTGCCTTGCAGCGGTTGCTCTGCTCTTCCTCTACGCCGTCAGCACGTCGGCCATCCTGGTGGGCGCGACCACCACGCCGGCGCAAGCCTACCGCGGCGGACGCGGCTGGGGCTATCGTGGCGGATGGGGCCGTGGCCGTGGCTGGGGCTATCGCGGCTACTACGCGCCGCGCGCCTATTACGGTTACGGCGGCCCGCGTTGCTACTTCAGCTATCGCTGGGGCCGCACGATCTGCCGCTACTGATCGGCTGATCCATTCGATCTGATCAGATCAGGCGCGTCGGCTTTCGGCGCGCCTGATCTGCTTTTTGGGACCCGCTTGCGCAGGAAGTGATTCTTTCCCGAGATTCAACGTCAGCCGCCGCCACGCGCCCGGTGTGCGAATTCGCCGATTCAGTTTTTCAAACAGCAGAGGATAAGCGACCGCATTCCCGCAGCGCGATTTCGCCCGGGCTGGTGCTATCATCCCTCCTCTCAGAAGAGGGCGCAGGGAAAGCCGGGCGCTGGATGCACCCGTAGATATCCCGTGTGCTTTCGCACACGGGGTAGAAGCTACAGGTACAGCCAAGACATCCCGGCTTTCCCCGCGCAATGGTTTGCGGCTTACTTCGTGCTCTCCCCGGTGAGCGGCCTTTTTTGTCACCGTTGCCTTCCCCGCACAGGCGGGGTGGATAGACGCCAGGGTCGCGGCGCCAGGACCACACGACTTCGCCGACGCAGCTCACTCATTCGCCGTTGAGACAGCTGCGCCCATCGCATCCCGCGCCCAACGTGTCGTGACGATGGCGATACGCCCCTCTTGAAGAGTGCGAGACGGCACGGAACATACTTCCGATTTCCGTAACTGTCAATAGTTTATTCTGCTTATACGAATGTGGGCATACTTCGGGATACCAGCATCCAGAACTATTTGGAACCACTCGCGAAATCCAGCGGTGGGCCGCGAACCCGGCTGGGGCGGCACGTCCGGCGCTTGCTGCAAGCTTATCAATTGGACTTCTTGTCACCCATATGGTGGGGCGTCGAGGTCCCCGGACCGCCATTATAATGGTGACCCCCGGATTGACCGCTGGTCGTCTTACCGGTCGTTTCCTTCTTGCCCATGTGGTGCGGAACCTCGGTCTTCGGTCCGCCTGAATAATGGTGGCCGTTCTCCGTTTCCTTCGTAGCCTTCTGCGCCATGGCAGGCAGGGTGAGAACGGTGGCCACTGCCGCGGCTACGAACAATTTTCTGGTGATCATCACAGCTTCTCCGGTTGAGATTGGCACATCTCATCACACGCCGGAGCCAATGAATTGATGCACCTCAAATTTCCAGCCGAAAACCGTCAGCCGTCCCTATTTATTCAACCGGGCCAGGATTTGCTTCATCTGGTCGATCTCCTGCTGCTGGCCCTTGATAATCCCTTCGCAGAGCTTGTGAAGTTCTATATCCGCAATCGGCGCTTGATCGCACATTAGAATTGCCCCCGAATGATGTGGGATCATCGATTTGATGAATTGCACATCGCCGACCGCAGTCTGAGCCCGGATGCCAACGAAGAAAAGCACGAGGGCAATGAGGGCCCCACCGCTGAAAATGAGGTTCATCTTCATGTCCGGGTACATAGCCCGCATTACGATCAGTTCGATGATGACCATCGGAGCGGCGGCCATCAGACCCGCCATGTAGAATTGGTTGACATTCGGGTAGACGTTCGCGAAGCGATCAACCATCGCATACATCAGGATGAACATGGCGATGAAGGATTGCACGATCATGATCCCGAGGTGACCGTAGTGCTGCTTCTGCATGACGTTATCCTCCGCCATCGCCCGGCTTGTCACCTAAGCAGGCGAATACTCCTCTCAGCCAATCAATGTGCGCTTGTCCAATAGGTTCCTGTCGATGGAAGCTCCGCGCTCCCAAACCGCTGCGCCGGCGGTTGCATTTCTTCATCGATCTTTGATGCCGATCAAAGTGGCGCGTTCCTTCTGTGCGAGAATGCCCTGAAGGAGAACGGACATGATCAAACTTCCTTATGTTCGAACCATGTTTGCCGCCTGCATGTTGTTCCAGACAATTTACGTGCTGTGCGTAGTCCTTTGGCTGGCATTCCCCGATTTGAAGGGGCATGCGCTTCTGCCGGCGATCTTTCCCAACTTCAACCTGATTACCCTCGGCAGCTTCATCTACGGCTTAGTCGCCAGCATGCTCTACGGCTGGATCGCAGCGATCGTATTTGTCTTCTTCTTCAATCTTTGGCCGCAAGTTGTGGCCGCCGTTCTGGGACCGAGAATCGGCGCAGCGCTGTTGAAGTGACGAGGCAACTGGCGCCGGTCCGTTGCTTGCTATTTGGCTTTCTGAAGCTTGGTCACGGTGATTGCGCCATTGGCATCCTCTGCTTCAAACTCGACCTTCTCGCCCACCTTGACCTGCTTGAGCATCGCGGGGTCCCTGACGCGGAACACCATCGTCATTCCCTCGTCCATGCCGAGGCTCTTGATCGGCCCGTGCTTGAGCGTGATCTTTCCGGCGGCCTCGTCAATCTTCTTGACCTCGCCCTGGACCGCAGCACCGTCCGCAGATTGCGCGGGCGATGCAACGGCCGCCGTTAGAATCATGGCTGCAACTGCGTGCGTGAACTTCGTCATTGCTTTTCCTTTCGACTTTGTAGATTTCGTCTCACTTGACCGTGATCTTCCCGATCATCCCGTAGTCGCGGTGATCAGGGATCAGGCATGAATACTCGAACGTCCCAGCCTTGGTGAATTTCCAAAGGATTTCGGCCGACTTTTTCGGTGCGAGCCTTACCCCATTTGGTTCATCGTGATCCATATGCGGGTTCTTCTTCATGGCCTCGGCGTGCTTGAGGTTTTCTTCCGTGGTGGCAAGCAGGAATTCGTGATCTTCCTTGCCGACGTTGCGGATTACGAAGCGGATTTGCTCGCCGCGCTTCACCTCGATACGTGATGGCGTGTATTCCATCTCGCTCATTTCAACTTCGATCGTGCGCGAAGGTTTCTTGGGGTTGCCGGGTTCGCCAGCGGAATAGCTTTCGTGATCGTGTTTTTTGTGGCCGCTTGCAGGCCACGCCAGCGTCGCCAGTGCGACCAGCGCCACGGCGGTCGTCGTGATGTTCTTCATCGGATGTCCTCTAGTCCTTTCAGATGTCGTTGGTTCAAGAGTCGTCGCAAGTCTTCGCTACATCTTCATCCCCTTGTGCGAAGGCGGGCGGCCCTTGCCGTTGGTTGCTGGCGGGGCAGTCGCAGGCGTCTCCTGCCGCGCCGGAGCGGGAGCGGGCGACTCGACTTCCCAAGCAACGGTGCCAGGCGGGTGCTTGTACGGACCGGGATCGGAGTAATCGTCGCGCCCCATTCCCTCGCGGATTTTCATCACCGTGAACATGCCGCCCATCTCGATCGGGCCGAACTGCCCGGTGCCCGTCATCATCGGCAACGTGTTGTCGGGCGCCGGCATTTCCATGTTGCCCATGGCCATGCCGGTCGATCCCATCACCATCGCATCGGGCGCCAGCTTGCCGACGGCCTTGGCGAGATCCTTGTGCGACACGCCGATCATGTTGCGCATGTCGTGCCCCATCGCATTCATCGTGTGGTGTGATTTGTGGCAGTGAAATGCCCAGTCGCCGGGATTGTCGGCGAGCATGTCGAACGCCCTCACCGCGCCGACCGGCACGTCGGTCGTCGTCTCGGGAAATTGCGCGCTCTCGGGCACCCAGCCGCCGTCCGTGCACGACACCAGGAATTTGTGGCCGTGAACGTGGATCGGATGATTGGTCATGCTGAGGTTGCCCATCCGCACGCGAATTCTGTCGCCAAGCCGCACCGGCAGCGGATCGATGCCGGGAAAGACACGGGAATTCCACGTCCACATGTTGAAATCGGTCATCTCATTGACCTTGGGCAGGTAAGTGCCGGGGTCGATGAGATACGTGCTCATCACAAAGACGAAGTCGCGATCGGCCGGCCGAAACGACGGGTCGCGCGGGTGGACGATGAACATGCCCATCATGCCCATCGCCATCTGCACCATCTCGTCGGAGTGCGGGTGATACATGAAGGTTCCGCTGTGCTTCAGCAGGAACTCGTAGACAAAGGTTTTTCCGGGCGGAATGTGGGGTTGGCTGAGACCGCCGACACCGTCCATACCCGCCGGGAGTATCATGCCGTGCCAATGCACGGTGGTGTGCTCAGGCAAGCGGTTGGTGACGAAGATGCGGACCTTGTCGCCTTCGACCGCCTCGATGGTCGGCCCCGGCGCCTGGCCGTTATAGCCCCACAGGTTCGCCTTCATGCCCTCGGCGAATTCCCGCAGGACCGGCTCAGCGACGAGATGAAACTCCTTCCAGTCGCCGTTCATGCGCCATGGCAGCGACCAGCCGTTCAGCGTCACCACGGGTCGATAGTCGGGACCCGAGGCCGGATGCAGCGGCGGCTGCATGACCGCCTTATTCGTTGTCGGCGCCTCGGGAATGGCGGCGGCCTGAACGCGGCCCGAGACGGCGCTGACGCCAGCCAGAGCCGCAGTGCCGAGAAATCCCCTGCGAGAAAACATTGTCGTTCTCCTTCAATGTCCGCCGCCGGCCGCCGGCGTGACGGCGGCCGTCGTCGTTGAACTTTCTCTTGCTCCGCCTGATCCGCCGCCATTGACCGCGGTTTGCAGCTCGGAATGTGCCAGCCAGAACCGGCGTTTGGCGTCGATCGCCGCGCGCAACGAAGCCAGGCGCTGCCGCGCCTCCGTCAGCAGGGCGAATACGTCGATCTGCATGCTGGAGAAGCGAAGCTGCATCTCCTCAGTGATGATCTGGCGCAAAGGAAGTATCTCGCGCTGATAATGGCTGGCGATATCGTAGGCCGAACGGTAGACGCGATAGGCATCGCGGGCTTCCGAGCGGACATTGACGGCTTTTTCGGTCAGCCGGTTGAACGCCTGATTGTAGGTCTCAACGGCCTGCCGGACGCGAACCTCGCCGCCGTCAAAGATTGGAATCTGAAACAGGATTTCATAGCCGCGTTCGCGGAACGGCGGCCCTTCCGGGTCCTGGGTTCGGCGCGCGATGCCGGCCACGTCGAGCAGCGTGACGAAGCGCGTTGCCTGGGTAAGGCCGAGCGATTTTTCGAGCGCAGCAAGGTCTATGCGGGCGATCTGCAGATCGATGCGATGGCCGACCGCATCGACTTCGATGCCGGGAAGCGATTGGGGCCGCCCCGGCAGTGCTGGCAGCCGATCCGGCAACCGGAAATCAAGGCCGTCGCCCCACAAGCCCATGAGCCGCGCGAGGCGCTCGCGGGCACTGGTCGCTTCCTGGCGCGCGCCGGCGAGGTCGGCGGTAGTTTCGGCGTAGAACACCTGTTCGCGGGCCTGATCGAGCTTGTTTAGGGAACCGGTCTCGCCGAGCTTTTGGGCGAGTTGCGCGGTGCTCTCCGCTGTCGATTTCGCGTCCGTGAGCAGGACGACCATTTCGTTAGCTGCGACGCTGCGGAAATACGCGCGCCGGACTTCGGCAGCAAGTCGGAGCGTTTCCAACGCCGCACGCAATTGCGCCTGCCGGAAGCGCTCGCGCGCAATGTCTGAGCGGAAGGGCAACGTGGCGAGCGCAAGGATATCGCCAACGACCTGCCGCTCGATCTCGCTGGCGCCGTTACCGGCGATGCGTAAAATGGAAAAGGTCGGATTGGGCGGCAGGCTTTGCTGGACAAGGTCGGTCTCCGCAAGCGCCAGCTCGTTGTAGGCTGCCTGCAGGCCCTTGTTGCTCAGGAGCGCGATCTGGATCGCGGCGTCGACGCTCAGCGGGCGCCGGAGCAGCCGCTGAACGATGTTACCAGTCCGCTGAGCGTCCTCGGCCGAACGCACGAATGCCACGTCCTTGCCAATGGTCTGGCCGGTGACGTCGGCCACGACGGCCATGCCGCTGTCCGGCGAAAAGGAGGCGCAGCCCGACAGGCCGATGCCAAGCGTCAGCAGGAGGGTACTTCCGCGCGCGTGTAATGCGAACGAACGGCTCATGGCTGTCCCCGAGGTTTCGGCGCCACGCTGTCATTGCGTTCGCGCCAGGGCGCGGGCGTTGACGGGCGCAGCGATGTGTAGGGGGCAATCGTCGAGCGGTATCCCACACCGGCTACCCTTGCGGTCGGGTCCGCGGGATCTGCGCCGGCTACACGCGTTGCCGCGGGCGTGCAGCCCGCAGCGGCAACCACCATGACAAAAACGGTGCCGCGTATTGCGGAAACGAGGACGGCACGGCGTTCGACCGCCGAAGTAACGCCGGCGAACCACGCATGAGACTGCGCAGACATGAATGAATTCCTGATCTCGCGATGGACCACGGGCATGGCGCGGCCACTCGGCGCGCGACTGCCCACGTCAAGACATCGGATCAGGCAATGGGGGGACGATAACGAAAGGGCGGCGCCTCACCGGGCGGGCGCTGATAGCTGACGGAAACGCAGGCCGAGACAGGCTGCGAGGGTTTTGCAATCACAGGCAGATCGGCAGCAATGGCCGACACGCAGAGCATTGCACAGCACGGCCCAGGCGAGGCCTTACCGTCATGCTGATGTTTGGCATGCTCCGGCGCGACATTGCCGGAATCGGCATGGTTGCCTGCATGTGCCTCATGGTGCTGATGTGAGGCACCCGCTGAATGACGCGGAGGTGCATTCTCATCCGCCTGCGCGGCGATCGCCGATGGAACCGCAAGCGCAAGGCAGGACGCGGCGTCGCCGAGCGCCAAGGCGACGCCGGGCGACAGAACGCACAAGAGATAAAGCAGGGCGACAAACCACCCTGCTCTCACGCGTGCTGCTCTGGCTAGACGGGTTAGCATAGGAACTCTTCGACTCGGCGGCTCAATTCGTCCCTTCAGTTTATGTGCCGGGATCAACGCCGCCAAGGGGGAACCAGCGCTTCCGGTCGTCTTTGCAGCGCGAGTGGACAAGAAGCCACAACACGCCCTCCAAGGAGACGGCTGCGTAGGAAGGCGACCACTGGCGCCTCTACGGCGAAAAGTGGTGTCGAGCTCGCGTTTGGGCCCGGTTGACAAAGTTGTGATGGCATTTCGAGGGTCTTAGACCGGCTTGTCATCGTCCGTCACCGGTGAGGTGATGACGAGAAAGACGAGGTCGACGAGTCCGGAATTTGAAATCGCGTGCTCGACACCCGGCGGCAGAAAAATGAAGTCGTGCTTGCGCACGACATGGTTCTTGCCCGCAATCTCCATCAGTCCCTCACCTTCCAGCACATGGTAGATCTGCTCCTGCACACGGTGCTTGTGGCGGGCGACATGCGCCATCGGCTGGTACATCGAGATGCGGTAGTCGATGTGCCGCGAGCCTGCGGTCTCCGGCATGACCAGCGGCTTTGAGAGCGCGCCGCCAAAATGATTGGGGAATTCGCGCCAGGGTACTTCGGCGATGTTGCGGATGAAGGCGCCGGTTTCCGAACTCATGTTGTCTTCCTCTCGCAGCCCGAACGCGCCTGCTCAACTCGCCAGCGCGCCGCCATCGATATAGACGATCGATCCCGTG
>Ga0081455_10008951_pt1 | contig 10346 bp, 11 predicted proteins | sample TabmetS3T2R1_FD_70207 | JGI IMG/M metagenome (GOLD analysis project Ga0081455, IMG submission 70207) | Tabebuia heterophylla rhizosphere microbial communities from the University of Puerto Rico - S3T2R1 | ecosystem: Host-associated > Plants > Roots > Rhizosphere ... | reverse complement strand
TCGTCGCCCGCCAGTCGTCCTCGGACAGGCCGGCGAACGTGTCACTGACCTGCTGCAGCTCGCGCTCCAGCGTGACGAGCCACTCTTCGTACGATCCCATCGCCGCGCCCCTTTCCGCGATCCGCCGACTGTAACGCCGGCACCTGGAGGCAGCTGTCGGCGTTCAACGGGACGCGATGAGATCGTGCCACCGGCTGGCCGTCTCGCCGTCGGACGGGAAGAACGCCTCGAGACGCAGTTCCTGAGCCGTGATGTCGACCGGTGTTCCGATCGTGGAGACGACCGAGAACCACCGCAAGCTGGTCTCGCCGAAGGCGAAGGCGATGTCGATGACCGGTACCAATGGCGTGATCGAGCGCGGGGGCATTGCCGCCGGGGCGGCGGTGGCGCGGAGCTCGTGCACGAGTTCGGCCGTCGCCAGGTCCATCACACCACCGACCGCTTCGCGGCGGGCGCGCTCGAGGAGCGCGGGCGCGACCTGGTCCCAGTTCTCGACCGCGGCGCGAACCGGTCCGGGTTCGAGCATCAGCCGCAGGACGTTGGCGGGGTCGGGGAGCGGGTCGGGCGCGCACAGAGCGGAGTACAGCCAGGTCGCGCCGTCGTTGGCGCGGACGACGTCCCAGCGCCGGTTCATCACGATCGCCGGGTACGGCGCGTGCTGCTCGAGCATCCGCTGAAGCCCGGGACGCTGATCAACGTCAATGTCCCCGCCGAGCCGCCCCGGGGTGTGCGCGTGGTCCGGCAGGGCCGGCGGCGCTACGGCGAGGCCGTCATCGAGAAGACGGACCCCCGCGGCCGGCCGTACTACTGGATCGGCGCGACGCCGCCGGAGGGGATGCTCGAGCAGGGGACCGACCTTTCGGCGGTCGAGGAGAACTACATCTCCGTGACGCCCCTCCACCTCGACCTGACGCACTACGACTCGTTGTCGCTGCTGGAAGGCATCGCGACCCGCCTGGCTGGTCCCTAGCCCCCGAGCCGGTTCTCCCTCCCTATGACGCCGATCATAGGGGCGTCCCGCGGCCACTGAGATCCTCGCGTCGAAACGGAGGAGCTCATGGTGCATCTAGCGACGGCGGAGCGCGTGCTCGACGTTCGAGGAAAGTCCCCCGAGATCACGGCGGTGGAGGTCCGGAACCGGTTCGACGCGCTCGATCCCGGGGATCGGTTCGTTCTCATCGGCAGCGATTCCGGCATCGAGACGCTGCGGCGACTCCAGGCCGAGAGGCCGGACGCCTTCGACTGGTCACCTCTCGCATCGGGCCCGCCGAGCTGGCGGACCGAGATCGCAAAGCGCGATTTCTCTCGGCCCAAGGCTCGTTGTGTCCTCGAGGCGCTCTCGTGGGATCACGCCCGGCTCGATGCGCTGGAGGCCGCGGCGTTCGGGGCACGGTCGGACGGAGATTTTCCGACGGCGTTCGACATCTTCGCGGAGTTCGCGCTGGGACTCCGGCGCCACATCGGCTTCGAGGAAGACCTGCTCTTTCCGGCGTTCGAGTCGAAGACGGGGATGCCTCCGACCGCCGGGCCCACGGCGGTGATGCGGATGGAGCACCGCGAGATCGAGAGGCTGCTCGAGTCCATCGCCGCGGGAATCGGCGACGCGGCGGGCGAGGTCGACACTCTGCGTCTCCGCCTGCACGTGGTGCTCGACAATCACAACGTCAAGGAAGAGCGCGTTCTCTACCCGACGATCGACCAGCTGCTGGGCGCGGAGGAGTCCCGGAAGATCGTGGAACGAATCCAGCAATACGGTTCCTGATAGCGGATACAAGATAGCCCCGCGGCCCGTCTCGGCTAAGATGCCGGGCGGTGAGAAGCCCACGCTCCTTCTGGCTCGAGGCCGCCGGGTTCCTGTTCCTGGCTTTCCTCGCCGCCGGGATCTCGAACGCCTTCGCCGGCGCTGAGCGCAAGCTCAAGTGGGCCGGCTCCTACGAGCAGAAGGGCGCGGCGGCGGCGGCGGCAGTCCGGCCGACAGCGGCGGCGGCGGCGGCCGTGACTCCGTCCCTGGGCGCGCCCGCGGGGGCGAAGATGTTCCCGCCGCATCCCGACAAGGCTTCCCTCGACATCACCGGCGAGGACGTCGTCGAGCTCCACGGCCGCAAGACCGTTCCGTTCCTGGACGCCCGGCGGAGCAGCGTCTACCGGGACGGCCACATCGCCGGCGCCCGGCCCTTTTCGGTCTGGGAGTCCGACGTCGACGACAAGGTCAAGGCCTTCTTCGCCGAGGGCACCGACCAGAGCGCGCCGATCGTCGTGTACTGCAGCGGCGGCACCTGCGAGGACTCCCACATGCTCGCCGAAAAGCTCTACCTGGTCGGGTTCGACAACGTGCTCATCTACAAGGACGGGTACCCGGACTGGGTGAAGCGCGGCATGCCGGTCAGCAAGGGCAACGAGCCTTGAGGGGCGGCGTGCTGGCCTCGGAATGGCTGACGGTGCGGGTGCAGTTCGTCCTGGCGGCGTTCTTCGTCGTCGCGGGGCTGGCGAAGATCGCAGACCCGCCCGGGTTCGCCCACGAGATCCACAACTACGGCCTGGTGCCGGGCGCCTTCGTGAACGCGATGGCGCTCGTGTTGCCGTGGCTCGAGGTGATCACGGGCGTCGCGCTCTTCCTGGGAATGGCGCGGCGCACCGCCGCCCGCATCCTCGGCATCCTCCTCATCGTCTTCATCGTCGCGCTCTCGATCAACCTGGCGCGCGGCAAGCCCGTGGACTGCGGCTGCTTCGGCGTCTCCACCGTCCAGAAGACGGACGCCGAGCGGCTGAAGGACATGAAGCTCGTGATCCTGCGGGACGTGGGGCTGCTGCTCCTCGCGGCGCAGATCCTCTACGCCACGAAGCGGCAGGAGCGGATCTAGCTTTTCCTCGGACAGACTGATCTGGATCATGGGCCGGGCGCGGGTCGCGGCGTACGGTCGGCCTGATGCTTGCGCCCGTCGAACTGGAGATCGAGCTCTTCTGCCGCGGGATGCGGATCGATTCGAGCGCTACGGTCGAATCGGACGGACGGCGCATCGCGCGCACGCGCGCCGGGCTCGGGTCCGGCTTCGAGCTCGTGCTTCCGTCGGAGCGAAAGCCGATCTGGGTGAACGTCCCGGTGGTCGAGTCGTTTGCTCGAAATTCGCCGTTTCTTCTTCTGAAGGGGCACCGGGGCTACGCCGTCTACGACGACCGGACGGACGACGCGTATCCGGTCACGGTTCCGGAAGAGCCGGCCTGGTACGGGCGCACGACATCCACGGGCATCCCGATGTCGCGCATCGGCGTGCTCCAGGGCAACTACCTCGGCGTCTACGTTTCGAACGCGTGCCTGTACTGGGCGCGGTCCCAGGCCTGCAAGTTCTGCACGACGGGCAAGAACGTCGGCGTCAGCGAGCAGGCCCGCAAGAAGGTCGAGGACGTCGTCGAGGTGGCGCTGGCCGCGCGGGACGAGTCCGGCTCGGCCTTCACGCACCTGAACACCGGTTACCACTACGAAGAGGTCGACCGCCTCGAGCCGATCCACGGCCTGCGACAGTGCGAGCCTTTCGTGCGGGCCCTCCGGCGGGAGGTCGGCGGGTTCATCGGGGTCCAGGCGCACCCGGTGCCGCGCCGGATGTTCTCGGAGTACGACGCCCTGATCGAGGCCGGGACGGACCACTTCTCCTTCTGCTACGAGTTCGAGGACCCGGAGTGGTTCGAGCGCATCTGTCCCGGCAAGGCCGCGACCGTCGGGCAGGAAGGCTTCTTCGAGGCCATGGACTATGCGTCGCGCAAGCTCGGACGAGGCCGGGTCTCCGGCGAGATCATCGCGGGCCTCGAGCCGATCGAGGCGACGATGCGCGGCATCGACCGGATCGTGGCCGCCGGCGCCTTTCCGACGGTGTGCATCTTCCGCCCCACGATCGGCAGCGAGCTCGAGAACGCGCCGCCGCCCGATCCGGGCGCGATGCGCGAAGTCTTCGCGCACCTCTACGAGGCCTGCCGGAGCGCCGGCCTGCCGATCGGCATCCTGCCGATCGAGGTTTCCCTCGTGGTCCAGCCCGAGGAAGCCGCGGACCTGGCGAGGCCGACGCTCGCCGGCCGGCTCTACGAGTGGAAGCTGTCGGCGATGCGTCAGCTCGCCCGGCCGTACGTGGCCTGGAAGAGGCGGCCTAGTCGTCCGACCGAGCGAGCTCCCGAATCCCCTCCATCTGGCGGATGAGGAAGCCGTCCTTCTCGGTCTCGAGGAGGCCTTCCTTCTGCCAGCGGCTCATGATCCGGATCGCCGTCTCGATCGTCGTGCCGACGAGGTCGGCGATCTCCTGCCGCGAGAGGTGCATCGGGATCCAGACCCCGCCGTCGCGCTTCTGGCCGGCCCTCTCGGCGAGCGTCGCGAAGAGGCGCGCCGCCCGGTAGTCCACGGAGCCCGTCATGTCGGCGAGCCGGCGGTTGAGGGCCATGAGCCGCATCGTCAGGCCCGCGAGCAGGCGCCGGGTGATCTCGGGACGCTTCTCGATCAGGCGGAAGAACTCCCGCTCGGGGATGGAGATGGTGCCGGCAGGCTCGAGAGCGACGGCCGTGGCGGGGGAGGGGCGCTCCTCGAAAACGGCGACGGCGCCGACGGGCTCCCCCGGCCCCAGGATCTCGATGATGAAGTCGCGGTCCGCGGCGGCCTTGACGATCTTCACGCGCCCGACGAACAGGAAGTGGATGACGTGCGCCGGGTCGCCTTCCTGGAAGAGCGTGGCTCCCTTCTCGAAGGCGCGGAGCTCGCAGAGCGGGTCCAGCGCCGCGCGATCCTCCGCCGTCAGCGAGGCGAGGATCGGAACGGCGGCGAAGGGGACGGGCGGCCGGGCCGGCACGCCGCGGATTATCGCACCGGCAGCGTGGAGACGAAGCCTTTCGCGCGCCGTGACGGCGAGACGGCCGGCTGAGGTCTGGGCTTCGCGTTCCCGCGCATCGTCCGCATGAGGTTGACGACGAAGAGCACCAGCGCCAGGACCACGGGAATTCCCATGTACGAGCCGATGACGTAGAAGACCGGCCGGAAGGCCGCCGGATACTGCAGCAGCCGCATCGCGGCTCCGAGGAGCAGCAGGGCGTAGGTGCAGTGCGCGAGATGAGGCGACCACAGCGTCTTGCCCGAGAAGACCGGAAGGATTCGGAAGCTCATGCCGACGATGACGAGCGTGAGGAATCCGATCGTGAAGACGTGGCGGGCCGCGTCCGCCCACCAGAGATTCTGAGCGGGAAGGGCGGTCAGACGGGAGACGAGGATGGCCGACAGCTGCAGGACCGCCCAGAGGGCGAGGCTGGCGAACGCCGCGCGGATGGCGAAGGTCGGATTCCCGGGAGTCCGCAGCATCGGCAGCGTGCTCCGGCGCCACAGGAACCCGTTGCCGCCGAGGTATACGAGCGCGGAGAGCGCCGCGAGCCCGAGGCCGGCGTCCCGCAGGGCGAGCGCGGCGCCATTCGACAGCGCGGGAAGCCAGGAGAGGACGGCGAGGATGACGCCCGCCGTCTGGAGGGCGAGCGCTCCCTCCGAGGTGCCTCGGATCGCGGGACCGACGCCCAGGAAGAGCGACACGATGCGGTGGCCGAAGCCGTAGATCCAGGCGAGGAGGAACCCGTAGAGCGCGGCGAAGTAGAACGGCTCGTTCAGCGATGCCGGCAGGACGGAGTCCAGGTTCCCGGCGAGCCAGATCCCCTGCGCCCCGACGAAGGCCATCGCGAGCCCGAAATACAGCGTTCCGTAGCGAAGGAAGGCGAGGAGCGGATCGCGGCGGTCGTACTTTCCCTCGCGCACGCAGCGGAGCAGGCGAAACACGAAGCGGACGAAGAGGAACGCGGAGGCGAGCTCCAGGGCGGCGGACGCGAGCGAGAGCAGGCGGCCCCAGGAATGGAGACCCATGGGCTGGCCGGCGTTGCGCAGGATCACGCCCGCGAACATCATCCAGAAGGCGGTCCGCACGGTGCGCTTGTCCGCCATGCCGCGCGCGCCCACTCCCAGGATGCGGGGGAGCGCGTGGTAGGCGATCCCCATCAGGAACATCGCGGCGAAACCCAGGATCTGGGTGTGGCCGTGGATCTGCCGGTGATCGATCGGGACGTCGCCGCCGGCCGCGATCCGGAGCAGGTTGATCATGCCCGTCGTGGCGCCCAGCGTGAGCGTCAGGAACATCGCGCCGATGATGAAGTGCGGCGAGAACGGGCTTGCGGCCGGCGCCGCGGGCGCCTCGGCGCGCCGTGCCGACGTATCCTCCACGGCGGCCGCGCGTATGTCGCGGAGGAACTCCTCGAGCGGGAGCCGGTGGACCGTCGCGAACCAGGCGAGCGGCTCCTCGGGCCCGTCCGGGCCGCCGCAGTCGCCCAGCCCGTAGCGCTCGAGGACCGGGCGCGTCGCGGGGAAGCGGCGCGTCAGCTCGCGGATGGACATCGTGGGCGGGACGATGTTGTGGGCCTCGGCGGCGCGGTGCGCGGACTCGAGGTCGGTCAGGACCTCGTCGAGCGCCACGCCCTTCGCGCGGCAGGCGTCGGCGAGCGGGTGCTGGCCGCCGCAGCAGGAATCGAGGCCGTGGGCGGCGAGCGCCGAAGCGAGATGGGGGCGGCGCGCGAGAATGTCGCGAACCGGAAGGCTCGGGTCGATATGTCGGGGCAGGGAGTCGCTCATGGGCGCCATCCTGTCGCGGACAGGAGCCGGCGCCCATGACGCCGGTCATATGACGCCGGCGTTAGAGCGCCGGCTTCAAAGCAGCTGTCTAGTAGGCGAGCACTTTCCGGGCGGCTTCCAGGACCTTTTCGGTCGACGGCAGGATCGCCCGCTCGAGGATCCTCGAGAAGCCCACCGGCGTGAATTCCGAGCCGACGCGGCCGACCGGCGCGTCGAGCGACTCGAAGGCGCGCTGCTGGATCTGCGCGGCGATCTCGCCGCCGAAGCCTCCGTGGACCTTGTCCTCGTGCGCCACGAGAACGCGGTTTGTCTTGCGGACGGACGCGAGCACGGTGTCCCAGTCGAGCGGGACGAGCGAACGGAGGTCGATCACCTCGATGGAGCGGCCCTCGGCCTCGAGCGCCTTCCGCGCCTCGAGGGCGAAGTGGACCGGCGTCCCGTAGGCGACGATCGTCAGCTCGGTGCCCTCGCGCCGCACGCGCGCCTTCCCGAACGGCACGGCGAACTCCGCCGGCACTTTCGCCTTGGCCATCGGGTTGTTGTAGAGAAACTTGGGCTCGAGGTAGAGCGTGATCCCGCGCGAGCGGATCGCCGTCCGGAGGAGGCCGGCGGCGTCGTCGGCGAAGGCCGGCACGACGATGCGGATGCCCGGGAGCGTCGCCAGCCAGCCCTCGATGTTCTGCGAGTGGTAGAGGCCTCCGCCGATGTATCCGCCCGAGGGCAGCCGGACCGTGACGTTGGGAACGAATTGCCCCTTCGTCCGCCAGTACTCGTGCGACATCTCGACCATCTGCTCGGCGGCCGGCCAGAAGTAATCGGCGAACTCCGCGCCCTCGACGACGACGCGGATGCGCTCGTCGAGCCGCGAGAAACCGTCGGCCGTGCCCATGATGTGGTCCTCGGCGATCGGCGCGTTGAAGACGCGCGCGGGGCCGAACTCCTGCTGCATGCCCTTGCTGACGTTGAAGACGCCGCCCTTTTCGCGGTAGGCGACGTCCTGGCCCCAGATGTACGTGTCGGGGTTGTGCCGGAACTCCTGCTTCAAGGTCTCGTTGAGGGCGTGGACGAGAGTCATCTCCTCGCCGGAGCCATCGGGAAGGCCCTCGGGCCAGGCCGCGGGGACCCAGGGCTCGGGCACCACGAAATCGTGGATGGTGGACGCGTCGGGGTCCGGCGACGCTTTCGCGCGGTCGGCGGCTTCCTCGTAGGTCTTCTCGTTGCTGGCCTCGATCGAACGGAGGTCCTCGTCGGTCAGGAGGCCCGTCTCGAGGAGGAGCTTGCGGAACCGGGGGAGCGGATCGGCTTCCTTCGCGGCGGCGAGCTCCTCCGGCGTCCGGTAGAGCTCGTGACGGTCCGAGTTGGAATGCGAGTGGATGCGCACGCAAGTCGCGTGGATCATCGCCGCGCCGGCGCCCGACCGGACGAACGTGACCGCCTCGCGCATCGCGCGGAAGGAGTCGAACACGTCCAGGCCGTCGCAGTGGATGATCTTGAGATTCTTGAATCCCGAGAAGTTGTCGGAGGCATACAGGTTCGCCGTCTGGTCGCTCTTGGGAACCGAGATCCCGTAGGCGTTGTCCTGGACGACGAAGACGACGGGCAGCTTTTCCCGCGTGGCGCCGTTGACCGCCTCGTAGAAGTAGCCCTCGGACGTCGAGGACTCGCCGATCGAGCAGAAGACGATGGACTCCTTGCGGTAGGTCTTGATCGCCCGCGCCAGGCCGACGGCGTGCTGGGAGTGGTTCGAGACGCAGGAGGAGACGTTCTGGATCCCGATCGAGGGCTTTGCGAAATGATTGGACATGTGGCGGCCGCCCGAAGCCACGTCGGCGGCCTTGGACATGCCGTTCAGGAGGATCTCTTCCGCCGTCAGCCCGGCGGCGACGCAGGTCGCGAGGTCGCGGTAATAGGGGAAGAGGTAATCGCGGCCGGGGCGGAACGTCATCCCGAGAGCGAGCTGGATCGCGTCGTGTCCGGCGCAGGGCGCGTGATAGCTCCAGCCGAGCCCCTGCTTGAGATAGTTGGGAGCCTTGTCGTCGAGAACCCGCGAGAGATGCATGAGTGCGTACCACTTGCGCACTTCCTCGCGCGAGACGCCCGCGATGCGGGTATCTCGTCCGGTTTCGGCGACGTCCTGCGAGCTGGCCAAATCCATTTCCTCCTGGCCCTCCGGTGCTCGAAGAGCCGAACGCGCATTTTACCGGGAGGAAACAACGCGCGCCGGAGCGCCGGGATTCCTCGCCGCCTGCTATCATGCGCGCAATGCCGTCGCGCGACGTCCGGGAACCGGCCACCGGCCTGTCGGGCCGCAGCCGGGAGGAAACCCAGCGCCGCGAAATGGTGTCCCGTTTCGTGGCCACGCGCGGCGTGGACGACCCGCGCATCCTCGCCGTCATGGGGGACATTCCCCGCCACCGCTTCGTGCCCGAGCCTCTGCGGGCGCAGGCCTACGGCGATCACTCGCTGCCGATCGGGTTCGGCCAGACGATCTCTCAGCCCTACGTGGTGGGCATCATGACGCAGATGCTGGGCGTGTCGCCGGACCACAAGGTCCTCGAGATCGGGTCGGGCTCGGGGTACCAGACCGCCGTGCTCGCCCGGCTCGCGCGGAGCGTCTATTCGCTCGAACGGATCGACGAGCTCGCCCGGAGCGCTTCGGCGCTGCTCGCTTCCCTCGGTTTCCACAACGTGTCGATCAAGGCCTTCGACGGCACGTACGGCTATCCCGCGGCCGCGCCGTACGACCGGATCCTCGTCACGGCGGGGACGGAGTCCGTCCCCGAGCCTCTGCTCTCCCAGCTCGCCGTCGGCGGGCGGCTCGTCGTGCCGATCGGTCCTCCCGACCGCCAGCGCCTCCGCGTGATCCGCCGCCGCAAGACGGACTACGCCCAGGAAGACGGCGAGGACGTGACCTTCGTGCCTCTCCTCGGGCGCTTCGCGGGGACGCCCGCGTGATCGCTCGAGGAGAAGCGTGACGGCCCGCCGCGCGATCGTGCGCGGACGCGTCCAGGGCGTGGGCTACCGTTTCTTCGCCGAGCGCGTGGCGCGCGACCTCGGCATCCGGGGCTGGGTGCGCAACCTCCGCGACGGCACCGTCGAGACGCTGGCGGAGGGCGAGGACGAGGCCGTGAACCGGTACCTCGATAGACTGCGGAAGGGACCGCTGGGTTCGCGCGTCGACGCCGTCGACGTGACGGACGCGGCGGAACAGGGGCTGACCTCCTTCGAGATCACGAGATGACGACGGACTTTCGAAGCTACATCCACGACGTGCCCGACTTCCCTTCGCCGGGCATCCTGTTTCGCGATGTCACGCCGCTGCTCGCGACGCCCGACGCGTTCCGCGCGGCGGTCGAGGCGATGGCCGCGCCGTTCCGCAAGGCGCCGCCCTCGAAGATCCTCGGGATCGAGGCGCGCGGCTTCCTCTTCGGCGCGGCCCTCGCCCGCGAGCTCCACGTCGGGATCGTTCCGGCGCGCAAGCCCGGAAAGCTGCCGCGCAAGGCGGAGAGGGTCTTCTACGGCCTCGAGTACGGCAAGGACAGTCTCGAGATCCACGCCGACGCCTTCGCGCCGGGGGAGACGGTGCTGGTGGTGGATGACGTGCTGGCCACTGGCGGGACGGCGAAGGCCGCGGCGGACCTGGCCGAGCAGCTCGGGGCCCGCGTCGTGGGCATTTCCGTATTCATCGAGCTGGCCGCCCTGGGCGGCCGCG
>Ga0081455_10008950_pt1 | contig 10346 bp, 14 predicted proteins | sample TabmetS3T2R1_FD_70207 | JGI IMG/M metagenome (GOLD analysis project Ga0081455, IMG submission 70207) | Tabebuia heterophylla rhizosphere microbial communities from the University of Puerto Rico - S3T2R1 | ecosystem: Host-associated > Plants > Roots > Rhizosphere ... | reverse complement strand
AAGCGTTGAAAGACGCTTGCCAAGTCCTCAAGGCTCATGATCCCGATCGTGATTGGGCTAAAGATTCGGAAGTGCAGCAAGCGTTAGCAGAAAGGCTTATGGATCTGGTCGACACCGGCGTGCGAGACCCGAGAGAGCTTTGCAGGCGGTTGCTGGAGAGCTTCGAGCTGGAGACGCCGCATTAGGTCCGCATGGGCAAGGGATGAGGAAAAGGTAAATGGCGCGCTGGGACTTTGAACTAGACGTGGATGCGGAAGAAATCGTCGTGACTCTTCCCTTTACGCATTACACCGTCACCTATTACAAGCCCCATAATTCCCCGCAACTCCTCGCTCGAAACTTTCCGAGCATGGATGATAGCAGCGCGCCCATGACCCAGGCGGAGTTTCTCACGCAAGCTTGGAAGCTTGCGAACGAAAAAGCCCGGGAGTTGGGGTGGGTAGCATGACCGATCAGCCTGATCTAAACACTGGCAAAGAATGGTCCAAGAACGACCTGTTCTCTCTCCGCAACAGGATTGAGCACGGGCGCACTGTCAGCCACGTTGCGACCTTCCTGAGGCGCACCGAAGCAGAGGTCCGCGAGAAGGCCGCCGAGCTTGGACTCAAGATTCCTCAGGCAGCGACCGAATAGCCGCGTGAACCGGGCTTAAGGCTTGTGAAAGCTACGCGAGTAGCGCCTGATTTTAAACCTATGTTGCTCGAGCGCGACCCTTGTGAGCCTTGTATACGGCTTTGCACTGCTTCATCAGATCACGGTGCTCGCCCGCCATTGGGTGCGTCTTGAGCCCCTGCTTGCAGATTTTGCGAGCACCGGCATTAGCGTCGGTGGAAGATAGTCCGACGACGAGGCCTGAGCCCGACAGAACCAGCGCGAGTGCTAGTGCAATCTTCTTCATTGGGTACTCTCCCTTACTGGCCGATCAGAAAACGATTTGTGCAGTTGCAGTTTCGACAAAGAGCGGCCCGGCGACGCCGGTACGGGGGTACAATGACAAGACACCGGGCCTAACCAACCGGCGGAGACCCTACAAGCAAAGCCCGGCCTGCGGGAAGCGGCGGTCGGTCACCGACGCTTGCGCAATCTTGCGACTTCGGCCTTCGCCGCATGGTGCGCCGCCGTGGCATCTTTGAACTTTTTGATCTCCGCTGGGCTCGTTCTTCCCCGGCCCATTGGGTCAGCAGCTCTCTTTAAAGCAAACGCTCTACGCTCGGCTGCAATGGCCTTGTGAAGTGCTTCTGTAATATCTTCCGCCAAAACAGACTCCTGCCTTCGATTAGTAACTTTCCGGGGGCGGAGCGTCGCCATAATCGCCGCCCGGCGGAGCGCCGGCGTAATCACCTTCGGCAGGCGGAGCGTCGCCATAGTCGCCGTCCGGAGGAGCGCCGGCGTAGTCGCCCTCCGGTGGAGGGTTGCCGTAGTCGCCGTCCGGAGGAGGAGCCCCAGCGTAACCGATGTCCGGCGGGGGGTAGGCGTAAGCGGGCGGTGGCACATAGTAGCCATATGGTGGGGGGTAGTACGCATAGGGCACCGGGTACCCATGTCGACGGTAATACCGTCGGTACCCAACCCGCTCGCCCATGGCGACCTGAATGCTTGTATTGCCGATTCCTGGCACTGATGGTGTGGCGGCGTCGGCAGGCGCTGTGCCCAACCAAACAACACCCACAATCACAGCACTATTGAACAACACGGTCCGCATCGACCTCACCTTACTCGCGCTGGTGCACGAACCCATCATAAGCCGAGTTATTCGAAAAGGCACACGCCGTGACCACTAAATTCTAACTGGTCGGATGTCCGCTAAGGGTCACCAGCGGACATTAGAGTGCGGATCAGGGATGTCCGCATCACCCCTAAAAGCGGACATGTTCAGCGTAGAGATCGATGTCAATTGATTATGTCTCTGCTAGCGACACTCCGGCGCAAGCAAACAATGCTAAGGTGCTCACGATGGACGCCGAGACGCATGAGCGCCAACGTCGCCAAGTTGCCCTAGCTGCTCAAAAAGGAAGACAATAATGCGGGTAATGGTCTTCGACGAACCGACCACGATGGCGCTCCAGTCCGCCGTCAACGACTGGTTGAATGAAAACGAAAACATCATCCTCTATCAGAGCAATCTCGTCATTCGCGACACCGGCGGGGTGCAGCGAGTGGTGATGGTGGTCTGGTATCGGTCAGCCGACTAGCCCGTTAGGACAGAAATAAGAGACCGCCCCGCCCGCGCTAACGATAGCCGAGGTTCGCAGAGATCTTGGTGGCCTGCGTCTCATCCGAAGCTCGCGCCGCGCGTTGTGGTCGGCAAGCTTGAGAGCTGGTAGGGCTACGCGGCTCAAACAGCCTTCGAGGCTTTGGTCTTTCAGACAAAGTGCCCTCCGCGCGGTATCCTCTTTAGGTACGGGAAGCAGCAAAACGGAGCCAAGCCAGGCCAGCGGCAATAGCGGCGGCAATCCAGCTTGCCCAAACCGGAATGGACGCTGTGCCGATAGTAACCGGCAGGCCCACTAGGGCACGGGCCAGTTGGAGCGCAGCCACGACGGCAAAGATCAGCGCTGCGAGAAGTGCAAAATTCTGCGGTGTCATCGGACCCTCCACCCACCGTCGGACAAAAGTCGTCGCATTATCAAGAGGCGCTGGGGGAGCATAGGGGAAACCGCGGATGCTCTCATGCCGATTTCATAGGGTTGGCAACAAAAGACGGCAAAACAAACCAGCGCACTCTGGTGAATAGCTTCTTCGCGGGAGGCGGGGGACGGGCGGGAAGCCAGCACTAGGGGTCCAGACCCTATTTGGCAAAGTGCGGGCTCCCCTCCACGCTCAAGCCTTGAAGCCGCGAACATGAACAAAGACGAAGACGTCCGCCAAGCGGTCCTCGCACTGATCGCCTCTAACCCTGAAGGTGACTGGGATATCTCTACGCTATGCAAGCGAATGCATGGCGACGATGACCCTCGAAAATATTATGTGATCAGACGAGTAATCTGCGATAGACCTATGTCGCTCGAGCCCGACCGGCTTTCTTGTGGGCTTTGTATTCTGCCTTGCACCGCTTCATCAGATCACGGTGCTCGCCCGCCATCGGGTGAGTTTTGAGCCCTTGCTTACAGATTTTGCGAGCACCAGCGTTAGCGTCCGTGGAGGCTAGTCCGACGACGAGGCCTGAACTCGTCAAGACCAGCGCGAGTGCTAATGCAATCTTTTTCATGGGTGCTTACTCCCTACTGTTTCAAGTGCGGCCCAGCACCACGTCGCTGCAGCCGCGCGATACCAAGCCTAACTGCGCACCAGCATGGATCTGGCATCGGCTAGCTCACTAAAAACGGTCTGATTAGCATGATGTTCCCTGAAAATGAGACCCACGCGTGTCTCCCCGGATGGCGGCGTGGGCCGCGATCCACCTCAACGGATGTCGGCTTTGGGTCAAAAGCAGACATAGAAGCTGGCCCGCGGAATGTCCGCTAAGTGCCAGGAGCGGACTTCGCGCCGTTCTCACTGTTCCTCGCCTAGCTGCATTTCACTTGGGCTATAGGTGTTCTCGGCTCCGCAACAAGGGCATGGACCTTTCCAGCTATGGCTTGGCGGGAATTGTTCCTGTTCAGGATTGGGGGCATCTCCAATCGAAAACTGCGCACCGCAGTCCACACAATTTACGAACCACCGATACTTTTGCTCTGACATCGGACAGATACCTCGCGGCCTGAAGCCGTGTTCGGTGTAAGGAATTGTTATATCAGCAAAGGTCGGGGCGAGTGCATTCTGAGCCTTCACCAGCACGGACGAAACGGTGGATGCATCCAGTTGATACGACGCGTGCGTACCACGGTGCCATTTTTAACGATCGATGCCTACTCGTGCGGAATTCTGATACTCGTGACGTGGCGAATTGAAAAGAAGGCGAGGACGACACCGCACAAATAGAGCGCGACGCTAACGGCCTGCGATACTATCCACGCGTTCATCCCTTGAGTGACTGGCTTGTAAAAGAAGGAAGGCCAAATCGCATTTGCCACGAAGTATCCGACGTAGTTCGTAAGGAAAGTGGCAATGAGTCCCACAATGCAAAGCCATAGAGCCGTGTGATCCGCTGACTCCAGTTCGAGCTTGTCGCCCGGGAGCAACCAGTAGACCGCACCGATAGCTACCATGCCAAGACCACCCACTTGCAAAATGTACGTTGCAAGCGTCCACGGGTAATTGAGCCACCGCGCGTCGTTCTCCGGAAACATGCGACTCTCGATTGTGCCGTGAAAATAGTAGCCCAACAAACCGAAGCCAAAAATTAGGCCGAAGATAAATAGTCCCAGTCCCCAGCGAATGAATCTCACACCGAGAATTGTCGTCTCGTCGATCGTCACGCCTGGTTTGACCACAGTGCACCTCCCTGGAACAATCCGCCCTCAGTGGACGCGAAGCGAACGGCGCTTCAAGTATACGCCGATAGGTCACACCGTGTAGGGTCAGCTATGGGGCTGAAGCGGCACCCAACGCACTGACAGGCATGTCCGTTTTTTAGCCGCTTAGCGGACGTCGTGTGCTGATGCGCCTGATGTCCGCTCAGTGCCAATAGCAGACATGCACGCCGCGCTCGCTCGTGCGTAATCTGGACTTTTATCGCTCCGGCTGCACCTCAGAGTGCTTCTCCCAGGCTTTTGGAGTCGCCGAAAAGGGGGTACACTAACGTACCATCGAGCAAGTAATCAGTGGGCCGCTGGTGGCTGAGAGAGGTTGAGCTCCCGCCCGCGGTTGAGGGAGGCAACCTGATGACCTCTCCAAATTCCCGAGCCGACTCATATGGTCCCGTAATGGACCAAGCGTTCGACGCAGCAATCCGTAACACGACACCATGTCGAATCGCCGTTAGATTGGATTGGGACTATTGCCCTGACGGGGTGAAGTTCCGCGAATACGGACTGGGTCAATCAGGACCTCTTTCCCTGAATCAGACCGGCCGCTGGGTCCAGCCGAAGTCAGATATAAAGCTCACGCGGCGATTCGAACTGAGAGCGTTGTCTGACTTAACGGTTCTCAAGTTCGTCGGTTCAGAGGACGATCATGCGCTGATCGATTTCATGTCCGCCTACGGCATAATTGGGGGCTCGCTTGATACGGGCGTTTCGGAGCAGCCTCTCGACCGCATCAAGGAAAAGCGAGACGGGCTGCAAGCCTTGCTACAAAGATCCTCCCGAGCCCGCGTGTTTAACAAAATCGAGCTTCCGACCGTCGGGGTTGTATTGCGACCTACATCGGAAGGTCGCCCGATCATGGCGCTGCACCCAAAGAGCCTCTACGGCTTCATGTGCATGGAGGCCGCCCTCCTAGTTACTGGCAATTGTCGCATAACCAACTGTGAGAACTGCGGCGCTCTTTATGCCGTGGGTCGATCCGGCGGAAAGCGACCGGGATCGATCTATTGCTCTCAGAGGTGCCGAGCAGCAGTTCATCGCCGAAGACTACACGGAAAGAAAAACGGCTTCCGCAGGGTGATTTCCAGCCTATTTGTGAAGTGAGCTAGTCGCCAAGCTCCGCGGACCTCGGATGAGTGATCAAAGTAGACGTTGTCATCTCCGGGCGACGATGTCCGCTAAGTGCCAATAGCAGACGTCGCTAAAGCCGATCACCGTGAGGGTGTTAATCGCTTTTTTTTGAAGTCGAGTGATGTGAGATAGGCAATTGGAATTGCAAAAATCAGGCCCAACCAAACTGGCGAGAGCCAAAGGCAGACCTCTGCCGAAATCAGCAGCGTTCCCACACACAACAACAAACCAACTGCCGTGTGGCCTGCGTACCCTATTTTCGCATCTCTCAGTGATGAGCGATCGGTCTCCCGTTTCTGAACGGCCCAACCGCTATCCTTGCCGCGTAAGATATCGATGACGAAGCGTGTTTGGGTAAGCATGAGGATCGGAGCCAAGAGCGCCGAAAAAAAAGTTTCCAAGATCACACCGAGGACCAGGGCGGTAGCCCCTCCCGAGGTCGAGCGTATTCTCTGATCCATTAAACTGTCGAGCAGCCCAAGGAGCTTGGGCAATAGCAGCACAGCAATCGAAAACTGTAGAAGTGCCATTGCCCGCTCCGCGTCAAAGCGCGGCCAGCTGGGAAACAGTGCGAAATCCGATGGAAAATAGTTGGGCGGAAACACCTCGGCTTCCCAGGAGAGGATGATGCCGGTCGCTAGGAACATTAGCCAAAGCGGCGCGGCGATATAACTCATGATTCCATGAACTAGGTGGAATCGACTCAGCCAATGAAGGCCAGTTGCCGCTAAGATCCTGCTGTGTTGAAGATTACCCTGAGCCCAACGACGGTCGCGCGCGATGTGGTCACTGAGAGTTGGGGGCGTTTCTTCGTAGCTACCATCGATATCCGGGAACATATAAACGCCAAAGCCAGCGCGCCGAAGCAGCGCGGCCTCAATGAAATCGTGGCTCATGATCTCGCCGCCGAAAGGCTTCTGACCACTTAGTCGAGGAAGTCCACATGCCGCCGCAAAGGCACGAACCCGGATGATGGCGTTGTGGCCCCAATAGTTTCCTTCACTTCCATACCAAAGCGACAGGCCACGTGACAGCACTGGACCATAGATGGCAGTTGCGAATTCCTGAAGCCGGGCGAACAACGTTTTGCCATTGATAAGCTTCGGAGCCGTTTGAATGAGCCCGGCTTCCGGATGCTCTTGCATGACACCAGCTAGCCGGATCATCGATTCGGCGGTCATATAACTATCGGCATCGAGCACGATCATAAATCCATATGAACCGCCCCACCGCTGAACGAAATTCGCGATATTGCCCGCTTTGCGACCTTCGGTATGTTGTCGCCTTCGATAATAGATGCCGATTTCATCACGAAACCGATCGCGCAGGCTGCGAATGGCTTGCTCTTCGCGCTCCGCAATGTTCGGTTCGATTGTGTCGCTGAGCACAAACAAATCAAAATGAGAGCCCTCGGCCGAACGCACCAATTCATTTGCCATTCGAGCAACAGACGAGAAAACCCGTTTGGTGTTCTCATTATGAATGGGCATAGCGACTGCTGTGCGCGTGGTAAGGTCTAGGCTGCGTGGTGATCGCTTGGAGCCAGTTTTGGTGATTACAAATCCCAACAAGGCGTTGGCGGCTGCAAAGGCAATCCATACGAAGGTCAATCCGAATAGGAAGAGGAGAACGTATTGCAGTGTCGTCGCACTGCCTTGGCCGATGACTTGATGCATCTCCCAAACGGAGTAGCTTGAGAGAGCCGCGGCTAGAAAGAAGACGAACAACCTTGCAAACGCTGTACGCGTGCCCACAGGAAGTTTTACCGGCGCCCCACTCCATTCATTAAAATTCTGGAGCGGCATCGACAGTGGGGTTTCTGGGGGAGTGAGAGTCGGCCGTTCTGTCAGCGCGTCCATCGGTAGAGCCAAGTCTCGCTAAACAACTGGTTGGATCGGATAAGGAAAAGGCGAAGTTCGGAGACATCCACTCCATTGACATCCAACTCGAAACTGACACGGTAACCGCCAGTGGGGGCATTTCGTTGCCCCACGATGTTTTTTATTGCGCCTTGAGAAGCGAACACCTGCGACTGCACGTCGGCGTCAAAAGATCCATTTTCTGGCGCAGTAAAATCAATCACGAACAGACGTCGGGAATGGTCCAAGGTTAAACCACTGCGAGTTTCAACCACTCGGGCCAACTCTTTTTCATAAGCGGGAACTCCCCAGCGCAGCCAGTAGGAATAGGTCCGACTCTCGCCAGCGGCCAACGATTGAGCCGGTCGCCAGAACGCAACAATGTTGTCATTAAATTCGCGATCGCTCGGAATCTCGATCAGCTCCACCTGGCCTTCGCCCCAGTCCTCTTTGGGCTCGACCCAGATGCTAGGTCTCAACTCATAACGAGCTTCAAGGTCTTTGTAATCGGCGTAAGCTCCGGCCCGCTGCTGCAAACCGAACCCGCGAAGGTCGTTGGTTTGGAAGCCGCTCACTTGCAGCAGTCTGGGATTAGCAAGAGGGCGTGATAACCAATCATCCTTTTGCGCAATCGCGAGCGTATCTGAGTCATGAACTCGGAGGCGGTAATCGTCAAAACGGTGGGCCTCAGGAGATGCGAAGAAATACATGCTGGTCAGTGGAGCAATCCCAAAGTGACTTAGATCGCGGCGGGCGAACAAGGTGGCTTCTACGTCCATCAGTGTGTCCTTCCCCGGGGTAATGAGAAAAGTGTAAGCCCCCGTCACGCTTGGGCTATCTAGCAGCGCGTGCACAGCAACGGTCTTCGCCGCGCGTTCAGGTCGCTCAACCCAAAGGGCACGGAAGGAGGGAAACTCCTCGCCGCTAGGCTCGGCAGTATTGACGGCGAGCCCTCTGGCGGACGCTCCATAATTTTGACCTGAGCCCAAGGCCCGGAAGTAGCTGGCCCCTTGAAATACGACGAATTCGTCCATGCGGTCCGGCGTATGTATTGGCGCTCGCAGGCGGATACCGGAAAACAGGGCCTGGTCGTGCAGCGGTGGCACCTTGAGGTGCGGGCCAAAATCGAAAAGCCGAGTGGTGTATCTGACTGGAATGGAAGTTCCAGCTTCAACTACTTGTACCTCTACCGGAGCCTTGTAGATGAACCCGGCGTGAAGCAGATCGAGCGAAAACCCTCTGTCCTCGCCGGTCCAGAACCCCAACTGCGTACGAAAACGAATATCGCGATATTGATCGTAGCCCAACTTGCCAAAGAGCTCAGGAACCTCGCTAGGAGGATCAAACTCTTTAGTGGCCAAAGTTCTCGCCAACGCGACTACCTTGTCGCGATTAAACGCTCCCGCTGCTTCCTGCGTTAGCCCCAGAGCGCTTTTCGCGATCACTCCAACCGCGGCGCCACCGACTGCCAGCACAAACTCCCGACGGTTCATTTCTTTGTACCACGCTTCCGTGACCGCCTTGGGTGGCTGGCCCGTCGGTGCTGATGCAGTCTGAACATTTGACCCTTTGTCCTGACAGTTGCGTCAGGCTGAATTCAAGCTCTCGGAAACCCACAAAGAAAACCCCGCCTAGGAGCAAGCGGGGCTTTCCAGGTAAGCGTCCCTGATGACTTGCCGGACTAACGTGCTCGAAGCTCAGCGGTTCCAAAAGACGTCTCTTAAGTCGACGGTGGCCGGGAGGGATCTCCTAAACTCGCTCAATTCGGCTCCTCTCTGTTCGGGTGACCGGCAAGCGCGGTCCTTGATGCTCCAATTCCATGACCCATATGCGTCAACTCAGGAAGGAGCGTAGTCATGAACAGAGGTCGCGCTGACACGTTCGAGGCAGCCGATTACCTTAGCCGCTTGACCGCCGGTATGAGTCATCAGGAGCGGCTAAATCAGGTTCAATTCTTGGCCAGAATCATGGATGACCAGTTCGTTGTGCCCGGCACCAGGATTAGGTTCGGCTGGGACTCTATCCTCGGCCTGTTTCCGGGGCTCGGGGATGTGATAACCAGCGCCATTTCGCTCTTGATCGTGCATCACGCTTGGCAGACCGGCGCCTCATCGATCGTGCTTGCGCGGATGCTCGCCAATATCGGCGTGGACTTCATGCTAGGTGCCGTACCCCTTGCTGGTGACGCCTTAGATTTCGCATGGAAGGCGAATCGCAAGAACGCGCGGCTGTTGGAGCAACATTTGAGGGGCAGCTCGCGACTAGAGGGTATTTGAGCTCAACCTCTTTAAGCCGAGCAGATGCTTCCTATATGAGGCCCGTTTTGAAACGCGCTTGAGGAACGGTCCCATGTCCCAACCCATTGTGGTCACCCTCCCGCACCGGCTCGGTAAGGCCGAGGCACTACGACGCTTGCAGGTTAGTTTTCGTGATGCTCAGTCACGCGGCGCTGGCCTGGTGATTTTCAAGAACCAGTGGTCCGGAGACCACATGGATTTTCGCGCCAGCCTTCTCGGACAGAGCACTACCGGGACCGTGGATGTTGCCGAGGATCACGTTAGGCTCGAGGTGAAACTCCCCTGGCTTCTTTCGCTCCTCGCCAACAAAGCAAAAACCTTAGTGGAAAAGCAGGGCAAGCTCCTGTTGGAAAAGCCGGTCAAGCCCTAATAGGCGAGCGTCGGCAGGGAACAAAACACCTCACAGGGATTTTTCTCTGAGACGGGGGTCTAGGAGGCATCAATGCCTGACGCCAAGACCCAGGTCAGCGTATCTGACCGCAGCCGCATAACCGCAGACCAGGAGCATGAGGTCAGCAATCTCGCGCAGAAATATGGTCTTAGCAAAGCGCAGATCCGGGAACTGATCTCCCGCGTCGGCAACGACCGCGAAAAACTCAATCAAGCCTTCGACCTCTATCTCTTCAATATGCTTTAGGGCAGCGTTGGCTTTT
>Ga0081455_10008949_pt1 | contig 10347 bp, 7 predicted proteins | sample TabmetS3T2R1_FD_70207 | JGI IMG/M metagenome (GOLD analysis project Ga0081455, IMG submission 70207) | Tabebuia heterophylla rhizosphere microbial communities from the University of Puerto Rico - S3T2R1 | ecosystem: Host-associated > Plants > Roots > Rhizosphere ... | reverse complement strand
ACCCACAGGCGTGATCTTTGCGTACGAGGAGGAGAGTCGTGGCCGCGGGCCTTCACCGGTATCGGCAGGTGTTGTCGGACCGTCGGGCACGGGCGTTCAGCATAGCTGGCTTCGTGGCCCGCCTCCCGCTCTCCATGACTGGCATCGGGATCGTGCTACTGGTGTCGCTGACGACCGGCTCGTTCGGTCAGGCCGGGTTGCTCACCGCTGTCGTGACGCTGACCGCTGCCGTCGCTGCCCCGCTGTGGGGACGGACAATCGACCGGGTCGGTCAAGCGCGGGTACTGCTGCTGGCGGTGCTGATCAACAACGTTAGCCTGGCCGTGCTCATCGTGGCCGTCGAGCTTGCCTGGCCGCTGGCGCTGAGTGTGGTGGCCGCGGCAGGTGTCGGGGCTGGCTTCACTCTGGCTGGATCCGCCGTCCGAGCCCGTTGGACACTCCGGCTCAATGGCTCGCCGCTGCTGAACACCGCCTTCGCCTTCGAGGCAATGCTCGATGAGGTGGTCTTCATCATCGGGCCGATCCTGGCTACCTTCCTCGCCACTGCCCTCCATCCGGCGCTCGGTATCACCACCAGCGCTGTCATCGGTCTTATCGGCGCGGTCGCGCTGGCCGCTCAGCGCAGCAGTCAGCCGCCGGTCCGGGCGGCCGTACGAGGACACGTCGCACGCAGAAGGCTGCCATGGCTCATCCTGCTACCGGTTGCGATCGCCAGCGCCGCCATGGGCATGGTCTTTGGCGGCATGGAGGTCGTCGTCGTCGCCTTCGCCAAGGAGGCCGGTGTCCTTCCCTTCGCTGGTGTGATCTTGATGGCCTGGGCGTTTGGGTCGCTGGTCGCTGGTGCGGTCACCGGAGCGATCGCCTGGCGGGCCTCGCCGGCTCGGCGCTTCCGCATCGGCGCGATTCTGCTCGCACTGTCACTGCTGCCGATGCCCTTCATCAGCCAGCCGCTGGTTCTCTCGCTGCTGCTCATCCTCAGCGGCATGGCCATCGCGCCAACCCTGATCGCTTCGGTCGCGGTCACCCAGGCGTCGGTGGACCAGACGCGGCTGACCGAGGCACTGGCATGGATCTCGACCGGAATGGCGGCGGGTGTTGCCGCCGGTGCCGCTGTTGCTGGTCAGTTGATCGACCATTCCGGGGCACAAGCTGGCTTTGTTGGAGTGGTGGTCGCCGGGCTATTCCTCCTGCTCAGCGCACTCTTCGTTCGCGGACGGCGGAGCAGCGCCGAGCCGGAAGTGGTGCCAGAGGTTCCAAGCAAGCTCAGCTCAGACTCGACAGATACTCCTGCAACTGAATCTTCGCGTCCGCCGGTTGGAACCCGGCGCTGATGATCTTATCCAGGCTGAGGATGCTGTGCCGTGGGCGCGGAGCGAGCGACTTGCCCGCTGCGTATTCGGCGGTCGTCACACTTCTTACGGAGTTGGCCTCCCGGCCGCGCGCCTGGAATACCGCACGTGCAATGCCTGCCCACGTCATCGGATCACCGTCGTTGCTGAGGTTGTAGGTTCCGTACGGCACTTCGTTCCGCAGCAGGTGGACGACGGCGCGGCTGATCTCGGCCGCGAACGTCAACCGGCCGAACTGGTCGTCCACGACATCCGGTTCGACCCCGCGATCGGCCAACGAAGCCATGGTCCGGACAAAGTTGCTGCCATCCCCGATCACCCAGCTGGTCCTCAGCAGGTAATGCGCCGGAAGGGAAGCGACCAAAGCGTCACCAGCAGCCTTTGTCTGACCGTAGACGCCGAGCGGTGAAAATGGTTCGGTCTCGGTATGGATCACCCGCGCGCCGTCGAAGACGTAGTCCGACGAGACGTGCACCAGGGTGAAGTGGTGCGTGCGCGCGGCCTCAACCAGGGCACCGACACCGCTGACGTTGACCGCCCAGGCCTCCCGTCGGCCTTCCTCGGTCTCGGCAGCATCGACTCTGGTATAGGCCGCTGCGTTGATCACAACCCCATAGGGCTTGAAGTCGAAGCCCGCCACGGATTCCGGACTCGCCAGGTCCAGCGTGGCCCGGGTAGCCGGAACCGCGGCTGGGAGCGCCCTGATCAGTGCGCGCCCCAGCTGACCACCGGCTCCGATGATCAAAGTCTTCTTCAATTCCATTGGCTTGACATCAGTGAGTCGCGGATGCGTCTTGTCTGCTGCGGAGAGCTCCGCCTGCTCGAGTGGGATGGGCCAGTTGATCGCCAACGTCTCATCGGCGAGGTTGACGAAGATGTAGGAATCCCTAACTGCCGGACTCCAGTGATCATTGACCAGGTACGAATAGGCGGTGTGCTCCGCCAAGGTCTGGAAGGCGTTCCCGACTCCACGGGGCACAAAGATCGCCGTCTCCGGGCCCACCTCGGTCGTGAAGCAGCGGCCGAAGCCGTCGCCGTGCCGCAGGTCAACCCAGGCGCCGAAAATCCGCCCGGTGGCCAGAGACACCAGCTTGTCCCAGGGCTCGGCATGAATGCCCCGCGTCGCGCCAGCCCGGTGGTTGAACGACATGTTCTGCTGCACCGGTGCGAAGTCAGGCAGGCCGAGATCCATCATTTTCTGGCGCTGCCAGTTCTCCTTGAACCAACCCCGGTTGTCGGCGCGGATGTCCAGAGAGATGATCAGCAGCCCCGGGATCGGAGTCTGCTTGATCATCAGTTCGGGCATCGCCCTTACTGTCCGACCCTCGCGTACGCGGCCTCGGTCTTGGCTTTCTGTGGCCGCCACCAGGCTTCGTTTGCGCGATACCACTCGATGGTCGCGGCTAGGCCGGAGGTGAAGTCGGAGAAGATCGGCTGCCAACCCAATTCCAGCCTGAGCTTGGTGGAATCTATGGCATAACGCAGATCATGGCCGGCGCGATCGGTGACGTGATCGTATGCGTCGCGCGGCTGCCCAAGCAGCTCCAAGATCGTCTCGACTACTTGCTTGTTGTCCCGCTCGCCGTCGGCGCCAATCAGGTAGGTCTCGCCGATCTTGCCTTCGGTCGTGATCAGCAGCACCGCGGAGCTGTGATCATCAACGTGGATCCAATCGCGGACGTTCAATCCGGCGCCATAAAGCTTCGGCCGGGCGCCGTCTAGGACGTTGGTGATCTGTCGCGGAATGAATTTCTCGACGTGCTGGTACGGACCGTAGTTGTTCGAGCAGTTGCTCAAGGTTGCCTCGACACCGAAAGAGCGCACCCAGGCACGGACCAGGTGATCCGACCCGGCCTTGGTTGCCGAGTATGGGCTGGATGGGTTATAGGGGGAGCTCTCGGTGAAGCGGATGCGGTCGTCGAGGGTGAGCTCGCCGTAAACCTCGTCGGTGGAAATGTGGTGGTAGCGGACGCCGTATCGGCGAACTGCCTCCAGGAGGGTGTAGGTCCCCACCAGGTTGGTGGCAACGAACGCTGATGGGTCCCGCAAGGAGCGGTCATTGTGTGACTCGGCCGCGAAATGGACCACGAGATCATGGCCCCGGACCAGCTCGTGGACCAGGCTGGCATCACAAATGTCGCCCCGGACGAAGCTGAAGCGATTCTTTGGCAAGCCTTTGAGTGATTCCCGATGTCCGGCGTAGGTCAACTTGTCCAACACCGTGATCGAAGAATCTGTGTGATCGAGTACATACCGGACGAAGTTCGAGCCGATGAAACCCGCCCCGCCGGTCACCAGAAATTTCGTCATGCGAGTAATCCTAGGGACGCCAGACGGCCTGGCGTGCCCGGCTTAAAGTGCGAGCAGAATGCTGCGCTCGGCTCTGCGAGACTAGCGCCATGCGAGGCATCATCCTGGCTGGCGGCTCGGGGACCCGACTGCATCCAGTGACGCTAGGGGTAAGCAAGCAGCTGGTTCCGGTCTATGACAAGCCGATGATCTATTACCCCTTGTCAACCTTGATATTCGCAGGGATCCGCGACGTGTTGGTGATCACTACGCCGCATGATGCCTCAGCCTTCTGGCGGCTGCTCGGCGATGGCTCACAATTCGGTGTTTCGATTAGTTATGCACAGCAGCCTGCACCGGATGGATTGGCTCAAGCCTTCGTCATCGGTGCTGACTTCGTCGGTTCCGACAAGGTGGCTCTGGTACTGGGCGACAACATCTTCTATGGGCCAGGCCTGGGCACTCAATTGCGTCGCTTCACCGATATCGAGGGCGGGGCGGTCTTCGCGTATTGGGTGGCCGACCCAGGGGCGTACGGGGTGGTGGAATTCGACGCCGATGGACGCGCCATCTCGTTGGAGGAGAAGCCAGCCCATCCCAAGTCGAACTACGCCGTTCCAGGCCTGTACTTCTACGACAATGACGTGGTCGGCATTGCCGCCCAGCTGCCGCGATCGGCACGCGGTGAGTACGAGATCACTGACGTGAACCGGCACTATCTCGCAGCGGGGAAGCTTCAGGTTGGGGTCCTGCCACGCGGTACAGCTTGGTTGGACACTGGGACATTCGACTCGATGAACGACGCCAGCAACTTCGTCCGCACTCTTGAGGCTCGGCAGGGCTTGAAGGTCGGGGCACCTGAGGAAGCGGCCTGGCGACAAGGCTTTCTGACCGACGATGAGCTTGAGCAGCGGGCAGCCGCATTGCTGAAGTCTGGCTACGGAACCTATCTCGCCGAGATCTTGCAGCGCCAACGGCAAAGCGTGGTCGACGTCAGATCCTGATCGTCGACCGTGGGGTAGGTGCATTAGCTCGAGCCCTGCGGCTCGCTCAGCTCGTGCACTGTCGTCTCGATGTCACTGCCGCCGAACTCCGTCGGCTCCATGTACAGCCGCCCGGCAGCGATGAGGCCGTCGCGCACCGTCCAGCCGGACGCTATACCCTCAGGTTCTCTCGAGCTGACTCACCGGCTGCCCCGCCGGGCCCTCAGATAGTCGGCGACTACGTACTCCCCGAGCCGGCTGATATCGGGAGTAAAAACCCGACCGCCCGCGCGGCGGGCAATGGCATCAACGAAGCGGGCCAGACCTTCGTCATCGCCCAGCATGAAGGTATTGATCGTCGCGCCATGGCGAGTCAGCTCGTCCACCTCCGCGATCGTCGCCCGCAGCGTCTCCGATGTCGTCGGCCAGTGGAAGTATGCCTCTCCCCCACCGACGAGATGAGCAGTTGGCTCGCCGTCGGTGATCACCAGTACGACCGGCTCTGCCTCCGGATGTCGACGCAGATGGCGGGAGGCAAGCAGCAGCGCGTGTTGCAGATTGGTTCCTTGCATCCACCCCGGCTCAACTTCTGCGAGCTGGACTGGGGTCATCCGGCGAGCCAGTCTGTCGAAGCCGATGACCTGGAGCGCATCCTGCCGAAATCGGGTTTCGATGAGGTGGTCGAGCGCCAGCGCCGTTTGCTTCATCGGACCCCAGCGTCCGTCGTGCACCATCGAGAAGGAGAGGTCGACGCACAGTGCGACCGCCGCGCTGATTCGCCGCTCAGTTTCGGTGACCTCGAAATCACTGACGTCCAGAGCAACACCGTTGGCGGTCAGCCCAGAGCGGTGCAAGGCGTTGGACACCGTGCGTGGAGCATCAATCGGCAGCTCATCACCGAAGGTCCAGGGCCGTGTCAGGCCTGTCGGCTCATCTGCAGCTCCAGTTTGGTGATCGTCATGATCGCCACGGCCGGAGGCATCGAGCTGCTCGAACACTCGTCGCAGCGCCGTCTGACCGAGTCGTCGAACGGCGCGCGGGGTCAGCCGCAGGCCATCCTCGCCTCTGATCAGGTAGCCCTGTTCCTCCAACTCGCGCTCAAGATCGCGGAGCGCTTGGATGTCGCTGAGGGCTTCCCGGCCAAGGTGCTTGGCCAGCAACTCGACGTCCACGTCATCTAGCGTCGAGACTCTGTCGCCCTGGGAGAGCTGCTCCTGGAGCGCCTCCAGATCAGCCAGGTCGGCAACCGCCTCGACTGCCGCGCTGTAGCCGAGTGGCTCACCTCCGGGGCGCATGCTTGCCGGCTGGTCGCGATCCAGCCCAGGCCGCAACGCCCGTAAGTTGTCGGCCAGTTGAGCCATCTCCGAGGCGAGATCGGCATCCGCGAGGACATGACTCAGCAATTGCTCAAGCTGCTCGCGCTGCTCAGGGGTGAGCGACGCCATCAGCCTCATGCCAGCGGCCTCGCGGCGCGCTAGCGCATCGATCAATTCCTCGATCGTCTCCGGTCGTTCGGGGAAGAACTCTCCATGGCGCTCCATGAAGTCGGCGAATTGGTCGGTCGTATCCTCCTGCCGCGCATGGGCGGCAAGCAGGGCGTTGAGATCGGCCAACATGTCCTTGACGCGTTGCATCGCCTCCGGATCCAGCGATTCCAGTGCCTGTTTGATGCCGGCGAACTGGGCGTCCAGGACCTCTCTCTGCAGCATGCTCTTGATCGCTTCGAAGATGGCGCGAGCCTCCTCGGACCGCCACGAGTACTGGTCGAGGGCACGGACTTGACCGGCCACATCGTCGGGCAGCGTTTCCAGCTCCAGCTCTGCGAGCCGCGCATCCTCGGTGTCGCTGCCGGCCAAGGTCTCCCGTTCGGCCGCCAGCGCTTGATCGAGTGCGGCCCTGACCTGATCCAGGGTGGCGCCGAGATCGCCCCGGCGTCGTGCCTGTGCGCGCAGCTTCCTGATCTTCTCCGCCAACCTGTCCAGACCGCCGCGACCATCAAGTCCGCGGCGCATCAGATCTCGCAAGGAGTCGCGTACGGTTCCTGCGGAGAGCACATCCTGGCCGATCTTGTCGATGGCCTCCCGTACGTCGAACGGCGGTCGCAGCGGATCCGGCCCGCCGCGCCACGATCCGTAGCGAAAACGGCGGTGAGCACGGTCGGGCATCTCGCTGCCGTGGTGATCCTGCCCGCTGTCATCGGAAACCATGATCACCTCCCGTCAGGCTGCTCCGTACACTGTTCGGCCGCCGACGGTTTCTTTCTCGAGTCGCCGGGTCAGATGCAATCCCTCGAGAGTGAATTCGGCGGCAGCCGCGACCTGGCCGCGGCCAGCCGCATCGTCGTAGCCGAGACGGGACAGCACTTTGTACAGACCCGGCACCGCGCCCAGCTGCGCCAGCAGATCGGACGCGGCGACTAGGTCGCCAGTTTCCACGAGCCCGCCCTGGGCGAAGACATTGGTGAAACCGGACAGGTCCAGACCCGACAGCCGATCACGGAAGGTCGCCGCAACCGCGAGCCGCAGCAGGTGATCCAGCACCGCGTGTTCCCGGCCCTCCTCTCCCATCTCGAACTCGATCTTGCCGAGCAGCGTAGGTAGCACCACACCAAGATCGCAGGTCCGTGCGACTGCGACTTCATGATCATGTGTCCGAGCCGCTCGCCGCAGCGCTGAGGCCGCTACCCCTTCCGCGGCGGCGATCGCGAAACGTGCCGACACGCCAGACCGCTGATCTACAGAACTGGACTCACGGAGGTTTCCGACCAGCCGCGCTAGTACCTCAAGAAGATGATCACCGACTTCCGCCACCAGCTTGGCTTCCTGACGGATCAGGGTCACCTCGTCGGACAGATCGGTGAGGTAGTGGGTACGCAGCTCGGCGCCGAATCTGTCCTTCAGCGGAGTGATGATTCGGCCGCGATTGGTGTAGTCCTCGGGATTGGCCGTCGCGATCAAGAAGATGTCGAGCGGCAGTCGTAGCGAGTAGCCGCGTACCTGGATGTCGCGCTCCTCCAAGACGTTGAACAGCGCAACCTGGATGCGCTCGGCCAGGTCTGGCAGCTCATTGAGGCCGAACACGCCTCGATTGGTACGAGGCACCAGGCCGTAATGCACGGTCTCCGGGTCGCCGAGCGTACGGCCCTGAGCGACCTTGACTGGATCGACATCGCCGATCAGGTCTCCTACCGATGTATCTGGGGTCGCCAGCTTCTCGGTGTACCGTTCGTCGCGGTGCCGCCACTCCACTGGCAGCTCATCTCCCATTTCCGCAGCCAATGAGCGGCACCGAACACACACCGGCTCGTACGGATCGTCATGGATCTCACACCCGGCAACTTGCGGACTCCACTCGTCGAGCAGTCCGGCCAGCGTGCGCATCAGCCGGGTCTTGCCCTGTCCACGTTCGCCGAGGATGACCAGGTCGTGGCCCGCCAGGACCGCGCTTTCCAGTTCAGGCAGTACCGTCGCGTCGAAGCCGACGATGCCGGGAAAGGGGGTGGTTCCCGAGCGAAGCCGTTCCAGCAGGTTCTCACGCAGCTCAGCCTTGACGCGGCGGCTCACATATCCAGAGGCCCGGAGCTCACCGCGCGTGGCAGGCTGCCGGTGAAGAGGCTCACGCATGGACCGACAGTACGACTGGACCCAAGCAAGGACGATTCCAGGCTTTGCCAGTGCGTCGAGCGCCTCCCGCAATTTCTCGGTGCGGCAGAGTAAGTTAACTGGAACGAACGCCGCACGAGGAGCCACCGCGACGGATGCGCACCGCACGACTGGTCGGACTCAGCCCGGATGGGAAGTCCTTGATCGTGGCGACCGAACGTGGCGAGGAGTTCATGATCGAGGCGGATGAGAGGCTCCGTGCGATGTTGCGCGGTGATCTGCCGCGACTCGGACAACTGGAGATCGAGATGCAAACCTCACTCACCCCCCGCGATATTCAGGCGCGGATCCGGGCAGGCGAGACCCTCGAGGATGTGGCCCGGGTGGCAGGCATTCCCATGGATCGGGTCGAGCGATTCGCTGCACCCGTCATCGCCGAACGCGAGCACGTCGCGTCGATGGCCATGGCATCGTCGGTACGTCGCCGTGGCGAGCCCTCTGGGCACCGCAGCCTTCGCATCACAGTCGCTGAGCGGTTGGTGGGCCGGGGAATCGATATCGACGCCATCATCTGGGACTCCTACCGCCTCGATGACGGCCGCTGGGCGGTGACCGCGGATTACCGATCAGGAGACTCTGGTCGGCACGCCTCCTTCTTCTACGATCTTCGCGGACGGTTCTCCGTCGCGGCCAACGACGAGGCCCGTTGGCTACTCGGCGATCAGCCCGCCGCTCGAGGTCCGCAGCGCGGCCGCCCGCGATTGGTCGAATCGACCGACGAGGACACTGAGCCAACACTGGTGAGCGACAAGGTCGCTTTTGCCAAGGCCGCACCCGAGTCCCAGATCGAAGATGATGAGCCGACGGTGGCGGTGTCCCGGACACTGCATCCGGTGGCCGATCCTCCCAACTCCCGTGATGCTCGCGAGGAACCAACTGATGATGAGTCGCCGCTAGGGACGCTCTACGAGATGCTCGGTGGCGACGGCTACAGCGAGGACTCTCCACGCGTCTACGAAGGCCTGAGCGACGCAACGGCGGTGCCTGAGACCCGAAGCGATGGCGGCTGGGAGCCGGCTATCGTGATCAATTATCCGGTCGAGCCGAGCATGCACGACGAAGCCGTCATTGCTTCGCCGCAACCCGAGGAACACGCCGGCAGCTCGTTGAGTGATCGCGCCGAGCACGAATTGCCCGGCACCGACGAGCCGGGGCCTCCGGACCAACCAGCAAATCTGGCCGATCGCACCGACGAGGCTCATGAGTTCGAGATTGAGTCGATCGTCAACGTGGATGAACCAGAGCGGAAGAGCGTGAAGCGGAAGCGCGCGTCGGTACCGAGCTGGGACGAAATCATGTTCGGCGGACCCAAGCGTCAAAGCTGACTCTTTCGGCCGCGGTCCGTGGCCAGCTCAGGGATCGGTTCCGGTGGCGACAGGATGGTTGGGCTCACGAATCCAGTCGCTCCATGATCCTGGGTAGATAACTGCTGTCAGTCCAGCAGCCTCCAGCGCCAGGAGGCTTTGCGCCGCGGTGATGCCGGACCCGCAGTAGAGCACCGCGCCTTCGCTAACGCCGGCATCGGCATGCAGCCGGGCGATCTCGGCCGGTGGTCTAAAGCTTCCGTCAGGGAGCAGGTTCGCCGTCGCCGGAACGTTGGTAGCGCCGGGAATATGGCCAGCCACTGGATCGATAGGCTCGTTTTCCCCCGAATATCGCTCGGCTGCGCGTACATCGACGAGGGTGGGAGCATCAGGCGTTCCTAAGCGCGCTGAGATGTCCCCTGCACTCGGTTGCGGCCGGTGACCGGGGTGTGCGACGAAGTCACCGCGTGGAGGCTGGGTACCTGGACCTGAGGCTGTGGGTAGTCCAGCGGCCCTCCAGGCGGCCAGACCACCATTGAGGACTCTGACATCCGAGTGCCCGGCATCGGTCAGCAGCCACCACAGCCGCGCGGCAGCCTGCGAAGTCGCCGCATCGTAGGCGACGACCAGCGAATCCTGGGACACGCCGATATCCCGCATCGCCTGCTCGAAAATCGCAACAGTGGGAAGCGGATGACGACCGCCGACGCCCGGCGGCCCGGCGAGCTGCGTCTCTAGATCCACCCAAACTGCACCTGGA
>Ga0081455_10008948_pt1 | contig 10348 bp, 7 predicted proteins | sample TabmetS3T2R1_FD_70207 | JGI IMG/M metagenome (GOLD analysis project Ga0081455, IMG submission 70207) | Tabebuia heterophylla rhizosphere microbial communities from the University of Puerto Rico - S3T2R1 | ecosystem: Host-associated > Plants > Roots > Rhizosphere ... | reverse complement strand
CAGGAACTTCCCGTCCTCGCCCTTGCGGAACCAGTTGACGTGGAAGATGCGCGGCATCTTCGCGCCCTCCCGGCGGCCGAGCTTCAGCCAGTGGCCGAAGTAGTCGGCCATGTTGTAGCCGCAGAAGGGCAGCATCGCCATCGGGTCGAAGCGGAGCTTTCCGACCTCGCCGGCCGCGGCCGCCGTGGTCTCCGAGGACATCACCGCGCCCGTGAACACACCGTGTTCCCAGTCGTGACTCTCGAAGACGAGGGGAACGACCGTCGAGCGCCTGCCGCCGAACAGGAAGGCGTCGATCGGCACACCGGCCGGGTCCTCCCACTCCTCGGCGATCGAGGGACACTGCGACGCGGGCGTGGTGAACCGGGCATTGGGATGCGCCGCGGGATCATCGGAGTCCGGGGTCCACTCGTTGCCGTGCCAGTCGATGACGTGGTCCGGCGGCTGCCCCGTCATGCCCTCCCACCAGATGTCACCGTCGTCGGTGAGGGCGCAGTTGGTGAAGATCGAGTTGCGCTCGATCGTCGCCATCGCGTTCGGGTTCGTCTTGTGTGACGTATTCGGGGCGACGCCGAAGAAGCCGGCCTCGGGGTTGACGGCGTAGAGGCGCCCGTCGTCGCCGAACTTCATCCAGGCGATGTCGTCGCCGACGGTCTCGACCTCCCAGTCGGGAAGGGTCGGGATCAGCATCGCGAGGTTCGTCTTCCCGCAGGCGGACGGGAATGCCCCGGCGACGTACTTCACCTCTCCCTCGGGCGAGGTGAGCTTCAGGATCAGCATGTGCTCGGCGAGCCAGCCCTCGTCGCGCGCCATGACCGAGGCAATCCGCAAGGCGAAGCACTTCTTGCCGAGCAGGGCGTTGCCGCCGTACCCGGAACCGTAGGACCAGATCTCGCGCGACTCCGGGAAGTGGACGATGTACTTGTTGTCCGGGTTGCACGGCCAGGCGACGTCCTCCTCGCCGTCGGCGAGCGGCGCGCCGCATGAGTGGATGCACGGAACGAACGCCCCGTCGTCGCCCAGGACATCGAGGGCGCCCTTCCCCATCCTCGTCATGATCCGCATCGAGACGGCCACGTAGGCCGAGTCGGTGAGCTGGACGCCGATGTGGGCGATGTGCGAGCCCAGGGGCCCCATCGAGAACGGGACCACGTACATCGTGCGTCCCGTCATCGAGCCGCGGAAGAGACCCTTCATAGTCTCGCGCATCTCGGCGGGGTCACGCCAGTTGTTCGTCGGGCCGGCGTCCTCCTCGCGCTCCGAGCAGATGAACGTCCGGTCCTCGACCCGGGCGACGTCGCCGGGGTCAGAGCGGGAGAGGTACGAGTTCGGCCGCTTGGCATCCGAGAGCCGCTCGAACGTCCCGGCGTTGACGAGCTCCTGGCAGAGCTGGTCGTATTCCTCGGCCGATCCGTCGCACCAGTGGATGGCGTCGGGCTCGGTCAGCTCGGCGATCTGCTTCACCCACTCGGTGAGCCGGCGGTTCTTCGTCGGGGCATCGGCGGTGGCGGCGGTCAAGGGATCAGTCCTCTCGTTGGTGTCTCTGTGATCGTGCCTAGAACTGGCAACGCCCCGCGAGCCTACCCGTGGGGCGTCCTCCCATTCTGCCGAACGACGCGGCCACCGGGGGCGGACCCCTCGTTGCGAAGGGCACGATCGACGTTCGCGGTTGACTTGCGCGGCGCGGCGCGGTTAGGGTCGTCCCACGGGATAGAGGGTGATGGATGGGGCCTCGACATCGCGTTTTCGCGCGACCTCCTGCGCGCTGGTCGCCCTTGCGGCCCTGTGCCTGGCATTCGTGCCCGCGGCGGTGTCGCGGTGGCATGAGGACCGTGACGACGCGCGCGGCCCGTTGGACCTGCGGGGCGCCGGGATCCACCAGCGCCGCATGTCGCTGAAGCTCACGGCTCGGACGGCCGGCGAATGGCGTCCGGGCCAGCTCGATCCCACCCCCGAGGTGGGAGGCGACAGGGCGCCCTATCTGTGCCTCGAGCTGCTTCAGGACAAGGTGCGCGATCGCTGGTGCGTCGCGCGGCGGGCGAGGAAGACGCATCTGTTCGGCGGTCGGGTCAACGAGGCGGGTCAGACGCCCAACCCTGAGCCGCTCGCCGGCACGCGGATCCGCCGATCCGGCCACAGGCTCAAGGTGGGGTTTCGGTTCTCGGGCGCCGGCCTGGGCATTGGCGGCTACCGATGGCGGATGTTCAGCGGGTGGGGGGACCCAAGCTGCTCCCCCCTCCTACCGTTGCCGGGCCAGAAGCCCTGCACGGACCGCGCGCCCAACCGGGGGCGCTACAAGGCGAGGGTGATCAGGCCGCGAATGGTCGGCTGCACGCGCGACGAGCGGATGTTCAACACCCATGGGTCGACTCGCGGCAAGCGGATGGCGCTGACCTTCGACGACGGGCCGAGCGCCTACACGGGCCAGGTACTGAGCATCCTGAACGACCATCACGTCCGAAGCACCTTCTTCGAGATCGGTCAGGAGATCCCCGGCCACGGCCCCGTCATGCGGCGGATCATCAGGTCCGGAAGTGAGCTCGCGAACCATTCCCTGCACCATGAGGAAGGCGCCTCGGCGGCGAGCCTTCGTGAGACCAACGCCCGGATCAAGGCCGCGACCGGCTTCCGCCCCTGCCTCTTCCGCCCGCCCGATGGCCTCGTGTCCGCGTCGACGTCGCGTGCCGCGTGGTCGCTGGGGATGAGCAACATTCTCTGGGACGTGGATCCGCGCGACTGGTCGAACCCGGGGAGCGGCGCCATCTACAGCCGCGTGGTTGGGGCCGCGCACCCGGGCGCGATCGTCGTCATGCACGACGGCGGCGGCAACCGCTCCCAGACCGTCGCCGCGCTGCCCAAGATCATCTCCACGCTCAAGGGCCGCGGGTACAGGCTCGTCACGGTCACGCAACTTCTGAACGAGCGCTTTCGCTGGAGGCCGTAGATCGGCGTAACCTGCATGTGGGTGGCAGGGACCCGTCGCATACTCATCCTCGCGATCGCGACGCTCGCGCTGGCGCTTGGACTGGCGCCGGCCGCGGACGCGCGCAGCCCTCTTGACGGCAACGGGATGTGGATCTGGTACGTCAACCAGTCGGGCGGATCGGCCAGAGCGATCGCGCACAAGGCGAAGAACCACAACTTCCGCCTGGTGCTGATCAAGAGCTCCGACGGCGGCACCGCCTGGTCGCAGTTCTCCTCCTCGCTCGTTCACGGCCTCCACGACCGCGGGATCCGCGTCTGCGCCTGGCAGTTCGTCTACGGGAACAATCCGCGCGCTGAGGCGCGGCGGGGCGCCGAGGCGATCAGGAAGGGCGCCGACTGCCTCGTGATCGACGCCGAGTCCTCATACGAGGGGCGCTATGTGGCGGCCGACAAGTTCATGGACGTCCTGCGCCGGAGAACCCCGAGCAGCGCGTCGATCGGGTTCACGAGCTTCCCCTACGTCGACTACCACCTGCGCCTGCCCTACTCGGTGTTCATGGCGAAGGGCGGGGCAACGCTCAACGTCCCGCAGGTCTACTGGCACACGATCGGCGACTCCCCCGGCGACTCACTGCGCCACACCTATCGCTGGAACCGGCCCTACCACCGAGCGATCTACCCGCTCGGGCAGACCTACCAGGACCCCCCTGGCGACCAGCTGCGCGAGTTCCGGCGCCGGTCGAAGGGATACGGCGCCAAGGGGATCAGCTGGTGGTCGTGGCAGGAGACGAGCCACCACGAGTGGCGCGTCATCGGCCACCGGCTCGACGGGCCCTTCCCCCACGGCAATCACGCCTACCCGCTGGTCGCCCCGGGTGCTCGCGGCGACATCGCGCTGCTCGCGCAGGAGCTGCTCATGGCGTGGGGGGAGCACGTGGGCAGCGCCGACGGCACCTTCGGCCGTAAGAGCACGGCGGCCGTGCGGCGATTCCAGCAGGACCACGGCATTTCGGTGAGCGGGAACGTGGACGGGGCGACCTGGCGCGCCCTGCGCGAGCGCCGCCCGGTTCGGGTCAACTGGTCGAAGAAGGGCAACCCGGGCTTTACGAAGAGGGCGAAGCTCGCTCCGAAGGTGCCGGCTGCCCTGGAGGTGCCCTCGACGCCGGGTCGGCCGTAGGCGCTAGGGTTCCGCGCCGCGCTCGCGCCGAACGCGCCGCGCAGACCCAATGCGCTTCTACGAGTACGAGTCACGCCGCATAGTCGAGCGGGCCGGGATCCCGGTCACGGAGTACGGCTTCTGCACCACAGCCGCCGAGGCCAGGGAGGCCGCGAAGCGGATCGGCGGCCCGACCGTGATCAAGTCGCAGGTGCTCACCGGCGGCCGCATGAAGGCGGGCGGGGTGAAGTTCGCCGACAGCCCCGAGGAGGCGGAGGCGCACGCGGCCGCGATCCTCGAGCTTGAGATCGGCGGGCACATGCCGGTAGGCGTCCTCGTGGACCCCAAGGCCGAGGTCTCCCAGGAGTATTACGCCGCGGTGCTGTGGGACGGGCGTGCGAAGCGCCCGATGATGCTGTTCTCGGACATGGGCGGGATCGACATCGAGCAGGTCGCGGAGGAGCATCCCGATCACGTCGGCCGTGGCCACCTCTCGAACCTCCACCCCATCTCCGACTTCCAGGCCAAGCAGGTGGTCGCCGCGGTCGGGATGACGGGCTCCGAGCTGAACCGCGCGACCGCGGTGCTCGCCCGCCTCGCCCGCCTCCAGCGCGACTACGACATGACGCTGGCAGAGATCAACCCTCTGGCGCGGCTGGAGGACGGCTCCTTCGTCGCGCTCGACGCCCACATGGAGCTCGAGGACGAGGCGGTGCCCCGTCAGCGCAAGGCCCTGGACGAGATCGGGATCACCAGCGACGAGCCGCGAGAGCTCTACGAGCCCTCCGAGTTCGAGCGCAACGTCAAAGCGATCGATGGCGCGGACCATCGCGGCGTGATCCAGGGCAAGGACCACGGGTTCGAGGGCAACCTCGGCCTGGTGATCGGGGCCGGCGGCGGCTCGCTGACGCTCACCGACGCGGTCCGCAGCCAGGGCGGCAAGCCGGCGAACTACGCGGAGATCGGCGGCAACCCGTCGGTCTCGAAGTCGAAGGGCCTCGCGATGGAGGTGCTGAAGAAGGACGGCGTCGAGAAGATCGCCGTGATGATGTCGATCGTCTCCAACACCCGGGTCGACATCGTGGCGCGCGGGGTCATCAAGGCCTGCCTCGAGCTGGGCAAGGACCCGGCAGAGACCATCGCCGTCTTTCGGATCCCCGGTGCCTGGGAGGAGGAGGGCGCGAAGATCCTCTCCAAGTACGGGATCGAGTTCCGCGACCGGTCGACCTCGATGTGGGAGGCGGCCGGCGAGGCCGTGGAGAAGATCCAGGGGGCGGCCGCGTGAGCATCCTGCTCTCCGAGGACTTCACCTTCATCGTCCAGGGCATCACCGGACGCGAGGCCGTGAATCTCACGCGCGAGTGCCTCGACTACGGCTCCAAGGTCGTCGGCGGCGTCACCCCTGGGCGAAAGGGCCGCGAGGTGCACGGCGTGCCGGTCTTCGACACCGTCGAGCAGGCCGTCGCCGACCATGGCGAGCCGATCGACGGCTCCGTCGTCACCGTCCCGCCGGGGTTCACGAAGGACGCGGTCTTCGAGGCAATCGAGAACGGGATCAAGCTGATCGTCGTGGTGACCGAGCGCATCCCGCGCCGCGACGTGGCCGAGATGGTCGAGCTCGCGAACCTGCGGGATGCCCGGATCATCGGCCCCAACTGCCTGGGGCTGATCGCCCCCGGCGTCTGCAAGATGGGCGGCATCGGCGGCCCCGCGAAGGACGCCGCGAAGGCCTACGAGCCCGGCCCCATCGGCGTGATGTCGCGCTCGGGCGGGATGACCACCGAGATCTCCTCGTCGCTCACGGCCGCTGGGCTCGGTGTCTCGACCGCGGTCTCGATCGGCGGTGACGCGATCATCGGCTCCACCTACGCCGAGCTCATGCCGCTCTTCGAGGCGGACGACCAAACAAAGGCGATCGTCATCTACACGGAGCCCGGAGGCCGCATGGAGGCCGAGCTGGTGGACTGGCGGGAGGCCAACGGCTCGCGGCTGCCGATCGTGGCCTTCATGGCGGGGAAGTTCATGGACGACGAGGAGATGCAGGGGATGAGCTTCGGCCACGCGGGCACGATCGTCGAGGGCAAGGAGGACTCCGCAACCGAGAAGATCGCCCGTCTGGAGGCCGCGGGGATCCCCGTGGTCGAGCGGATCGACGAAATCCCCGACCGCGTCAAGGATGCGCTGGGGGTCCCGGCATGACCGACGGGGTCTTCATCGACGTCGAGGTCTCCGAGGAGATCGCGAGCGACGCGGAGCTGGCGCAGAAGCTCGAGGAGGCCTGCCCGGTCGACATCTTCGCCGCCGACGACGGCGTGAAGGTCGTCCGCGAGAACCTCGACGAGTGCGTGCTGTGCGAGCTGTGTCTCGACGCCGCGCCGGCGGGCGCCGTAGTCGTCAAGAAGCTCTACGACGACACCGAGCTCAGGCGCTGACGCTCAGGGAGGTTCAACCAGGCGCTGTGAGAGTGTGTGCCTCACGATGGCGCCGAGTTCGGAGCTGCCTACAGGGGTCATCACCTGCCTCTTTTCGGACATCGAGGGTTCGACGCAGATGCTGCGGGAGCTGGGTCCCGCGTACAAGGAGGTCCTCGAGCGCCACCGCGCCCTCCTGCGGGCCGCCTTCGGCGCGCACGGGGGCCATGAGGTGCAGACGATCGGCGATGGGTTCTTCGTCGTCTTCCGTGAAAGCGGCAGCGCGGTCGCGGCGGCTGTCGCGGCGCAGGCGGCGCTCATCGCGGAGGCGTGGCCGGGACGGGTACGGATCGGGCTGCACACGGGACACGCGCGCCCTATCAATGGCGATTACACGGCGCTGGTCGTGCACCAGGCGGCGCGCGTCGCCGGGGCGGCACGCGGCGGCCAGGTATTGCTGACCGAGGAAACGGCGGGAGGCCTGGACGAATCCCTGGTCCGGCCGCTGGGGCGGTTTCGCGTCCGGGATTTCGACGAGCCCATCGTGCTCTACGCCGCCAGCGGCCGGGGCGCCCCGCGGATCGACGCGCCGCCGCGGGTACCGCCGGCCGACCGTCACAATCTGGTTCGGCCGAGCGCGTCGATGGTGGGCCGCAGCGACGACCTCGCCCGACTGGCCGAGCGAATCGCGCCCGGAACGATCACGGTCCTGATCGGGCCGGGTGGCGTGGGCAAGACTCGGCTGGCGATCGAGGTCGCGCTTGAGCTCGCGAGCGGATGGGGCGACGGCGCCTGGTTCGTCGACCTGGCACCGCTCGACGACCCGGGTCTGATCCCGGAGGCGATCGGATCGGCCGTGGGAGTTCCAACTGTGCCGGGGGCGGAACGCTGGCCGGAGGTGCTCGCCCACCTCGACGAGCGCCGCGCGTTGCTGGTGCTCGACAACTGTGAGCACCTCGCAGAGGCGGCCGCGCGGTCGGCTGCCGAGCTGATCGCCGCCTGCCCCTCGGTCGGCGTCCTCGCGACCAGCCGGGGGCCATTGGGACTTCGCGGCGAGCGGGCCTACCGGCTCTCACCGCTTGCCACCGAGGGCGCCGTCGATCTGTTCATCGAGCGCGCGGTCGGCGACGCCGATCGCGAGGTGGTCGGCGAACTCTGCGGCGAGCTCGACGGCCTTCCCCTGGCGATCGAACTCGCGGCCGCCCGGACCACGGCCGTTCCGCCGGCTGAGATCCTCGACCAGGTTCGCACCTCGTACAGCGTCGTTCGCTCAGCTGATCCCACTCTTCCCGACCGGCAGCGAAGCCTCGAGCGCCTGCTCGATTGGAGCCTGGACCTCCTCCCCGGGGCCGCGACCACGGTGCTCGGACGGCTGACCGCGTTCGCGAGCGGGTTCGATCTGGATGAGGCGAGGATCGTCGTGTCCGGGACGCCGATCGTCGAAGCCGACGCAGTGGACCTCGTCTGGGATCTCATCGACGCATCCCTTGTCCGTCCGGCCGAGACCGCGGGTGCGACGCGCTACCGGCTGCCCGCCACGGTCCGCGCCCACGTTCGCGAGCGGGCCAACGCCGCGGACTTGACCGCCGCGACGCGGCGGCTGACAGCGCTCTTGCTCGACCGCGTGGGGCCAGCGCGCGCCGCCCGCCACTCCTGGGTGCTCGAGATGGAGCTCGAGCTCGACAACGTCCGCGCCTGCGCCGCCCGCGTCGATGACCCCGCCTCCGCCCAGGCGCTCGCCTGGTGCGTGGGCCGCTTCCACGACGTGCACGACGCCTTTCGCGACGGGATCGTGGAGCTCCAGCGCTTCCTGGAGTTGCGTTCGGCACCAGGAGCCGAGCGTGTCGCCCTCCTCACTCTCCTCGCCGACCTTCACCTTCGTCTTGGCGAGCTCGATCAATCGGAGGCGATCCTCGTGGAGGCGGAGACCGTGGCCGCCACGGCGGGGACCGCGAGCTGGGATGAAGCCGGGGTCATCCGCGCTCGCGGCGACCTCGCCCTCCGCCGCGACGATGCCGAGGAGGCCGCGGCGCTCGCCCGTCGGGGCCTCGAACACGTGACGTCGCCGCAGGGACGCGCTCGCCTCTACGACCTCCTCGGAATCGCGAACGCTGCGCTGGGCGATCTCGACGCCTCTGCCGCGGCGTTCGCCGAGGAGCTCCGAGCCGCGACGACCGCCGGGATCGAGACCCACCTCGCAACGCTGCACGGCAACCTCGCCGAGACCTACCTGAGGCTCGGTGACGAAGCCGCGGCGGCCCGCCACCAGGCGCTGTCGCTGGCGATCGCGCGCGACTGGGGCCAGCCGGTCCTGATCGCTTTCGCCCTGATGGTCGGCGCGCGGCTGGCGTCGGCGCGCGATCGCTCCCACGAGGCTGCCAGCCTCCAGGCGAAGGCTGACGAGCTCCTTCAGGATTCCGACTACGCCCTCTACGAGGAGGACGATGCGATCCGCTCGAACCTCCTCGCCGATGCGAAGGCGCGGCTGGGCGCCGAGGAGTTTTCGGCGGCCCAGGCGGAGGGCGCCGCGTTGACGACCGACGCCGCCGCCGACCTTGCGGAGGGGGTGCTGGTCGCGGTAGGTTCGGCATCGACACCGAGCTGAGGGGAAGGCGACATGGCGGAGCGAGACGACACTTCCGGCAACGGGCGGCCGCCAATCGCGTGGTCGGAGGGCGCCATTCCCTTCGCCTACGTGCCCGGACGAGCGCTGGCCCGAGGCAAGGAGGCGGCGCTCCACCTCGACCGGATCGCGGGACGCGAGCACGAGCGGGTGGAGATCGGAGTCCGCGACGACGCTCCCGACGCAACGTGGGTGGTGCTGGAAGGGGTCGAGGATTCACTCGCGGCCGTGACTCTCGCGCGGTCGGACGGGTTCGACGTCCAACCCGACCACGTCTTTTTCGCGCACGGTTGCGACGAGTGCTGCGGCGCCCCGCACCCCTTCTGGACGTACGACTCGATCGTTGCCGATCCGTACCGATCGAACCCCTATCGGTCGAATCCGTACCGCTCGAACCCCTACAAGGCCAACCCGTACCGGTCGAACCCGTATCGCTCTAACCCCTATCGGTCGAACCTACAGACCTCGTCCGCGATCCCCGCCGCCAAGCGCGAGTTCCCGCCGCGGGATCTCGCCGGGCCCGGCGCACACCCGCGAGTCGCGGTCCTCGATACCGGCCTCGCGGAGGGAGTGCAGGTCCCGGACCTCCTCGGCAATCCGAACGCCGCGGCCCGGATCAGCGGCGACCCCGAGTACCCCGACGCCAACCTGATGAACGCGGCCGGGGTCACCTGGGCCAAGGACAATTGGCTCGACCCGGTGGCCGGGCACGGCACGTTCATCGCCGGCATCCTCGAGCAGCTCGCACCCGGCTGCACGATCGAGGTTCATCACGTCGTCAGCGGCCTCGGCGACGCGATCGAGAGCGACGTCATCCAGAAGGTGATGGCGCTCGCCGCCCTCCCCGATGCGCAGCGGCCGGAGATCCTCTCGCTCTCCTTCGGCGGCACCGCGCTCGCGCAGGCGCCGGCGCTCCGCGCCCGGCTGCGGGGCCGGGCGCTCAACCCGGCCGACATCGTGGACGCGGTCGAGCAGACAGGTGCGGACACGCCGCTGCTCGCCTTGGCGCAGGAGGATCTCCCCGCGCTGCACGACTACTTCCGCCGGCTCAGGGATGTGCAGGTCGAGCTCACGGGTGACGATCTCGCGGCGCTCGGGCTCGGCGAGTCGCCGCGAGTTGGGGAGGTACTTGCGGAATTGCGGCGCCGTAAGCTCAACGGCGGCCTTGACAGTCGCGCAGAGGAGATTGCGGCTGCGCGGGAGCTGATCGCGGAGACATGATCCGCTGGGAGC
>Ga0081455_10008947_pt1 | contig 10349 bp, 11 predicted proteins | sample TabmetS3T2R1_FD_70207 | JGI IMG/M metagenome (GOLD analysis project Ga0081455, IMG submission 70207) | Tabebuia heterophylla rhizosphere microbial communities from the University of Puerto Rico - S3T2R1 | ecosystem: Host-associated > Plants > Roots > Rhizosphere ... | reverse complement strand
ACGCTGCCGTACGTGATCGCCCGTTCGTTGATCACGCAGCGCACGCCGCGCGACAGTGTGATCTGCCCTGTGTTGGTCTCGGGATTGAAGTCCGGGCCGGCCGTCTCGGGGCCGTTGCACAGGGAGGGGTTGCGCGTCCATAGCCAGACGCAGGCGCCGACCTCCTTGTCCGGATCGGCCTGCGCCGTGTTCCGCGCCTGCCAGCCCCAGGACCAGACGCTGCCGAGGCCGTACTCTCGCGCCACTTGCTTCGCCGCGAGCGCCTGCAGCCGGACGTGGTTGAACCAGGCGATCGGACCCATCGAGCCGCGGTTCGAGGCCTGGAAGCCGAGCATGATCCCGACCCGCTTCGCCGGGATCCCGATGTCTGTGAACGTCTTCACCGCCTCGCGGAACCGGTTGCGCAGCGTCCGGCTCCCCGCCACGGCCCCCTGCCGGTGGATCAGCTTGCCGGTGAAGTAGACCTCCTGGACGAGGTCGCCGTAGTGGGCCGCCTCGCGCCACCAGAGGCCCGCGTCGCCTTGGGTATACGGGCGGCTGGAGATCAGCAGCATCGGCCGCGCTCCGAGGTCGCGCAGCGTCTTCATGAAGACGATCACGTTGTGGCGGTACGCGGCGTTGTTGGACGTCCACGGCGTCGTCGTATGCGCCCCGAAGAGCTCGTTCAGGCCCATCCAGGGCCGCGAGCAGTCCGTGGAACCGGCGGCGCGGAAGTAGATCCGCTGGGCCCAGTCGCGGACCGTGTCTTCGTCCTCAGGCCGGTCGGGCGTCCCGACCCGGCCGTTCATGTTGATGTCGAAGTAGACCGTCTTCGCGCCGCCCGCGCGGAGCTGCGCCGGGAACAGGAAGTTCGACGCGGCGGCGATCACGCCCGGCCGCGCGAACTGGTACCAGAAGGGCACCGACCCGTCGGCGAAGTCGATCCATGACGTTCCACCGCGCGGCAGGTCGCAGGCGGCCTCGGCCGGCCTCGCGAAGCCGGTGAAACAGACGATCGCAACGACCCCCGCGACCACGAGCCTCCTCACGGGGGAGATGGTAGCCAGCGCCTCCCCGGAGCCACTAGCGATTTCGCGCCGGCTGAGGCGGCAGAGGGCAGGACACGAACGGGCGTCCGAGCAAGACCGAGCCGAGCTTGTAGGCCTCGCAGCCGGTGCAGAAACCGGTGACGGCGGCGATCAACGCTAGGGCCGCGACCAGTCCGCCGAGAACCGCACCGACCATCTCGAGCCCGAGCGCCCATGACGCCGCCGCCGCGACCAGGAACGCTGCTCCGACCAGGTTCGCGAACCGCGGCGGGCGCGAGTCCTCCAACGGCCCCTCGCCGAAGATCGGTTGCACGATCTCGAAGTAGGCGAGACACGGCAGGCAGAAGCGCCGACCTAAGGTCAGACCGATGGCGAGTTGGAGCGCGAGCAGGCCGAGCAACCACCAGGCGCCGGTCACGACCGCAAGGAGCGCGAGGAGCCCGATCGTCGCCTGATTGAAGCGGGGCGCGCGCGAGTCGATCACGTCCAGGTCGCGGTATGGATCCGCAGCGCGCACCGACCCCATTACTACACTCGCCGAGCGTTGCGTCGCCACTTTCGCACGATCCTGGTCCTGTTGGTCCTCGGCGCGACCGCGGCCGCGTTCGTCGTCACCGAGGATCTGAAGCTGGAGCCTGACCCGATCGCGCGCCCGCGGATCGATCGCACGTTCTCGCCGATCTGTCGGTGCGAGCAGCAGACGGCGCGGATCGCCTTCCGCTTGCGGGAGGAAGACGACCTGACGCTGACGATCGCCGACGAGAGCGGGCAGGAGATCCGCACCCTTCTGCGCGACGCGCACTTCCGACCAGGAGATCAGCAGTTCGGCTGGGACGGGCGCGACGAGGAGGGCCGCCCAGTCCCCGAGGGCGTCTATCGGGCGCGCGTCGGGCTGGGCCGCCTGGGCCGCGTAATCGAGTTTCCCCGGGGGATCCGGGTCGATCTCACGAGGCCCCGCGTCCAGGTCCGAAGTGTGAGCAGACGGGTGCTCTCGCCCGACGGCGACGGGCGCGGCGACTCGATCAGGATCCGCTATGCCGCGAGCGAGCCCGCCCAGGTCCTCCTCCTCGTCAACGGACGGCGCGCAGTCCGGACACGTCTCCGCAGCCAGGGGACGATCCACTGGGCCCCCGGACGGCTGCGCTCGGGACTCGAGCGTCTGCAGCTCGCGGCCGTCGACGCGGCCGGCAACCGCGGAGCCGGCAAGCCGTTCTTCGTCCAGGTTCGCTATCTCGACGTGACGCCGTCCCGCCTCCGAGTGCGACCACGGGGCCTGATCACCGTCCGCGTCTCGACGGACCATCCGCGGTACACCTGGAGACTCGGGCGCCGGCGCGGCAGCGGACGGGCCCACACGCTCCGGCTGCGGGCTCCTGCAACGCCCGGCCGCTACCTCCTCAGGGTTGAAGCCGGGAGCCGCCGGGCAGTAACCGGCGTGCTCGTTCGCCGTCCTCGCTAGCCTGAATCCAGTGCCGCGGACGAAGGTGCTGATTGCGCTTGCCTTCTTGGCCGCGCTGATACCAGGGGTCGCTTTGGGGTTCTGGCTTCATGACGAAGCGACGATCGACTATCAGCGCGGCTCGCCGACGATCGAGTTCGTCACGACCCTGAAGGCGCCGGAGCAGAAGCGACCCAGGAAGGTCGTGCTCCGACTGCCCTGGCCGACTTACGGCTTGAAGGTGCAGCGGACGCACACGGCGACCGACTTCAAGCTCCGGCCGCCCTTCCGGCTCCGCTGGGTGTTCAAGGCGGGCCACGTGCTCGAGTTCCCGCCGTCGATCGCCTACGGCCGGCTCTACGTCGCCCAGCAGCGCGGGCGCTTCTTCGCCATCCACCACAGGACCGGCAAGAAAGTCTGGGAGCGCCGTTTCAACCACTGCTCGGCGTCGTCGCCGACCGTCGCCTACAGGGTCGTCTACCACGCCTGGATGCAGCCGCTGCCCTGCAACCGCTTTCCCCGCAGCCAGCCGGGGATGATCACGGCGATGGCCGCGCGGACCGGGAAGCTCATCTGGCGCTTCAACGCCGGGGCGTTCGAGACCACCCCGCTCGTCATCGGCAAGACGCTCTACGCGGGCTCGTGGGATCACAAGCTCTACGCGATCAACATCTACACCGGCAAGGCGCGCTGGAGCTTCACCGCCGACAGTGAGATCAACAGCTCGCCGGCGTACAGCTCCGGCAAGGTCTACTTCGGAACCGACGGTGGCAGCGTCTACGCGATCAACGCGCGCACCGGACGGCAGGTCTGGCGGGCGCGGGCGCTCTCACGCTTCGGTCGCCGCGAGTACTTCTACGCCACGCCGACGATCGCCTACGGCCGGGTCTTCATCGGCAACACCGACGGGACGCTGTATGCGTTCGGCGCCTCCAGCGGCCGCCTGATCTGGGCGCAGCGGGCGGGCACCTACGTCTACACGGGGGCCGCCGTTTGGCGGCGACGTGTCTACGTCGGCACCTACGACGGGTACTTCATCGCCTTCAACGCGGCGACCGGCGACCGGCTCTGGCGCTTCTCGGCGTCGTCGGCGATTCACGGAGCACCCAGCGTCGTCAACGGGATCGTCTACTTCGCCGCCTGCCCGCGGTGCGGCAGCGTCGCCTCCCGCTACGCGAAGCAGGGCGCCCGCGGCACGTACGGCCTGAACGCACGGACGGGCAAGCTCATGTGGCACTGGCCCGACGGCATCTTCAGTCCGGTCGTCGCCGACAGCAACCACCTCTACGTCGTCGGCCGCTCGCGGATCTTCAGCTTTGCGCCGAAGAGTCGCCTTCGCGCCCGCGCTCAGACGAAGCAAACACGAAAGCAACGAGCGAAGCAGTCAAGGGCCAAACGAGGTAAGAGTTCTGGAAGACGCGGGCGAGGTACAGGAGGGTGAAGATAGAGACGGCGAAGCCCGCGGCGCCGACCCATGAGCGCCGCGAGCGCCACTGGGTCCAGAGCAGCCAGGCGGTGAGCGGGAGCCAGATGAGCACCGCGAGTGGCAGGAACGGATAGGGCCCGAACCGGTCGTCGAGGACGCCGAGCTCGAGCAGCACACCTGCGAGTCCGTAGCCGATGATCCGGTACGTCTGCGCCCCGTAGGCGATCGTGTCGTCCCACAGCGCGCCCGGGTCGGCGATTGCGAACGGCAGGACCCCGGCGATGACGACCAGCGCGAACGCGCCGGCGGCGCGGTAGAGCACCGGCCGCGGAACGGCTCGGCTCAGCATCATCACCGCCAGGAACGGCACGGCGACGAGGGCGAACTGCTTGAGCAGGACGGCGCCCCCGAGGCTGGCCGCCGCGAGGACGTAGCGCGAGCGCGTGACGAGCGCGAACGCGAGCACCGTCAGGAGCAGGCTCGGTGCGTCGGCGGTCCCGAACCACGCGGCGCGCGTCGCCAATGGGTTCGCGGCGAGTGCCGCTCCCGCGGCCAGCTTCCAGGGCAGCGGTGCGTCGAAGAGCAGGGCGGCGACAAAGAGCGCGAGCGTGCAGAGGAGGACGAAGACGCGGTAGTCGTCGAAGGGCGCCGGCATGAGCCGCCAGGCCGCTGCGGTCAGAACCGTGCCCGGGAAGTACGCGAAGTGGTCGAGCGCCACCTGCGGGACGTCGGCGTCGGCCTCGACCGCCGTGTAGAACCGCTCCAAACCCGAGCCCTCGTAGTCGTGCCCGTAGGGGTTGACGCCGTCGAGGACGAGGTCACCGGCGATGTCGATCTGGTACGTCGAGTCGTTCACGAAGTACCAGGGGCGCGTGGCGTCGCGGAGCCCGACCTGGAGAAACGTGGCCGGGACGGCCAGCAGCACGATCACGGCCGCGCACACGCCGCCGACGAACCAGGGCCGGAGCAGGCGCGCCGAGAGGACGACCGCGGTGGCGAGGGCGACGATGACGCCGGCCAGGAGCGCTCCGGCGCGGAGGATCCCCACGTCCCACTCGCGGTCAGCGGCCCGTACGAGCGGCCCGAGGATGCCCTGGGGGTCGACCGCGATCGGGCGGAACGGCCAAGGATCGGAGCCGAGCTCCGGCACGGTTACGGCGACGAGAATTCCCAGGACGCCGAGGACGGCCCCGGCCTCGCGCCGCGTCACCTGGTGCTGGGGACGGGCTCTCCCGCGGGAGCCGGATCCGGCGTCGTCGTCTCGGCAGCCTGCTCGCGGGCCGGCGCGGGAACGGCCAGGTAGGCCGCCCCGATCCCCAGAGCGAGCCACGTGATCGGATCCTCGAAGAAGCCGCTGTAGGCGAGCGCGTGCACGAAGAGCGCGAGCAGGACGGCTCCGATCGAGAGCGCCAGTGCCTCGTCGTAGTGGCGCAGGAGTAAGACCATGCGGACGGCGGCGGCGAGCAGGAAGACGTAGATCGCGAGCCCGACGATTCCAAGCTCAGCGGCGACCGTCAGCGGCGTCGTGTGCGAGACGAACCGCGCCGTGCGCGCCCCATCCTGCTGCGCCAGATCCTGGCTGACCTCGGGCTGTGCGCCGAGGCCGACGCCGAAGACCGGCGCTTCGCGCACGACATCGACCGTGCGCTCGACCCGGGTCGACCTGCCGCTCGTCACGTCTCTGATCGACTGATCCTTCGCGTCGACGGCGACGAAGCCTGCCGCCGCCAGCACGGCGATGCCGGCCGCCGCGACGACTGCCCTCCGCGCGACTCGGTCGCCCGCGATCAGCGTGACGACGAAGGCGACCGCGAACAGCGATGCCATGCTCGTCTGCGAGTACGAGAAGTAGAGGCCGCCGAATAGCAGCGCGGCGAGGCCCGCCGCGAGGTAGACGTTGATCTTGCCCGTCCAGATGAGGACGAGCAGCACCGCGAAGCCAAGGACGACGTGGCGGCCGTACAGGCTCGGGTCGGTGAAGAGCGACGTGACGCGGAAGAAGGGCGAGTACGCGTTGGCGACCTCGAGCTGCGGCGAGAAGAAGAACAGGTCCTTGGTCGCCTCCTGCCAGAGCCCGACGGCGGCGAAGACGGACGCCAGTCCGATCGAGATCCAGGCCAGCGCCTTTGGCAGCCACGGCGCCAGCTCGGCGCGCGCGACGACGGCCACGAGCACTGCGAACGGCAGGAGGAAGAACGCGAGCAGGTTGGCGCCGGCGTCGAGGTCGCGCGACCAGATGAGCGAGACCGAGGCGAGGGCGAAGAACGCGGCGACGGGGACGCTGAGCAGTCTCGGCACGCCCGCGACTTCCCCTTCACGCAGCACGCGCCAGGCATACGCGGTCGCCGCTGCGGCGAGCACGACGTAGAGCGGGACGAGCCGTCCGAGCCGCCCAGACTCCGCGAGCGCGAACAGGAAACGGTGGTCGCGGTCGAAGTCGAATGGGAGACGGAACGGCGCGGCGAGCACCAGCGCGGGGATCACGAAGGCCGGGTAGCGCACGAACACCGCTGCGCCGGCAGCGAGCAGAACCAGCCCGCCGGCTCCGGCCGCCATGGGTGCGGGCGCGAGCACGTCCCCGAGCGTGTCTGCGCCGGCCATCGACAGGCCGAGGAGGAGCTCCGCGACGACGATCAGCGCGAGCCCTGCAAGGAGGGTCAGCCGGCGGCCGGCGAGGAGCGCGAGCGCGGCGCCGCCTGCGCCGACCACCCCCGCAAGCTGCGCCAGATCACCCTCGCTCATGCCCGGAGCCGGATACTACGTCCCTCGTGATCGAGGCCTGGAAGAGAGTGCTCGTGCTCGCGCCCCACACCGACGACGGGGAGTTCGGCAGCGGCGGCACGCTGGCGCGGCTCGTCGACGCGGGCACCGAGATCCGCTACGTCGCCTTCTCGATCGCCACGCGCTCGCTGCCGGAGGGGTTCCCGCCGGACTCACTTGCGCGCGAGGTCCGCGAGGCGACTGCGGAGCTCGGCATCCCGCAGAGCGGCCTCGTCGTCCACGACTTCGAGGTCAGGACGTTTCCCGAGCACCGCCAGGAGATCCTCGAGCTCCTGATCGCGCTCTGGGAGGAGTGGCGGCCCGACGCCGTGCTCCAGCCGAGCCTGCGCGACATCCACCAGGATCATCAGGTGGTGGCAGCGGAAGGGCTGCGCGCCTTCAAGCGGACGACGATCCTCGGCTACGAGATCCCCTGGAACAACTTCGACTTCGGCTACCAGGCGTACGTTGCGCTCGAGAATGGCCACATCGAGCGGAAAGTGGCGGCGCTCGCGAAATACGAATCGCAGCAGCACCGCCGATACTCGGACTCGGAGTACATCTGGAACGTCGCCCGGACCCACGGGATCAACGTCAACCGCGAGTACGCCGAGGTCTTCGAGGTCTATCGCGTCGTCGCCTGACTGCTGACCTCGTCGAGTGAGGTGAGCTCGCGGAGCGCCGCCTTCAGCTGCTCGACGGCGTCGGGGTCGAGTCGTTGCCGCACCAGTCCGTCGAGCTCACCGAGCACGGCGGCGGCGACCGGCTCGAAGGAACGGCTGCGCGTCGTGAGGAAGATCAACGACGCGCGGCCGTCCTTCGGATCGCGCCGGCGCTCGACCAGACCGTCGCGCTCCAGCCTGGGCACCAGCTCGGTCATCGCCTGCTTGCTCAACCGAGCACGTCGCGCGAGCTCGCCCATCCGGAGCCCGTCCTCTTCGAACAGCGGCAGGAGTACCGAGCCGTAGGACGGGCGGACGTCCTCGAAGCCCCGATCGGTGAAGCGCTCGACCAGGAGCTCGTTCCAGCGCTGCACCGCCTTCGCCAGGAGGAAGCCCAGGTCGTCCCGACCCGGTGCGGTCAGGAGAACGCCCGCCGGATGTTCTCGAACTCCTTGCGCAGCGACGAGTACTGCGACTCGAAGAGCTCGTCGGGCATCCCCGGCTGCTGGAACATCGTGAAGCTGTAGGCGCTCGTGCTGTCTGCTAGCTCGACGACTCGGGTGGGGAAGAGGGCGAGCTCGTCGAGTGACGGGCCTGCGTACATGTCGATCACGCCCGTGTCCGGATCGGCGTCAATCGTGAAGAAGAACTCGCCGAGGCCGTTGACGACCTTGGCGTGGCCGTTCTCGTACTTCAACTCGCGCGCGAACTCGGTCGCCCACTCGGGCAGGTTTTCCACCTTCGACAGGTAGCGGTACACCTCATCCCGTGGCGCTTCGAGCACGGTCGTGACGGTTCGAGCCTGCATGCTGATCTCCTTTAGTCTGGTAGTGGACTAAATAGTACGGTACCAGACTTTCACTTCGTGGTGTCAGACACCGCGAAGTGTCAAGTGCGTTCTGGGCCAAAACTGTGACGACCCACCCACAGGCGTCGCGAGGTCAGCGAAGCGCGGCTTCCTGCGCCTCGTAGAGCGGCGCCAGCTCATTGAAGCGCCCGAACCAGTCCGGCTCGCCGCCTACGCCCAGAAGCGCTTCGAGCGAGTCAAGGTGCGCGTGCCAGCCGCCGCCGTAACCAGGCGCCGCTTCGACCGGCAGCCCGCGGTGGTCGAGGACGAGGACCGTCCCGTCTCCGTCCGGCAGCAGCTCGAACCGCACGACGGTGTCGTTCTCGCCCGGGTACAGCCACGTCAGCTCGAGCACCCGCTCGGGCTCGACAGCCAACACTTCGCCGCGCGTGATCTGGCTCTCGTCGTCGGGAGCAAACCGCAGCACGTACTCGCCCCCGACCCGGAGCTCGAGCTCCGCGTCCGCGAGCCAGCGCGAGAGTCGCTCGGGTTCGGTCAGCGCCGACCAGACCTCGGCCGGCGTCGCCTCGTACCGCCGCTCGAACCGGACTGCCCGGCGGTCGCCGTCGACTCGGAGACGGCCCTCCGCTGCTGTCGTCGTCATCGTCGTCCCCTCCTCAGCTCGGTCTCCAGTGCGTCGAGGCGGTTCGCCCAGAAGCCCCGGCAGCGCTCGACCCAGTCGTCGACCTCGTCGAGCGCCCGCGGCTCGAGCGAATACAGCCTGTGGGTCCCGTCCTCGCGCGCCTTCACGATCCCCTGCTCACGCAAGACGCGCAGATGCTTCGAGACCCCGGGTCGGCTGATCGAGAAGGCTGCGGCGATCTCGCCGGCCGAGCGTTCGCGCTCGGCGACGAGCTCGACGATGCGGCGTCTCGTCTGGTCTCCCAGCGCCTCGAACGCGGTCACGCGACGGACTGTAACTCAGTAGTTACGTAACTGTCAAGTTACGCTGATCTTCTCGGCCAGCTCGCGAGAGATCGCGTGGTCGGCGCCGCCGACGCGCACCGTCAGCGGGCCGTCGAACGGGGCCGAGTCGCGCACCTCGAGGCGGCTGCCGGGCGTCAGCTTGAGCTTCGAGAGGTAGCGCAGCAGCTCTCCATCCCCGTCGGGGATCCGCTCGACGGTCGCCTTGTCGCCGGCCTGGAGCGTCGACAGCAGCGTCGCCTCGACCGGGACGATCTTCAGGTCCGGCCCCGGGATCGGATCGCCGTGCGGATCGCGCGTCGGGAACCCGAGCGAGCGATCGATGTGCTCCTCGAGCTCCTCCGAGAGCGCGTGCTCGAGGCGGTCGGCCTCGTCGTGGAGGGCATCGATGGGCAGTCCGAGCGTCTGGGAGAGGTACTGCTCGATCAGGCGGTGGTGGCGGATCACCTCGAGCGCGACCCGCTCGCCCTTCTTCGTGAGTCGCGCGCCGCGGTAGCGCTCGTGCTTGACGAGCCCGAGCGAGGCGAGCTTCTTCAGCATCGACGTCACCGACGGAGCAGAGACGCCGAGCTGCGCGGCGAGCGCTGAGGTCGACGCGCGCCGGTCGGCAGCCTCGAGCTTGTAGATCTCCTTGAGGTAGTCCTGGATTGCGTCCGTCAGTTCCATATGTCTCAGTTATAGTTTAGACATGCCTAAACTTACGCGGAAGCAAGCGCTGGCTGCGGCCGCCCCGCTGATCGCGGCTGCGCCGCTTGCCCGCCTGAACCTGCCCGGACACTCCCACTCGCATCCGAGCGCGACGCACGAGGGGCACCAGCACCCGACGCTCGGCCATGCGGCCATGATCCGCGACCACGTTCCGGCTGTCGGGGGCGCGAGAGACCTCGACGCGCTCCTGTACCCGCCGAAGGCACAGCCCTACCAGCCGGGCCGCGTCCGCGAGTACGAGCTCGTGGCGATCGACAAGGAGATCGAGGTCGCGCCGGGCGTCTTCTTCAACGCGTGGACCTACAACGGCACGGTCCCCGGGCCCGTGATTCGCGCGACCGAGGGTGACCTGCTGCGCGTGAACTTCCAGAACGGCGGCTCGCATCCGCACACGATCCACTTCCACGGCATCCACCCCGCGAACATGGACGGGGTCTTCGAGATCGTCGCGCCGGGCGAGTCGTTCACGTACGAGTTCCCGGCGATCCCGGCGGGGATGCACCTCTACCACTGCCACGCCACGCCGCTGAAGAAGCACATCCACAAGGGCCTCTAC
>Ga0081455_10008946_pt1 | contig 10351 bp, 10 predicted proteins | sample TabmetS3T2R1_FD_70207 | JGI IMG/M metagenome (GOLD analysis project Ga0081455, IMG submission 70207) | Tabebuia heterophylla rhizosphere microbial communities from the University of Puerto Rico - S3T2R1 | ecosystem: Host-associated > Plants > Roots > Rhizosphere ... | reverse complement strand
TGCGATCCAACTCCTTCTCGATCACCGCACGTGTCTCGGCATCAGCCTCGGCGTAGACCTGCAGCGGATCCTGATAACGGTCGTATCGAGATGACCGCTCGCTCATTGTTCCTCACTTCGCAGTTGATCAAGCAGGTCGACGACTGGTTCGCCGCCTTCCGCCGGCGACTCTGCCGGCCCGGCCAGTTCCACCATCTGATGCAGCGCCTGGCCGACGCGCTGCGGTGCAGCCGATGGATCGACGGCATCGATGCGTGCGATTGCATGCTCCAGCCGGCCTCCAACGCTGTAGTGCACGCGCGGATACCTGGGTGGCGCGTACAGATAACTAAACCCCTTGAGGAGCGAGCCCGCTGGTGAAGCGAAAGGAATGTTGATCCGGGACCTCGTCGGGCGGCGCGCGGTCAGACTCGGCGGCTGGCGCCGATGTTCGGAGGGAACGAGGAGCACCGCCAGGACCATGAAAATGACCAGCGCGCTTCCGATTCCAATGAGCAGCAGGGCCCCGGTCCTCACCTGGACCTCCTCTCGCCAAACTCTAGTGATGCGTCAGCACTTCAGAGGCCCATAGCCGACTGAGATGCTGATATGTCGTTATGGAATGCAATACCCATTTAGAAGCGCGCTGGCTCGACGTATTCGCCCCACTCCGCGCGCAGCGCATTGCAGATCTCACCGAGAGTCGCCTCAGCACGCGCCGCCGCGAGCATGGGTTCGATCATGTTGCCATCGGTCCGGGCGACCTTGATCATCTCTGTTAGCGCGGCATCGACCGCAGCGCCGTCCCGGGCGCTCCGACGAATTCGGAGAGTTTCACACTGCTCGACTTCGACTTCGTGGCTGACCCGGAGGATCTCCAGCGGTTTGGTGATGGTTTCGGTGTGTACGTTGACACCGACAATCTTCTTGTCGCCCTTTTCCAGCTGGGCCTGATAACTGAACGCGGAGTCGGCGATCTGTGCGGTGAACCAACCCTCCTCGATGCCGAGCAGGATCCCAGACGTCATCGGACCTATCGCGTGCTGCTGGGCAGTGCCGCCACCGAGCGCCTCGATCCGCTCGAGGATCGCCACAACCTCGGCCTCGATCCTGTCGGTAAGGGCCTCGACATACCAGGATCCACCGAGCGGATCGGCCACATTGACCACCCCGGTTTCCTCAGCGAGGACCTGCTGCGTGCGCAGCGCGATCTCGGCAGATTCCTCGGTAGGCAGCGCCAGCGTCTCATCCAACGCGTTCGTGTGCAGCGAATTGGTTCCGCCCAGGACGGCAGCCAACGCCTCGATCGCAGTTCGTACGACGTTGTTGTAGGGCTGCTGCGCTGTGAGCGACACACCTGCGGTCTGAGTGTGGAATCGCAGCGACTGCGCTCTGACGGTCTTGGCGCCGTATCGATCGCGCAGCCAGCGCGCCCAGATCCGCCGTGCGGCCCGGAACTTTGCGATCTCCTCGAAAAAGTCGATATGCGCATCAAAGAAAAAGCTCAGGCCGGGGGCGAAGCGTTCGATGTCCAAGCCTCGCGACAGCCCGAGTTCGACGTACCCGAAGCCGTCGGCAAGGGTGAAGGCGAGCTCCTCGGCGGCGGTAGATCCGGCTTCGCGAATGTGATACCCGGACACACTTAGTGGCTTGTACGCCGGGATCTCGCGGCTGCAGTACTCCATCATGTCCCCGATCAAACGAAGGTGGGGACCGGGCGCGAAGAGCCACTCCTTTTGAGCGATGTACTCCTTGAAGATGTCGGTTTGCAGGGTGCCGTTGAGCGTCGCCAGATCGACGCCTTGGCGCTCCGCGGCCACCAGGTACATGCAGAAGATCGGCACCGCCGGACCGGAGATCGTCATCGACGTAGTGACCGCGCCAAGATCAATTCCAGAGAACAGCAGATCCATGTCCGCTGCGGAGTCGACCGCTACGCCGCAATGACCAACCTCGCCGAGGCTCCGGCTGTCGTCGGAATCGCGGCCCATCAGGGTTGGCATGTCGAATGCGACACTGAGTCCGCCGCCACCAGCAGCCAAGATCATCTTGTAACGCTCGTTGGTCTGCTGGGCATTGCCGAAGCCGGCGAACTGGCGGATAGTCCACGGTCGCCCGCGATAGCCACTCGGGTACAAGCCGCGGGTTAAGGGGAATTCCCCAGGCCAGCCGATACGCTCCATCCGCTCGTCAGCGTCTTCGTCCTCAGGTCCGTAAACCGGATCGACTTCCACACCGGAGATGGTCGTGAAGTCGGCGTCGCGAACCTGACCCTTTGCCTCGGCCTCCGTATAGGCAGCCGCCCAGCGCTCTCTGCCACTAGCCCCTTGTTCGGTCATCGCAACCTCCAATCAAATACTAGGAGGCCCTAGTAAATACGGCTAGGCATAGCTGCGAGCGTCGGAAAGTCGCGCGCCGCCGTGCTGAGGAGGAGCGAGCGGAGGCGCTTTTCCCCCTGCGAGCGACGACGAAGTAGGCGGATTCCACGCGCGACTGCGCGAGCAGCTCTCAATCAAAAGTCCCCCGCGGCTTCCCGCGGCATGGTGAGCAACCACGTCAGCTGGTCGCACTCTTCTTCGCTCAATGCGCTCAGTCCGAAACGCGCGCTGACAATTGCATCGGTCGCCTTTTCCATGACGAGCCGCCCCTTGGGGGTGATCGAGGCCAACACGGCGCGGCCGTCCTCGGGGTGCGGCGTACGCCTGATCAAATCGGCTGCTTCCAGCCGCTTTACGAGCGGTGTCACCGATGTCGCGTGGACCTGGAGTCGCTCGCCGATCTTGCCGAGGGGCAGGGCGCCACGGCGTGAGAAGGATAGCAAGACCAAGACCTCATAGCGGGCAAAGGTCAGTCCCAGTGGGCGAAGCAACTCGTCCAGCTCGGTGAGCAGCAATTGATGGACCCGCATCAGCGAGGTCACAGCCCGCATCCGGTGCATCTCGCCCCACTGCGTGCCCCACTGCTTGGCTGCCTCCTCGATCGGGTCGAATGGCAGCCGTTGACGTTCTATAGCACTCACGTTCCGTCGTCTTCCTCGGCCGTTACCACGGTCTGGGGCAGCTCACCCAGCATCACCATGCGCAGCACATCCTCGCGCTGATCGATGTCCTTGACAAAGCTGATCACATTCAGGCCCTGGACCTGCGCGGCGGACTCGAAGACGAAATCCCCGTAATTCAGCCAACGACCGATGACTGACTTCCTGACGGTAATGTCCAAGATCCTCAACAGCGGCACGCTGGCGCGCTGGACAGCCAGGACCCCATGCACACGGAACACCCGCTGGTTGGTGATCACGAACCGATCGCGATACTCCTCGAGGATTCGCCACAGCGCCTGGAGGCCGAGCGCGAGACCGATCACGACGAACACGTAGTAGACCGGCGCCTGGTAGGCGAATGCGCTGATAAAGATCACCACACCAATGATCAGCCGTACGGCCGGCCAAGCGCTCGCCGCCCAGTGCTTGCGGACCTCTACTACTTTCTGCTCACCAGCTGTCGACAAGATGTATTGGTCGACGTCCGGGCTAAGCCAGTTCAGCGCACCCACGGCTAGCCAGCCAGGGATTGGAAAAAGATGATAATCGAACGAAATACTCGGGCAAGGGCTGAGAACAGAGCTTGAACGGCATTGGCGGCAGCCTCAGGCTGCGCAATCAGATAGAACAGGAAAAAGCCCACGACCAGGAAGATGATGATCCGCTTGACCCACTTCATGTCGGACGATTCATCCTTCCGGTCTTCACCGCAGACTATTCGAACACGCTGCCGCATGTACAGGCAGACGCCTGCATATCTTTTCTACCCGATCCATCGGCAAATTGGGAGCAGGCACGCCGCCCCACCGCCGTGGCACCGCGGCAGCCTTCCGATCAGATGACCTAGCTGCCGACGACGACCCGGTCGGCGGCAGCATACGGATCGAGCTCGCCACGGCTCACCGCCTCTGCAAGATCGTCCAGTCCGGCCTCGCCGTTCAGCCGAAATTCCGCACGCACTTTGGCGAGTGCGATGTTCTCTACCTCCCGGCGAGCGCGCGCAACGCGGCGTGCCTTGGCGCGTCCCGTCGCCACTTGCGATGCGCGGAAGCGTTCGACGGCGTCCAGCAGATCCTCAATCCCGCGATCCTGGTACGCGATCGTCGAGACGATCGGTGGTTTCCAATCATGCGGGCCCCGTTCGGCGAGGGCGATCATGGAACGCAGCTCACGCACCAGTGCGTGAGCACCGTCGCGATCACTCTTGTTGACGACGAAGATGTCGCCGATCTCCAAGATGCCTGCCTTCGCCGCTTGGATGCCGTCTCCCATGCCAGGTGCCAGCAGCACGAGAACGGTATCGGCCGTTTCTGCCACTTCCAGCTCCGACTGACCGACCCCGACCGTTTCGACGATCACGGTGTCGAAACCTGCGGCATCAAATGCCCTTAGGGCCTGCGGCGTGGCAACCGCAAGCCCGCCGAGATGGCCTCTGGTTGCCATCGACCTGATGTACACGTCAGGATCCAGCGCGTGTTCCTGCATCCGAACCCGATCACCCAGGAGCGCACCACCGGAGAAGGGCGAACTCGGATCCACCGCCAGTACGCCGACCCGCTGGCCGCGCAACCGAAACGCGCGGACCAGGCTGGTTGCCGTGGTCGACTTACCGACTCCGGGTGCGCCCGTCAGGCCGATCACGTGGGCTCGTCCGGTATCTGGCGCGAGCTCCTTCATGATCATCGGCAGAGCCGGCGATGCATTCTCGATCCAGCTGATCAAACGACCCAGCGCCCGCGGTTTGCCCAGTCGCACTTCGGCGACGACATCACGTACCTCGTCACGATCAACAGACAAGGACTGGTCCGCTTAGCTGCCGTCCGAGGGAACAATGATGATCAAAGCATCACCCTGGCCACCGCCGCCGCAGAGTGACGCCACACCGGTGCCGCCTCCGCGTCGTTTCAGCTCCATCACACAGGTCAGCACGAGACGAGCGCCTGATGCGCCGAGCGGATGGCCGAGTGCGATCGCGCCACCATTGACGTTCACCCGCTCGTCAGTCTCACTGGCACTTAGGCCCAGTGCGCGTGCACTCGCGACACCAACGGCGGCGAATGCCTCGTTGATCTCGATCAGGTCCAAGTCGGAGACGCTGATCTGTTGCTTCTTCACAGCTAGGTTGATCGCATTTGCCGGCTGGAGCTGGAGTGAGGAGTCAGGACCGGCGACGCTCGCATGTGCGCCAATCTCTGCGATTGGCGTGAGCCCCAACCGGTCGGCAGCCTCCTGGCTTGCCACCACCATGGCCGCCGCACCATCCGAGATCGGACTGGACGAGCCCGCAGTGATCGTGCCTTCACGCCCGAACGCAGGCGGCAACTTGGCCAGCGATTCCGCCGTCACTCCGTCGCGGATGCCTTCATCCTTGCTGATCACGACATCGTCACCGCGACGTTGCGGGACACGCACCTCAACAATCTCTTCCGCCATAGCTCCACTGGCTGTGGCCGCAGCCGCGAGCTGGTGGGAGCGTGCGGCGAAAGCATCTTGATCTTCCCGACTGACCAGTTGCTCGCCGCGATTGCAACCGTCGGTCAGCGAGCCCATCACCTGATCGGTGAAGACGTCCCAAAGGCCGTCGTAGGCCATGTGGTCGATCATCTTGACGTCCCCGTACTTGAATCCAGATCGTGAGCGCTGCAACAAATGCGGTGCCTGGGTCATCGACTCCATGCCGCCTGCGACAACCACTTCGCACTCCCCCGCCCGAATCAGTTGATCAGCAAGAGCGACCGCGTTCAGTCCTGACAGACAGACCTTGTTGATCGTCACTGCCGGCACCGACATCGCGACTCCGCCTTTCACTGCTGCCTGCCGAGCTGGGACCTGACCGGTGCCAGCCTGGAGCACATGGCCCATCACGACATAGTCGACGTGCTCCGGAGCAACGCCTGAGCGCTCGAGCGCCGCCGCGATGGCGTAACCACCAAGATCCGTAGCGGAAGCGTCCTTCAGGCCACCAAGCAGTTTCCCGATCGGCGTACGTGCCCCTCCGACAATGACTGATCCCATGACACCTCCCAGCTGGCAGCTCTGCGCTGACGATCATGCCTGATGCTTTGTCCGAGACCAGTCTGGCACCCTACTGTGCATGACCAGATTGCCCTCCGATCTCGGGAGCGTGCTGCCCGGCCTACTCGGTCTTGATCATGTCGGCGTCGCGGTCGCCGACCTTGAAACAGCCATCACCTTCTATCGTGACGTGCTGGGTCTGCGGGTGGTGCATCGTGAAGACAATCTGGAACAACAAGTGGCTGAAGTGATGCTTGCCGGCAGCGAGCGCGGACTGGTCAACAACCAGCTCCAGCTGTTGATGCCGCTAACCGAGAACTCTGCGCTGAAGCGCTTCCTGGTGAGACGTGGAAGCGGCCTCCACCACGTGGCTTACGCTGTATCCGATGTCCGGTCCGCATCCAGGATTCTGCGTCAATGCGGTGTGCGGGTGCTTTATGATGCACCAAGAGCCGGTACCCGTGGCTCGCAGATCAACTTTGTCCACCCCAAGGACACTGGCGGCGTTCTGCTCGAGTTGGTCGAGCACGCCGCGGCGGATCCGCACAACGGCTGAGCGAATGGCCGTCGCTCACGCGGGCACAGACTCGGCGTCAATACCTATTTTCGGAGAGGGTTTCTTGCGGTGAACGCATCAGACAACACGGGGCTCGGCCTGTTCGACGACACAGCAAGCGCGGTCGGAAACTTTCCCACCGCTCTACGCGGCTATGACCGCACCGCAGTTGACGACTACGTCCGAACACTCGAGGAAAGTGTCGTCAAGTCGCGTAGACACGCGACTCAGCTCGAGCAGCAAGTGACCGTGCTTCAAGATGAAGTCGCCTCGGCCGGCGATCGGCCGGACAAGGACGTCGACTACGCCAACCTGGGTGGGCGTGCCAACGACATTCTCCGGCTGGCTCAGGAGCAGGCGCGCGAGCTGGTGCAGAACGCGACCGTCGAGGCCGAAAAAGTCAAGGAGCAGGCGCGGCGTGAGGCCGACGGACTGCGCAGCTCGGCGGCCCGAGAGGGCGACGCGATCAAGACCGGCGGTGCTGCACAGGTTGATCAGCTACGCACCAAGCTGCGCGACGAGGTCAAGGCGCAAGTCGACAAGGCCAAGGCTGAGGGCGATTCTTTGATCGCGGCCGCTCGGCGGCAAGCCGAGTCGATGCGCCGAGAAGCCGACAACGAGGCGCAGGCGACGCGCCAAAACGCCTATCTCGATACCGAGAACCTGCGCCGCACAGTTGAGCGTGAGGCGGCAGAGGCCCGATCCAAGCTGGCAGCTGAGCGGGAGCAGGCGGTTGCCGATCTCAAGTTGGCCCACGATGACGCGCAGCAGAAGACCGCCGCGCTGCTCGCCGAGGCAACCAAGTATCACAGCGAATCGGCGGACCGCCTCGAGGCTGACCTAGCCGAAGCCGCGCGTATCCGCGCCGAGGCACTCGCCGAAGCCGAGCAGACCAAGGCCGCGGCCGCTCAGGAGGCCGAGGCTCGGATCGCCACCGCGAAGAAGCAGGCTGCCGCTATCAACGAGCGGACCCAACAAGAGTTCGCGTGGCGGAAGCAGCAGCTGCGTCGTGAGACAGAGTTGCTACATCAGCGCAAGCAAGCGGTGCTCAGCCAGCTCGCCAGTTTGTCGGCCCTCGCGGAGCAGACGGCCAGCGCATTCCCCGACCTGGACGACCCCAGCGATCTGGAGGGCGAGGTTGGCGACCGCACCGTAATGCGGCCCGACATGCTCCCGCCGGCGGGCCCGGACGAGGACAGTTCTGCAGGTAACAATGCCGGCTCAGGTAGAAACGGCGGCAAGTCACCTAGTGAAGTCGATGAACTAGAGATCGATGGTGACGCCACGGTCCTCGTGGCCCCCTCCGACCTATCGGGAGAAGGAGCTAAATCCAAGTAACTCAGCGCTACGCGGCAGGCCAGCTGCGATGACCACCACCGTCTGACCGCTAGCCCTCGGCTTCAGGTGCCGTTACCCTGAGATGACTCGGGGTGACGGCACTTTGGCGTGTAAGGAGCCGGCGTGAACATGCCCCCAACAGCTGACCCGCATCTGGACAACGGCCGCTTTCCGCTGGCGCGCAAGGGATATGACCGCGAAGCCGTTGATCATTTCGTGCGAGCGACGCAAGCCCAGATCGCCCAGCTGCTACAGCAATACGATTCCTTGACCGCGTACAACTATGAGCTTCGCCAGGCTCTCGATGACGCCCACGCCCGGGCGAATCACGCCGACTTCTCCGGACTCGGAGCTCGGGTTCAGGAGATCCTGCACATCGCCGAAGAACAGGCAAACGACATCACGCAGGGCGCCGCTCAGGAAGCGGATCGGCTGAGCGCAAACAGACAGGCCGAGATAGACGAGCTACGCCAGCGCGCGTACGAGGAACTGGCCGAGATGCGCGACGCCCAGCGGGCTGAGTTGGACGCGCTGCGGGAGCAGGTCGAACGAGATGCCGGGCAGGTCAAGGAGCGGGCCGCGAGTGAGGCTGACCAGCTGCTCAACTCCGCTCGGCTCCAGGCCGAGGCTGTTAGGACTGAAGCGGAGGCCGCCGCCACCGGCATGCGCAAAGCGGCCAGCTTTGAATCCCAGGAGCTACTCGCTGCCGCTGAACGTGCCAGTGCCGCTTTGCGCCAGGAGATCGCAAACCAGCGGGAGCATGTGATGGCCGAGCTCAAGGAATCGCAGGTGTCGGCTAACCAAGCCATCGAGGCAATGCTGGCGAAGGCGACCGCGTTGCAGCAGGCCGCCGGCGAGCACCTCACCTCAGAAACCGAGCAAGCGGCAAAGCTACGCACTGAAGCGCTCGCGGAGGCAGAACGCATCAGAGTGGATGCCGCTGGCGACGCGGACGGGATCATCGATCGAGCGCGACATCAGGCCGCGATTGTCGATGACCGTGCACGTCAGGAACTTGCGCTGCGCCGACGCCAGATGAGGGATGAGCAGGAACTGCTCATGCGGCGGAAGCACGCGATGCTCAACCAGCTTGCTTCGGTGAGCGCGCTGGCGGTCGAGACTGCGGAGAACCTGCCCGACCTCCCAGAGGTGCCCGAGACCGCATTTGCGGAGTTTCCGGCCAACGCGGAACCTGGCAGCGACGCAGCTGAGATCGAGAGCGATCCAACCGTCGGCAATGCGACCAATGAGGCAGACGGGCAAGCCGACCAGGACCAGGCGCAGCAGGATGTCTCCGAGGCGGAAGCCGAACGGGCAATCGATGACGAGCGCGGCAACCATCGCTCGGAGGCAGCTAATCGCGATGGGACGGAGGACAGGCCTGAGTTCGTCGAGGCGTCCAACCCCTAATCAGAACAACCGGTCATCGGCGCTATCCAGTCCCGGCGACAGGTCGTAGTCAACTGTCACACAGCTGATGCCACGGTTGTTGGCCAGCAGCTGGCCTGCGGCTTGATCAGCTGCGCCGCCAGGATTCCATGCGCCGCCAGGATTCCATGCGCCGCCAAGATTCCATGCATAGCTCCCAGCAGTGTGTCGCGGCGCATCAACTCGAGGTAACGACTCAGCTGTCGACACCGTCTAAGACTCCAACGGGACTTCCTGATCCTTGGGCGTGTCGGTCCCGGACGTGGAGCAGCCAGGTCCACCTCGAATCTTGTCGATCCGGTTCTAGAGGCTCGGGCTGGCCGCGTCAGCGTGGGCCTGGACGCGCTACAACAAGCACATGGAATTCACGCCGGACGCGGAGCGGGTTCGAGCTAACTCCCGAGCTGGTCCGCGCCCCGGCTCAGCGACCACCTGCCTGAGGATATTCGCGAATACGGGGTGGACATTGATGGCGTTCGCTGGCCTGTGAAGCAGGTCATATCGATCGCCACCGGCGTCACCCAACCGCCAGCGCTTTCAATTTCAGCACTCCCGTCGCTTGCTCAAGTATCTGGGTTCCCGATCGGGCAACGCCGCTCACATGTCGTGCGTGCGAGCGCACCGCGGCAAACGCCAGATCCCCACCAGACCATCGAAGCCAGCGAGTTGCAGCCGCTGGAGTCAATTGATGTCACGTCCAAGTTCACGTGGCTCCGAGCGGGATCCCTCAGCCTGGATGCGGACCGGCTGCCGTCCTTCCCGCCTTTGCCGGGTGAGCCAGGGCTCTTCCGCTTCGACTTCGGCGGGTTCACGCGGCGACCGACGGAACCGGCGCACAGGTCCGGCGCTCAGCGCGCGAAGGTACCGATCACTGCGCGTTGTTCCAGGATGCGGCGATGTCGCTCTTGCCGTCGCCATTGAAGTCCCCGGCCAACCACGCGGTGGAGTCGACCCAGCCACCAGCGTTGGTGGCCCAATGACTGCGCGTGAAACCC
>Ga0081455_10008945_pt1 | contig 10351 bp, 8 predicted proteins | sample TabmetS3T2R1_FD_70207 | JGI IMG/M metagenome (GOLD analysis project Ga0081455, IMG submission 70207) | Tabebuia heterophylla rhizosphere microbial communities from the University of Puerto Rico - S3T2R1 | ecosystem: Host-associated > Plants > Roots > Rhizosphere ... | reverse complement strand
AAGTACGACGTCTCGCCGTCCTTCCACTGGCCCGACTCGTCCTTGTAGCGGCGGTTGACCGCGACGCGGAACTTCACCACGGCGGCCCCGTTGGGCGTGTAGCGCAGCTCGGGGTCGTCCGTGAGGTTGCCCACGATGGTGACCTGGTTCTCGCTCGCCATCTCCATCACCTTCCGTTCCGTGACCGCTCCCCGTCGGATGGCGTGCCGGGGAGGGGGAAGTCGCTTCTCGTTACGCGGCGATCTCGCCGCGAACGACGATCTTGAACCGCAGGACCTCGTCCGCCAGGTGCAGCGAGCGCTCGAGCTCGGTCAGCACCTCGGGCTCGGCCGTGAACTCCACGACCACGTAGTAGCCCTCGGTCTGGCGCTCGATCTCGAACGCGAGCCGCCGGCGGCCCCATCGGTCGACGTTGCCGACCTGTCCGCCGGCTTCGCCGACGATGCGGGTGATGCGGTCCAGCGCCCCGGACACGACGGACTCGTCGGCCTCCGGGGGCAAGATGAGCATGCCTTCGTACTGCCTCAGTTCCCCACCTCCTCTGGTCTGGACGGCCCCCACAGGGGGAGCAGGCGTGGTTGGCCACCAGAGTGTACCGGGCTGCTCGTCCGGGCGACCCTAGCACCCGCCCCTGACACGCAGGCACGACCCTGCGGGCCAGGCGCGGCCCCTTGGGTACACTCGATCGACGACTGGCCGTGCACTCAGAAGGAGGCGCGAGCGATGACGGTCACCATCCGCGACCTGCAGAAGTGGAAGGCGGAGGGCACGCGCTTCGCGATGCTCACCGCGTACGACCACCCCACCGCGAAGATCTTCGACGAGGCCGGGATCCCCGTGCTCCTGGTGGGAGACTCGGTCGGCAACAACGTGCTCGGCTACGAGAACACGCTGCCGGTCACGATGGACGAGATGCTTCATCACACCAAGGCCGTGACGCGCGGCGCCCGCAATGCGCTCGTCGTGGGCGACATGCCGTTCCTGTCCTATCAGGTGAGCGTCGAGGAGGGCGTTCGCAACGCCGGGCGCTTCCTGAAGGAGGGCGGCGCCGGCGCGGTAAAGATCGAGGGGCCCCAGATCGAGCTCGTCCACAAGCTGGTCGAGCTCGGGATCCCGGTCATGGCGCACGTGGGCCTCACGCCGCAATCGGTCCATGCCATGGGCGGCTACCGCGTCCAGGGCCGGGGCGAGGAGGCCGCCGGCCGGGTCACGGACCAGGCGCTCGCGCTCGAGAAAGCGGGGGCGTTCGCGATCGTGCTCGAGGCGATGCCCTCCGAGCTCGGCGCCGAGCTCACCAAGACGCTGGAGATCCCGACGATCGGGATCGGCGCCGGCCCGAACACCGACGCCCAGGTCCTGGTCTCCCCCGACCTGCTCGGCATGTCCGAACGCATCCCGTCGTTCGCGCGCGCGTACGCGGACCTGCGCAACGAGATCTCGAGGGCCGCGACCGCGTTCGCCGAGGACGTCAAGGCCGGCCGCTTCCCCGACGAGGAGCACTCCTACTCGTAGGTCTGCTCGACGGCTCGTCGCCGCGCCCGATGCGCGTGGCCGCCTCGGTTTCGAACCCGGGCTCGCTGGCTAGAGTGAAGGTCTCGCCAGCGGAAGGGAACCTGATGCCCACCTATCGCTACCTGATCGTGGGGGGCGGCCTGGCGGCCGACGGCGCATGCAAGGGGATCCGCGATGTCGACCAACAGGGATCGATAGGAGTCGTCGGCGCCGAGCCCCACCCGCCGTACCTGCGGCCTCCACTGTCGAAGGACCTGTGGAAGGGCGACCCCGAGGAGAAGATCTGGCGCGGGACAGCCGACCTCGGCGTCGAGATGCACCTGTCGCGAACCGTCGTCGAGCTCGACCTGTCCGAGCACGAGGCCACCGACAGCGAAGGCGAGACCTACGCGTACGAACGCCTGCTGCTCGCTACCGGCGGGGCGCCGCGCAGACTGCCGTTCGGCGGGGACGACGTCATCTCCTACCGAACGCTGGACGACTACCGGCGCCTGCGAACGTTCGCCGACGCCCACGCCAGGGCCGTCGTGATCGGCGGGGGGTTCATCGGGTCCGAGGTGGCCGCCGCGCTCGCGATGAACGGGTGCCCGGTCACGATGGTGTTCCCCGACCCCGGCGTCTGCTCCCGGATCTTCCCGGCGGAGCTGTCCGCGTTCGTCACCGACCACTACCGCGAGAAGGGCGTCGAGGTGCTCGCGGGCGGAGAGGTCACCGGCATCGAACGAGACGGCGACCACGTCCACGTCGGGACCGGCGATGGGCAGACGCTCGAGGCCGACGTCGTCGTCTCCGGCATCGGGATCGCCCCCAACACCGAGCTCGCCGAGGCCGCGGGGCTTCCGGTCGACGACGGGATCGTGGTGGACGCGTTCGGGCGCGTGGACGGGCACGAGGACGTGTTCGCGGCCGGCGACGTCGCGCGCTTCCCCGAGGCGGGCCTGGACGAGCCGACGCGCGTCGAACACGAGGACCATGCCAAGAACCACGGACGAGCCGTCGGCAAGAACATGGCCGGCGCGAACACGCCCTACGACCGCATGCCGTTCTTCTACTCCGACCTGTTCGACCTCGGGTACGAGGCCGTCGGCGACCTGGACGCTCGGCGGGAGACGGTCGCCGAGTGGAAGACGCCCAACCGCAAGGGCCTGATCTACTACCTCGACCATGAGCGGCGGCCCCGGGGGGTCCTGCTGTGGAACGTGTGGGAGCACGTGGACGACGCCCGGGAGCTCATCAAGGCGGGCGAGCCGATCGACCGACGCTCGCTCGCCCATCTCCTCTAGCCCTCCGGTACGGGACCCGGACTACTGGGAACGGGTCGTCCCAAGTTCGGACCATCGGCCCCTCAGGCACACCCACCGACGTGCCGAAACCCTTTGTGACGGCACGGATGGGAGAGCGCTCACGAGGCGCCATCCCACCGGCGAAACCCAACAGGATCTCGCCGGACGTGAAGGCGGGGCCGCCTCCCCCTCGGCGGCCCCGCCGCCTTTTCCGGGGTCCGGCGCGCGCCGGAGATAATCAGCCGGTGTCGAACGCGGCCAGGCGGATCGGGCTCGGGACCGTGCTGGCGCTGCTGGCCGGGACGCTCGCGATCGGGTACGCCGTCAAGGCGCCCTGCGCGTCCGGCGACTGGACCGACGGCCGGCAGTACGCGCGCCTGTGCTACTCGGACAACGTCCACCAGCTCGAGAGCGAGCAGCTGACCGGGAACCGCCTGCCGTTCCTGGACGCGTGCCGGCCGCAACAGGGGATCGAGTGCGACGAGTACCCGGTCCTGACGATGTGGACGATGCGCGCGGCCGCGTGGATCTCGGGCCCGAGCATCGCCGGCTACTTCACGACGAGCTCGATCGCGATGTGGATCGCCGCGTTCTCGATCGCGGTCCTGCTGTACCTGCTGGTGGGCGACCGCGTCCTGTACTTCGTCCTCGCGCCGACGCTCGCGTTGTACGCGACGATGAACTGGGACCTGCTCGCCGTCGCGCTCGCGACCGGCGGGACGTTCCTGTACCTGCGCCGCAGGGACGGGTGGGCCGGCGTCCTGCTCGGGCTCGGCGCGGCGGCCAAGGTGTTCCCGGCCCTGCTCGTGGTGCCGTTCGTCGCCGGCCGGTTCCGCGGCAAGGAGCCCGACCGTGGGATCCGGCTCGCGTGGGCGGCCGCCGGGACCTGGCTCGCGATCAACCTCCCGTTCATCCTGGCCGCGCCGAGCGCCTGGTGGGAGTTCTTCCGCTACAACGGCGGGCGTTTCGCCGACTGGGACTCGCTGTGGTACGTGGCCTGCGAACGCGCAACGGGACAGACCTGCTCGCAGACGGATCTGGTGAACGGGGCGTCGCTGCTCATGTTCGTCGCCTGGGCCGCGCTGGTCTGGGTGCTCAAGGCCAGGCGGGATCCGGGGTTCGCCAGGTGGACGCTCGGGTTCCCGATCCTGGTGGTGTTCCTGCTCACCAACAAGGTGTACTCGCCGCAGTTCAGCCTGTGGCTGCTCCCCTGGTTCGCGCTCGCGTTCCCGAACCTGTGGCTGTTCGTCGCGTTCGAGGCGGCCGACGTGGCGGTGTTCGTCACGCGCTTCTCCTGGTTCGGGCGCTACACGGGCGTCGAGGGCGGGCTGTCGGGGATCCCGCTCGGGGCGTTCGAGATCGCGGTGGTGGTGCGGGCCGCGATCCTGGTCGTGTGCGTGATCTGGTGGGTTCGCGGCCGCCACCGGGCCGCGTCGCCGGTCGAGGAACGAGCGGAGCCGATCGAGGGGGAGGCCTTGCCCGAGAGCCTGGCGGCCGGATGACCCGACCCCGGGACCGAACGGCTCATGCCCGATCCGGCGGGCGCCGAGGATAATCACGCCGTGCCTGCCTCCGCCAACAAGACCATCGGGATCGGGCTCGTGTTCCTGCTGCTCGCCGGGACCCTGGCCGTCGGCATGGTCTTCCGCTGGCCGTGCGCGACGGGCGACTGGAACGACGGCCGACCGTTCACGCGCGGCTGCTACACCGACCTGGTCGGCCTGATCCAGAGCGAGCAGCTGACCGGCAACCGGCTCCCCTACCTGAACCCCTGCCAGGGCGTGGCCGAGGACAGCACGTGCGACGAGTACCCGGTCATCACGATGTGGATCATGCGGGTCGCCGCATGGGCGTCGGGGCCCGACACCACGCGCTTCTTCTTCGCGAACGCCGTGCTGGTGTTCCTGGCGGCGTTCTGGACCGCGTTGTGCCTGCAGATCATGGTCGGGCGACGCGTCCTGTACTTCGTGCTCGCGCCCACCCTGGCCCTGGCCGCGACCAACAACTGGGACCTGATCGCGGTCGCCTTGACGACGGCCGCGACGCTGTTCTACCTGCGACGACGGGACGTCTGGTCCGGCGTGTTCCTCGGTCTGGGGGCGGCCGCAAAGCTGTACCCGGCGCTGCTGGTGATCCCGTTCGTCGCCGGGCGGTTCCGGGGCCGGGAACCCGACCGCGGCATCCACCTCGCGTGGGCGGCCGCGGGGACCTGGGTCGCGCTCAACGTCCCGTTCGCGATCTGGGGAACGGGGGGATGGGTCGAGTTCTTCCAGAACAGCAAGCAGCGCGGCGCGAGCTGGAACAGCCTGTGGTTCACGGCATGCAAGCTCGCGACCGGAGAGGGATGCACGCGCACCGGGCTGATCAACGTGGCGTCGCTGGTGCTGTTCGTCGCGTGGGTGGCGATCGTGTGGTTCATGAAGGCGCGGCGCGACCCGGGGTTCGCGCGGTGGACGCTGGGGTTCCCGATCATCGTCCTGTTCCTGCTGTCGAACAAGGTCTACTCGCCGCAGTTCAGCCTGTGGCTGCTCCCCTGGTTCGCGCTCGCCCTTCCCGAGCTGCGGCTGTTCATCGCGTTCGAGGCGGCCGACGTCGTCGTGTTCCTGACCGAGTTCGGCTGGCTCGGCCACAGCAACGGCGTCACGGGCGGCCTGACCGACATCCCCACCGGCGTCTTCGAGCTCATGGTCGTGGTGCGGGCCGCGATCCTGGTGCTGTGCATCGTCGCCTGGGTCCGGAGGCGCGAACCGGCGCCCACGCTGGCCGAACCGATCGCCTCGCCGGAACCCGAGCCCGACGAGGTGCGAGAACCGGTCCCGGTGTGAAGCCGTGAGGACGCGGACCGGACCCGACGAGGTGGTCTCGGTCCCGCCGGCCGGCGATCGGGAACGCATCGTCCGTGCCGTCCGGTTCTGCCTGCTGGCCTTCGTCGGCCTTCGGCTGGCGATGTTCCTGATCGGCCTGGTCGGCGTGGCGCTGTTCCCTCCGCTCCACGCCGTGGGCGTGCCGGGCTGGCCCGCGAACCCGCCCGACCCCGGGTGGCAGAACGTGTTCACCGCGTGGGAACGCTTCGACGCCCTGTGGTTCCTGCGGATCGCCGACGGCGGCTACCGCCTCGGCGACGGCAGCGCGGCGTTCTTCCCGCTGTACCCGCTGGCGACGCGCGGACTTTCGTTCGTGCTGGGTGGCCATCCCCTGGCCGCCGCCACCCTGGTCTCGAACGCGGCCTTCGCGGGCGGGCTGATCGTCACCTACCTGCTCACCAGCTCCGAGCTGTCCGAGCGCGCGGCGCGCACCACGATCCTGCTGATCTGCCTGTTCCCCACCGCGCACTTCTTCCTCATGCCGTACAGCGAGTCGCTGTTCTTCCTGCTGTCGGTGACCGCGTTCTGGGGCGCGCGCCGCGGGCGATGGGTCGTGGCCGGCGCGGCCGGGGCGCTCGCCGCGCTCACCCGCGGCATCGGCTTCGTGCTCGCGCCCGCGCTGCTGATCGAGGCGATCCAGCAACGCAACGAGGGCAGAGGCGCCGCCTGGCGGGGCGTGCTCGCGGCCGGCGCCACCGTTTGCGGGCTGCTCGCGTACCTGGCGTACTGGGGGGCTCGGGCGGGCGAGTGGCTCGCCCCGGTGACCCGACAGGCGAACTGGCAGCGCGAGTTCTCCTGGCCCTGGATGACGCTGTGGAACGGCAGCGTCGACGCGTTCGGCCATCTGAACGAGGCCAACGGCGGCTACTGGCTGATCGACTGGCTGATCGTGGTCCCCATGCTTGCCGCATCGGTCTACGCGGTCGTTCGCCTCCGCCCCTCGTACGGCGTCTACCTGTGGTGCAGCCTGCTGATCCCGCTCACCTACGTGTTCGAGGGCCGGCCCCTGATGTCGATGCCCCGGTTCCTGCTGCCGCTGTTCCCCGCGTTCTGGGGCCTGGAGCTCGGGCTCGAGCGCCTGCACGTCCCGCGGACCCCCGTCCTGGTGGCCGAAGCGGCGGGGCTCGGGATCCTGTCCGTGCTCACGGTCACCTGGTACTACATCTTCTGACGGCATCTCTGCCCCGTCCTGGGTGGCATATAGGATGTGCCCGCACCGTCCCGTGTCCGGAGGGGGACCAGCGTGACGATTCGGGTAGCGATCGCGGACGACCATTCGCTCGTGCGGCAGGGGCTCCGCCGCTACCTGGACATGGCCGACGGGATCGAGGTCGTGGGCGAGGCGTCGAACGGCAAGGAACTGGTCGACCTCGTGAGCAACGAGGAACCGGACATCGCCCTGGTCGACATCCGGATGCCCGAGATGGACGGCCTGGAGGCCGCCCGGAAGATCCGCGAGACCCACCCGAAGACCGGGGTGATCATGCTCACCGCCTACGACGACCGGCAGTTCGTGGTCGAGGCCGTGCGCAGCGGGGCCCGCGGCTACGTGCTCAAGGCCAGGGACGCCGAGCACCTGATCCAGACCGTCCGGCTTGTGGCCGGCGGCAACATGGTGATCGACCCCCAGCTCGTGGTGGCCCTGGCCGAGGAGCTGTCCCAGGCCAAGGAGCGCGATCGCCGCGCCGAGACCCTGACCGCGCGCGAGATCGAGGTCCTGCAGCTGCTGGCCTTCGGGCACACCAACCGGGACATCGCCGAGCGCCTGTACATCTCCCCCGACACCGTCAAGACCCACCTCGAGCACATCTTCGAGAAGCTCGGGGCCTCCGACCGCACGGCGGCGGTGGCCGAGGCGCTCCGGCGCCGGCTCATCGAGTAGCCCTCCGCGTAGGGACCTCGGACTAGCCCGAGTGGGCCAGGCGGGCGCCCGCCGTCCGGCCTAGGACGCTCTACGCCACATGTCCCCGGCCGGGTGATGGAGCCCGGCCTCCCGCTGCGCCATCATGGTCGCCTCGACGATGTCGACCCAGACGCAGCAGCGTGGAGCCTGGTGGTTCGCGCCCTTCGTCCTTCTCCTGGCGGGCGGCGGCGTGGCCTTCGCCTACGTGGCCACGAGCGACTCGGCCGGCGTCGACACGATGCGGTTCCCGGTCGTCGCCGGCTCGTGCCTGCTCTCCTCGATCGTGATCTTGTTGCGCGTTCGGCGGGGGGACGCCTGGCGGAGCGCTCCCTCGCTCGGGCTCGGGATCTTGAGCATGGCGCTGGTCAGCATCACGCTCCTGTTCACCGAGGCCTCGGGGCCGCAGCCCCCGCGGCTGGGGGTCTTCGAGATCGCGTTCCTCGCGACGGGTGCGCTGTTCCTGATCGCCGTCGCGATCGAGTTCCGCGAGCACGTGCCGCGCGAGGACCGGCGCGAGATCGCGGCGGACGTCTCGCTGCTGAGCGCCGCGATCGGCACGATGCTGTTCCTGGCCCTGCGCGACCTCACCGCGGCCGAACCCGCGTCCGCGGCATCCGCGGCCGAGTTCGCACTCCTGGTCGCGGCCGGGTTCGCCGGATTCGGCGCGCTGGCGCTCACGCGCCCGAACGTCGCGCACCTGGGCATGTTCCTCGCGGTCTGCGCGATGTGTGCGGGGGTCGTCGGCTTCTCGATCGACTGGCTACAGGGCAGCTTCAGCGTCGGGCAGCCAAGGATCGACCTGCCGATCGCGTTCGGATCGCTGTTCATCGCGTCGCTCGTCAGCGTGATCCCCCGGCGCGAGGTCGACCGCCGCAAGGATCCGGCCCGGTACGGCCGGGCCGTGCTCACCACGCTTTCGGTCGCCGCGACCAGCGCGGCGCTCGGCCTGGTGGCGATCTACGAGATCCAGGACAAGAACGACATCGTCCGCGGCTCGCTCCTGATCGGCGTGCTGGCCGCGGCCGTCGCGCTGCGGATCCTGGTCAACCAGGTCCGGGGCACGCAGCAGACGCGGGCCGTGCACGACGCGCTCGAGCAGAAGGAGGTGGCGCTGCGCGAGACCGACAAGGCGCTCGCCCGGCTCCAGCGCGCGAACGAGACCCTGCGCGAGTCCGAGGAGCGGTTGCGGACCGTGTTCGAGTCGGCGGTCGACGGGATCGTGGAGCTCGATCAGCGCGACGTGATCGTGCACGCCAACGGGGCGTTCTGCCAGATGATCGACCTCCCGCAGGCGATGGTCGAGGGCCAGCCCTGGGGCGCGCTCGCCGCGTCGATCCAGTCGGACGACGCGTTCGCGTCGATGCCGGCGACCGGCCAGGGCACGCTCCAGCGCGAGGGCCACGCGATCTACCTCGAGTCGCGGACCTCGGACGTGCCCGGCGACCCGCCTCGGCGGCTCCTGCTCGTCCGGGATGTGACCGCGGCGCGCGTGGCCGACCAGACGATCCGGTCGCTGTTCAAGTTCCTGCAGGACCGCGACGAGGACCGGACACGCATCATGCGGCGGATCAACGCCACGATCGAGGCCGAGCACAACCGCATCGCGCGTGACCTGCACGACGGCCCGGTCCAGGGTGTGTCCGCCGCGTCGCTGTCGCTCGAGGCCGTGCTCCTGATGCTGAAGGCCGGCGACGTCGACGAGGGCCTCGAGGTCCTGGCCAAGGTGCGCGTCGAGCTGTCGGAGGAGGCCGACAACCTCCGGCGGCTGATGTCGGGCCTGCGCCCGCCGCTGCTCGAGGAGCGAGGCCTGATCCCCGCCCTGCGGGAGACGCTCGACCGGTACGGCCGCGACCACGGCGTGCGGGCCGAGTTCGTGGGCAACGCGACGGCCGAGATCCCCCAGGACCTGGAGACGCTCGCCTATCGCGTCGTCCAGGAGGCGCTCACGAACTCCTCCAAGCACTCGAACGCGACCTCGGTCCACGTCGCGGTCGAGACCACGGGCGGCCAGCTCCGCGTCGAGATCGTGGACGACGGCGAGGGGTTCGACATGGGCAAGCGACGCGAGTACCTGCAGGGCGGCCGGGTCGGGCTCGCGTCGATGCAGGAGCGCGTCGAGCTCGCCAACGGCACCTTCATGGTCCACTCCACGCCGGGCCGGGGGACCACGGTCGTGGCGTCGCTCCCGCTCGGGGCCGTGCCGCCCGCCCGCGAGTTCTCGGCCAGCGAAACGACGCCCTAGCCCTCTCGCGCCCTCAGCTCGTGTCGTTGAAGACGACGCGTTCGGGCACGGCCGCCGGCGGGGAGGTCGGACCCGTAGGCCCCGTGGGGCTCGGGGACGGGCTCGGCTCGGGGCTCGGGCTGGGCGAGGGCTCGGGGCTGGGCGAGGGCTCGGGGCTGGGTGAGGGCTCCGGCGTGACCGAGGGCGCGGGCGGTGGCGGCGGGGTCGGCGCGCTGAGGGTGTAGCCCTCGAACGACGGCGTCGGGAAGTCCTTCACCTGCATGTTCGCGGTGGCCTGCAGCATGAAGTCGTGCCAGATCAGGGCCGGGATCGTCCCGCCGAACACCGCCGAGTAGCCCTCGACGTTGGTGAGCGAGATCTCTCCCTGCGGGTAGCCGACCCACACGCAGGTCACCAGCTGCGGAACGTACCCGCAGAACCACGCGTCGCGGTACTCCTGCGCGGTCCCGGTCTTGCCGGCGGCCGGCTTGCCGATGTTGGCCGCCGTGCCGGTCCCGTGGCTGATCACGCCCTGCAGGGCGTACGTCACGAGGTCGGCGTCGTTGCG
>Ga0081455_10008944_pt1 | contig 10351 bp, 19 predicted proteins | sample TabmetS3T2R1_FD_70207 | JGI IMG/M metagenome (GOLD analysis project Ga0081455, IMG submission 70207) | Tabebuia heterophylla rhizosphere microbial communities from the University of Puerto Rico - S3T2R1 | ecosystem: Host-associated > Plants > Roots > Rhizosphere ... | reverse complement strand
TTTTTTTATGCGGACTTCCAGTGGCTCGTATCTCCTGTTTCAGGACAAAATGCCAATCCACCGTTGTCCAGTCGATGTCCTCCAGTTCAACCGCTGGACCCGGTGTGCCATCGGACCAGCGAACATGTCCACAGACAAAGCTTTGGACGTCCTCTGGAGTCGCTAGCTCCTCCACCAGAGGTACTTCGCCCCTGATGCCGATAATCCATTGGGTCACACGCCGTGTTGCGTCATTCACGGTCTGCTCTATTGTGCCACATACCCACCATCGACGGTCATCGTATGCCCGGTGACAAACGAGGCAGCATCCGAACAGAGCCACACTACCGCTTCGGCAATTTCTTCCGGCTTGCCCATTCTTCCCACAGGATGACGGACGATGATCTGCTCTTCCATCTCGGGTCTGCTCAGCAGCGCCTGCTCGATTAAGGGGGTCCAAATATAGCCAGGACACACCGCGTTGACACGGATACCCGCTCTGGCATACTCCAGCGACGCGGTTTTCGTTAAGCCCACCACCCCGTGCTTGCTCGCATTATATGCAGAGGTCCCACTCCACGAACCGACCAAACCCATAATGGAGGCGGTGTTGACAATCGCGCCACTGCCTTGGTGCAGCATCTGGAGAATTTCGTATTTCATACAGAGCCACACGCCCTTCAAATTGATGGCGAGGACTTGGTCCCAGACGTCTTCGGGACATTCGTGCAAGGGCGCACGTATGCGACCGGCAATGCCCGCATTATTATGGGCACAGTCGAGACGCCCATAGGTCTCCACGGTCTTCGCGATCATCGCCTCGACGGCGCTGGTGCTGGTGACATCGACGTGGACAAAGATCGCTTCCCCGCCGTTTTCGGTGATCATATGGACAGTCTGTTGTCCCCCATCTGCGTTCATGTCCGCGATGACGAGTTTCGCTCCTTCCCGTGCAAACGTCAGGGCTGTGGCTCTCCCAATTCCTGAAGCCCCTCCGGTGACTAACGCGACTTTGCCCTCTACACATCCTGCCATGTCGAGACCTCCTGTGCATACCGACTCTACCGCCACAGTTCTCGTGAAGATACGATGCTACGTCTCGGTGTACGGAATTCCGCGTTCCTCACACCACGCCACCGCTATCTCTCGCAGGGCTGCATCACGATATCGGTACCACTCTTCAGCCATCCCATACAACTGCATCCTGTCTTTGAAACGCCTGAATGCTCCGCGACCACGGATGGCGTCACACAGATCATCGCGCATGTCCTCATCGTCTACCGAGAGGCAGAACCGCTCCATAATGCTGTATTCATGAATCTCAAATCGATCAGGTAACGGGAGATAGTGATCCGTTTCTACAATGTCCTTAGCCATTCGAATCACGTCATGCTGCCAGTCCGGGAAGTCTTCGAGGGGTTCGTCATTCTCAGCAGCACGTAATTCCTCGTCGGTGATGGAGACGACTTCTCCAGTGATGGTATTCAGATAGGAGAACCGTTCATCCGACTGAAAGTCCATCCCCTCGATCAGATCTGAAAGTTTCACCCGTAGAGCACTGTGCTGGTCAACCATGATGCTCCTCCACTTCAGAGCACACCTACCTCGTCTGTCCCCACCCATTCCAAGCTGTGCTCATGGGAGAGGTAGGGTAAAAGACATGCCGTTTTTGGTGAAATTCATAAGAAAAATCATAGGTTTTCTCCCATGAGCCTTCTAACCAATACCATCACCCTTCCTTGATGCCATGTATCAAAATTACTATGAAATAGTAGAGAAAAACAGAACATTCCCGAACATATGGCAGCAGTACTCATGAGTGATGATATTCATAAGGGGTGGAGGATGCGCCTCGATCTGCGTCAGTGTCTCCTCATGAGGAGAATATCTTTGTTCCTATCTTGGCGACCCACACCAGACCAAGCACGGCGCAGCCCAGCCATACGACGACAATGATTGTGCCTGCCACCCAACTGACGGGTTTTCCATCCTGGAGCGTTACCTGTGCTCGTGCTCGACACTCGACCAACACAGCAGGGGGGATTATCTGTAGAGCCCAGGCGATTCCCAGGGGTAGCAGTATCAGATCATCGAGATACCCAAGCACCGGCACGAAGTCGGGGATCAGGTCGATGGGACTGCAAGCATACGCAACGATGCTAGCAACGAGCAGTTTCGCGTACCACGGGGTTCTAGGATCACGTACAGCCAGAGCAAGTGCCCAGGTCTCTGCCTTGAGCTGACGTGCCCGTTGGTGCAGTATTGTGAGCCATGGCATAGCGTGTTTTTGTCCTGGATTATCACTCAGCCTCGTCCACTGACCGAGTCTATGTCGTCCTCCCCAGGAAAATGCCAGACGTGCTGTTTCCTAGGTGATGACCTTCGTCACAGCAGCATGGGACGACAGCGTGGGGCAAGAGCAGAGTGTTGTGAGCACGGTTAGCCGCCGCCACCCGGTTTGCCTTTCTGGTCTTCGAGCATCTGCCGTAGCTCCGCTTGATTTGCCTGTGCTTTCTTAAGCCCAAGCTGTCCCGCGATGAATGTGAGCTGTGGCATCTTCTCGCTGGCTTTCTTCCCCACGGGGGTCTTATAAAACTCCATCAGCTTCTTCAGCTCTGGCTCGGTGAACTCCTGGGTATAGGCAGTGATCGTGTCCTCCTTGACGCTCTCCCAGTTCACATATTTCGTCAGAAACCGCTGCAGGACCTCGCGTTGGGGAGCGAGCTGGGGATTTTGCTGAAGCTGGTTTTCCACGACTTGTTCAGCAATCTTTGGCAAGCTCTTATCAACCTCCATCACGAGGAGCAAATTCTCCGCAGCCTTGCGATGGCTTTGGGCATCTCCCAGCACAACGACCGGGGAAAGCCCCAGGGCAACTGTGATCAAGCAGGAGCGAAGCAGCATTCTCATGACATTATCCTCCTCGGGATACCTATATCATACCCTCTGTACGAGGGTCACCCTTCTATCCCATCCCACCCCACCAAGGGGACATTAGAGCGCGGAGGTGAGACACTCAAAGAAGGCTTCAGGGGTGTTGCCATGCGCCAGTGCCTGAATAAAACAATGCCATTGATACATCCAGTAGTAGCCGCGACATCTACGACACTCTTCCTCCCCATGCACACAGATGATCGCGAGATCACACACCTCACTCCAGCCAAGGGTACGTCCTAAAGCTTGCCAAAACCTGGGATCGAGAAACGTTTCCTCTACGGGTACCATAAAGGAAGACTCGTTGTCGGTTCTCGTCCACGCCGAGTATTCGTCATTGGCTCCGCTATAAGAGGTTTCCATGCCGTCAGACCCGTTGATGTGGTACCCGCCTTCGGTGGCTTTTTGGAGTACCTCTTCGATAGTCATGTCTGTTCTCCTCTTTCCGTGTGGGGGCATGGAGGAAAAGTCTCTCATATTGCACCGGTGTCTCAAGATCACAGCGTTGGTCCATCAGCGTGTGAAATCGCACTGCACACTGCATCCTTTCCTCAATCGCCTGCAATTCCGCCAGTAGCTTCTCGACCATTGGGTGTTCCTGCCATGTCTGCTGGGCTCGGGACTTGGTGGGCTTTGCCATTGCTGTCCTCCTTGTCAGTATCTCAATAAGGCGATCCCCTGAACCCCTACTGCATCCAGGGGACCTGAGGGAGACGATATCCATGGCAGCACACATCGCTGCAACGCGGCGTGCTTCCATCGAGAGGCTGCGAGAAGCAGCCGCGTCATCACCGCTCTCCTGCAAAGGCTATGCCATGGTGTAGGTCATCGGCTTGCATGCGTGTAGGAGAAATCTGACGCGGTCACTACCAGGATGGATGTGGTACTGGTACACGCTCGTATTGTGTGCAGAGCACGGGGAGGCTCCTGAAGCAGGGCTGAGATCATAGAGGAGTTGTTGATTGGTCTTGGAGGGGTCTCAACTGGAGTGGATGTCGTCGTCCCAGAGGCGACAGCGGAGGTGGCTCAGAGCGTGGCAAAAAAGGATTCGGGCGTGTTGCCGTGCGCGGGGTGATCAATAAAACGTTGCCACTACCCCCGCCAGACGCGCTCATGATGCCATCCCTGCGTCCGACCGAGCGCACGCCAGAAATTGGAGTCGAGGAAGAATTCGTCAACATGAATGGTGCGGAAGGCGTGCAATCCGACGACACCAGCACGAATACCGGGGTCTCGGTGCGTGAAGTCGTGCTGGTATCCGCCTTCTCTAGCTTTGGTTAGTGCCTTTTGGATGGTCATAAATTGTGCTCCCGACACCTCCCACTGAGAGCAGCACATGCTCTCATTATGATACCCACGAGTGCGAAGTGAGAGACCGCGAGGTGGGGTGTTCCCTGAAGGTGCCGCGAGCACGTCCAGGGAACCTGCGCAGGGAAGGCGCTGCACCCCTTTATGTCAACGGCTCTCCTCTCCGCCTTGGGATCAGAGGATATGCCATTATAAATTGTGTGTACCCTCCTTTACTTACAAGATCTGTGCCACGCGAGGGAATTTAGGTTATGAGTACAGTCTTGCTCTATGAAGGAGTATAGGGGGTCGTCCTATGAGCAGAATTCTTTGGAGACTAAAAATAGTGTGGTAGTCTCCCTGTTACCTACCCGTAACCTGAGCCGATGGCGAACATGTAAGGACCTGAGAGTGCTGATCTGTCGCGGTGAACAGTCCGTACTTACGGAGTAGAATTTGATATGAACAACGAGAAAGAGTGGTTAGACGTTAGATCATAAACCAAGTTATGGGTAAGCGTCTAGGCGAGGTGAAACAGCATGGAGGATGGTGTTGCAGGTGCCCTCTTCCTAGAGAAAACGGCTTCTGCTATCTTATGCTTAGAGGCACATATTGGCAGGAGCGGGCATCGCCTGGTACGGCTGTGTCCATGATGACAACCTCCTGACCGCTGAGGTCATACTTACACCCCTATCGTGCTATGCGTCATCATCATCACCCCACAACCAGTATATATAATAGTCATCGTGTCCAATACGACGACAGGGAACAGGCGGAAATAACACGGGAGCAGAGCCGCACTCTCCGGGAGCAATCACGCCTCCTGCGCCAGCGCTCAGAAGCACTGCACGAGCAGGTCTCCAGGTTGCTCCACCTCTCACAGCGGCTGTGTCAAAGCGATGGACAGGCAGAGGCGTGAGAGACGGTGCCCTCATGGAAGGTCTCGTCATACGTCACTGCAGCATGGGTTCTGGCAACCGCTCGGGCTTCCCCACGGGCGATCAACACTCTGGATCGTTCGATACGTGTCGTAGCGTCCGTCATGACCCGTTCAGAGTCTTGTATCAATTGCTGGCTGCGGTGGAGGTCTGTCAGTGCGTTCCGCATAGGGTGTCTCCTGAGAGCACGCCGCTGCGACGCACATCGAAACAGCGAAGTGAGCGAAGAAGAGAGAAAGAACAGCAAGCCATGAGCGGGCTGGTCTACCATTGGATACCGACCCATGGTACTACATTACGTCTTTATGTGCCATGCTTCCCCCTGTCGTGCATGTCACACTCTCAGTCCTTGGGCTTTCCGTTGGGAAAAGGGATGACGAACCATTTCCTGCCAACCTCTCCCCAGCCGCTTGCGCTTCTGCTTCAGCGGTACCTCTACGGAGAAGTGGACGACACGCTTGTTCTTGGGTCTACTCAATACATCAGTAAGTCAGCCGCCGCCATTACACCTCATCGTCCTCGAAGACATTCTCCTCTTCGTCATCTAAGACATTGTCCTCATCGTCCTCGTCCGTATCCTCCACTGGGGCATCCAATGTGAAGACGTCCTCTTCCTCGTCGTCTTGCCCTTCATCGAGGCTTTCCAGCGACGTTTCGATGGGCTCTATTTCCTCCTCCTCTTCAATGTCCTCGAAGGGTGCGGGGATGCTCACTGCCTCTGGCTCCTCATCCAGGTCGGAGAGAGCAGCCGAATGGTCCAAGGGCTCGTGGACCGTGGGCATGAGATGACCCAAGCCAAAATCCTGGGGGGAAAACGCGTAGCGCACTTCACGCGTCCGCGCATTCAAGGCATGGCGTTCAATGCCAGATTGCACCCGAATCGCACGGACCTCCTCCCCAAAATGCTCTTGGGCATCGCGGATGATTTGCTGCGTCATGTCGTCCGTCAACGTGTAGTCCGTCTCATTATGGATGGGGATACTCGCCATGGCAATACTCCTCTCCCAGCAGGGCATGGTGCAGTGACGTGGTGTCGTCAGAGTGCAGAGACGCACCTACGCAGAGTCGCCATACAGTCATGATCGCTTCTGCCTGTGTGGCAGGAGACAGGCAGAAGCTGCATGCATGCTCGTGCATACTATAAGGGGCACATGGGAAGAAGTCACTGAGGCAGGGTGAGGACAGAAGAGAGTCCCAGCGGTTCATCATAGACCACCAAACCGCTCTCTTTCATCCGTTGGATTTCCTGCGGGAGGATGGACGCGAACTGCAGCCCAAGTACCTGCAGCAACTCCGCGATAGATACCCGTGCTCGGCGGCGTAATTCGGATACAATAAGCTCCTGCGTTGGCTCAGACATGCGCATGGCTCCCTTGGAAACAGCGTGGATAGCGACAGTTCGTCATCGGTGTGCCCATTATACACGTATTGCAGAGGCAAGAGGAGAAATTCATGTGATGGATAGAGGCACGAGGAAGGGCACCTTTGCACTGAGATGGGGAGGTTTACTTGTCTTGAAATATGCAACCTTCTAACATTACGGCTCATACCACGGGTGCCCCTCTGTGGATGATTTCAGCGGTAAGGAGCAAGGGAGGGCTAGGGGGAAGAGGATAATGTGTTCTCCCCAGGCTTGCTTCGTCTGTGCTGTGCCGCCTTGGTGTACCCTTCAGGAGGCGTAGGAGCGGGCAGGAACGCACACCACTCGTCCTCCTTTTCCTGCGTCACAATGGATCGTATCTGTGCATGCAGGTGCAAAGCATCTTCTTTCGTATTGCACCTGAACGTGATGAGGGGATGATTGAAATCCATCGCCGTGAAGGTGAGCAATCCAAAGAGGACTTTCTTTTGGACCAGCGAGAAAATGTGCGTCACCCACGCATCAGAGCCCAGGTCGGGCTGGGTCAGAATTAAATACACCCGTCGTGAGTGAATATTCCTCACCTCACTCCATATATCGCCATGGATGCCGACCTTGTCCATGGGAACCTTCCTCTGCTCGTCAATGGTGCATACGTGCCTCCTCTCCTTGTCGGTCACTTGCGAAAGATGATAAACCATGATCATCTTCACCCTACGAACCCATCTCTCTATCAGTCAACATGAGGTACGTATACTTGACGACCTGCCTATGTTGGTACTATGTGTTTGCGTGCCCTGCCAGTGTGTCAATATCGTGTGGTGTGATTTCGCAGGTGATACCTGGGCATGCGTGAAACTATGAGGGGCATCTGCCAGACGGGAAGATATGGACGACATCATGCATATGCACCTCACTGGACAGCGTAGAAGACATATGCACACGATTAGGCGGAAGGATGATGTAGAGGACGTACTGAAGAGAAAGTGGCTGAAATGGGCTTGTAGACTGTTTGTAGGAGCCACGTTTCACATTGTCTGCGCGTGGCTCTCTACTGTCTACATTTCGCTCTTACAATCACTATCGGGCATCAGATGACTCACACGAGCGTGCTACTTCCCAAAGATCGTCTGATTCATCCGCTCAACTACTCCACGGGTATGTGACTCCGTCAGATGAGTGTATCTCTTGGTCATCTGAAGTGTCTTATGTCCCAAAACCTCTGCAATTTCTGCGAGACTTGCCCCACCCATAGCGAGATATGATGCAGCGCTGTGTCGGAGATCATGGAAGCGAAAATTCGTAATCCCAGCACGTTTAACAGCAAACTTCCAGGCTTCACGAATCGACATCGGTCGTGTCCCTGTCCTCTCAGGAAAGACCAGTGTTGTATCGAGTCTACGGATCTTGGTATGGTGGGCAAGCACCTCCAGAGCATACCCGGTCAAAGGGACTGCTCGGGTCTCACCATTCTTGGTCTTACGAAACGTGAGCATCCCGCGTTTCAAGTCTACATCTGACCAATGAAGGGAGAGTAGTTCTCCACGTCTCACTCCTGTTGACAAGGCGAGAATGACTATGGTGTACAGCGAGGAATTCCGACTCACTTGACAGGAGTCCAACAACCGTTGGCGTTCATCCTCTGAGAGAAAGCGTACACGACCACCGGGCTCTTTCGGTTTACTGACCTTGTGGAAAGGATTCTCATGCACCCATTCCCATTCCTGGACAGCAACAGTGAAGGCATGACTGAGCACAGCCAGGTATCGACGTACAGTTGAGTTCTCCCGTGTTCTAGCAAGTTTGTCCCGGTACTCGACAATGAGAGCAGGGGTAATTGCGGAGAGTGCATAATGCCCAAGCTGGGGTTCCCACCAGCGGAGATGATAGACCTGATTATAGACCGTGAATGCCCGTTTATGGGGGAGTACATCGTTGCGGTAGCGCTCAAGCAAGTCAGTGACAGTGTGGCGTTTGGCTTCCGTGGTAGGAAAGTGGCGACCTTAGATGATGGAACCTTCCATCATCTGCGCCCACTTTTTGGCGTCAGAGAGTTTCGTAAATGACGCTACCTGTTGTGGATGCCCTTTGCGTCTTACTCTGACACGATAGGTGACTGTACCATCTTGCATGATGCGCCTGTCAATTGTAGCCATTGTCGTTGGCTCCCTAAAAGTAGAGGGAACCACTGACAGATTGGTCCACGAATGGTCCACGCATCAAAATAGGGGAGAACCACTGGATAAGGACTCTCACAAGTCCTTGAAACAGAAGGTCATTGTCGTTGGCTCCCTAAAAGTAGAGGGAACCACTGACAGATTGGTCCACGAATGGTCCACGCATCAAAATAGGGGAGAACCACTGGATAAGGACTCTCACAAGTCCTTGAAACAGAAGGTTCCGGAGGTCGGAATCGAACCGACACGAGGTTGCCCTCACGGGATTTTGAGTCCTAACGAGGGGGAAAATCACTCCTGAAAGATTCTCTAGCATTGTGGCCCAATCCTATATATTGCAAGGGGTTGGGCCATTTTTTGTGGGTTGGCAGGAGTGAGGCTGGATTGGACAGTTTTTGGCTGTGACAGTTACAAAACGGTGACAGTACAGTGACTGTGCAAAAGTAGTTAGCCCAACCTTTCAAGCCCATCTCCGCGGTGTCGGTCCACTCAGCGCACCCCAGCATTTACCTTTTCACGCTCGCGCCAGACGATGCACAAAGTGAAGGTGCCATGTGCGGCGTCGTAGTCCATCACGGTATCAATAAGGCGATCCTCAATCTGCCGGGCTTCTTCATAGGTAACGGTATCTGGCACCACTACGGCGATGTTATAGTCTTCATGCTCATAGGCCCATGGCAAAGGCACAACCTCTGCGTCTGGTGGAGCCACCTTCTTCACCAGTTTCACAAGTTCTGCTTGCATAGGCTTTACAGTATTATCCCTTCTTGTTAGAGCCCAAGAGCGCTGGCGATCATCTGTAGAATGCGGCGTGCCGTAGCCAAGTGCGCCGTGCTCTCAAAAGGTTGCAGGCGAACCACACCATACGTGGCGCGTGCCCGGTCCGTATACATCCGGCGAATAGCGCGTATCAGCTCTTGCTCAATCCGGGCCGGTGGTGTACACCAATCGCCGCGGGCAAACCAATCCACGATGCCACTGTGCTCCCAGTGCCCCCTGGGCGGGTCCCCTAGCGCGACCCACATGGCCAGAAAGACGGCATAGTAGCTACACGCCACACTCCCATTATGCCAGCCCTACTGGGCAGTGAGCACGGCTGCCCGGCAGGGTTCCAGGGCAACAGCCCATAGGTCCTGCTGGCGCTGGGCGTCTATCAAGGTTAGTGCTTCTTTGTTCTGTGCTTCCGCTGGCGCCGATTGGTATGCTGGCGAAAACATTCAGGGTTTTCCTGCTGAGTACACCGCTTACGATCCTTATGGCCTCCACGAATAACGTTATAGCAATCCTCACAGACGCCAACCGTGGTATATGCAACAAGATCCTGATAGACTTCCCACCAGAAATAGCCGAGCCAATCCTGTACCCGCCGTACCGGCCAAAGAGTCTGATACATTTCCCTCCAAAGTGAGGCGGGCACCTCTTCAAGACCGTTGACATCAATGTCGTACCTTGCTTTCAGCGCGTACAGCGCGTCGTTAATGTCTGGCGTCGTCTTGGGCAAAAACCATCCCTTTTCGACAGTCGTCTGAGCTTCGTACGTCAGACGGCTGACCCAGAGCTCGGCCTCCCGTAACGAGCCTTCCTTGTCTCCGGCCTGCCATTTCTTAAACGCTTGGTGTGAAATCCTATGAGACTACCAGTCCACCAAGTCTGTAAAGGCCAGCCGAGGCCGGCCG
>Ga0081455_10008943_pt1 | contig 10352 bp, 7 predicted proteins | sample TabmetS3T2R1_FD_70207 | JGI IMG/M metagenome (GOLD analysis project Ga0081455, IMG submission 70207) | Tabebuia heterophylla rhizosphere microbial communities from the University of Puerto Rico - S3T2R1 | ecosystem: Host-associated > Plants > Roots > Rhizosphere ... | reverse complement strand
CGCCGGAGGGCCACCGGTCGCGATGTATCTCCTGCCGCTCGGGCTGCCGAAGTCGGTCTATGCCGGCACGACCTACCTGTTCTTCGTGGTCAGCAATTTCGCCAAAGTCGGGCCCTGGCTCGTGCTCGCGACGCCCACGCCCGAGCTGTGGGGGCTGATGGCGCTGAGCGTCCCCGTCATTGTGCTAGGCGTCTGGGTCGGCTGGCGCCTGCACCAGCGGCTCGATCAACGTCGGATGTACAGTGCCTGCTATGGGCTCCTGGTCTTGGTCGGGCTGAAGCTTCTATGGGATGGGCTGAAGGGTTATGGGTTGCTTTGAGCGTGTGCCCCGTCCACTTGGTTGGCGGGGTCAAAGTTGACATGCGCCGACGCGCTCATCGGCTCCCAAAATGCCCTCGGTCGCCAAGCGCCGAAACATCGCGTCGATCCGCTGGGGCGGAAGCTTCGCCCTCCGTCAAGCCACCCCGTCAATACAGCAAGTCCGCCCGCATCCTTCATCCGCAATCCCGAAGACGTCGCTACATGCGAGGCGCTCCCCCCACGCTCTCGTTTCCTTGATCGCGAGGGATATCATCGGTCTTTGGGTTGTCACGCTTTGGATTCGTCGTCGTCACCCCGCTCGAGTCTGTCGTGACGGATCCGTCCTTCGGCGGGTCATAGTCGAGCTGGCCCGGTGCTCCAGACGTAGGGCCAGCTCCGGAAGTCGCAGGATCATGGCGTTGCAAAGGCGGTTGCTGAGAGGTGCTCTGCTGTGGCCAAGACATTGAAGCCGAGCTCCAGAGCAAGGCGGCGGCGCCAGTGAAGCAACAGATTTTCTGCCACACATTCGCCTCCTGAGTCGGTCCGAGCAGAGGTGTCAAGCTACTCGGTGAACGTCTGATCGCCCGCCCAGTTCCCCATTGCATGGCGGTCAAACGAGCCGACCCGCCTTGTTCGCACCGTGAAGATCGCGTAATGAATCCTGGTGCGATCGAGCCTCTACCCGAGCCTGCGACGGATCGCCAGTGCCGCGATGCTGGTGGCGATGGCTGCATTTGTCCAACAAGGAGCGATGATTGCCGCCTCCCAGGCGGCGGCGTCCGGCGGCTTCATGCCGCAGCCGGCCACAATGCTGAGCGGGTCCGTTCACTTTCACGACAATCTCGCTGTCAATCTGCATACGCATCACGGCGACAAGGGCGCGGGACACGTGCACGGCCCGGCCGATCTCGACCATGACGAATCGGACGAGGCGATCAAGGCGCCGATCTGCAGCGTCGGCCACACCTGCGCGGTCATGCCGGCTGTCGCCTACGCGGTCGTCCGCGTCGTTGGCCGTGCAGCCGAAGACGTGCCCTGCGACCGTCTCGACGGCGTCGAGCCCGACGGACTGAGCCGACCTCCGAGTACCCCCGGCATAGCCTAGCCGCCGGCGGCCCCGGCCGCCGCGCGGTCGCGCGTGCGTGCAAGGGGTCGCTTGATGTTTTCGGTTCGCCTGTGCCCATTCGGGCTGCTCGACAGCATGCGCAGCATCGCTGCGCTGACTTGGATTGCAGCCTTTCTACTCCTCCCGTGCGTCTCGCGTGCCCATGAAGGGCACGACCATGGCGAATCGACGCGGGCGGCGCTCGCCTCCTCGACATATCCGCGGGTCACTGCGCAGTCGGAGCTGTACGAGGTCGTCGGCATCCTCAAGGGCGAGCGGCTGTCGATCTATCTCGATCGTGCCGCCACCAACGCGCCGGTCACCGATGCGAAGGTGAGCGTGACCATCGGGGACGGCGAGGCGATCGATGCCGAACCGGCTGAGAACGGGACCTATACGGTTTCGTCACCACGGCTGAGCGGGAGGGGCTCGGTCGAGATCGTCTTTGCCGTCACCGCGAACAACGCCGACGATCTCCTGGTCGGCGCCATCACGCCGTCGAAGGCGTCCGCGTCCGGCCCGGGCATCGGCTCGACCGCCGGTCCGGGCGTGTCGCAATGGATCGCCGCGATTCCAGCGCCGATCCGAAATCCGATCGTGCTGACGGTGATGACATTCGCGCTCGGCGTTCTCTTTGGTCACCTGCAACGTAACCGCCGTATCATTCCCGCCATTGCGACGGGTGCGGCAGCCGTCGGTGCCCTCGTCGTGCTCATTGCCGTGGCATTGAGCCGCGAGGCCCCCGACCACGCCGGCAGTGCCGCGCCGCCATCGGCGGACGGGCCGATGAGCGACGCGCCTCGGCGGCTGCCGGACGGCACGGCCTTCGTTGCCAAGCCCACTCAACGGTTGCTGGACGTCCGCACCGTTGCCGCCAAGCCCGAAACCGCGACGCCCGCGATCAACCTGATCGGCCGCGTGGTCGGTGATCCGAACCGGACCAGCGTGGTGCAGAGCGTGCAGGGCGGACGGGTCGTTCCGCTGGAAGGCGGGCTGCCGCGCGTCGGTCAGTCCGTCGGCAAGGGTGACGTCCTGGTCAAGATCGATCCGTATCTGCCGCTCGCCGACCGCACGACGATCTCCGAGAAGACCGGCGAGATCGAGCAACTGATCGCCCTCGCCGAGGCGAGACTGCGGCGATTGCGCCCGCTCGCCGAAGGCAACGCGGTGCCGCGCAACCAGGTGATGGATATCGAGACGGAGCTCGAGGGCCTGCGCCGTCGCCGCGAGGCGATTCGCGACGCACGCACGGAGCCCGAGCTCCTGCGTGCACCGACCGGCGGCGTGATCGCCATGGCCAAGGTGGTGCCGGGCCAGGTCGTGCAGCCACAAGATACCTTGTTCCAGATCGTCGACCCGAAAGGCCTTTGGGTCGAGGCGTTGGCGTATGGCGAAATCGATCCGGCTTCGCTTGCCGGGGCGACGGCGGTCACGACCGGCGGCCAGACGATGGCGCTGGGCTATCAAGGGTTCAGCCGCGCGCTGCAGCAGCACGCCTCGATCGTGCACTTCGTCGTTTCCGAGCCCCCCGCCAACCTCAGCATCGGGCAACCTGTCACGGTGCTGGCCACGAGCGGCGCGCCGACCGAGGGCCTCATCATTGCGCGTGACGCGGTGGTCCGAAGCAGCAACGGCGAAGCCGTCGTATGGGTGCACGTGGAGCCCGAGCGGTTCGAGCCGAAGCCGGTGCGCACGCAGCCATTCGACGCGACCCGCGTCATGGTCGCCGCCGGGTTGACGAAAGGCGATCGGATCGTCGTTCGCGGCGCCGAGCTCATCAATCAGATCCGGTAGAGACTTCGATGTTCAGGTTTGTTGTCAGCAACAGTCTGCGCAATCGCCTGTTCGTCCTGGCGGTGGCGATCGTGCTCGTCGCCTATGGATCGTTCACGCTTCCGCGCATCCCGATCGACGTGTTCCCCGACCTCAACCGGCCGACCGTCAATATCCTGACCGAGTCGGAGGGGCTCGCGCCGCAGGAGGTGGAGCAGCTCGTCACGTTCCCGATCGAAAGCGCCATGAACGGAATGCCGGGGGTCATTCGCGTCCGCTCGGTGTCCGGCATCGGGCTGTCCGTCGTCTATGTCGAGTTCGACTGGGGCGTCGATATCTACCGCGCGCGTCAGCTCGTGGCCGAGCGTCTGACGCTCATTCGCGAGCAGCTGCCGCGCGGGCTCAGCCCGCAGATGGGCCCGGTGACCTCCATCATGGGCGAAATCATGCTGATCGCGCTGACCAGCGACGGCAGCGTTTCGCCGATGGACGTGCGCGAGCTCGCCGATTTCGTGCTCCGGCCGCAGCTTCTTGCTTTGCCCGGTGTCGCGCAGGTCATTCCGATCGGAGGCGAAGTCCGCCAGTACCGCGTGGTGCCGAATGTCGCCACCATGCAGGCGCTGAGCGTCACGCCTGATCAGATCGAGCAGGCGGTGACGCGCTTCGGCACCAATACCGGCGGCGGGTTCGTCGATCAGTACGGCCGCGAATACCTCGTCCGCAACGTCGGCCTGACCAAGCGGCTGGAGGATCTGGCCAACACGGTGGTGGCCGTGCGCAACGGTCAGCCCATCTTCCTCAAGCAGGTTGCGAGCGTGGACTTCGCGCCACGCGTGAAGCGTGGCGAAGCCGGCTACAACGGCAAGCCTGCCGTGGTCATCAGCATTCAGAAGCAGCCGGCCGCCGACACGGTGACCTTGACGCGCAAGATCGAGGCGGCGCTGCAGGACATTCAGCGCACCCTCCCGGCCGGGGTCACCGCCACGAACGTCCAGTTTCGCCAGGCGACCTTCATCGAGACGTCGGTCCGAAACGTCGAACGCGTTCTGCTGGAAGCCGCCGTCGTCGTGGCGGTGATCCTGTTCATCTTTCTGATGAATGCGCGGGCGACGCTGGTGTCGCTCACGGCCATTCCGATCTCGATCCTGGTGACCGTACTCGTCTTCAGTGCGTTCGGCCTGACCATCAATACGATGACGCTCGGCGGCCTGGCGATCGCGATCGGCGAGCTGGTCGATGATGCGGTGGTCGACGTCGAGAACATCCTGCGCCGGCTGAAGGAGAACCGGGCGCTGGCGCAACCGCGTCCGGTGCTGGAGGTGATCGCGGACGCGAGCCAGGAGGTCCGCTCCGGCATCGTCTACGCGACGGTCATCATCGTGCTCGTGTTCGTGCCGCTGTTCGCGCTCCCCGGGATCGAGGGGCGGCTGTTTGCCCCGCTGGGCATCGCCTACATCGTCTCGATTCTGTCCTCGCTCCTCACGTCCATCACGGTCACGCCGGTCCTGTCCTACTACCTGCTGTCCGGGAGGGCTCGCTCGGACGGGCACGACAATGTCGTCGTGCGGCAGCTCAAGCGGGCGAACCGCGTCGTGCTCGACTGGGCATTCCGCCATCGCGCGGCGGTGGTCGCAACGGTCGCGATCGCGGTCCTCGTCGCCGGTTATGCCGCGACCCTGCTGCCGCGCAGCTTTCTCCCGCCGTTCAACGAGGGAACGCTGGTGCTCTCGCTCCAGTACAATCCCGGAATCTCGCTCGCCGAGTCGCACCGGCTCGGGTTCGTCGCCGAGCGCTTGCTCGCACAGGTGCCCGAGGTGAAATCCCTCGGGCGCCGTACCGGCCGCGCCGAGCTCGATGAGCACGCCGAAGGCGTCCATTACAGCGAGATCGACGTGGACCTCGAGCGTTCCGGCCGGCCGAAGGCGGAAATCTACGCCGACATCCGCGAGCGCCTGTCCGTGCTCCCCGTCTCGGTCGCCATCGGCCAGCCGATCAGCCACCGGCTCGATCACCTGCAGTCGGGCATTCGCGCCCAGATCGTGGTGAAGATTTTCGGCGATGACCTCGAAACGTTGCGCCGGCTGGCCGAGGAGATCCGTCAGCACCTCGCGGCCGTGCGCGGCCTGGTCGACCTCCAGGTCGAGAAGCAGGTGCTGATCCCGCAGTTGCGCATCCAGGTCGACTATGAGCGCGCCGGGCTCTACGGGCTGACGCCGGCCGCCGTGACCCAGGCGTTGGACGCGCTGTCGAACGGCCGCAGGGTATCGCAGATCGTCGAAGGCAATCGGCGCTTCGACGTGATCATGCGGCTGTCCGACCAGGACCGCTCCACGGCCGGGTTGCGGGATCTTCTGATCGCCACTCCCACCGGTCACGTTCCGCTCGGAGCGTTCGCGGAGGTCACGGAGACGGACGGGCCGAACCAGATTCAGCGCGAGGGTACGCTGCGCCGCATCGTGGTCTACGGCAACGGCGACGGCCGCCGCGACATGGCCGCCATCGCCGCGGATATCCGTGCCATTCTCGCCGCCGAGAGGCTGCCGTCAGGCTATACGACGAGCCTGGAAGGGACGTTCCAGGCGCAGGAGGCGGCCGCGCTGCGCATCGGCGCGCTGTCGCTCGTTTCGCTCGCGGCCATCTTCATCGTGCTCTACAGCCGCTATCGCTCGACCGTCCTCGCCTTGATCATCATGGGCAACATTCCACTGGCCCTGATCGGCAGTGTCGTTGCGCTCAACCTCGCCGGGCAGCCGTTATCGGTCGCCTCGATGATCGGCTTCATTACGCTCGCCGGCATCTCCGCGCGCAACGGCATTCTCAAGATATCGCATTACATCAATCTCGCCCTCTACGAAGGCGAGCGCTTCGGGCCGGCCCTCGTCATGCGGGGCAGCCTCGAGCGAATGGCGCCGGTGCTGATGACGGCGCTCTGCGCCGGCCTCGCGCTCGTCCCGCTGCTGATCGGCGCGGACGAGCCGGGGCGCGAAATCCTGCATCCGGTCGCGGTCACGATCTTCGGCGGCCTGTTGAGCGCGACCGCGCTCGATGCGGTGCTCACGCCCGTCTTGTTCCTCACGTTCGGGAGGAACCCGCTGCAACGCCTCGCCGCCGACAAAGCGGGCGCGCTCAGCCCCGTCGAGGCCTACTAGCTGCCTGCAGGCAAAATAGGAGAAACCAGCATGCTCAAACATGGTTTGCTCGCGATCGTGATCACAGCGATGGCGACGACCGCGCTCGCGGAGGCGCAAGCCAAGAAAGGCGCGAACGGTGGGACAGTCGTCACGTCGGACGGACACCCGATCGAGTTCGTCCTCAAAGGGCAGGAGCTTGTCTTCTATGTCGGCGATCATGATGGCTCACCGCTCCCCACGAAAGACATGCGGGGGCGGGCGACCGTCCAGGACGGCGGCAAGACGACGACCGTGCCGCTGGAGCCCGCGGCCCCGAACATGATGGTCGGCAAGCTGCAGGCGCCGCTCGGGCCGAAAGCGCGCGTGGTGTTCTCGGGGAATTCGCACGGACACCCGCTCACGGCACGTTATGTTGCGGAATGAGGAACAGTCGTTATCGATTGCGAATGGGCTGCGCCAATGAGTGAGCACTCCCACAATCATGCGAGCGAACACCCGCACGATCATGGGCACGAGCACGGCCATGCGCACGGCATGGTCGACGCGTCGATCACGACCAGCGATCGGGGAATGTGGGCGATCAAGTGGTCGTTCGCGGGGCTCGCTGCGACGGCGGCGCTGCAGGCGATCGTGGTCTTCTTCTCGGGCAGCGTGGCGCTGCTCGCGGACACCATTCACAATTTCGCCGATGCCGGCACGGCGATACCCCTGGCGGCGGCATTCTGGTTCGGCCGCAAGCGGCCGACCGCCCGTTTCACCTTCGGCTATGGCCGCGTCGAGGACCTCGCCGGCGTGGCCATCGTGCTCACGATCCTCGCGAGCGCCATCGTGGCGGGCTACGAGAGCATCCAGCGATTGCTGCACCCCGAGGGCGTCTCTCATCTTTGGGCGGTGATCGCCGCATCGATCGTCGGCTTTCTGGGCAACGAGGCGGTCGCGATCTTCCGCATCAGGGTCGGGCGCGAGATCAACAGTGCCGCGCTCATCGCGGACGGCTATCACGCCCGCGTCGACGGCTGGACGAGCCTCGCCGTGCTGGTCGGCGCGGTCGGCGTCTGGCTCGGCTATCCGTTGGCCGATCCCGTCGTCGGGCTGCTGATTACAGCCGCGATCTTCGGCATCGTTCTCCAGAGCGGAAAATCCATCTTCATCCGGATGCTCGACGGCGCCGAGCCGCGCATCATCCAGGAAATTCGACATGCCGCCGCGCATGTGCCGCAGGTGGAAGAGGTCACGGAGGTGCGGGCGCGCTGGCTCGGGCATCGCCTGCATGCCGAGCTGAACATCGCCGTCGATCCGCGGCTGACCATCGCGCAGGCCCACGAGATCGCCGCCGAGGTGCGCCACCAGCTCCTGCATCATCTGGATTACCTGTCGCTCGTCGTCATTCACGTCGACCCTGCAGACAAGTCCGGCGAAGCCCATCATCGCATCGCCGAGCACGTCCACGATGGCCTGCCGACGCATTCGCACATTTGAGGCCGCCGGGAGCGGGCCTTCGCGCTGGCGCGCGATCGCGGCGTTGGGATCGGGTTTCGGCTGGTGTGGCGGTTCGGAAGTCCGCACCGAACGCCGCTCTTTCGAGGCATGTGACCTCTGGCTTGTTTCGACCAGGCGATGAAGAAGACTGTCGACTGAGGCGCAAAAGATGGATAAGACTCATAAGGGCGACTACAGAAGTGCCGTGAGCAACACGGACGAAAGAGTCACCGAGGGTCATTCAGTCTTCGCACGCAATCCCTGACGCTTGCGACGCGCACGCGCTCCTCCGTGAAGGGGTAGCCGCGAGGCCGATGTCGTGTGCCCGGAGGATTCCGCGCCGCGGCACGCCGGAGCGAACCTCGGTCCGATTCAGAACAATTCAGGTTTGCCAAAGGACTTGCTACCTCCGTTTTGGCAAGCTGAGCAACACGGACGAAAAGCCACTGAGGGTCATTCATTCTACGCAGACAATTTCTAACACTTGCGCGGCGATGCGCGCGCAACTTCTCCGAGTAGCAGCGAGGCCGATGTCGTGTGTGCGGAGGATCCTGCGCCGCCGCACGCAACCGACGGCCGAGCTCGCGCTCCGTAGGACGCCCGTTGGCACCGTGCCGACGTCAGAGAGGTAACCTAGATGGCCCAGTTTCCCGCCAATATCGATCTCTCCACCCTCGACGGCAGCACCGGCTTCAAGCTCACCGGCGTGGCGAACACCTTCAGCGGCCGCTCGGTGGCCTCGGCCGGCGACGTCAACGGCGACGGGTTCGCCGAGGTGATCGTCGGCAGCTCCGCTAGCGCGAGCTACGTGGTGTTCGGCCAGGCCTCCGGCTTTGCCGCCAACATCAATCTGTCGTCGCTCGACGGCAGCACCGGCTTCAAGCTCAGCGGGGCCGGCTTCTCGGTGAACTCGGCCGGGGACGTCAACGGCGACGGCTTCGCCGACCTGATCGTCGGCGACAGCGGCGTGAGCTACGTGGTGTTCGGCCACGCCTCGGGCTTTGCCGCCAACATCGCTCTCGCCTCGCTCGACGGCTCGACCGGCTTCCGCCTTTCGGGCGCCGGCACCGCCGTCGCCTCGGCCGGAGATGTCAACGGCGACGGTTTTGCCGATCTGATCGTGGGCTCCGGAGGGGCCCAGTATGTTGTGTTCGGCAAAGCCTCTGGCTTTGCCGCCAACATCGATGTCTCCGCGCTCGACGGCATCACCGGCTTCACGCTCTCGGGCGCGGGGGGATTCAGGGGGCCGGCGGCCGCTTTGTTGGCTCGGCCGGCGACGTCAACGGCGACGGCTTCGCCGACCTGATCGTCGGCGCGCCCTTCGCCAGCCCGAACGCCAGCTACGTGGTGTTCGCCAAGCTGCCCGACACCGCGGTGAACCGCACCGGCACCGACGCGGCGCAGACGCTCGCCGGCGGCGACTTCGACGACACCCTGTCGGGGCTCGGCGGCCACGATGTGCTGCACGGCAACGGCGGCAACGACACGCTCGACGGCGGCGCCGGCGGCGACATCATGATCGGCGGCCTCGGTAGCGACACCGCGAGCTATGCCGGGTCGGGCGCGGGCGTGACGGTGAACCTGGGCGCCGGCACCGCGTCGGGCGGCGATGCCGCGGGCGATACGCTGTCGGAGATCGAAAATCTCATCGGCAGCGCGCAAGCCGACACGCTCACCGGCGACGGCGGTGACAACGTGCTCGACGGCGGCGCCGGCAACGACACCCTCGACGGCGGCGCCGGCGACGACACCATGATCGGCGGCGCCGGCAACGACGTCTATCGCGTCGACGCCACGAACGACCTCGTGACTGAGAGCGCCAACGAAGGCACTGACCGTGTGGTGGCGACGGTCGCTTACACCATCCCCGTCAATGTCGAGGCGCTCTACCTCGTGGGTACGGGACTGACCGGCACCGGCTCGGGCGGTGCCGACACGCTGCTCAGCGCCGGCGGCGCCAATACGCTGATCGGTCTCGGCGGCAACGACCTCTATTACGTCAACAGCGTCGGCGACACGGTGACCGAGACGGCGGGCGGCGGCTACGACACCGTTGTGGCGACGGTCGATTACACCATGCCGGCCGATGTCGAGGCGCTGTACATGAATGGCGCGGGACTGACCGGCACCGGCTCGGGCGGTGCCGACACGCTGCTCAGCATCGGCGGCGCCAACACGCTGATCGGCCTCGGCGGCAACGACTTCTATTGCGTCAACAACGCTGGCGACGCCGTCACCGAAAGCGCGAATGCCGACTTCGACACCGTGGTGACGACCGTGTCCTACGCCATGCCGGCCAACGTGGAGGCGCTCTACCTGGTGGGCACGGGGCTCACCGGCACGGGCTCGGGCGGCACCGACACACTGCTCAGTTTCGGCGGCGCGAATACGCTGGTCGGCCTCGGCGGCGACGACCTCTATTACGTCAACAGCGTCGGCGACACGGTGACCGAGACGGCGGGCGGCGGCTACGACACCGTTGTGGCGACGGCCGACTACACCCTGCCGGCCAATGTCGAGGCCCTCTACATGAATGGCTCGGGCCTGACCGGCACCGGCTCCGC
>Ga0081455_10008942_pt1 | contig 10353 bp, 14 predicted proteins | sample TabmetS3T2R1_FD_70207 | JGI IMG/M metagenome (GOLD analysis project Ga0081455, IMG submission 70207) | Tabebuia heterophylla rhizosphere microbial communities from the University of Puerto Rico - S3T2R1 | ecosystem: Host-associated > Plants > Roots > Rhizosphere ... | reverse complement strand
CCTCGACGACGCTCCGCCGCGGGGCGGGTTGAGCGATTTGGTGACATCGTAGCCGAGCTGGTGGGGATCAAGCTGGATGCGCTCGTGACGGTGAACGATGACATGACCCAGGCAGCGCGGCACGTTGGTGGCAAGCTGGGATCCCATTGCGGCCGGCTTTGCCGTGAACCTTGCGCAGCCAACCGGCAATGTCACAGTGGCCAGCTCGTGAGCCTCGCACCCGACACGACGACTATGGCGCGCCAAGGGGCAGACTTATGTTGACAAGATCATGAAGGCATCCAGATCCGCGGAGGCACCAGTGGCGCCGCAAATCAATCGGGTTGACGATCTCACGGTCGCGATCCAGCGTCCTCCGACAAACGCAGGGAAACCTCCCGTTCTGCTGATCCACGGAATGTTCGGGGGCGCGTGGTACTGGGAGGACTATCAGAACCTGCTCACGCGCCATGGATACGAAAGTCACGCAATCAACCTGCGCGGACATCATGGCAGCCGTCCGGTGCGCGATATTGGCAAGGTGCCCGTGAATGCCTATGTCGCGGATGCGCGCGAAGTCGCGCGCACGCTGCGAAACCCGATCGTCGTGGGCCACTCCATGGGCGGGCTCATCGCGCAAAAGGTTGCGGAGGCCGGTGAGTGCAGAGCGCTCGTTCTGATGGCTGCCGCACCGCCACGCTGGATTCCCGTCGCGAGCTGGCTACTGCTCCGAAAGGAAATCAAGTACTCGCGTGAGCTCATTGGCCGGCGCGCACTGCTTCCCGCACGCGAGGATGCAGATGCGCTGATGTTCAACCGGACGCCACTCGTGGACCGCGATCGCTTCTACGCGCGGTTGGTTCCTGAAAGCGGACGCGCCGGCCTGGAAATGGCCTTGGGGGTCGTTGGTGTGAACGCACGGCGTGTCACGGTGCCGACGTTGGTCGTCACGGGAACCGACGATCAGTTCGTCGTGCCTCGCGTCGCACGAGCTCTGGCCCACAAGTACAAGGCAACGCTGCGCGAGCACGCCTCGTTTGCCCATCACATCATGTCCGAGCCGGGCTGGGAAGGGCCGGCGGACGAGGTCATCAAATGGATGGACGCGCATTGCAAGCCCACTTGAACTCGCCGCCCAAGCACACGGAGTACGTTATCGACGGGGCTACGATTTCCGACCAGCTACGTATCAGACAGCCGCTTTTGGCACGCAGCGTAAGTGCGCCGGTCCATCCCTGATAGAGTCCGCACCAGCGCCGGCCCGCGCCAGCAACGGCGACCGCCGCCCCTCTCTTCAGCGGTTGCCGGCGCGTTCCGCGTGGATGGCTCTTGGTGCCCATTTGAGACGATTGAGGCATCGCCTAGAGTGAGGCGGCAGGCACGTTCGGGTTGGTAGCCGAGTGCGTTCTGACCAGCACGCCCAGGGTTGACCATCGCCACCACAGAGAGGGCCCTCGACATGCCAATCGCGCGGCACGCGACAGTGGCGGACTTGCAGCAATTGCTCGATCTCTTTCGGGCCTCGGAAGTCAGCTCGGCTGCGGAACCGCTTGAGCAGGCTCAGCAGATCTGGCGGCAGACCCTCGACCACAACGGAGTGACGGTTTTCGTTTCAGAGGCGGAGGCGAAAATCGTAGCGACGTGCATGCTGATCACCGCACCTAATCTGCTACGGAGCGGACGGGGACATGCGTTCCTTGAGAACGTAGTTACTCACCCAGCATACGAAAGACAGGGCCACGGGCGTGCAGTGGTTGGAGCTGCGCTTTCCGAAGCCTGGGCGATGGGTTGCAACCATGTCTTGCTTCAAACCGGCAGAAAGGATCCCCGGGTGCACCGCTTCTACGTGCGCTCTGGTTTCGAGCCGGGTTTACGCACGGCCTACGTCGCTCGCCGGCCGCCGAAGCATCGATGACCGGCACGAATACATCTGTTAATCGCAGATTGCTACACGTGCGCCGGTCTGAAGGTGGCGCCGACTGAGCGCAATTCGGTCAGCATCTTTCTAGGAGTAAAACAGCCTCGGCAGGTCGACGCCGATCCAATTCGAGGCTGCTCGTGACCTAACCGGCCATGGTCCAGTCCATTTAATCGCACCGCAGCAATCGTCTCACGAGTGCTGGCGAGACCTGATATCGTGCCCTCGTCAGTTTCGATGAGGCGATCAAATGAGACGGCGCTCTTTTATCGTTGGGCTCGGTAGCGCCACTGTCGCGTTGCCGATCTCTGCGCAGGCGCAGCAGCCCGAGCGGGCCCGGCGCATTGGCGTGCTCATGACACTTGCTGCGGACGATAAGCGGGGTCAGACCTTCGTGTCGGCATTCGTCGAGCGGCTGCAGCAATTGGGCTGGACCAATGGAGGGAATGCGCAGATCGATATGCGTTGGGGCGGGGGCAATGCCGACCGCATACGACAATACGCAGAGGAGTTGGTCGCGCTGGCACCCGACGCAATCCTCGCCGTGGGCGCTGTCGGCTTAGCGCCCTTGCTGCAGGTGACTCGCTCAGTTCCAATTGTTTTCGTGATTGTTCCCGATCCAGTGGGCGCCGGTTTCGTCGAGAGCCTGGCTCACCCCGGCGGCAACGCCACGGGATTTCTCATGTTCGAATACGCTCTCAGCGCCAAGTGGCTTGAGCTGCTCAAAGCGATCGCTCCGGCTATCAGGCGCGTTGCGGTTATTCGTGATCCGACCAACACCTTCGGCACCGGTCAGTGGGGCGCGATCCAGGCTGTGGCTCCATCACTTGGAGTCGAGGTCACTCCCGTGAGCGATCGCGACCCCATCGAGATTGAGCGTGTCATCTCGGCCTTTGCAAGTAAGCCGGACGGGGGCCTCATCGTAACGACGAGCGCGTTGGCGGCGGTTCATCGGGAATTTATTATCGCGCTTGCCAGCCGCCACAAGCTCCCAGCGGCCTACTACGAACGCGGCTTCGTCGCAGGCGGCGGGCTCATATCCTACGGGCCCGATTTTGCCGACCAGTACCGGCAGGCGGCAAGCTATATTGATCGCGTCCTCAAGGGCGAAGCGCCAGCTGACTTGCCCGTTCAGGCACCGCGCAAATATACCGTGGCGATCAATCTAAGGACGGCGAAGGCGCTCGGCCTCACCGTGCCACCGACACTTCTCGCCCGCGCCGACGAAGTGATCGAATGAAACGGCAGGAGTTCATCACGCTGCTCGGCGGAGCCGCGTCGTGGCCGCTCGCGGCGCGCACGCAGCAGGGCGAGCGGATGCGGGTCGGTGTGCTCCTTCCCTATGGCGAAAACGACCCACAGGGGACAGGACTGCAAACGCGAGACAAAGTTGCATTTACGCGAAACAGCTAGTAGTCACGCCGATCAGGCGCAAATGACCCCCGGCTAACCATTTCGGTTTGGAAAGCCGGCGCAACCGATCTGCCCCGATTTGAGGTGGTTCTTGCGTTCGGTTCATCCGCATGATGTGCCGGCCAGTATTTTGGGGCTCTTCCAGACGACAGAGCACTCCCCCGGCGCCGCCATCCTGGCCACATTGGGAACAGAGAGGCGCCAGCCGGGACACGGGCCCGACATCAAACATTGCGCGCGGTCCTTGTTACATCGATCCAACGGGCGTGGTCGCTTCCGGCGTTGTTCGACCATGAAGTAGTTGAGGCTTTTCGGAAGCCTTTGGGGGCGCCTCGCCCTCGACCATGGCGCGCACCGCGGAGGCGGAAAACGGGGTCCCGCGGCTCGTTAGATGGCCCATGTTGGCCAATTCTCGGCTGATCTTGCGGAACGAGCGGCGCTTGCCATTGAGAGGCGACGCGCGGCGCAGTCGCTTCGCCTCGCGCACCACTTCCGGGCGGAGCTCGAGGTGAGATTTGCGGCCCTCAACCTTTTTGCCCGTTGCGCGGCGCTTGCGCTGCCGGGCCTGCAGGAGTTTAGCGACGATCGTTGACTTGTCGAACTCCGCTACTACGCCGAGCACCTGGCGGATAAGCTTCGAAGTGGGCCCGTCATCCAGGAAGGCGTCGGGGCTATCCGCGGCGATGAGCCCAATGCCGAGCTCCTTAAGCCGCGCAAACCCCACTTCGCGGACCATCAGGTCGCGCGCGAAGCGGTTGGCCGTCTCAACGATGATCGTTCGCACGCCATTGCCAGCGACCGCCTGGAGCATCGCGGCAAAGCCAGGGCGTGCCTCGATAGGGTCTGCATCCAACATCGCGGCGTCGTAGAATTCGCCCTCAATCACATAACCCGCACGCTTGGCGAAGGCCTGGATGGCCTCGCGCTGGTGGCGATCCCTGTCCATCTCGGGCCCGACATTGGTTGTCGAGCTGGTCCGAAGATAAGCGAAGGCCTTTTCAATTCTCTGTGCCATTTTACCATGTAGCGCACCGGCAAAGCCTGAAAATGAGTACTGTATTCCACAGAATGTAGTACAGATTTGGCCAAAATCAATGCTTTCTTGAGGCGAAATGCCGCCGAAGCGTGGGGTGGACGCTTAACCCGCAGGCGGTATGACCCGCGCAGGCGCGCGCTGGGCAACCCCGCACCGCTCAGCGGCCGCGCTGGCCACGCCTTGGCGCTGTCATGCGCCAGGGCGTGGTCTGTCTCGACTCTTCTGACCCCGAGATCGTATAGGCCCAGGAAAAATTTGGGTCGGCAACGGTGCCGATGGCTACAGCGACGTAACCGGGAAAGCCTTGACCTTCCCGGTAGACCGTGGACCCCCATGTCGGGCGGAAGTGGAAAGTGAGGGCATTGCCGCGCTCGGCCGTACGCGTCCAGGCGGGTGACTTGCCGGCGAATGCGATCTGCTCAATGCCTCGTTGCTGATCACAGTGCCTTGGCTCGCGAGAGCTGACCTGCAAGGGCATCGTCGGGCCAGACCGCTCACTCGTGCAGCGCGGTTGTTCGCAGGCGTCTGATCTCGCCTCGCCAATCATTCGCAAGGCGATCTAGCTCAGGGTCTTTGCCTTCGTCCCTCACGCGCCGCTTGCGGAACGCTAGCTCGTGCTGCGCGTTCACGAGCGCTGCCGATGCGCGACGTCCCATGCCTTTGACGCGACGCGTGCGAAAGATGCTATCACGAACGATCTCCTGATACTCAGCCGGGCTCACCGCGCGCCCGACCTCCCTCGCCAGCTCTTCACTGATAACGCGCCGTTCCCATACACCGCTTCGCCAGAGTGCAAGCACCGCAATCAACAGGAATGGCAAGAAGATCACGAACTGCGTCAGGCTACCGCTCACGAAGCCGTCCAGGAACCCGATATCGGCGGGCGGCTCATACTCGCCTGGGAACTCTCCCGCCGCCGCTCCCGCGAGTGCGAAGACCAATGGCAAAGCGTTGTTTAGCATGTGTGCCGCAATTGCAAGCGCAATCCCGACAACCGGTGCGAGGATGCGCAACCACCGATGCCTTGTCTGGATCGCGAGCCCAAGAGATGCCCCGAACATGCCGGTGAACATGGCGTGTCCGCCTAGCCCGAAGAGGGCAAAACGAGCACCAAGCTGCGCGCCGTATGGCGCCACCCCCGATTGGGCATAGCCTTGCGCAACGTAGAGTGCCGCCTCCGACCAGTTGAAGCCAAGGCCGACCAGGCCGCCGTAGACCAGGCCGTCACGCATGTTGTCGAATTCGGCGCGCAATAACCAGAAGATCACCAGCACTCCGGACGCCTTGGCAATCTCTTCGACAACCGGCGCGGAAATGGGCGCCGCGAGCATCATCGCCGCATCCGGTCCCAGAACCAGTGTGATGGCCGGGTGCTGCGCGACCCAAGCGTCGACCAACGTGAAGAATGCGGTGTTAAACGGCAAAGCGAGCGCGGTGGCAATGCATCCACCCCATAAGAACGCCACCGCGAATAACCATGGGGTCTCGCGCTCTCGGCGATCCAGGAACCAAAGTACGGCGAGCGGCACGACAGCGAGCAGGCTCGACAGCATGAGCGCCTTAACGAACACGCCTGCTATGTCCGGCCGCATGCCGGCGACAACACTCAGCTGGATCAGTGTTGCGAACGCCAGCAAGGCGAGGAGCGCCGCACTGATCACCTTGCACACCCCTCGCTGGCGCAGCGGGGAGCCCATCAGAAGGGGATCGTAGTAGGGATCAGTTAGCATTGCCGTATCTTCTGCCGCCCGCCTCATAAGCACGCCCGCGGTTGCCAGGAGGCGATTGTCGCCATGTGCTGAGTCGCCGGGGAATTGGGGTTTTCCCGCAAATCCCACCTGCGGCTTTCTCGAAGCACATACGACGTTTTACTTATTGTTTGCGAAGGGTTCTGTATTTCTCTGTGGGCTACCCCTTCTGATCGTGACCGTCGCCTGTCTCAGATAGGAGTGGGAAAGCATGCGCGAAGCGCTTGCTGAAAAAGATCACGCCGCAATTGCTTCGCGTAGTCTCAAGGCTTGTTACCGGCGTTTATTTTGTCGTTCCTCTGCGTTGACAGCCTACGCATGGCGAGAGATGGTCGCCGTGCCAACCAATGGGCAGCATGCAGGGCGCTAGGTATTAGAGCGAGCGGCATTCAACTCCGCTCTGCGATAAAAAGCAAAAGCAGGCTAAGGCCGAACGATCCAATCGTGGCTATCCAGGCGCCGAAGTATAGCCTGCGTAGCGATCTGAATTCATCGGCGATAAAGAACCTGCCGAAGCGGCTGTTTGCGCGCCCGGCGCGCTCGCCCCAGCTGAGCAGCCGCTCTTCTGCTCGATTGGCAAGTGCTTCGGTTCTAGTGATCACGAGGAAGGTTGCGTATAGGGTTGCGAAGAAGCTCACCAAGAGCACGCACACGCAAACCAATACTGCAATGTGCAGGAAAGACAGCTGCTCTTCCATGGTGAGCTCATCCTGAATCAGCCTTCGCATGATGGTCGGCACATCAACTGCGAGCAAGTCTGGGGAGTTTATCCGCTCCTGACACCGGCGCCATTGAGGCTATCGACCCACGGCATGGCCGGAAACGGGGGTAGTTCGCCGATACGCAGACGACGCTTCCGTGTCACACGACCCAATCCGGTCCTAAGTGGCGCCCGAAGTCCCGCAGCGCAGCGAACCCCCTGACTGATCCGCACCTATCCGCTATGCTGCTCGTCTCGCCGGGGGGCAGCAGATGCAATTCGATCGATATAAGAGGCGCGAGTTCATATCCCTGCTTGGCAGTGCGGCGGTGTGGCCGCTTGCAGCGCGCGCGCAGCAAGGCGAGCGGTTGCGACGCATCGGCGTTCTGATGGGGTTCGCCACGACCGATCCGGAGGCGCAGGCCTTCCAGCGGGCTTTCAGCCAGCGGCTGCGAGAACTTGGATGGACTGACGGGACCACCGCCAGGTTCGACTATCGGTGGGCCTCCGGCGAGCATGAGCGCTTCAAGGCTTATGCATCGGAGCTGGTCGCGTTCAAACCCGACGTGATCCTCGCCAACACGACGCCCGCCGTCGCCGCACTCCGGCAGGAGACCACGACCATACCCATCGTGTTCGTGCAGATCACCGACCCCGTCGGCCAAGGTTTCGTCGGCAACCTTGCCCGCCCCAGCGGCAACATGACCGGCTTCGACTTTGTCGATTTCTCCGTGGGCGGCAAATGGCTCGAACTACTCAAGGAAGCCGCGCCCGCCGTGACGCGGGTTGCGGTTATGTACAATCCGCAAACCTCGCCGGCGGGCTACCTCCCATCGTTGCGCTCCGCCGCCGCCACCCTTCGGGTCGAGGTGACCGAGGCGCCGGTCCGCGACGACGACGAGATCGAGCGTGTCATCACCGCAATGAGCGAGCAGCCCGGTGGCGGGCTTACCGTGATGGCCGACGTATTCATGGCCGCGCACCGCGCGCCGATCATCGCGCTTGCCGCTCGCCATCGCCTGCCGGTCATGTACCCCCGACGCATCTATGTGATGGAGGGCGGACTGATGGGTTACGGCACCGACGTGGGCGAGCTGTTCAAGCGCGCGGCGGGCTATGTCGATCGTATCCTCAGGGGCGCCGATCCCGGCGAGCTGCCGGTGCAGCGGCCGACCAAGTTCGAGCTGGCGCTCAACCTCAAGACGGCAAAAGCGCTTGGCCTCACCGTGCCACCAGCTCTCCTCACCCGCGCCGACGAGGTGATCGAGTAGGCCATTTGCTGCAAATGCGCAGCTGAAGTCTTCGCTGCTGCAACAACTTAGACAGCTTTGTGGGGTACAACGGCCGGCGGTCCGCGCCTCGCGATCGCGGAAAGTTGACCCCGAGGGGACTCCGCTGGCCACGGAAACGGGCAGTCTACGCGTCAGATATTTTTTGATACGTTGCGGCGTCGGTCACCTCTAACTCTCTGCGATGGTGTACCGCCGGCGCTGCTGCAGCACAGTGCAACAAGACGGATGCAAGGAGGCATGGATGATGTCGTCAGCCACCTCACTCCTCAAGAACGTCATTGCATCGCTCTTGCTGCTGACAGCGACGATGCATGCCGCGCCGGCACAAGAATATCCGACGAAGCCTATCCGCCTGATCATTCCGTTCCCACCCGGCGGCAGCAATGACATTGTCGGCCGCCTGATCGCAACCGGGCTCGGCGAGAGGCTCGGCAAGCAGGTGGTGGTCGACAACCGCACGGGCGCTTCCGGCATCGTCGCCACAGAGCTGGTGGCGAACTCGCCGCCCGACGGATACACGCTGCTGTTCATCTCGCTGGCCTTCGCCTCCAATCCAGCCTTTCACAAGCTCAGATACGACCCGATCAAGTCCTTCACTCCGGTTGCCTTCATCGGCCAGGTGCCGGGCATCCTGCTCATCCATCCGTCGGTGCCTGTGAACTCGGTGCAGGAGCTGATCGAATACGCCAAACAGCACCCCGGCAAACTCAACTTCGCCCACGCCGGCGCCGGCAGCTTCATGCATCTGAGCGCTGCGCTGTTCCTGCATTCGAGCAAGACGGACATGGTGCTCGTGCCGTTCAAGGGTGGCGGTCCTGCCATGATCGACATCATCGGCGGCCACACGCAGCTGGCCGTGGGGTCGGTGCTGGCGGCAATGCCCCATCTCAAGTCGGGCAAGCTGAAAACACTCGGCGTCGGCAGCATCAAGCGCGTCAATTCTCTCCCCGATGTTCCCACCATCGACGAGTCCGGCCTTCCCGGCTATCAGTCGGCGAACTGGTGGGGCATCATCGCGCCGGCCGGAACGCCCGCCCAGCTCGTCGAGAAGCTGCACAAGGCCATCGGCGAGGTGCAGTCCGCGCCGGAGCTACAGGCGCAACTCGAGAACGAGGGCGCCGAGATTATCACGATGAGCACGGCCAACTTCGGCACGTTCATAGAGTCGGAATTGGCCAAGTGGGGGAAGGTCGTCAAGGAGTCGGGTATCACCCCGCAATGACCGCGTGACGCGGGGGGATCGGAATGCCCTCCGCTCGAACACGTGCGAAGGCGGGCGGCGATCAGCCGTCCCGCCGGGTGGTTGCCGTCGCCCTTGGGGACTGGTCGCGCTGACAAGAGAGGAACGCAGCGTTGCGTGCGCGCTCGGAGCTCGGCCGTTGGAGGAGCGCATGTGGTCCAATCTGTTCGGTAGCAAGGACTTCTGGGCCGGTCTAATGCTGATCGCGTTGGGGGGAACGACGGTCCTCGTTTCGCGCGCCTACCCCATGGGAACTGTGCTGCGCATGGGCGCAGGCTATTTTCCGACCGTGCTCGGCGGGATTCTTATCGTGTTTGGCCTAATCCTCCTCATCAAGGGTGTGCGCAGCACGGACCGCATCGAGCCGAATTGGTCGCCACGGGCGCTGGTCGTGATCCCTGTCACCCTGATACTGTTCGGGTTGCTCGTCGAGCGGATCGGCTTCGCACCGTCCCTGCTCATGCTGATCGTCGGCTCGGCCGCAGCCAGCAGCGAGTTCAGGCTGCTCGAGGCGGTCGCAGTCGGCGCGGTGCTCACCGCCCTGTGCGTGGTTGTATTCATCTGGGGTCTCGGCCTTCCGTATCCGCTGCTTGTCCTGCCGAGGTAGCGCGCCCATGGACCTGTTCGCCAATCTCGCGCTCGGCTTCTCGGTGGCGTTCACGCTGCAGAACCTCGCCTACTGCTTCATCGGAGTGCTGGTTGGCACGCTGATTGGCGTCCTCCCGGGGATCGGCCCGCTGGCGACGATCTCGATGCTGCTGCCGCTGACGTATACGGTGTCGCCGGTCGCGGCGCTTATCATGCTGGCTGGCATCTACTACGGCGCCCAGTACGGCGGCTCGACCACGGCCATCTTGGTGAACCTGCCGGGCGAGACGTCGAACGTGGTGACTTGCCTCGACGGCTATCAGATGGCGCGCCAGGGCAGGGCTGGACCGGCGCTGGCGATCGCGGCCATCGGCTCGTTCATCGCCGGCACCATCGGCACCCTGCTGATCGCCGTGGCGGGCCCACCGCTGGCCGAGTT
>Ga0081455_10008941_pt1 | contig 10353 bp, 8 predicted proteins | sample TabmetS3T2R1_FD_70207 | JGI IMG/M metagenome (GOLD analysis project Ga0081455, IMG submission 70207) | Tabebuia heterophylla rhizosphere microbial communities from the University of Puerto Rico - S3T2R1 | ecosystem: Host-associated > Plants > Roots > Rhizosphere ... | reverse complement strand
CTGAGCGACCCGCACGCCATGCGGCTTTTCGACGAGCACGATGTCGTGCTTCCTGTTGTGGTGATCAGCGAGCTCGAGGCCAAGCGCCACCACAACGAGCTGGGTTACTTCGCACGTACTGCCCTGCGTCACCTCGACGAACTCCGGATGATCCACCGGCGGCTGGATTCGCCTGTACCGGTGAACAATCTCGGGGGCACGATCCGTGTCGAGTTGAACCACACTGATCCAGCGGCGTTGCCCGACGGCTTTCGGCTCGGCGACAACGACTCGCGCATTTTGGCGGTCGCGCTGAATCTCGCTGCCGAAGGGTGCGCAGTGACGCTGGTCTCGAAGGACCTGCCAATGAGGGTCAAGGCGTCGGCTGTCGGCCTCAAGGCCGAGGAGTACCGGGCTGAGCTAGCGGTCGAAACCGAGTGGACGGGTATGAGCGAGATCGAGGTCGACGGTGGTGATATCGACCTTCTTTACGATCAGGGATCCATCGAACTCGATGAGGCTCGAGACCTGCCTTGCCATACAGGTGTCGTCCTGCTCAGTGGCAGCGCGTCCGCTCTCGGGCGTGTGATGCCGAGCAAGGAGGTAAAGCTGATCAAGGCCGACCGAGATGTCTTTGGGATTCATGGCCGCTCGGCGGAGCAGCGAGTCGCTTTGGATCTGCTGCTCGATCCATCCATCGGCATCATCTCTCTGGGCGGCCGCGCCGGCACCGGCAAGTCGGCTCTCGCGTTGTGCGCAGGACTTGAAGCAGTCTTGGAGCGCCAGCAGCACTCCAAAGTCGTCGTCTTCCGTCCGCTGTATGCGGTTGGCGGCCAAGAGCTCGGCTACCTGCCGGGTACCGAGGGAGAGAAGATGGCGCCCTGGGCACAGGCCGTCTTCGACACCTTGGGTGCGCTCACCACGAAGATGGTCATTGAAGAGGTTTTGGCACGTGGGCTGCTCGAGGTACTGCCGCTTACTCATATTCGGGGCCGTTCGCTGCACGACGCTTTCGTCGTTGTCGACGAGGCGCAGTCCCTGGAGCGGAATGTGCTTCTCACAGTTCTCAGCCGAATCGGGCAGGGCTCACGCGTCGTCCTCACCCACGATGTGGCCCAGCGAGACAACCTGCGGGTCGGCCGACACGACGGGGTCGTTGCCGTCGTCGAGAAGCTGAAGGGTCACCCACTCTTTGCCCACGTCACATTGAGCCGCTCGGAACGTTCGCCGATTGCAGCCCTCGTGACCGAGATGTTAGAAGATGTTGCTGTCTGACGGGCCTCGGACCGAATTGAATATACAAAAAGTCTCAGAATGATTTCATTTGGGTAACGAGATATGGCATCGTATGCGCTGTGCGTCGACTCGCTCAGCATGCCATAGTCGGGGTTGGCTTCTCAGCGTTTGTCGCAACATCAGCCGTCGCAGGCCTGACCAGCCCCGCTGAACAAACCTCCGCCATCGCTGTACCTGCTCCCATCGTTGAGATCGCAGAGCCAGCGGCTGACGAGCTCGATGAACGCGGGTTTGCCGAGGCACGCGCCAATCGGGAACTTTCCAGAGCCCAGGTGGTTGCAGCGAAACAAGCGGCCAAGCGGGCCAAGTCCTTGGGCAAGCAAACCAGGGCGATCGCAGCCGAACACGCCAAGATCAAAGCTGAGATAGCAGCCGCCGCGAAGAAGGCGGCTGAGGAGAAGGCCGCCCGGGCGCGAGCCCTTGCCAACCGTGGCTTCGAGCCGGGAGTAACCGATCCCAAAGAGATAGCGCGACAGATCCTGAAGAACAAGTTCGGTTACAGTTCTGGCCAGTTCAGTTGCTTTGACAACATCATCATGCGCGAGAGCAAGTGGGACATAAACGCCACCAACCCAAGCTCGGGGGCGTACGGCATCCCGCAAGCTTTGCCCGGCTCAAAGATGGCCAGCGAAGGCAGTGACTGGCGGACCAATCCCGCAACCCAGATCATCTGGGGCATCAAGTACATGAAGGATCGGTATGGCAGCCCATGTGCCGCATGGAGCTTCAAGTCATCCCACGGTTGGTATTAAGCCGTCGGCTTAGCCGAGATGCGCCCTGAGCCTTTGATCTGTGCGCTCTAGCCTTTGAGCGACGCACCATCAGCCTTCGATCTATGCGCCCTGAGCCTGTCGAAGGGCACTAACCACGTATGTCCACTTCGACAAGCTCAGTGCACATGTTCTTTCCGGTCAGCCCGGCCGGCGGGTCATTGCGAGAACGTCGAGAGCCGCATCCAGTTGCTCCTCGGTGAGAGCGCCGTTGGCCACGTAGCCGTTCTCGATGACCACCTCGCGGATGGTCTTACCTTCCTTGAGAGCTTGCTTGGCGACGGCGGCGGCATTCTCGTAGCCGAGGTAGCGGTTCAGCGGCGTCACGATCGACGGTGAGGACTCGGCAAGTCTCCGGCAGTGCTCGACGTTCGCCTGGATGCCCACCACGCATTTGTCCGCGAGCAGCCGGCTCACATTGGCCAGGAGCTGGATCGACTCCAGGAGGTTGCGCGCGATGACTGGAAGCATCACGTTGAGCTCGAAGTGGCCGCTCGCACCCGCGAACGCGACGGCGGAGTCGTTGCCGATCACCTGGGCACACACCATCAACGTCGCCTCGCAGATCACCGGATTGACCTTGCCCGGCATGATCGAGGAACCCGGCTGGAGATCAGGCAGCGCGATTTCGCCGAGCCCGGCGCGAGGGCCTGAACCCATCCAGCGCACGTCGTTAGCGATCTTGTAGAGGCTGATCGCGATTGTCCGCAAAACTCCCGAGACCTCGACGAGCGCGTCCTGGGCGCCCTGCGCCTCGAAATGATTGCGTGCCTCGGTCAGTGGCAGGCCGGTTTTGTCGGCGACCATGTTGATCACAGATTCAGCGAAACCGGGCGGGGTGTTGATGCCGGTGCCGACCGCCGTCCCGCCGAGTGCCAGCTCAGCGACTCTGGGCAAAGCCGAATCCACCCGCTCCATGCCATAACGAATTTGGGCGGCGTAACCGCCGAACTCCTGGCCCAGGGTTACTGGAGTGGCGTCCATCAGGTGAGTACGACCAGACTTGACGACTTCGGCGAACTCTGTGGCCTTCTGGCTGAGCGCCGCTTCTAGATGACGCAGTGCAGGCAGCAGCGTGTAGACCAGGTGGTAGGTCGCCGCGATGTGAATGGCGCTGGGGAAGACGTCGTTGCTCGACTGTGATGCATTGACATGATCATTCGGGTGCACAGACTTGCCCAGCTCGGCCGCTGCGAGGGAGGCGATCACCTCGTTGGCGTTCATGTTGCTCGAGGTGCCTGACCCGGTCTGGAAGACGTCCAGCGGAAACTCGCCATCATGCCGGTTCGCTGCGACCTCGCTCGCGGCATTCGCGATCGCGCCGGCGTAGTCATCGCTCAAGACCGCCAGCTTGGCATTGGTCTTGGCGGCTGCCTCCTTGATCAACCCGAGGGCGGCGATCAACTCGGAGTTGATCGGGATGCCGGAGATCGGAAAGTTCTCAACGGCGCGCTGAGTCTGGGCCTTCCACAAAGCTTTGGCTGGGACCTTTACCTCGCCCATCGTGTCGCGCTCGATGCGATGCTCGGCCGCGTCAGTTTGCTGTGTCATGGGCACATTCTTGCCTAGGGCAACGCAGCGACTCCTTCGGCCTGGGACACCGTATAGATCGCATATTCGAAGCTGCGCTCGCCGCGAGAGACTTCGCTCAGGTGTTCGTGGGTGCACGACGCGATTCTCTGCAGCGTGTCGCGCAGCTGTGGTGCAGGCCCTTGGCACCAGATCGCGAGGGTGCCACCGACCGCCAGCTGTGCATACGCCGCGCGGAGACCTGTCTCGGTATAGAGCGCATGGTTGTCAGCATGGATCAGGAAGTCGGGCCCGTTGTCGACGTCGAGCACGATCGCATCCCATGGCCCAATCGGCTCATCAACGAGGCCTTGCAGCACGAGCCGGACGTCTGTGTTGTGAAGGTGAACCTGCTGATCGGACGCCACTGCTGCGAGGGTGGCTGTCACGCCCTGGTATGCCCAGTCGACCAGGCATTCCTCGATCTCAACGACATCGATTACGTCGACGTCTTTGGTGCAGAGAGCGGCAACGGTGTAGCCCAAACCCAACCCGCCGACCAGGATCCGCCGGGCATGACCGCCCGGCAATGCCAGCTCGCCCAGCATGCGTTCCGTGGAGCTTTCGCTGCTGTCAATTGCGAACGCGCCGTTGATGATCAACTCATCGACACTCCGCCCGGCACCCAGCCGGCGCCGTAATACCACTTCGCCCCGCCACCCGATGTGGCGAGCAATGGTCTGGATGGTTTCCATCAGCGAACAGTGTCCTCGCCTGCCGAGATCGGTCAGAGTTTGCCCCATCTGTGAAAATAAGGACGTGGCACGTACCACCAGACAGGCGACAGCGGGCGACATGATCCGTTCGCTCGTTGTGATCTTGATTCCGCTGGTCGTGATCACGATCATCTTCACCAACACTCCCGATGACCATCCGGTCAAGGAGGTCGACTGGAAGCCACTACTGGCCACGGCACAGGCGGAGGCTCCGTTCGACGTCCTTGCGCCCGCTAACCTTCCCGAGGGCTGGCGGGCCACGCGTGTCAACTGGGTGCGGGAGGGACAGCCGTATCTCAACGGCGAGGCGTCGCCACGCAACCTCTGGCAGATCGGTTTCCTTAGTCCAGATGATGTCTATATCGATCTCAATCAGGGCGACGCGCGGCCTCAAGAGCTGGTCGAGCAGCAGTCCCGGGAGGGCACGCCCGACGGAACGAGCGTTGTCGCCGGCCAGACCTGGGAACGGCTGGTGAGCCCTGATAACCGCACCAGGTCGCTGGTGCTGCGCGGGCCCGGTTCCACCACCATCGTGTCGGCCGATCTGCCCTACGAGGCGTTGGAGGCGTACGTCTCCACCTTGTCTGCTAGTTGAGGTGCTCTGCTCGCGCGGCGCCCGGAAGCTGGTGCGGTCGTCACTCTTCGCGGAACGACGGTATCGGATTGCTCGCTCCGCTCGCGGCACATTCCGCTCGTCGTTCCTCCGATCACCAGCGGGCGCTTACCGACGCTCGCAGAGCCATTCCTCGTCTCAGGCCTGCTCCGCTGCTGCCTGATCCCTGGTTCGTGCGGCTTCGATCTTCGCCTTGGCGCCATCGAGCCACTGCTGGCAGATGGCGGCCAGCTCTTCCCCACGCTCCCACAGAGCGAGCGACTCTTCGAGCGGGACGCCACCCGACTCGAGCCGCTGGACGATGATGATGAGCTCATCGCGTGCCTGCTCGTAGCTGAGAACTTCAGGTTTGGCCGCTGAATCCGTCATGCCCCTCCTCGCGGTTTCAGCTCGAGCACCTCGACCATCAGTTGGCCGTCTGCCACCTGGGCCAGCAGATTCTCTCCGGCGTCGACCTGACCGACCGATCGAACCGCCGTGCCATTCTCATGCAGCAGGATGGAATAGCCGCGCTCGAGTGTGGCCTGCGGCGACATCGCGCGTACCCGGGCCAGGTGATGGCCGATCAGGGCAGATTCGCGTTCGACTGTTGATCCAATGGCCCGATTCGCACGATGTCTGAGCTCGGCCAGCTGCTCGTACCGCCGCCCGAAGGTTGCGGTCGGATCCATGAGTACGGGGCGGGAGCGCAAGGCGTCGAGAAGCTCCTGCTGGCGGCCGACCAGCCCGAGCATGGCCTGGATCATCCGATGCCGAGCCTGCTGCACCCGGGCCTTTTCGTCGGCGACATCGGGCACTATCCGCTTTGCCGCATCGGTCGGTGTCGAGGCGCGGTAGTCGGCGACCAGGTCGAGGATCGGGCTGTCTGTCTCGTGTCCGATGGCGCTGACCACCGGCGTACGGGAGGCGGCAACGGCGCGAATCAGGCCTTCGTCCGAGAAGGGGAGAAGGTCCTCGACTGACCCGCCGCCGCGGGCAATGACGATGACTTCGACCTCCGGGCGCCGATCCAGGTACTGCACCGCGGCGATGAGCTGCTCGCACGCCTGTGGACCCTGGACAAGGGCGTACCGGGTGATAATCCGTACCGCCGGCCAGCGTCGCCGGGCGTTTTCCAAGACGTCGCGCTCCGCTGCGCTGCCCTCTCCGGTGACGAGCCCAACCGCTCGCGGCAGGAAGGGCAGCGATTTCTTCAGCGACCGGTCGAAGAGTCCCTCCGCTTGGAGCAGGCGCTTGGTCTGCTCGAGACGGGCCAGCAGTTGTCCCTCGCCGATCGGAGTGATGGCATCGCAGGAGAAGATGAATCGACCCGAACTCTCGTAAAACGTGGGCTTGATCCTGGCCACGACGGTCGCGCCCTCGGTCAGAGGTCCCGCTGCGTCGAGGGTGATCGGCGAGGCGGTCACCGACACCGAAACCTCGGCGAGCTTGTCGCGAAGTGTCAGGAAAATCGTTCGCGTGCCCGAGCGGCGGTTGATCTCAATCAGCTGAGCCTCGACCCAGACCGCGCCCAGCTTCTCTATCCACCCGCGCACCGCGCGCGCGATTACCCGTAGTGGTTGCGGGTGCTCGGGTGATGATTCCAGTGCCACGCCGCGAGCGTAGTACCGCAGTCCTGCCATCTGCTGGTCGAATCCAGTGGCCGACTGCAGCACCTACACTGACCGGGTGACCGAGACGGCCCAGGCACCTCCATCGAGCCATCCGAAGCAGGTCGTGGTGGCGGCACCCCGGGGATACTGCGCGGGTGTGGATCGTGCTGTGATCACCGTCGAGAAGGCGCTGGAGACGTACGGGCCACCGATATATGTTCGCAAGCAGATCGTCCACAACCGGCACGTAGTGGAGAACTTGGAGCAGCGGGGCGCAATCTTCGTCGAGGAGCTTGCGGAGGTCCCGGAAGGCTCGACAGTGGTGTTCTCGGCGCACGGTGTGTCTCCAGCAGTCCAGCTGGAGGCCAAAGCACGAGGACTCAAGGCCATCGATGCGACTTGTCCGCTGGTCACCAAGGTGCACCACGAGGCGAAGAGGTTCGCCAAGGACGATCTTGAGATCTTGTTGATCGGGCACGCTGGTCACGAGGAAGTGGAGGGCACCACAGGTGAGGCGCCCCAGCACATCACGCTGGTGCAGTCGCCTGCTGATGTCGATGAGCTCGAGGTTCGGGATCCATCACGACTTGCCTGGCTCAGCCAGACCACGCTGAGCGTCGACGAAACCCTGGAGACGGTCAATCGGCTCCGCGAGAGGTTCCCGCTCTTGAAGGATCCGCCGAGCGACGACATCTGCTACGCCACCCAGAACCGGCAACTCGCGATCAAACAGATTGCCGCTCACAGCGACCTCGTCATCGTTGTCGGCTCGGCCAACTCATCCAACTCGGTACGCCTAGTGGAGGTGGCGCTCGAGGCGGGGGCCAAGTCGGCACATCGGATCGACAACGCAAGCGAGATCGATACCGCATGGTTGACGGGTGTTGACTCTGTTGGGGTGACGAGTGGAGCCTCCGTGCCAGACGATCTCGTGCAAGGTGTACTGGACTACCTAGTGGACCAGGGCTTTCCCACCGCTCGTGAGGAGCGACTCACGGAGGAGTCACTCGTCTTCGCGTTGCCGCCCGAGCTGCGCAAGGACCTTCGTAAGAACGCGATCAACGATTAGTTGAATACCGATCATCGGCCGCGGACCAGTCAGGACGACTTGGCCTTCTGCCCGGGCTCGGGAAGTGAACTCTCCTCGATCAACTGGGTCAGATCCGGGTCCGATCGGTGGAGTTCGGCCGCCTCCGGCATGGTTGTCGTCTGGTGCCGCCGCCCACGGCCGACCATCGGCTCAACCTGGACGGCATCATCGACCAATTCAGTGGCCTGGATCTGGCGTACGGTGTCGTCGATCTGGGTCGGTCCGGGCAGCTCTTTCTCGCTGACCTTGAGGTCGCGGAACTTACGCGCGCGGACCAGCACAGTGCCTTCCACGGTGGCGACCGTCTCGTTGTAGGCGTTCACCGAGCTACGCAGTGCCCGACCCAGTTTGTCGAAGCGGTTCCCCAACAGCCCGAGCTTCTCGTGCAGTTCGCGACCGAGCCGGAACACCTCAGCCGCACTCTCCGCCAGAGCCGCCTCCCTCCAGCCGTACGCCACTGCGCGCAGCATTCCGATCAACGTCGTCGGCGTGGCTATGACGACGTCCCGCGCCGCCGCGTAATCGTAGAGGTCTGGAATTTGATCAAGAGCGGTGGCGAAGAACATTTCGTTCGGCAGGAAGAGCACGACGAACTCCGGCGTCTCGGCGGCCTTCCAGTACTGCTTGGAGGAGAGCTGATCGATATGTGTCCGGACGTTCCGTGCGTAGCGAGTCAAGGCGTCTGCCTTCACCTCCGGATCCTCGGTTTCGGCAGCTTCCAGGAAAGCGTTGAGCGGGACCTTGGCATCGACGAAAAGGTGCTTTCCCCCGGACAGGTTGACGCGCATGTCCGGTCGCAACACGCGATCGTCGGCCTTGGTGGTGTACTGCAGATCGAAATCGCAGCGTTCGATCATGCCTGCCAGCTCGGCGACTCGCTTGAGCTGTGTCTCTCCCCACGAGCCGCGGATCTGAGGTTTACGCAATGCGGTTACCAAGGCGGCAGTCTCGCGGCGTAGAGTTTCGCCGGTCTGCTGGACATGGCGGACCTGCGTGCGCAGTTCAGCAGACATGGCGGCCCGCTCTTTTTCCACCTCAGTGAGCCGGGCATTGAACTTGTCGAGGCTTTCGCGGACCGGGGTCATCAGTTGTTCGGTCGCCCGGAGCCGAACCTCTGCCTGGGCATCGGCCGTCTGTCCCTGGCGGTCAAGCGTTTCGGTGGACAGCACCCGGAACTGGTTGATCATCGATTCACGGTCAGCGGCGATCTCTCTGGCTCGCTCGAGTGCGGCGTCGCGCTGTGCGACTGCCCGGGCGACATCGGCCGACACCTCGGCCGCCCTGGCTTGCGCGGTCGCCGCCTCACTGCGGGCTTCTGCCACGTCGGTGCGGGATCGGGCTGCTTCCGCTCGAGCGTGTGCGGCCTCCGCGCGTGCCGTTGCGGCATCGCTATGTGATTGCGCGATCAGCGTCTGAGCGTGTGCCGTGTCGGACTGCTGACGGGCACGCGCGAGCGCCCAGCCGGCGATGCTCCCGAGTGGAAGTCCGACCACCAGGCCACAGATCAGCGCAGTGACCGTGACAGCTTCCATGAATGAGATCTTGCCGGGGCGAGACGACAAAACGTCGGAGGCGGCTCCGCGAACCACCGCATCCACATGCAGATTCGGGGTGTCAGCGGTTGTCACTTAGGTTGGAAGCATGTCCTCCGAGCTTGATCATGTTGCCGACCTGGCCGCATTTGTAGAAGCATCGCCCTCCTCCCACCACGCGGCAACCGAGGGTGCCCGTCGGCTGGCTGCAGTGGGGTTTGCCGTTCAGGAGGAGGCGGACGAGTGGAGCACTGAACCCGGCGGCCATTACGTAGTACGCGACGGTGCTCTGATCGCATGGCGGATCCCCCACAGCTCACGACCATTCATGCCGGTCCGCATCCTCGGCTCGCACACGGATGCGACGGGCTTCACGCTCAAGCCACGGCCCGACTTGAGTGGATATGGCTGGCAGCAGGTCGGTATCGAGATCTATGGCGCCCCGTTGCTCAACTCCTGGCTGGACCGCGAGCTCGGGCTGGCAGGTCGCCTGGTGCTGACCGACGGGAGCACCCAGCTGGTGCGCACCGAGGCGATCATGCGGATACCCCAACTGGCCATCCATCTTGATCGCAGCGTGAACGACGAGGGCCTCAAGCTCGACAAGCAGCTGCACACCGCACCAGTCTGGAGTGTCGGCCACCCGGGTATCCACGTTCTCGATCATGTGGCGAATGCTGCTGGCTGCTCACCCGGCGACATTGATGGCTACGACCTCAGGGTGTACGACACCGCTGGCCCTGCGGTCTTCGGACCTCATCAGGAGTTCTTCGCCTCCGCGCGTTTGGACAACCTGAGCAGCATGCATGCGAGCATCGCGGCCTTGATCAACTCCAGCGAGAGCGATGTCATCCAGATGATCGCAGCTTTCGATCATGAGGAGCTGGGCAGCGCCTCGCGCAGCGGTGCCTCCGGTCCGTTGCTTGCCGATGTCTTGGCCCGTATCTCTGCCAGCCTTGGCGCGACACTCGACCAGCGACATCGATCTCTCGCCGAATCGTCCTGCCTGTCGGCGGACACTGGTCATGCCATTCACCCGAACTATCCCGGTCGGCACGATCCCGCGAACCAGCCGCTGCTCAATGCCGGTCCATTGCTCAAGATGAACGCGAACCAGCGCTATGCCACTGACGGTCGCGGAGCGGCGCTGTGGCGGCGCATCTGCCGCAAGTTGGCCATCCCCACCCAGGAGTTCG
>Ga0081455_10008940_pt1 | contig 10353 bp, 11 predicted proteins | sample TabmetS3T2R1_FD_70207 | JGI IMG/M metagenome (GOLD analysis project Ga0081455, IMG submission 70207) | Tabebuia heterophylla rhizosphere microbial communities from the University of Puerto Rico - S3T2R1 | ecosystem: Host-associated > Plants > Roots > Rhizosphere ... | reverse complement strand
GGCGCAACCTCTACGTCCACAACCCGACGATCACGCTGATGCGCACGACCGCCGAGGAGAACGCCGAGCTCGGCCGGCGGATCGCCCGCAAGCTCAACGGCGCCGACTCGCCGACGGTGCTGTTCATCCCGCTGAAGGGCGTCTCGGCAATCGACGTCGAGGGCCAGCCGTTCCGCGACGCCGAGGCCGACGAGGCGCTCTTCGCCGCGCTGCGCGAGGGGATCGACGCGAGCAGGGTCGAGGTCCACGAGGTCGACGCCGACGTCAACGACCCCGCGTTCGCCACGGCGATGTCCGACCGCCTCCACGAGCTGGTGCAGGAGCGTCGCCCGTGACGCGCGACGAGGCGCTGGCGCGGCTGCGCGAACAGGTCGCGGCCGGCAAGCCGGTCATCGGCGCCGGCGCGGGCACCGGGCTCTCGGCCAAGTGCGCCGAGGCCGGCGGCGCGGACCTGATCATCATCTACAACTCCGGCCGCTACCGGATGGCGGGACGCGGCTCGCTGGCGGGGATGATGCCCTACGGCGACGCCAACGCGATCGTCATGGACATGGCCCGCGAGGTGCTGCCGATCGCCCGCAAGACCGCGGTCCTCGCCGGCGTCTGCGGTACCGATCCGTTTCGGTTGATGGACAGGTTCCTCGCCGACGTCAAGGCCGTCGGCTTCAGCGGCGTTCAGAACTTCCCGACCGTCGGCCTCATCGACGGCACCTTCCGCGCCGGTCTGGAGGAGACGGGGATGGGGTACGGCCTCGAAGTGGAGATGATCCGCCAGGCCCACGAGCTCGACCTGCTCACCTGCCCCTACGTCTTCACCGAGGACGAGGCGCGGGCGATGGCCGGCGCGGGCGCCGACGTCCTCGTCCCGCACATGGGCCTCACGACCGGCGGCGCGATTGGCGCGCAGACCGGCCTGACCCTGGACGAGGCGGTCGACCGCGTGCAGGCCCTCGGCGACGCGGCGCGCGAGGTCAACCCCGACATCCTCTGCCTCTGCCACGGCGGCCCGATCGCCGAGCCCGACGACGCGCAGTACGTCCTCGACCGCACCACCGGCATCGTCGGCTTCTTCGGCGCCTCGAGCATGGAGCGCCTGCCGACCGAGATCGCCATGACGGAGAACATGCGGCGCTTCAAGTCCATCCCGATCAAGGAGAGAGCATGAGCAGGTTCATCGCGGCGGGCGACATCGTGCGCGACCAGTTCGAGTGGGGCGAGGCGGGATGGGTCAGCCGCCCGGAGTTCACCGGCTCGCGATCCATGTGCGTCATGGACGTCACGCTCCAGCCGGGCGCCGGCCATCCGTTCCACCGTCACCCCGACCAGGAGGAGATCATCTGGGTGCGCGAGGGGCGCGTCGAGCAGTGGCTCGAGGACGCCAAGCAGGAGCTGGGGCCCGGCGAGGCGGTCTACATCGAGAAGGACGTCGTCCACGGCTCCTACACGCTCGGCGACGAGCCGGCCAGGCTGACCGTCATCCTCACCCCGACGGCGGGCGAGGGCGGTTACGAGGTCATCGACGTCTTCGAGGAGGAGCCCTGGGCCTCGCTGCGCTGAGCCCTTCGCTGGCGCGCACCGAGGAGCCGCTCGAGCTCCTGCGCCGCGCCTTCGACGTCGATCGCGTGTCGCTCGCGCGCATCGACCTGCGCACGAGCCGTTTCGAGATCGCCGCCGACGCCGGGGCCGAGCTGCTGGCCCCGGGCACCGCGCTGCCCCTGAGCACCTGCTCGTACTTCGCCCAGGTGTCGGAGGGGCGCGCCTTCCACGACGACGACTTCGATCGCTCGCGGGCGTTCGATCGCCCGGTCGACGGCGTCATCCTCGCCACCGGCTTTCACTCCGGCTGCTCGGTGCCGCTGCGCGACGACGGCGAGGTGGTGGGCGCGATCTCGCTGTCGACCTCGCGCCGCGGCCGGGCGATGGCGGGCTTCGTGGCCGAGCTCGAGCCGCTGTGCGAGGTGCTCGTCGCCCAGATGGACGGGCTGCGCATCGAGGCGGCCGTGCGCGCGCTGCGCTCGGCCGAGCGCGCCCGGCCGATCGACGCGCTCACCGCGCGCGAGCGCGAGCTGCTCGAGTGCCTGGAGGAGGGGCTTCGGTTCAAGCAGGCCGCGGCGCGGCTGGGGATCAGCGAGGCGACGGCCAAGACCCACGCGCGCCACCTCTTCCGCAAGCTCGACGCGACCTCGCGCGCGGAGGCCGTCCACGCCGCGCGGGTGCGCGGGCTGCTCGCGTGATCTGTCCTCATCCGAACGTGCGATGGTGGCCGGGGGAGTCGAGGCGGATAGTGGACCCAAACGACTCCCGAAGGAGGAGCGCATGGGTCTCGAAGTGAAGGTCCTCGACCTGGGCGACATCGAGCTCGACACGAGCTTCCTCGTGCTCGCGCTGGAGCCAGGCCAGGCTCAGCAGGTGCCGACGCTCGGCTTCCTCATCACCGGCGGCGAGGCGCCGATCGTCGTCGACACCGGCTTCAGCGAGCCGGCGATCATGGGCAACCTGGGGATGAAGGGCTGGTGGCGCGACGACCAGGGCATGGAGAAGCAGCTGGCCAAGCACGGCCTGGAGATGAAGGACGTCCGCTACGTCCTGCACACCCACCTGCACATCGACCACGCCGGCTACGACGACCACTTCCCGTTGGAGACGACCGTGGTCATCAACCGCCGCGAGCTCGAGCACTCGGTCTCGGGCCTGATGGGCGAGCAGTACCCGGCGCCGTACATCAAGCACCTGGTCGACCGGCTGCACCATCCGGGCGCGCTGCGACTGCTCGACCTCGAGGTCGTCGACTACGAGGAGATCATCCCCGGCGTGCGATGCGTCGCCGCGGGCGGCCACACCGAGGGCTCGATGAACGTCCTGGTCGACACCGACGAGGGAGTCGCCTGCATCTGCGGCGACGTCATCTACGACATCGCCCACCAGATCGTCAGTCCGCACCTGCAGGTCATGGAGCTCGATCCGGCGGTCACCGGCAACCACAGCGGCAGCAAGCGCGGCGAGAAGGCGGCGATCCGCAAGGCGCTCGTCGGCTCGCGCTTCGTGCTGCCCGCGCACGACCGGCCGGGCGTCGTCGAGGGCGGGCGCATCGTCGGGCGCACTTTCGACTCGACCCCGGGGACGCTCATCTCCAACGACGACTTCCCCGGCAAGCTGACCTCCGACCACAAGGAGGCGGCGCACGCCTGACTCGCTGGCCGGACGAGCGGCCATCGTCACCGGGTCCTCCTCGGGCATCGGGCGCGCCGTCGCCGCCGAGCTGCTGGCGCGCGGCGCGCGGGTGGCGGTCACGTCGCGCTCGCCGGAGCGCGCGCGGGCGGCTGCCGCCGAGCTCAGCAAAGATTTCCTGGCCTCCGTCGTGGAGCGCTGGCGCGGCGCCAGCATGAGCAATGGGCCGAAGTTCGACGATGGCTCCCGCCTCATGGAGCAGGTGGGGGAAGGGCTGCCACCGGAACGGCCGTCCACTCCGCCAGCCGGCGTCCCGGGACCGATGGCAAAACCGGCCATTGGCGCCATGGCGGCGCGCCAGGCGGCTCCAAGCTTTGCCTTGAGAGGGCGGTAGACCCCAAAAAATGGCCGGAATCCACGAAAAGTGCGCCAGCGCACATCAGGCCTGAACCGGAGCCGTTAACCAGCGTTAACCATACGAGGGAGGGTCTCCTATGGCACCGCTTCACGCCAATCGCCGCATCCAAGTGCTGGTCGCCCATCACCCGTTGGCTTCGGCCTTCGCGGTGGGTGGCTTCGTGAGCCTGGTTTGGGTCGCAGTCGCGGGTTTTGTGGTGTGGAACAGCCTGACGACGGGCGCCGCCAGCGTCCTTGCTTCGGTGCTCTGATCCAGATTCGGTCGGCTGATCCGGCTTCTCTCAGGAGCTCCCGCACGAGCGCTCCAGGTCGAAGGCCTCGGCCAGGAGCTCATATGACCGCCGCCGCGCCTGGTGGTCGTGGATGGCCGAGGTGATCATCACCTCGTCGGCCTGCGTTGCATCGACGAAGGCCAAGATCTTCTCCTTCAGAATAGTCGGCGTGCCGACAAACAGACGGTCGCCGCTCCTGCGGATCGTCTCGAGGTCGGCCGTGGAATACTCGTAGGCGGCCGCCTCTTCGGGCGACGGAATAGGTCGGTACTCGCCGTGCGCGCGCCGCACGGAGTTCAGCCGGGCACTCGACGCGAGCCGTTCCGCTGCCTCGATGGTGTCGGCGCAGATGGCCGCTATGGCGAGGATTGCCTGTGGGATGGCGAGCCACACCGAGGGCTTGAAGCGCTCGCGATAAGTGAGAAGCGCAATGCGCGCGTCATAGGACGCAAAGTGGTGCGCAAACGCGAAGCCCATGCCAGCCACGGCGGCGAGCTGTGAGCTGTAGTCACTCGATCCGAGCAGCCAGATTGGCGGCAGCATGACGCCGGTCGGCATCGCCGCGATGGTGCGAAACGGGTGCCGCTCGGGGAAACCGCCGGTCTCGAACAGCACGAGCTCCTGCAGCCGCTGCAAGAAATCGTCGTCGGTCTCTGGCTCCTGCCGGCGGCGCAGCGCGAAGGTGGTCACGGGATCGGTACCTGGAGCGCGGCCGACGCCGAGATCGATGCGGCCAGGAAACAGCGCCTCGAGCATCTTGAAGCGCTCTGCCACCATGAGCGGGGCGTGATTGGGCAACATCACGCCGCCCGACCCGACGCGCAGCCGCTTCGTGGCCGACGCTACCTGGCCGATCATGATCTCCGGCGCCGGGCTCGCCACGGACGGCAGGTTGTGATGCTCGGCCAGCCAATAGCGCTTGTAGCCGAGCTCATCGGCGAAGCGCGCGAGATCGATGGTGTTTCGCAGCGATTGGGCGGGCGGCACGCCCGACACCACGAAAGACAGATCGAGAACCGAGAGCGGCAGCATACCGCGTCGTCTATCGGTTCTTGGCCGCAGCGCCAAATTGAGACCTTTCCGGCTGCTACGCGTTAACGACCAAAATGGTGAAGCGACGGGAGTGGTCGATGCGTCTCAGCCCGGTCATCTGTGGACTTTGCTTGAGCACATGTCTTTCGGCTGGCGGCTGGGCCGCCGACCCGACCGGGACGTGGTCGACCGAGAAGGGCAACGCCAAGATCGAGATCGCCGATTGCGGCGGCGCCTTGTGCGGAAGGATTGTCTGGCTGGCGCAGCCGAACGACCCAAGGACTGGGGCGCCGTTGCTGGACAGCAAGAACCGCAACGAAGCCAAGCGCCAGCAGCCGCTGGTTGGTGTCGAGATCGTCAAAGAGATGAGACCGTCCGGGCAGCCCGACCGCTGGACCGGTCGCGTCTACAACCCCGAAGACGGGGGCACCTATACGGCGCACATCACGATGAAGTCCGACGTCGCGCTGAGACTCGAGGGCTGCATGATGGTGATCTGTTCGGGCGAAACCTGGACACGAGCCGAGCCCCCGACAGGCTCGTTGCCGGCGCGTAGCGAGCGCAAGCCGGCGAGCCGCTGACGCCAGCGCGCTTCTATCGGCGGCTCCAGCTCCGCCGCGACCCAACTTACGTCGGGCCGCCGCTTCGGGAATCGATGAAGGGGAGAGACCGCACTCGTGTGGCGATTCCAAATTCGCCCGGAGCCCCTCCGTCAGCAAAGGTGGAATTTCGGAATCGCAAACCACGCTAGAAAAGATTAATTCTAGTGTGCTTTTGAATTTGAAGTTCGCTCGGCTCGTTATCCAAGCAGCGCAGCGAACTTCAAATTCGGCCCACTAGGTGGGGTTTGTATGCGTTGCGTTCGCGCGTTGGTCGTCACCCTCGTCGTGTTGGCGGCTCTTGCCGCGCCCGGGTGGGCCGACGCAGCGGTGCTCGTGAGCGTCGACATCTCCACGCAGACCATGAAAGTTCGGGTCGACGGCGAGCCTCGCTACGATTGGGCCATCTCCACCGGGCGGCTGGGCTACAGGACGCCCAACGGCACCTATCGGGCGCAAAAGCTCGTGCGCCGCTGGTACTCGCGCAAATACGGGGGCGCGATGCCGCATTCGGTGTTCTTCCATAAGGGCTTTGCCATCCACGGCACGACGGAAGTGCGCCGCCTAGGGCGTCCGGCCTCGCATGGCTGCATCCGCTTGCATCCGGACAATGCCGAGAAACTTTATGCCCTCATCAAAGAGGCTAGCACGACGCGCATCATCATTTCCGGCGCTCGGCCGACGATGGTCGCTCACAGCGCCGTGCGCCGCGCCAAGCCGAGGACATATCGGGCGTCACCATGGCGCGCGCCGAGATTCTTCGGGCTGTTCTGGGGGATGTGACGGCCAGGTTTTCGCCCGTGGTCGTTTGCCGTATCGTCGGCATGCACCTTCTCTCACCAAAGGCCAGCGATGCTGCCCGATATCCACGACTACGACGCCCTCAATCGCGCGTTCCGCTGGCAAATTCCGCCGCGCTACAATATCGGCGTCGACGTGTGCGACCGCTGGGCGACGGCGGAGCCGGCGCGCCCCGCCATTCTCGAAGTCAACGATCGCTGGGAGACGCGTGTCGTCAGTTATGGCGAGCTGCGCGATGCCTCGAACCGGCTGGCCAATGCGCTGAAACGGCGCGGCATTCGGCGTGGCGACCGCGTCGCCATCCTGCTGCCGCAGTCGATGCACGTGGCGGCCGCTCACATCGCCATCTACAAGCTTGGCGCCGTGGCGTTGCCGGTCGCGGCTCTCTTTGGCGCCGACGCGCTGAGCTACCGTTTCGGCAATGCCGGCGTCTCGGCGCTCATCACCAATGCAGCCGGCGTGGCGAAGCTGCGCAGCATCGCCGAGCCGCTGCCAAAGCTCGAGATCGTGCTGTCGGCCGACGGGCCCGACGGCTCCGTGGTCGGCCTCGACGACGCACTGGCAGCGGAGAGCCCCGCCTTCACGCCCGCCGACACATCGCCTGACGATCCCGCGCTCATGATCTACACGTCCGGCACTACCGGCCAGCCGAAGGGCGCGTTGCACGCGCACCGCGTCCTCCTCGGCCACATGCCGGGCGTCGAGCTGCCGCATGAATTCCCGCCGCAGCCGGGCGACCGATTCTGGACCCCAGCCGATTGGGCGTGGGCCGGGGGACTTCTCGACGTGCTGCTGCCGGCGCTGCATCTCGGCATCCCGGTGGTCGCCAAGAAGATCGAGAAGTTCGATCCGGAAGAGGCTTTTGCCCTCATGGCGCGGCTTGAGGTGCGCAACACATTCATCCCGCCTACCGCGTTGCGCCTGTTGCGCATCGTTCCCGACCCGCGCGCCCGCTTCGATCTTAAGCTGCGTACCGTGGGCTCAGGGGGCGAGTCGCTCGGCGAGGCAGCGTTCGCTTGGGGGCGCGAGGCGTTGGGCCTCACCATCAACGAGTTCTACGGCCAGACCGAGTGCAACCTCGTGCTGGGGTCCTGCGCGGCGCTCGGCGTCGTGAAGTCCGGCGCAATCGGCAAGACCATACCGGGCCACAACGTGGCAGTCGTTCGCCCGGACGGCTCCCCCTGCGAGCCCGACGAGCTCGGCCAGATCGCCGTGAAGCGCCCGGACCCGGTGATGTTTCTAGAGTATTGGGGGCAGCCGGAGGCGACGCGGGCAAAATTCATCGGCGACTGGATGACCACCGGCGACCAGGGCATGATCGATGCGGAGGGCTACGTCCGCTTCGTCGGTCGCGACGACGACGTCATCACCTCGTCGGGCTACCGCATCGGACCGGGCGAGATCGAGGATTGTCTCATCAAGCATCCGGCAGTGGCGCTGGCGGCGGTCATCGGCAAGCCTGATCCCATCCGCACCGAGATCGTCAAGGCCTTCATCGTGCCGCGCGACGGCGTCGAGCCGTCCGAAACGCTCGCCGCCGACATCCGCAACTTCGTGCGATCGCGGCTTTCGGCGCACGAATATCCGCGCGAGATCGCCTTTCGCAAAGAGCTGCCGCTCACCACGACCGGCAAGGTCATCCGCCGGCAGCTGCGCGAAGAGGCGTGACAGTCAGGCGCGCTTCTCGCCGTAATAATAGTTGGCCCCCTTGCCGAAGAAGAGCGCGCGCAGGATGCGGCGCATGCCCTCTGACCGGCGGAGCGGCTTCAATGCGGTGTTGGCGCTACGGTAGGCCAGCACCTTTGCCGCATCGAGCAAGGGTCGAGTGCCAGGGCGCGGCTGAGGCAGACCGAGGCCACGCAGCACCCCGTTGGCGCGCAGCAGCGTGTTGAGCCGCTCGGCGCGCGGCGACTTCCAGGTGATGGCCATCGAAACCGACATCTCGTCGCCGGTGCGAACCCAATGCGGCCAAAGATGCGGCACAAAAACCCCATCGCCGGGCTTCAGCGCGAACACCTGCCCGCGCGTCTCGAACTCTGGGCGATACGGCGTGTTGCGGTGCTTCGAGGGCGACATTTCCAGCTCTTCCTCAGGCACGAGCGAACGGTCGGCGTTGTCGAAGATGTGGAAGAACTTTGGGCCCCGGATCTGGACGAAGAAATTCTCTTCCGGGTCGAAGTGGAACGGCGTCGTGGCATTGGCGGACGACACGAAGACGAAACCCTGGATGTCGTGAAAGCCGGCCGCGGCCGCGTCCGTGTGGCCGAGCCGTCGCGCGACGCCGGTGAGGGCCTCTTCGAGGAGCGCGCGATAGGCCGGCACCGTCTCGACGCGCTTCAGCACCATCCAGGCGTTGCAGGTCTCGAGCCGCCGCAGCACCTCATCGGCCGACATGTCGAGGGTTGGGATGTCTTGCGGTCTCACACCAGGGTCGAGATCGCCGGCATTGTACTCGACACGGTCACGCGGCAGCGCTTGCGCCAGCTCGATGAGCGACGGCAACGCGAACAGGGGATGCGCGGCAAGGCTGTGGCGCGTCCGAAACGGCATCTTGGGAAAGCGCTCGGCGAGGTCGTGCCGGGCTGCGTCGATGAGACCGGTCATGACAGCTTACCTCCCCGCAGCCGATAGTATGCGGCCTTGGCCATCGCCCGGATGCTGCGGCGCGCCTCTTCCCGCGCTATGACGATGGCGGCCGGGCGCCATGGTGTCGGCCGCGACGAAACGACGAGATCGACGACGCTCATGCGGTTGCGCCATAGACGGTCGATCATGGGATGATCGGCGATGGCGCAGGAGTCGGTGACGGCGATCGATTTGCGCTCGAGCTGCCGCTGCGTGAGCGCCAGGGTCAGCTGCACGCCGGGCGAGTAGCGCGCATAGGCCTCGTCGTAGGCCACCTTCCAGAAATAGGCGCGATCGCCGCTCTCGATAACGATGCCGGCCGCGATGGCGGTGGCGCCGACCTTGAGGACGTCGATGCGGCAACGGCCGTCGCGGGCCAGCTCGCGCACCATCGTGCGCACGAAAGTTGCAGCACCGGTGTCCTGGACCAGGGCGGTGCCACGGCTGCTCTTCCAGCCCGAGGCTTCGACGGCAAGGAACGTCTCGAGCGCGGCGCGAACGGCGCAAGGCTCGCGATGGCGCTCGAAGCGCACTTCTCCGAGCTCGCCGAGCCGGCGCAATTGGCGCTTCAGCTCCTTGAGCTTCTTGGGCGAGAGCAACAATTCGTCGGTGCCGCTCGGCAGCACTGCGCGCACGTGCGCGTCAAGACGATTGAGCGACAGGCCGCGTCGGTTCGCCACCTTCTCGACGACCTGGGCGAAGGGACCGCACTCGGGCACCATGGCGAAGATAGCCGCCGCACAGCGTGCGCCGCGCGCGGCCAAGAACCCCATAAAGGCGTCGACGACGCGTTCGCCACACGTCCGGTCCACGAGAGGAACGCCAAGCGGCGCATAGGACGAGCGCCACGTGCGCAACGCGTTTGGCAGCAGCGGAAGGCGCGGCCAGACCACCGGAAAGACCCCGACAAGGGCGGCCGGACCGTCGCCGCGCTCCACGCCGACGAAGACGAGGAGGCCGCGCCCGATCTGCCCAACGGTTCGATCGCCCACGGTGACGGCGGCGGAGATCACGCGCTGGACTACTGCCCTCACGGTCGGATGAAATGCGAAATTAGGAATTAGGAGTAAGGAATTAGGAATTAGGAATTGGGCAATGAGAGTACGGGGAGCTGGCGGCCATTCCTAATTCCCAATTCCTCATTCCGAATTTCCGCGGTTCTTCGCAGCTCGGCTGGAGGATTCAGCCGCGTGTCGAGCAGATGCCGCGGCACGACGTTCCCAAGCGCCTTGATCATCGAGCGCTTGACGCCTGGATGCTCGCGCTCGAGCTCCATCAGCAACCGTTTGGTGCGTTGACGCTGCAGGCTCAGATCCCCGCACGCCGGACAGCAGCAGCCGATGATCGGCAGCGCGCACTCCTTCGTGTACGCGCGCGCCTCGTCCTCGCCGACGTAGACCAGCGGTCGAATCACCACATGGGCGCCATCGTCGGACACG
>Ga0081455_10008939_pt1 | contig 10356 bp, 11 predicted proteins | sample TabmetS3T2R1_FD_70207 | JGI IMG/M metagenome (GOLD analysis project Ga0081455, IMG submission 70207) | Tabebuia heterophylla rhizosphere microbial communities from the University of Puerto Rico - S3T2R1 | ecosystem: Host-associated > Plants > Roots > Rhizosphere ... | reverse complement strand
AGTCTGCTCGCGGCCACGAGTGAAGGTCATGGAGACAGGCCAGGAGGAGGCTGCTGGCACGGCAACCGGCTTTCCAGCGGCCGGATCCGGCCTCAGCGTCCCGGGGTCGAGCTCCGTCACGTCGACCAGGAACGAATCGCCAAAGACTTCGGCGTCGAACACCAGGGCTGGAAAGGCCGTGGCCTTGGCGCGCAGGCGGTCGACGAGATGGCCGATGGCCGCGACCGGCATCAGGGTTTGCAGCGGAAGGACGAACCGCGACGGGTTATCGGCCGAGGCGATGTCGGCCCGCAACCCGCCCTTGCCCCGCTCGACTTTGCCCTTCGTGGTCCGCTCCTCGCCGTTTTGTATCTGCGTGAGGCGATAACGGAAGCCGCTGCCATCGCGGGGCTCCTCGCCGTCGAGCTTCGACGCGAGGCTCAGCTTCCACGAGGAGGTGAGGGCGATCTCGGTGGATATATCGCGCCTGATATGCCAGGCGGTGCAATCGAGAGTGATATCCTGGACTGCGGTGCCGATCCTTGGCCCGTTGGCTGTGCCCAACCGCAGGACATAGTCGGCCCGATGAGGTTGCATCTGCGCCCACGCTCCATGAGGAAGGAGGAACGCCGCCATCACGAAGAAACACACACCTCGACTCATCAAGCCACCTTGCGTAGAGGATCGCGGAAGGTCAATCGTACCAGTGATGACATGGCGTGACTTCGTGGCGCTGCGATGGCGTCGACCGGCCGTAGCCGAGGCGCTGGCCAGCCTGGTCGAGATACTCAAGGGTGGCTCGCGCCCACGGGGGCCTGCGTGATGATCCCACCCATGAACGGTCTCGCCTTTCGGTGTTCCGGGGAGCATTTGGAAGCCCTGCCGGCGGGAGCGCTCCATTGGCCGTCCCGTCGCCTTCTTGCCGTGGCCGACCTGCATCTCGAGAAGGGCTCGTCCTATGCTGTCAGTGCGCTAAAACTCCTGCCGCGGCATGATACGCGTCAGACGCTCGCGATGCTTGGCAAGCTCATCGAGGCGTTGCAGCCTGAAATCGTGGTCTGCCTGGGCGACTCGTTTCACGATCGTCAGGCGATCGCGCGGCTGCCGCGGGTCGAGCGGGCGGAGATCGAGCGCCTGACAGGCCTCGCGCGATTCATTTGGATCGCCGGCAATCACGATCCGGTCCCGCCGCCGGAGGGATGGGGGCATGTGGCGGAGGAAATCGCGGACGCGCCGCTTGTCTTCCGGCATGAGGCGCAGTTCGGTCCCGCCGATGGCGAGGTGTCGGGCCACTTTCATCCTGTTGCCGCCCTTACTGTGCGTGGTCGAGGCTTGCGCCGCCGCTGCTTTCTCACCGATGGGCGCAGGGTGATCCTGCCAGCGTTCGGCGCTTATGCGGGCGGCCTCAATGCGCTGGATCCTGCGATTGCCCAGCTCTTTCCTGATGACTACGACGCGTTGGTCGTCGGCAAGGAGGCCGTACGGCGCCTGTCCTGGCGCCAGCTTCGCCCCGACGCGACTCTGGCTTCCCTCGCTTGATGCGGGCCTATTTGGGCAGCTTGTATTTCAGGGTGACCTCGCCTAGGCCGTCGATCTTGCCGACCGCGGTGCTGCCAGGTGGCACGAACTGGCACGCGACCATGCTGCCCGACGATACGATCATACCTCTCTTGAGGCGTTTGCCGTGTTCGCCAAGCTTGTTGGCGAGCCACGCCAGTGAATTGTAGCAATGGCCCATCACGTCGCCGGAATGGCCCGTGCGGACGACCGTGCCGTCGAATGAGATCGAACCCTCGAGATTGGCGAGATCGAGATTGCGCCAGCCCTTATTCCGCTTGCCCAGTAGCGATCCGCCGTTCCAGCCGAGATCCATGATCAAAGCAAGGGCCGAAAGCCGACTGTAGTCGGCCCCGCGATCCTCGATCAGCTCGAAGCCGGCCCTTGCGTCGCCGACATAGTCAGCGATCGAGTCCTTGTCGTAGTCCTTCCCGTTGGGCGCAGGAACGTCGGCGTTCACCGTCAGGATGATCTCGAGTTCGACGCCGAGCCGCGTCCAGCGGTCGGCACGCACGGATGTCTTTTCGTGGAAGACGCGCTTCTTGCGGATCGGCCCATAGGCTGGGCTGCGCAACCCGGTCTGCTCCCAAATCTGCGGCGCGGTGAGGCCGATCTTGTAGCCGACGACAGGACCCTGCTTGGGCACGAGCTTCTTCAGGAACGCATCCTGGACCTTGTAGGCCGTTCGCTCGTCTTCCGGCATGTGCTGGGCCGGCCACCAACCCACCACGGCGCGGGCCTTGTTGACGGAATGCAGCCAGTTGGCAGCCTTGGCGATATTCATAGCCATGCGTTCCTCCCCTTGCATGCGGCCTAGCGCTTCGCATAGTGCGCCCATGGCGGTCAACGCACTCGACAATTTTGGGCCGGTACGTGCCGGCGCCCTCGTCGGTGTCGTGCTGGCTGGAGGAGAGGGCCGGCGTATGGGACCAGGCGTGCCCAAGCCATTTCGGCGTCTCGCCGGCAAGCCCATGGTCGCCCATGTCGTCGAGCGGCTGGCCCCGCAGGTGATGGATCTGGTGGTGGTGGCCAACGATCCTGCCCCCGAATTGAAGACGCTCGGTGTTCCGGTCATTCGCGATCCTGTCGATGTGCAGCGACAGGCGCGGCGAGAGGGACGGCGGCTGGGGCCACTGGCCGGCATCCTGGCCGGCATGGAATGGTCGCTAAAGCACCACCCGCATGTCGGCTGGATCGTGACGGCGCCGGCCGACGTACCGTTTCTGCCGCTCGACCTGACCGTACGGCTTTGCGGGCACATGCACGTGCCCGAGCCCGACGTGCTGATGGTCCGCCGCGGCCGCCGCCGCGAGCATGCGCTTGGCGTCTGGTCGGTGATGCTGGCGGCCGATCTGCGGCGCGCCGTGCTGGAGGAAGGCATGCGGCGGATCGATGACTTCGCGCGCCGCCATCATTTCGCCGAGCTTGCCTGGCCGGGAAGCGGTGCTTCGTTCCTGAACATCAATACGCCCGAGGATCTCAAGCGTGCGGAGCGTCAGGTGCTCCTGGATCGGCAGGCACGAGTTCGATCACGTTCCCGTCGATCGTGACCTTTCCGGCGTTCTCGAAGTTGACCGTGATGCGATGCCCGATCATCGACTGGATCTGGCCCAATCCCCAATCCGGACGATCGGGATGGCGCACAAACTCGCCAGGCGACAGCATGGCATTTCCGGCTTTTTCAGGCATCAGCGGGTCAAGTTTATGTGAGGGCCGGCGATACCGCGGTTGGCCACTCTGTGAGAGGGTGCAGCATCGATTTGCCGTATAACATATGATGCGTCATTCAAGGAGCATTGCATGAGCACGACCCGTATCGCCATCGCTGCCGCGCTTGCCGCCGCCATTGCTGCGCCGGCTGTAACGCAGGCGCAGGGCAACATGGAGAAATGCTACGGCATCGCCAAGGCGGGTAAGAACGATTGCCAGACCAGTCATTCTTCGTGCGCGGGCACGTCGAAGAAGGATGGTCAAACGGATGCCTGGCTTTCGGTACCCAAAGGAGCGTGTGAAAAGATCGTAGGCGGCAAGCTCACTTCGAGCTGACGTGTGGTGTCGGTTGCGGGCATTGGTCTGCGAGCACCGCATCTGGCGGCTGTTGTTCGCGACCGGCCCGAGACCGCCTTCCTCGAAATCCATGCCGAGAACTATTTGACTCCTTCGCCGGCGCTCGAGGCCGTGGAGCGGCTGCGGGCTGACTATGCCTTTTCCGTACATGCGGTCGGGCTATCGCTGGGTTCGACCGAAGGCCTCGACAACGCCCATCTTCGCCGCATCGCGGCACTGGTTGATCGGCTGCAGCCGACGCTCGTTTCCGATCATCTGGCCTGGAGCATTTCGCAGGGCCGTTATCTCAACGATCTTCTGCCGTTGCCCTACACCGAAGAGGCAATCGACGTCGTTGTCCGTAATGTGGATCAGTTGCAGGAGGCGCTTGGCCGGCGGATCGCTGTTGAAAATCCATCCTGCTACTTCTCCTTTGCGCATGCGACGCTATCGGAGCCCACGTTTCTTTCGGAAGTCGTGCGCCGCAGCGGCTGTGGCCTCTTGCTCGACGCCAACAACCTTTTCGTCACCGCTCAAAACCTCAGGCTTGATCCACGTGCCTGGCTGGACGGGCTGCCCGTTGACGCAGTCATGGAATATCACCTTGCCGGCCATGCGGTGAACGATGCCGACGGTGAGCCCATCCTGATCGACGATCACGCGAGCCGGGTCAGCGCTCCGGTGTGGTCGCTGTTTGGCGAACTTGTCGAACGCTTCGGCCCAACGCCAACTCTGATCGAATGGGATGCGGACATTCCGCCCTTGGAGGTGCTGCTCGACGAGGCCGCTAGCGCCGACAGGTTGGTCGCAGAAAGGGAGGCAAGTGCCGCTCGCGCTGCGTGACCTCCAGGCCGAGATGGCCTCCTATCTCGTTTCGGGAGCCGACGCCGACATCCTTGGATCGATCGTCAGCGATACGATCCCTGCGGCGGCGCGATTGCGCATACATCGTCATCAGCTTTACGAAAGCCTTGCCACGGCTCTCGCTGGAACCTTCTCGACCGTCCAGCAGCTTGTCGGCGAGGCCTTCTTTCATGCGATGGCCCGCGCCTTTGTCGCGCAGACCCTGCCTGCGCAGCCCGTGCTGAGTGAATACGGCGAGGGGTTCCCTGCGTTCATCGACGCTTATGACCCCGCGCGTGGCCTGCCGTATCTGGCCGATGTCGCGCGGCTCGATTGGGCACTCAATCTTGCCTTCCACAGCCCGATGGGAGAGCGGCTGACGGCGGCCGACTTGTCGACCATCCCGGGCGAGCAGCTTTCCTCAACGAAAGTTGGTCTCGCGCCAGGAACGTGCGTGATTCACTCGACCTATCCTCTCGACCGGATTTGGTCGGCCTCTCAACCTGGCGCCTCGATGGCGACGGTAGACCTTAGTGAGGCGGGTATCCGCCTCCTGGTGTTTCGGCGGCCGGACGATGCGGTTTTCATCGCGCTCACCGAGGTGGAGGCAGTTTTCGTTGCCGGGTTGGCTGCCAGGATGTCGCTTGAGGACGCCGCTCTTGCTGCCTTTGCCGACGATGCCGGCTTTGATCTTTCCGTGACCTTTCGGCGTTTGCTGGACTTGGGGGTCTTTGTTGCATTGCAGCAATAAAATTGAAGCGCCTTCGTAATGCGCCCCTCTAAGGCCGCTTTTACCAAGCCAAGAATTGCTGCACTGCACGACAAGAGTCCGCACGGGCGTAGGAACGAACTTGCAGGAGAAGAGTTGCTCCCTATACTCCGCGCGCCTTGAAGGTCCGCCTTCCCCCAGGCGAACCGTAGTCGCTGCGAGTGGAGTTGCCGACGATGTCGATCACGTTGCCGCAGAATTATCGGCCGACTGACCGCGAACCTTTCATGAATGCGATGCAGCAGGAGTACTTCCGGCAAAAGTTACTGAAGTGGAAGGGCGAGCTGATCGAGGAGTCCAACCAGACATTACAAAACATGCAGGAAGAGAGTCTCGCCCAGCCCGATCTGGCCGATCGCGCCACGGCCGAGACCGATCGCTCGCTGGAGCTCAGGACCCGAGATCGTTTCCGCAAGCTCATTTCCAAGATCGACTCGGCATTGAAATCGATCGAGGAAGGCACCTACGGATATTGCGAGGAGACCGGCGAGCCGATCTCGCTGAAGCGCCTCGAAGCTCGGCCGATCGCCACGCTGTCGGTCGAGGCGCAGGAGCGCCACGAACGCATGGAGCGCACCCGCCGCGACGAAGGAGCGGACTGAACAAAAAGGGCCTGCGATCGCAGGCCCTTTTTCATTGTGCGCTGGACGCGGCTATGCCGAGGCTTTTGCCTCTGCCTGCAGGTCCTGGCGCTTGAGCGCGCGGCCCGAACGGCCGCCGCCTGATTTGCCGTCGCGCCACACGATGTCGCCATTGCAGAGGACCGTGTCGATACCTCTCGCAGGCGAGATCGGTTTGTCGAAGGTTGCCGTGTCGATCACCGTGGCGGGATCGAAAATGCAGAGATCGGCATAGAAGCCCGGCTTCACCTCGCCGCGCTTGGTGAGATGGAAGCGCTGCGCCGAGTACGAGGTCATGCGGCGCACCGCGTCCTCGAGCGAGAACAATTTCAGATCGCGGGAATAATGTCCCAGCACGCGCGGGAACGTACCCCACAGGCGCGGGTGAGGATGAGTATCGAAGGGAATGCCGTCCGAGCCGATCATCGCGCCGGGATGTGCCATCGCCGCCTGCACGTCCTTCTCGTCCATCATGAAGTAGATTGCACCGGCGGGTTGCAGGCGATCAGCGGCTTCGTGGATCGAGCAACCCATTTCCTTGGCGATGTCCTTGAGGTCGCGGCCGCTCACATCGGCCACGGTGTCGGACCAGGTGATCAGCACCTTGTCGGCGCGGTCGAGCATTTCCTTGCGCAGGATCGTCGAGCCCGCGACGTAGGGATAGACGTCGAAGGCGATCTGCTGCTGCTTCATGGCCTCGGTGAACTTGGGCAGCGTTTCCTTCATGCGGCCGAAGTTGGGACGACCTGAGCATTTGTGATGCGAGACGATGACTTCGACGGCGCCGGCACGACGGCCAATCTCGAACGTCTCGTCCATCGACTTCAGGATGTCGTCGCCTTCGTCACGCATGTGGGCGGTGTAGACGCCGCCCCACTTGCCGAGCGGCTTGGCGATTTCTGCGACCTCGTCGGTCGAGGCCGCCATTGCGGGCGGATAGAACAGGCCGCTCGACAGGCCGATTGCGCCCTGTTCTAGGCTCTGGTCGAGCAGATCGCGCATCACGCCGATCTCGGACGCGCTCGCCTGGCGGGCAAGATTGTCGCCCATTGCGTTCATCCGCAGCGTTGAATGACCGATCAGGAACGCACCGTTGATGGCCGGTTTCGCTGCCTCGACTTTGGCCGTGAACTCGCCAAAGGTCTTGGCGACATTGGCCTGCTTCTTCACGATCAGTGTCAGGAAGTTACCGATGTCGGGCCGCGTGAACGGGGCTGCCGAGGCGCCGCAATTGCCGCAGACGACGGTCGTCACGCCCTGGCTCGCCTTCATCGCCATGGTCGGATTGTCGATCAGGGCGGTGTCGTCGTGCGTATGGACATCGATGAAGCCCGGCGCCACGACCTTGCCCTTGGCATCGATCTCGCTATCGCCCTTGAGCGTGCCCGGCGCCTCGACCGCCGCGATCCGATCACCCTTGAGCGCGACGTCGGCGGCAAAGAGCTTCTTGCCCGTGCCGTCGGCCACCTGGCCGTTGCGAATCACGGTGTCGTACTTGGCCATGAAAACTACTCCTGGGTTGCGTTACGGCCGAGCCGCATGTCGAGGTCGAACGGATAAAGCGGCCGCTTGACCTTGGTGTACTTGAAGAGCTTCAGGTCCGAAGCGGTACAGCCGTCGCCGTCGCACATCACGATATGCTTGGCGATGGGCTCGAAGCCCGCACGGAAATGTTGGCGCGACTTGATCAGCACGTATTTCTTGGCACGTGGATCGATGCCGCAGTGGGTGAAGACCCCGAGGTCGAACGGCTCGGCGCGTTTTTCGGAAATCACGATCTGGATCTTGCCGGTATCAAGGACGGCGGTGCGGCCCATCCGGATGGTGGTGCCGGTGGCCATGGGGCCGGTCACCACGAACTGACCGTCGGTGATCGCCTTCACCTTGCCCGAGACCTTGAGCGGCTTGCCCTTGAGACCCATCGCCGGCATGTCGACCTTGCCACCGAGCTCGAGGGTCACCTCGGCGCCGACGCCGGCCTTGATCATCTGCTCGACACAGGATGGGTCGCAGATCGGCCCAGCACAGGCATTATCAAGGTCTTGCTTGATGGCTTCCTCGATGACGCTCATGACGTCCTGGGTGCCGCCGGAGGCGGTGTTGTCGCCATGGTCTGCCATGACCACCGGCCCTTCGGTATAGGATTTGGCGCGCGCGACCTGCACCGACAGCGGTTCGGGATGGAACAAAAAGCCTTCGCGTTTCTCCCAAGCGGTATCGAGGATCTTGTTCAGGAGGATCTCGCCCTCGGCCGTGCGCTTGTCGCACACGATAATAGAGGAGAGGGCGAGGTGAGGGATGTCGGCCTGCGGGAAGCCGCCAAAGACAGAGGCGTTCAGCACCTGGCCGCTGTCCTCGGCCTGGTTTGCCATGCCCATCAGCGTCTTCATGGGTTCGCGCGATGGCGTGTGAACCAGTGAGCTGCTCATGATCGGGCGGTTGCCCCAGACCATCTTGGGCTCGACCTCGCCCGCGAGCGCGCGCATCAACGTCCGGCCGGCGCGCCGGGCCGTGTCGGCCATGTCGATATGGGGATAGGTGCGGTAACCGGTGATGACGGTGGCGCCCTTGATCATGGCGTCGGTCATCTGGGTATGGAAATCGAGCGCGACGGCGATGGGGACGTCAGGCGCAATCTTGCGGATACGGTTCAGCAGCTCACCTTCGCCATCGTCATAGTGCTCGGCCACCATGGCCCCGTGCAGAGCGAGCAAGACCGCGTCGCAGCCCTTCTTGATCTCATCGACGATCGCGGTCGTCATCTGTTCGTAGGCAGCTTTGGTCACCAGGCCTGAGGGGTTCGCGGAAGCAGCCATGGGCAGGGCGAACTCGGCACCAGCCTTGCGAGCCACCTCGATAAAGCCCCCAAGCGACGTATTGGTACCTTCCGCCTCATCGATCGCGGCTTGGCCGCTCAGGGCACTCGCCCGGGCAAAGGACCCGATAGGGGTGGGAAGAGGCGAGAACGTATTCGTTTCGTGCATCATCATTGCAACAACAAATTTCTTCTTCGCCACAGCATCCTCCTGAAAACGGCTAACGTATTGGATACCCTAATGAAAATTCCGAAAGGTAATGGCATCTTAAGCTTTGCAAATGCTGCAAGCCTGCTTCGCGAAAGAATTGTGCGTTGCAGAAAAGCAACACCATCTCCCTCATCTTGTTTGTGGTTAAATATGTGAAGGTAAAGGCTCTTTTTGCCTCTTGCATTCCCTTCGCAGGTGCACCATTGTTTGGGGGCAGCAAACGCCGCCTCGGCGGCCTCTTTGTTTGCTGTATGCCCGTCTTGGGCGTTTCCTCCCTAAACTTGGGCCGTGCTCGTCACGGCCCTTTTTTTGTCTGAAGCTATTCGGCGGCCAGCGGCCTCGACTGCAACATCTCAAGAGCGTGGCGGCCGACCACTTCCAGGAAGCCCGTCATCAGCCGCTGCATATTAGCTGCCGTTGGCAGTTTCTCGTGGCGCACCTCGTCCATATAGAGGGCCCGATTGATTTCTATTTGCAGGGCATGGCGGCCAAGGCCGGGCTGGCCATAGCGCTGGGTGGTGAAACCGCCTGCATAGGGCTGGTTGCGCAGGACCCGCAGCCCTTGGCCGGTGAGCCAGCGCTCCGCGGTATCGACGAGGCTTGGCGCGCAGGCCTCGCCGTGGTTGTCCCCCAGGACAATGTCGACCCGTTGATCCCGGTCGCGAATGCCAATGCCCGAGGCAGAGGATGGCATGGAATGAGCATCGACCAGCAGGGCCGCGCCGAAAAGACTGTAGGTTTGCTCGACCAAACGAGACAGGGCGGTGTGATAGGGCCGCCAGCAGGTCTGAAGCCTGTGCTCGATTTCGTCGGCTGGAACGCGACCGCGGTAGATGGCCTCGCCGCTTGCAGCCACGCGAGGGATCATGCCAAGGCCCGCTGCCACGCGCGTCGTCCGATGGTTGAGGGGACGCGGCAGGGGTCCTTCGAACATCCCCGGATCGAGTTCGTAAGGCTCGCGATTGGCGTCCACGTAGGAGCGCGGGAAACGGGCTGCAAGCAGCGGAATGCCCAAGGTAGGCGCGGCGGCGAACAGTTCGTCGACAAAGGCATCCTCCGCCCGGCGGAGCGCAGCCAGAGGAACCGCAGTAATTTTCAGGAAACTAGCGGGATAAAAGTCACCGCTGTGCGGGGAAGCGACGACCACAGGTAGGTCTTGGCGGGCCGGCAGCCGACAGTCGAGAGGAGCTTGGTCGGTTGGAGGCGCCGGAAAATCCATTTTCCTGTCATAGCGCGCGCGATCAGGCGCGTCACCTGCCGTACTTCTTGCCAAGGCGTTGAGGCCGATGTAGACGACCGCACCCTTCGTTTAGGGGGCCGGCGATGGGCGCGTAGCTCAGCGGTAGAGCACTGTCTTGACATGGCAGGGGTCACAGGTTCAATCCCTGTCGCGCCCACCATCGCCGAACCACAATCCCTTGAGTAACTTCTTTTCGCTCTACTCCCACGATTTTGTGCGCGTGGCCTGTTGTGTCCCCCGCACACGCGTTGCCGATGCCGGCTACAACCTCGCCGA
>Ga0081455_10008938_pt1 | contig 10356 bp, 8 predicted proteins | sample TabmetS3T2R1_FD_70207 | JGI IMG/M metagenome (GOLD analysis project Ga0081455, IMG submission 70207) | Tabebuia heterophylla rhizosphere microbial communities from the University of Puerto Rico - S3T2R1 | ecosystem: Host-associated > Plants > Roots > Rhizosphere ... | reverse complement strand
GTTCGACAACATTCCCTTGACCGCGCTCGCGCTGAAACAGGGCGGCTATGATTGGGGATATCTCGCCTATGCCGTCGGCTTCGGCGGATCGATGATCTGGTTCGGCTCGTCGGCGGGCGTCGCGCTGTCGAACATGTATCCGGAGGCCAAGTCGGTCGGCCGCTGGGTCGCCCAGGGCTGGCCGGTGGCGGTCGCCTATGTCATCGGATTTTTCGTGATGCTGGCGGTGCTCGGCTGGCATCCCGACAGGCCGCTTTAGCCGCGCCCCGGAGCGCGCGCATCTTCCTGGAGCGGCGCTGATTCGCGGGCGGGCAGTTCGGCGCAGCCCGTCCAACCGCGATGGCCGGTTTATCCCGGCCGTCGCAACTGGCCCGACTCAGGCCGCAATGTTATCCAAGTTTCGCACTAGTTCTGGCACGCAAACGAATCTGCCAGGTGATTCTGGCGGATGGCCGCAACCTCGCGAGGAACCGCCATGTTATTTTTCAAGCGCGAACTCAGCCCGATCGAGCGCTTCGAGGTCGCGCTGAAAGACAAGCTCTCGGCTCGGCAAAAACTGGCCGATCGGCTTAGCTTCACCGAGGCGGAACTTGCCGAAAAACGCACGGCTGCCGAACAACTGGCGGTCGCCGGTGCCAACAATTCCCGACTCGATCGCGCCGAAGCCAGCATGCGCACCGTTGAAGACCGCGCCAAGACGCTGCGCGCCGAACTGGCGGAAGTGGACGATCAGGTCGCTTCCGCCGAGCGCGCCCTCGCCGATGCAAAGGCGCAGCGCGACCGCGATGCGCTCGCCGACCAGATCGAGGCGATGGCGACCGCGATCGAACGGGCCGCGCCCGGATTCGAAGCCGGCGCCACTTCGCTGGTCGAGGCCGTCACTACGAGCGCGCTGTCGATACCGGAGGCCACCCGCTTCTCGAGCAGCATAGATGCGGTACGCAGCGAAGTCCGCGCCGCAACCGACTTGATCTGCTGGGAACTGCGTTCCGCCGCGGTGCGTACCCGCGCCGGCAACGCCAACCTTGCCAGCATCGCGCTCTCGGAGTCCGAGCAGCTGTCATCGGCGGAGATCGACCGGCAATTGATCTACACGCTGCATCCGCTGCGTTGGCGCGAAGGCGATGAGGTGCGCAAGGTCGCGGCCTTTGCGGTGGTCGGTCTGCCCAAGGCGCTGCTGCCGATCGCGCTGCAGCACCAGCACGTCGACCATCTCAATGCCCGCCGCGTACAGACCCTGATGCATCTTCACGGCAGCGCGGGCCACAATGGCGAACCGGAGGACGACGATCCGCAGCTCGTCGATCTCGATGCCCTGCTGGCAGAGGAACAGCCAAGCGCGCAGGCCGACGTTGCCTAAGCGACGGTAGCCGGCAAGGTTCCTTTCGGAAATCGGGTGGGCGCCACGCCTCCAACCTGCGATCCCAGCCGTTCACACGGCAACGCCATCGCAGTTGGAGCCATCCATGAAATCGGAAAACCAAGTATACCTCGCGTCCAACAACGACGCGGTCTGCCGCAATCCATTCGGCGTCATGGATGTTCCGCATCCCGAGGACGACGACGTGATGCGGTTCGCCCGCAACACGATGCCGGAAGAATTGGCGACCGACGAGAACGCCAAACCATGGAGCGCCGGCGATAGCTATCCGCACGGTTCGATCGAAGGTCAGTGGTCCAGCCGCTGGAAAGGCGCCGCGGACCCGACCATCCCTGGCGATACGCCGGACAAGTGGAAACAGGGCCGGGGCGAAGCAAGGATCGTGGGCGAGCGCGTCTATCTGCTGTTCGATTGGGATTCTGGCAAACGCCGCGGCCTGATCGAGGCGCGCCGCGAAGGCGCGCGCCGGCTGGTCGGCAAGTACATCAACCTGAACAATCCAGAGATCACCGTCCCCTGGGTCGGCCTTGTGGTGAACTATCGGCGAATAGACGGCTACTTCTCGCAAGGCCGGGTGGATTTCCGCAGATAGCGGCTCCACCCTACCCTGCCTGCGCCACGCGGCGACGATGTCGGCGGCCCGATCCGCATGACGCGGTCAGGCTCTCGTTGCCGTCATTCGGCTTTGATGTTGGCGTCCTTGACGATCTGCTCGTACTTCGCCATCTCGTCCTTGATGTAGTTGGCGAAATAGTCCGGCGTGGAGCCGATCGGTTCGAAGCCAAGCACCCCGAGCCGTTCCTTGACGTCCGGTCGCTCAACGATTTTCGCCACCTCGCCTTGAATCTTCGTCACCAATTCGGCGGGAAGACCTTTCGGCGCCCACAAGCCGTACCACGAGGCGAAATCGAAGCCCTTCATGCCGGATTCGGCGACGGTGGGAATTTCGGGCGCGCTCGCCACGCGCTTGGCGCTGGTGATGGCCAGGGCCTTGATGCTTCCGGCTTTCGCCAGCGGCAGCGAGGACAGCATCGGATCGGCGATCAACTGCACCTGGCCGCTCATCAAGTCGGTCAAGGCCGGGCTCGCGCCCTTGTAGGCGATCACCAGCGTCTCGACGCCGGCATCGCGCTTGAGCAGTTCGAGTGCGAGGTGGCCGGCCGATCCGTAGCTCGAGGTCGCGAAGGTATATTTGTTCGGGTCTTTGCGCACGAGATCGAAGAATTCCTTCAGCGTCTTGGCCGGCACGTTCGGTGCCGTGCTGACGACCAGCGGTCCCGACGCGACCAGCGTGATCGGCGTGAAGTCCGTGACCACATCGTAAGGGACAGACTTGCGCAGGAACGGCGTCACCACATGGATCGAGGCCGTCAGCATCAAGGTGTAGCCGTCGGGCGCCGCCTTGGCGACGTAGTTCGCGCCAACAATGCCGCCGGCGCCGCCGGCCCGGTTTTCAACGATAAAGCTTTGCCCGAGCGTTTCGTTCAGCTTCTGCGCGATAATGCGAGCGACGCCGTCGACCGAGCCGCCTGCGGGATACGGCACGACGATGGTGACGGTTCGACCCGGATAGGTATCGGCCATCACGGATGCGGAGGCGAACCCGAACAGGGCGATGCCCAGTGCGGCAATGAACTTAACATGTCTCACGTAGGATCCTCTCAGCGTTTGCAATTAGAAGGTTCCTGGGTAGCTTCCCCCGTCGATCAATATATTTTGGCCGGTGACGAAGCCGGCGTGTGCGGAACACAGGAATGCGCAATAGGCGCCGAGCTCAGCCGGCCGACCGTAGCGCTTGGCCGGGTTGGCGGCGGCGCGCTCCTGCCAGATCTGATCGAATGATTTGCCGCTCGGCTCCAGCATGCCTTCGATGTGCCGGACCTGCGCATCGCTGTCGAAGATGCCCGGCAGCAGGTTGTTGATGGTGACGTTGCGCGCAACGGTCTGACGCGACAGCCCGGCGACGAAACCCACCAGGCCCGAACGCGCGCCGTTCGACAGGCTAAGCTCGACCTGCGGAATCTTGACGCTTCGCGACACGATGTTGACGATCCGGCCGAAGCCGCGCTCCATCATGCCGTCGACAGTCAGGCGCATCATCTCGATCGGGGACAGCATCATCGCGTCGAACGCGGCGATCCAGTCGTTACGAGTCCAGGTCCGGAAATCGCCGGGCAGCGGGCCATCGGCGTTGTTGAGCAGGATGTCGGGCGCAGGGCAAGCCGCCAGCGCGTCGGCGCGTCCCTGTGCCGTGGTGATGTCGCCCACCACTGGCGTCACCGTGACGCCGGTCGCAGCGCGAATCTCCGCGCAGGTGTTCTCCAGAACGTCGCGGGTGCGGGCCACGATGGTAAGGTCGACCCCATCCTGGGCGAGCGCCATGGCGCACGCCTTGCCCATCCCGCGGCTGGCGCCGCTCAGCAGAGCCTTGCGGCCGCGGATACCGAGATCCATGGTTGCGTCGATCCCTGGCTCAGGCTGCGACGGCCGACAGCGGCTTGATGTTGTAGCCGTAGCGCTTGTCGAGGCCGAGCTCCTGAACGATGCGGATGCCCTTGGCCAGTGCCTCGCCTTCCAGATTGGTCAACGGCTTGCGCAGATCGCCCGCCGGCATGCCCAGCGCCTTCATCAGCGATTTCACCGCCACCGGATTGATTGCCGAATACGTGTAGTGCAGCAGCGGCAACAGCGAGAGATAGGCATTCTTGAATCCTTCGGCCTCGCTATAGCTGGTCCAGGGCGTCGAGATGGTGGCGAGTTCGGCTGGCGCGATATTGCCGGTCATATTCGCGGTGCCGTGTCCGCCGAGGCTCATGGTCGGCACCACCAGGCCGAGATTGGGGCTGTCGCAGCACATCACGGCGACATTGGGCTTGCCGGCCAGCACCTGCGCGACCTGGCCGACGCGTCCGGTGGATTCCTTATGCACGACATAGTTCGGGTGCTTGAAGATGCGCAGCAGGTGATCCCAGTGCAGATCGCTCTTCACCCGCGGCGGATTGTTGTAGATGCCGAGCGGCAGGTCGGTGGCATCGGCAACATCGAGGAAGAAGCCCTCGATGTCGGCCTCCGGGGCGCAGATATAGGCGGGGGCGGCCAGGATGGCGCCGTCGGCGCCGTTATCCTTGGCGAACCGGACATTGGCGATCGTCGTCTCTGTATTGTTGCCGGTGCAGCCAAAGAAGATCGGCATGCGGCCGGTCTTCATTTTCGCCGTCTCGACGATGATCTGTTTCTTCTCCTCCGGGGAGAGCATCGAGCTTTCGCCGGTCGAGCCCATGATCAGGACTGCGCTGGTGCCGTTGTCCTCATGGAATTTGAGCAGGCTGCGAAACGCTGCGAAGTCCACCGACCCGTCCTTGTTGAACGGGGTAATCAGGGCAACGAATGAACCGGTCAGCTTCTTGTTTGGCATCTCATGTCTCCTTTTCGATTGCTCGCAGTTTAGCGGTTGTCAGTTGCAGTTGTCAGTCGCGATAATCCGTCGAATGCCGTCGTTCGTTGCTGTCTGCGTGGCGAGCCGCGGCGGGGACCAGGCCTCCACCGGCGGCAGCGCGGCATCCCATCGCTCGATCTCGATCAGCGCGCTGAGCGCGCTCGGCCCCTGGGCCAGCCGGGACGTGCCGATATCCAGGGTGAGTACGTTAGGGTTGCCGTGCCGCTCTGGCTCTCCGTCTGCCGGCGCCGGATCGAACCAGGCGCCGGTGGCCATGATCGCGACCCGAGGCAGCATGGCGGCGTCGACCTGCGCCGCCGCGAGGCACGCCCCGCGATCGTTGAACACGCGGACCACGTCGCCGGTTTTGATGCCGCGTGGGTCAGCGTCCTGCGGATGCAGGCGAATCCGCTCGCGTCCATGCAGCTTGTGGCCGCGCGAAACCGACGCCGGGTCCAGTTGGCTGTGCAGCCGGCCGCCCGGTTGATGGGTGATCAGATGCAGCGGCCAACGCTCGGCCGTCGTGCTGCCGAGCCATTCCGCCGGCGGCAGCCATGCTGGATGCGGCGGACAGTCCGCGTAGCCGAAGTCGGCGATGGTCTGCGACGCGATCTCGATCTTTCCAGACGGCGTCTTGAGTGGATGAAGCTGCGGATCCCGGCGGAAATCGTCGAACAGCACGAAATCTTCGTCGGGCAGCGGCAACTCTACAAAGCCGTCGGCCCAGAACGTGTCGAAGTCCGGCAGCGCGACGTTCTTCTTGGCGGACCCGGTGCGCACGCGCTCATAGATCCAGCGGCACCAGGTCATCTCGTCGCGGCCCTCTGTGAAGGCGTCCTCGTAGCCAAGGCGACCAGCGAGGTCGCGGAAAATCTCGAAATCGTGTCTCGCGTCGCCGAGCGGCGCGATGGCACGGTGCATCGCGAACACGTAAGGGTCGCGCGAGGAGCCGCCGACGTCGTTGCGCTCCAGCGATGTCGTCGCCGGCAGCACGATATCGGCATGACGCGCGGTCGGCGTCCACCAGCTGTCGTGGACGATGATGGTCTCCGGCTTCTGCCAGGCCTTGCGCAGGCGGTTGAGGTCTTGGTGATGATGGAAGGGATTGCCGCCGGCCCAATAGACCAGACGGATGTCGGGATAGACCCCGCGACGACCGTTGAACTCGTAAGCTCCATTGGGCGCGAGCAGCATGTCGGCGATGCGCGCGACGGGAATGGCGCTGCGGGCCGGATTCGGCGGTGTCGAGACTTCCGGGCCTGGCAAGTCCGCGCGCGGCACGCCGACGCCACTGAGCGAGCCGTGGCCGAAGGCGAATCCGCCACCCGGCAGGCCGATGCCGCCGAGCATCGCCGCGAGCGCGATCGCCGCCCAGTAGGGCTGTTCGCCATGATGGGCGCGCTGCAACGACCATGTGCAGGTGATCAGACTGCTTGTGTTGGCCGCGCGCCGCGCAAGATTGCGAATGCTGTCCGCATCGATGCCGCAGATCGCCGAGGCCCAGTCCGCATCCTTGGGCGTTGAATCATCCTCGCCCAGCAGATAGCGGCGCAGCGTCTCGAAGCCGGTGCAATAACGATCCAGAAATGCGGCGTCGTGCCGCTGTTCGACCAGCAGCGTATGGGCGAGCGCCAGCATCAGCGCGGTGTCGGTATTCGGACGAAGCGCGAGCCACTGGGCATTGAGAAACCCGGGTGCATCCGAGCGGCTGGGGCTGATCACCACGAATTCGATGCCGGCGGCTTTGGCCCGGTCGAGCCATGATTCCAGCACGTGCGAGCCGGTGCCTCCTGATGTCACCTGGCTGTTCTCGAGGCGCAATCCGCCGAATGCGATCACCAGCCGGGTGTGCTTGACCACCGAGCTCCAGTCGGTCACGCGGCCGGTCACCGGCTGGTAGGTGCCGATCACGTGGGGCAGCAGAAACTGCGCCGCTCCCCAACTGTAGTTTCCGATCTGATCGACGCAGCCGCCGCCGAGAAACAGGAAGCGACGTACCAAAGTGCGCGCATGATGCAGTCGTCCCGCCGACGACCAGCCGTAGGAGCCGCCGAAAAGAGCGGTGTCGCCGTAGGTGCCGCGCACCCGCGTCAATTCGCCGGCGACCAGATCGAGCGCCTCGTCCCAGCTAACTTCCCGAAAGCGATCGGCGCCGCTGCGCGGCCGTCCTTCGCGCCAGCCTTCGCGGATCGCCGGCCGGGCAATCCGCAGCGACGAATGAACCATTTCCGGCATGGCGGCGAGCATTGGTGACGGCAGCGCATCTCGCACGAACGGCTCGCATCCGATCACTCGGCCGTTCTCCACCAGCGCGTTGAACGCGCCCCAATGGGCGAGTGAAGGGGTTCGGGCAATAGTCATCAAACACTGGGTTCCAAGGTGCCGTGGCGATCCACCGCCGCAGGCCGCAGGCCGATCGGGATAGCGTGGACACCTCTTAGCGTGAAAAGCGTCCGATGGAGAAGTGAGCCGGACGCAGGGGCCATGGCCGGATTATGCGGCGTTGCGCCGGGGCGCGTCGCTCTGCTCCAGCGCAAAGTCGACGGCGGAATCGGCGTGCAGCAGCGTGGAATCGAATGTCGGCAGGCCGAAATGGTCCGGGCCGATCAAAAGACCGATCTCGGTGCAGCCGAGGATCACGCCGTCGGCACCGGCCGCCCTTGCTTTGGCGATCACGTCGAGATAGCGCTGCCGCGACTGTTCCAGCACGATCCCGCGACAGAGCTCGTCGAAGATGATGTCGTGAACGGTCGTGCGGTCCTCGGCATCCGGCACCATGGCAACGATGCCGTGCTTGGCCCGCAGTTGCGACAGATAGAAGTCCTGCTCCATGGTGTAGCGGGTCGCAAGCAGCAACGGCCGCTTCACGCCCGCCGCCTGGACCGCCTGCCCGGTGACATCGGTGATGTGCAGTAGCGGCACCGTCACGGCGCTTTGGACCGTGTGGGCCAGCTTGTGCATGGTGTTGGTGCAGATCACGATGCAGGCCGCGCCGGCGGCTTCGAGATCGCGCGCGAATCCCGCGAGCACCGCGCCGGCCTTGTCCCAAGCATCTGCCTTCTGCAGCGCCACGATCTTGTCGAAGTTCACCGAGCGCATCAGCACTTCGGCGGAATGCAGGCCGCCGAGGCGATCGCGTGTCTGTTCGTTGATCCGCCGGTAGTACACCGCCGTGCTCTCCCAGCTCATGCCGCCCAATAGCCCGATCGTTCGCATTGCCGTCCGCCTCTGCTGCTTCGAATCCATGCCGCAACGATAACAAGCAGGCGATGCAACGTTGGTATCAAGTTTTTCCATAAATTGACGAATATGAGCAATTTCATTGCTATAATTTCCGGATATGAGATATTTACTCTCAATATTTCGTTTGAATAAGAAATTGACACTCAGCCTAAATGAAAGGCGACGCAATGGATGCGATCGACCGCCGAATTCTCGATATCCTGCAAACTGACGCGCTCGTTCCCGTTGCCACGATTGCCGAAAAGGTGGGGTTGAGCCCCGCCCCCTGCTGGCGACGGATCCGGCGGCTCGATGAGGACGGCGTCATCGTCCGGCGCGTGGCGCTGTTGAACCGACGCATGGTCAATCTGCCGATGACGGTGTTCGTGTCGGTCAAGGCCCCGCGCCACGAGGCTGCATGGCTGCAGGCATTCCGCCGGGCGATCGTCGATATCCCCGAGATTGTCGAAGCCTGGCGGCTCACCGGTGAAACCGACTATCTCCTGCGCATCGTCGTGCCCGACATCGAAACCTACGATGCGGTCTATCAGCGGATGATCAAGCGGCTGGAATTCTCCGACGTCAACTCGTCCATCGCGATGGAAGAACTCAAGTTCACCACCGCCGTTCCGACCAGCTACATCAAAGTGAAATCATAAGCTCGGATCCTGGCTTTTGCCGCGGCGCAGATGCCAGTTTTCCAATGCGCCTACCCTGCCCGCGCCGCCCGGCGCAGCGATTGCGGCGGCTGGCCGAAGGCGCGGATGAAGGCGCGGCGCATCCGCTCCGGGTCGCGAAAGCCGGTGGTCTGCGCGACACGCTCGATCGCCTCGCTGGAGGACTGCACGCGCTGCCGTGCTACCTCGATGCGCAGCCGCTCCACCGCCTTTGACGGCGTGGTGCCGGTCTCCGCCATGAAGGCACGGGTAAAATGCCGCGAACTCATGCCGGCCTGCTCGGCGAGATCCTCGACCGTCAGCGGCGCATCGAGGTTTTCGCGGGCCCAGGCCAAGAGCGGCCCGAAGCGGCCGTTCGGCGCCTTCAATTCCAGAAGCGAGGAAAATTGCGACTGGCCGCCGCTACGGCGATGATAGAGCACGAGCTGTTTGGCGGTCTGCTGCGCGATGTCATCGCCGTAATCTTCCGCGATCATCGCCAGCGACAGGTCGATGCCGGCGGAAATTCCGGCCGAGGTCCAGACGTCGCCATCGCGCACGAAGATGCGATCGGGCTCCAGCTTCACCTGCGGATAGGTCTTCACGAAATGCCGCGTGCGCTGCCAATGGGTGGTAGCGCGCCGGCCGTCGAGCAGGCCGGCCTCCGCGAGGACATAGGCGCCGGAGCAGACGCTGGCGATGCGAATGCCGCGCTTCGCCACCGCGCGCACGAAGCCGAGCGTCTTCTCGCACCTCGCGGCCTCGCGCACGCCCTCGCCGCCCGCGACGATCAGCGTCGTGATTGCGGAAGCCGATTTCAATCCTCTCGCCACGATCTCGACGCCCGACGACGAGCGCACCGGCCCCGGCGTCACGGCGAGCACGCGGATCGCCGGCGCCCTGGCGAGCATCCGCATCGCCGCCTCGCCGGTGCCGAACGTCAACGCGGTCACGATCGTGTCGACGGTGCCCTGCGCGATGTCGACCGCGATGTCCTCGCCGCCGTAGGCGTCGGCCTTCATGGTCTGCTTGACCAGCATGCCGGTCGCCGTCGCCGCCAAGGCGCCCGCGACGGCCCCGACCACGGCGACGGAGGTCCCGAAGTAGGCCGCGACGAGCGGCGCGGCAGCGAGGCCGCCAGTGAGCGCGGTCACCGCGATCCCGACCGCGATGCCGCCGACGAGCGCGATCGTGTCGGTGATCGAGTCGAGCTCCTCGCGGTGGCGCTCGATGTCCTTGTCGCCGTACCCGAGCCAGCGCTCGAGCCGCTCCTCCGCGGCCTTGCGCTCCGGGTCGTCCTCGGGGCGGGACTTGAGCGCCTCGTACTGCGCGTAGGCGGCCTCGGCCTCCTTCGTGGTCGCCTCGAGCACCCTCGCCTCTTCGTCGAGCCCGAGCGCGCCCCCGACGGTGTCGCCGCCGACGCCGGTTCCCTTGTTGAGCTCCCAGTCCTTGCGCTTCTTGAGGTACGCGAGCTTCTCCTCCGGCGTCTTGTCGCCGGTCTCGAGGATCAGCGTCATGTCGGCCTCGTCGCGGCCGGAGAGGTCGCCGCGCAGGTCGTCGACCAGCTCGTCACCGGTCTCCGCCTTGTACTCGGCCTTGATCTTCTCGATCTCCTTCTTGGACTTGCCCTTGAGCGTCTCGCGGATCCGCTGCTCCTTGGT
>Ga0081455_10008937_pt1 | contig 10356 bp, 9 predicted proteins | sample TabmetS3T2R1_FD_70207 | JGI IMG/M metagenome (GOLD analysis project Ga0081455, IMG submission 70207) | Tabebuia heterophylla rhizosphere microbial communities from the University of Puerto Rico - S3T2R1 | ecosystem: Host-associated > Plants > Roots > Rhizosphere ... | reverse complement strand
GCGCGCGGCCCGCTGATCTGGTGCGAGAGCCCGCCGGTGCCGACGATCGCGACTCTCAAATCTTCCGGATAGCTCTCGATCGCCTTGCGCAGCGACTGGCCGAGCTTGAAGCAGCGCTTCGCCGAGGGAATCGGGAACTCCAGCACGCCGACCTGCAGCGGCACGATCGCGCCGGGCCATGCCGGCTCGTGCGGCCACAGCAGCGAGAGCGGCGAGAAGCAGCCGTGATCGAGCCCCTTGGCCTGAAAATAAGACATGTCGAACTCGTCGGCGACGAGCCCGGTCGCCACGTGGCGCGCGAGCCCCGGGTGGCCCGCGATGGCCGGGAGCTTGCGCGGGCCGCCGCCTTCATCGGCCACCCAATACTTCTCGCCCACGCCGAGCGCGAAGTGCGAGTAGTGATCGAAGAAGAACGAGGTGACGTGATCGTTGAAGATGAAGAACAGCACGTCGGGCTTCTTGTCCGCGAGCCACTGCTGCACCGGCTGGTAGCCCGCGAAGATGGGCGCCCACACCTTGTCTTGCTGCTTGTTGGTGTCGAGCGCGAAGCCGATCGTCGGGGTATGGGAGGTCGCGATGCCGCCCACTATCGTGGCCATGTCAGAAACTCCGTAGTGATGGCTGGCGCGAGCCGGATGGGGCTGCGAGCGCGCATCGCAGAGTAGCACCCGCCAAGCTCGGGTGCCCGCGGACGCCCGCCCGAGCTCACGCGCTGTTCATTGAATGGCGGCGCGCGGCCGGCGCTGCAAATACCAGGTATTTTCCGCGTCAATAGTGCGGCGGCCGCTCTTGCTCGGGCGTGTACGCGGGCTGCTCCGCCTGCGTCGCGTCGAGGCGAGCGAGCAGTGCCGCGAGTTGTGCACGCAACCACTCGATCTGCTGCTGCTGCCGGTAGACGACGTCGCCGAGCTCGCTGTTCGCGCGCTCGAGAAACGCGATTTTCAGCTCGATGCGCTCGAGGGCTTCGGAATCCATGGGCGCGAGTGTCGCACGTTGCAGCCACCGTGCAAGGGTGGGCACAAAAGGTGCTGGGCCGCGCGCATCGCTTGCTTTCGAACCTCTGGCGGGGTGATGACACGAGAGCTCGGTTTCGAGGCGTTTCAACGACGCCGGCACATGCTCGCGCTCGACGGATTGCGCGCCCTCGCCATCATCGGCGTCCTGCTCCATCACACGCGCCACCGGCCGTTCCCCTTCGTGCAGGGCTTTCGGGGCGTGTGGGTGTTCTTCGTACTGTCAGGCTTCCTCATCACCACGCTCGCGCTGCGCGAGGAAGCGCGCAACGGGAGCTTGAACATCCGCGCATTCATGATCCGGCGCGTGTTCCGCATCTTGCCGCTGTATTACCTCGCCCTGGGCGTGGCGCTCGTATGGGTTTTCGCATTGGGCATGGAGCCCGAAACCGTGGATCGCTTTCGACACCATCTCGCGAGCTACGTTTTTTATGCGCCCGAGTTCCCGATCTTCCTGCATCGTTTCGAGATTCCGTTCGGGCAGACGTGGAGCCTCGGCATCGAGGAGAAGTTCTATCTCGTATGGCCGTTCCTCGCGTTCGGGCTGCTCGCGCACTCGCGCTATCGACTTGCGGTCACGCTCGCGCTCATCGCGGTGGCGCTTGGGCTCACTGCATCCGGCGGCTGGCTCGCGCAAATGTGGGGCTCGTACACGGACATTCTTCTCGGCTGTCTCGTCGCGCAGCTCATGCATCAGCGCGCAACGTACGAGCGACTGGCTGTGCTCGGGCGTCCGGCGATCGCGTGGTCTTTGTTCATCGCGCTCGGCGTAGCGGCGATGATCCAGAGCACCGGCGATCAGGTTCCCGTGCAAGTGTCCGAGCGATTGTTCTCGCTATTCGCTGCCGCGACGCTCATTGCGATCGTCACCAATCAGCGCGGGCCTGCGACACTTCTGAGCACGCCGTGGCTCGTGCGCATCGGCGTGTGGTCGTATGCGATCTATCTCACGCACGGCTTCGTATTCGATGCGATCAATCCGCTGCTGCCCGAGGGACGCATCGGCGATTGCGCGTCATTGGTCGTCATGTTGGCGATCGACCTGCCGATTTGTTGGCTGCTCCACATCTGGGTGGAGCAGCCGTTGATCGCCTTTGGTAAGCGCCTCGCTGCGCAGACGCGTGCCGCCGCGCCCGCACCGGCGATGACCGCGAGCGACGTGTTCGCGACTCGCGACCCTGCCGCCGGCGCCGCCGATATCACTGCTTCTCGATCTTGAAGATCATCTTGAAGGCGTAGCAGTTCGGCACGAACGTGTCGCCGCGCGCGGAACGCGCGTACTTGCCCGCGCGCGCAATCTGCAGTGCGCCTTCATCGAGGCGCGCATCGCCTGAAGATTGGGTCACCGTCGGTTCGCCCGTGCGCTTGCCGCGCTCGTCGACACAGACGCTGACGTTGGTGGTGCCTTCCACGCCGAGGCGACGCGAAGTTGGCGGGTAGTAGTCCATCGTATTGGGAAGCTGATGCTTGCCGACGAGATGAATCGGCTCGACGCGCGGCGGTGGCTGTGCGACCTGCGGCTCAGTCACGGTGGGCGTTTCCGTCAGCGCCGTCCCGCTGTCTCCACTCCAAGGCACGGGGTCCGGTACCGGCCCCAAGTCGATCTTGTGCGGCTGATCGAATACCGGAGGGGGTGGGGGCGGCGGCAGGGTATCGGCTGTCTGCTCTGGGTCCTTGAGTTTGATCACCTGCACCGGCTCGAAGACGAGCTTCACGGTCTTCACCGCCAGCCCGCTTGCGAACACGTACACGAGCACGACATGAAACGCGACGATGCCGGCGAACATCACCGCGCGCTGAGACAGCGCCGGCGAGACGAACCCGGCCTCGGTCAGAGGATGCGAAGCGGAGTGAGCCATGGGACCTCCCGTTACGAGCGCTGAGCTCAGCAACGGGAGGTCGCGCAGTTTCGGGTTACAGAAAGCTCAGCGAGCGGCGAGCGCGCGCAAATCTGCGTCGCTATCGGCGATGAGCCAGGCGAGGGCGGTCCATGCCGCTACGTTCTGCGCCAACGCCGCCGGTTCGATCTTGTCGAGCGTGTCGTCCGCGGTGTGATGGAAGTCGAAATATTTCGTGCCGTCTTGATTCAGATCGAACAGCGGCACACCCGCGGCTCCGAGCGGTCCCACATCCGAGCCGCCTTGCGGGGCGGATGTCGTCGGCACGATGCCGAGCGGCGCTAACACGCGCAGCAGTGCTTGGCCGAACTGGCTGTCCATTGCGCCTTTCGTGAGTGACACCGAATACACACGACCCGCACCGAAATCGCTCTCGCCCGCCGCGATGTGCGTGGCGAGATCGGCACGATGCGCTTCGAGATAGGCGCGACCGCCTTGCAAGACGTCGGTCGGCTGAGTGATCTCCTCCGAGCCGTAGAGCACGACGCGAATCGTCCGTTGCGGCTTGCGCGGCGCCGAGCGTGCGAGCTTCGCGGCCGCGGTGATGATCGCGCAGCCCGCGCCGTCGTCGATCGCGCCCGTACCGAGATCCCAGCTGTCCAGATGCGCCCCGAGCACGATCACTTCGTTCGGCCGCGCGGCTCCACGGATTTCGCCGCTGACGTTATATGAGCTCGAGCTCGGCACATAGCGGGCGTTCGAGGTGAGTCGCACCCGAATTTTCTCGCCGAGCGCGGCGAGCCGCTCGATCTGGTCGCCGTCCGGCTCTGAAATCGCGAACGCGGGAATCGGCACGCGCCCGTTCTCGTAACGTGTCGCGCCCGCGTGCGCGAACCGGTGCCCGCCGGTGCCGACGGAGCGGATCATGAAGCCGAGTGCGCCACGCTTCGCCGCTTCGATCGGACCATACGCGCGCGCCGCGACCGCGAAGCCGTAACCCGACCCGTCCTGCGTGCGCGGCATGTGGAACGCGACGAGCGCGATCTTGCCGGCGAGCGAACCGGGCGCGGCCGCCTTCAGCGCGTCGAGATTCGCGAACGACACGACTTCGCCCTCGACGCCGCCGGGCGGCGTGGCAGGCGCACCGCCGAGTGAGGCGACCGTGAGCGGTTGCGGCGAGGGCGCGACGATCTCGGCGTGCTCGATGCCCCGCACCCATGCCGTGATCGGAAAGCTGTCGACGCGCACGTTCTCGAACCCGAGCGCCGCGAGCTTCTTCGCCGACCACTGCGCCGCGGCCAGCTCGGAGGCCGAACCCGCGGGGCGCGGCCCGAAGCGGGTGGAGAGCTCGCTCACGAAGTCCCACGCCGTGGAGTCGCCGCGGATGGCCTGATCGCGCAACCTCGCCGCGATCGTCTCCGCGGTTGCCCCGTCCGCCGAATGGGCGAACGGGGTCACGGCCGCGAGGGTGCAGGCTGCGATAAAACGGATGACGCTCGTCTTCATGACATTCATGTTTACCCGGAACGGATGTGTTGACCGATCGAAAGCACACCGGCAGAGTCGCTGCCCGATGACGCCGACCCGCCGCCATTTAACGAGAACAACAGCGTGACGCGCGATCTGGTCGTCCGACATTTCCGTCAGATCGTCGTGTGGCCGCTGCAGCTCATGCCGCTGCGGCCCGGGCAACAGGTGCAACGGCACTGGCAAGCGCTCGAGACGATGAAGGGCGACAACCACTGGCGCGAGGTGGTGGACGAGTTCGACGATCCGTCGGACTTTCACGAGCGCCATTACAAGGAGTTCGTGACCTTCCTGCCGTACGTCCAGCGATTCTTGTACGGCTCGACGGCCGGGCAGGAATCGGCGGCGGCGAAGGCGCAGGGGAGCATGCACGTCTTTCGGCGCGACGACGTCGCGCGCGTGCGCATCGTGTTTCAGCCGGGCGAGCAGCCGACGCTGTTCGACGTCGCGCACGTCGACCTGTACTTCTTTCTCGACGCCGACATTGCGGTGCTGGCGTTCGAGATGCACACCGACGACATTCCGCTCGATCGCGCGCAGGACACGCTGTTCCGCTTCGGGCGCGCGTATCCCGCGTACTGGGAGCGCAACGGGCACGGCGGCAATTGCCCGTATTCGGTGGAGTGGCTGAGCAAGGACGGCGAGGTGCTCGCGGCGTCCGACTTCGCGGCGCGCGCCAAGTACCTCGCGTTCGTCGCGCGCTATCGCACGCCGTGTCTCGCGCATCACTGGGACTTTCTCCTACATCCCTTGATGCTCGAGTACCCGGGGCAGACCGGGAAGCTTCGCTACCGCCTGCTCGAATACAACCGCATGCCGTTCATGTCGTTCTTCGCGGTGGACGATCCGACGGAGCTGACGCGCGCAGATTTCGTGCGCATCGGCATGGTCACGCGGCCGGGCGAGCCGGACACGCTGCCGTACTCGTCCGCGACGCTCGCGGATTTCGAGCGCGACTACTGCGACGATCGCTTTTGGGGACGTTCCGGCGAACGCTTCTCGGGCGACACGCGCATCATCGTGACGGGCGCGACGTTCTCGATCGTCGGCCGGCACGACGACTACTTCTTTTCCGGGCCGCAGACCGGACTGCTCGGCCAGTTCCGCCATCAATATTTCCTGCTGTTCTTGATCGCGCATTTCCACAAGGCCGCGCTCGTCTCGATGTCCGACGAGCTCGCCGTCGCGATGAATCGCTTGACCGTCGGGCACACCGAATCGGTGAAGCAGTTCAAGCGCACGATCCGCCAGATGATGGAAGTGTTCCTGCGCTTCACGCATCGCTACTGGTTCCACGAGGTGTCGAACCAGGCCATCGCGCGCAGCGTCTTCGCGCGCCTGACGCGGGCTCTCGGCAACGAGGAGCTCTACGACGAGGTGCGTAATGAAGTGACCGACATGAACGATTATCTGGACTCGGACAGCGCCCGGCGCCAGGCGAACACCGTGCTCCGGCTGACCGTCGTGACCATTTTCGGGCTGATCGGCACCATCGCCTCGGGTCTCCTCGGGATGAACATCATCGCCGAGGCCGAGCGGCCGATATCGATGAAGGTGGTCATTTTCGTTATTTTTCTGGCGTTTACGGTGCTCCTGACGGTGGTCACCGTGGCGAATTCGAAGCGCCTCGCTGACGTCCTGGATGTGATCTCGGATGCCCGCATGTCCTGGAGCTCGAAGTGGCGCGCGATGCGACACGCCTGGAAGAGCGCTCAATAGGCTCTCCCGAAAAGTGATGCAAAAAAGCCCACGGTGACGCGACGAGTCGGCGGGAGTAAGCTCGTCCGCCTGATGGAAGGACTCCGCCAAACTTCACGCCTCATCTTGCAGGCCGCTCTGCTTGGCGCGGTCCTCGCAACGCCTGCATTACCCGCGCTCACGTGCGATGCCGAGTCGGCACACGCCGCGCGCGTCGCAGGCGAAGGCAAGCAACCCGAGAATCGCGCGCGTGATAAATGCAAACGCGCACCCGGCGCGAAGACCGTGCCGAAGGGATGTCCCGATGGCGGCGAGCGCTTGCCGAACGACAACAACAACAAACGTTCGCCGCTGGACGATGCCCCGCCGCTGACGCCGCTCGTCGCGTAAAGCGACCGAGCCGAGCCGATCCTCTTTCCGCTGCTGATTGAAGCGTCGCGTGACTCGACGTCACGTCGCGTGCCCGAAGCAGGATGAGGTCGAAGGCCGTGAGGGAAGCGAAGAACCTCTAGCGACTTGGGCGCCTGCCGTGGAGGAGCGCTCGGTTGGCGAGCACCGACGCGTCATTGCGGCAACCCCCATCGAGTCGCTGGCCGAGGGCCATGAACGCGACGGGGCGCAGCGCCCCGCCGCTTACTCGTGACTCGCCCGCGCGCAAGGCGCGCGTCTCTGCGTCGCTCAACGCGGCGACACGGTGCCCGTATCGCGCGCGCCCAGCTTCTCGAAATTGTCGAGCGCCCGCGTAGCCGGCGACACAACTCGATTGAAGTTCTGGAACGAGCAGCGTTGGCCATCCGGTAGCACGACGCTCGAGAAGCGATCGACTTGCTGGAAGCCACCGCGATTTTCGAACCCGAGGCGCGGCGCGCTGTTGAGACCGAAACACGGTCCCATCATCTCAGCGCGATATTGCTGGCCGTCCACCGACTCCAGCAGCAGCTCGTGATCGTTGACAGCGGTCCAATTGCGGATGCGATAGCTCATGAGATCGGCATCGACAGGGCTGGTTTGCAGGCTGGCCTGCTCGTAGCGCTGTGAGGTGCCGTGGGTCGCGCATCCAGCGAGCACTAGGCCGGCGAAAGTGCCTAGTACCCAAAGCGAGTGACTCCTCATGGTCTCTCTCTCCTGATCTTGTGATCGTTGGCTTTGGAACTGCGACGGGGTCGGCCTCCGTTCCTGCAAACCGGCGGTCCGTCGCCATAATCGGCCACTAATTTTCGCCCAAACGCCTGAATTTTGCCCGTCGAATTTTCAGAAGTGCTTCGAAACTGGGACCCAAGTGAGGAGCACGGTGCTCCTCAGCACACTGAAAACGAACGGAGAATGATCATGAGCGTGTGGACGACCAAGCTGCGTGGACCGGCTCTCGGGCTCACTCTGGCCTCGGCCCTGTTGGCAGGTCCCTCCGAGGCGGCAGAGCAGGCGGCGAAGCCGCCATCGAAACAGGAGAACATGGGAATGGTCAGCGGTCTCGCGGTCGGCGCACTGGCCGGCGGGCCCTTCGGCGCGGTGATCGGCGCAGCGACGGGTGCGTTGCTAGGCGACCGCTATCACAAGCAGCAGGAGGCGAAGAAGAGTCTCGCAGCCGATCTGTCCCAGTCGAAAGCCGTTAGCTCCCAGCTCGAGGGTGATTTGGCCCAAACGCGCGAGCAGGGCGTGAAGCTCGGGATGGCGAGCCGCGACCTGGAGACGAGCGTCGGCTTTCGCACCGGGGACTCGACCCTGGCGGATGACGACGTCGTCCGGCTCCAGAAAATGGGTGCGTTGGCCAATGCAGCCGGCAAGGTGAAGGTGCGGGTGTCGGGCTACGCGGATCCGCGCGGCTCCGAACAGTTCAACGCGGCGTTGTCGGAGCGCCGGGCGGACGCGGTGGCTCACGTACTGATCCAGTCGGGTGTCGACGCGAGTCAGCTCGTCGTGGAGGCGCACGGCGCCGCGGATTCGAAGACGGCCCAGGGAGATCTCGATGGCTACGCGTTCGATCGTCGCGTGACGGTGAAGATCGAGTCCGACGCGAGCGACGCGCAGGTCGCGAAGAACTGAGCCAGTGAGGGACTCAGCGAGATGAAACGCTGAGCAAAGCAGCGGAACGGCCCGCCTCATTGGCGCCATGCCAGGTGGCACCCGAGGCGGGCCTCGTCTCAGCGAGCGCCCTCGGGGCCGACACCGCCGCACCCCTCTCGGCGCCGCCGCTTTTCGTAATCCCGAGGGCCCGCCATCGCGAGTGCTCGGTTACGCTCAGCGCATGAACACCGACATCGTGTCTCTCGACGCGCCACTCGAGCCCGAGCTTTCCACTCCCGCGCCCGACCGCCTCATCGAAGGCGCGCCCCAACACGGCGTCGCGAACTACTTTTCCGACCCCACCCAACAGTTCTTCGCAGGCCGCTGGTCCAGCACTCCCGGCACGTGGCGCGTGCGCTACACGGAGCATGAGCTGTGTGTCATCCTCACCGGCAAGGTGATCATAAAAAAAGACGGTGGCCCGACCTTTTCGGCCGGTCCGGGCGCTGCGTTCGTCGTTCCAGCTGGGTTTTCAGGCACCTGGACGGTACTCGAGCCCTGCACCAAAATCTACGCAATGTTTGAATCTCGCACCTAAGAGGTGCGTCCGCGCGCGCGTTCGTGGTTAAATCCGGCGCTCTCGTGATGCAATTCAACGATCTACGGAGCTGTCGATGCACTGGCACAGCTGTTGCTTTGTACCGACCCGACCTATATCGCTGAATAACCCGGAGGGTCCATGAAATTGATCAGAGGCGGAGCATTGTTCGTCGGGCTGCTAGGTGTTGCAGGCGCAACACAAGCGGGAGTCACATCCACCTGGACGCTGGCGAGCGACTACGATTTCCGCGGCATCACCCAGACCGCGAAAGATCCGGCGCTGCAAGGCAGCCTCGACTACGCGCACGACAGCGGGTGGTACATCGGCGCGTGGGGCAGCAACGTCGACTTCGGCCCCGGGGATCCGAACCTCGAACTGGATCTCTACACCGGCTTCACGAAGACGCTCGACACCGGCCTCAGCTACGACCTCGGCGGTGTCTGGTACACGTATCACTCCACACCGAATCCGGGCGTCAACTACGTCGAGCTCTACGCAGGCATCGGCTACACGGACAAGTCCGGCATGTCGATCAAGGGCAAGCTCTTCTACTCGCCCGACTTCGGCGGTGCTTTCACCCCCGGTGACACGTCCGCTGAATACATCCAGGCCGATTTCAGCTATCCGCTGCCGGCGAACTTCTCGATCACCGCGCACGCCGGCTACAGCTTCGGCGACTACTGGGACAGCTATCTCAAGGATCAGGGTGCCGGTGACAACTACTTCGATTACGCGATCGGAGTGGGCTACACCGCGGGCAAGTTCAACTTCGCGCTGAAGTACATCGACGGCAGCGACCTCAAGGAATCAGACGGCACGCCCGGCAACATCTTCTCGAGCGAGAGCAAAGTGGTGGTGTCGGTCGCCACGACCTTCCCGTGGGGCGAATAACAGCAAGCATCCAGCTCCACATCACCTGACGTTCGCGTGGGCCTGCCGTACCAGCGGCGGGCCCATTGCATTTCCGGCGAGCCCAATGTCACGCCATACGCAAGTATCGTAGGCGATCTGACATAACGTCCGGCTCGCGTGACGTTGCTCTCACTTCCTCGCGCCGTCGCTTCCAGCACGCGGGCACCAAATAGAAAGTGGTGTCGCTCGCTTCTCTCGCTGGGGATGGAGGTCTCACGTGGAAACGGTAACTGTCGCTGCTGCTCGCAGCAGCAGCCTTGTGCTTTCAGGGACGACGTTGATGATCGTAAGCGTCGTGGTCGTCGCTCTCGTCGCCTTCGCTGTGGTGACGGGGCTCAAATATTTTCGCAATCACCGCTCGGCGCATCGCGCGTAAGCGTCCGAGGTGGGGTAGGGAGGAGCCGAGCCCGCGGCGCGAGTCGCGGGCTCGGTTTTTTTGGAGCCTGCGATTACAGGCTCTTCAGCACCTCGCGCAGCGTCGTGATGATCTGGTCGATGTGCGTGCGCTCGACGATGAGCGGCGGCGACAACGCCACGATGTCGCCCGTTTGGCGCACGAGCACGCCCTTTTCGAAGCACTTCAAATACACATCGAACCCGCGCGCGCCGCGTTTGCCGGGAATGGGTTCGAATTCGAGCGCACCGACCAGCCCGTAATTGCGAATGTCGATGAGATGCGGCGCGCCTTTCAGGGAGTGAATGGCGTCTTCCCAGTAGCGCGCCAGCGACTTCGCACGCGTGAGCAGCCCTTCGCGCTCATAGA
>Ga0081455_10008936_pt1 | contig 10356 bp, 6 predicted proteins | sample TabmetS3T2R1_FD_70207 | JGI IMG/M metagenome (GOLD analysis project Ga0081455, IMG submission 70207) | Tabebuia heterophylla rhizosphere microbial communities from the University of Puerto Rico - S3T2R1 | ecosystem: Host-associated > Plants > Roots > Rhizosphere ... | reverse complement strand
GCGGCCTTGGCCGCCGATACGAGCTCGATGACGATCTGCCGGCCGTGATCGGTCAGCGTCGCGCGCGCCTGCGGATCGTGGGCACCACCGAGCCGGATGAGGTCGGCGGCCGCGAGTCCTGCGAGCAGCTCGTAAGTCACACGCTTCCCGGTGTACGCAAGCATGCGATCGAGCTCCGCCTGTGAGCGGTGATCTGAGACGCCGAGCAGGCTGAGCACGAACCACTGGTCTTCGGAGAGGCCGCGCCGCTCGAGCGCGCGGCGCACGCCGAGGAACATCTGGTGATGTGCGCGGCCGAGAAGATAGATGAGGAAGTCCTGGCTGAAGCTGCTCGTGGGATCGGGCCCTTCGGGCATCGGCTCCGCGCGCTTGTCGACGGTGAGCGCGTACTGGCCGCCGTGGAACACGAGCGGCTTGCGATTGGAGTGATCGAAGGCTTCGACCTGCCCCACGAAGATGACGTGGTCGCCGCCTTCGTACTGGAACGCGGTGCGGCACTGGAAGCGTGCCGAGTACTCGCGCAGCAGCGGAATGCCACCCGGGCCACGCGCGATGTCGAGCCCGGCGAACTTGTCCTGCGTGGGCCGCGAGAACTGGCGCGACACCTCTTCCTGGTCTGCGGCGAGCACGTGGATCGCGAAGTAGGGGGCGCTCGCGAAGACGGGCAGGGCGCGCGACGACTTCGCGAGGCTCCAGAGCACCATCGGCGGTTCTAGCGACACCGAGTTGAAGCTGTTCGCCGTGAGTCCCACGTCGTGGCCATCCGTCGAGCGTGTCGTGACCACCGTGACACCGGTGGCGAACGCACCGAGCGCGTTGCGGAACGAGCGGACTTCGTTGGGCGGAATGGCGTTCGACATCATTTCCAGGAGCTGCGCTCCACGACGGAAAACGGCGCCCCTCTTTCGAAAGAAGCGGGGCGCCGTCCGTGAGATTACCCAGAAACCGGTCGCTTGGGCTAACGGCCCTTGAAGTCTTCCGGCGTCAGCTGGTGGCGGGAGAGCAGCTTGTAGAAGTCGGTGCGATTGCGCTTCGCGAGGCGCGCGGCCTGCGAAACGTTGCCGCCCGTGATCTGCAGGATCTGGGACAGGTAACTGCGCGTGAATTCGTCGCGCGCCTCGTCGAACGACGGGAGCTTCGACTGCGTGCCACCGAGCGACTGCTGCACGAGTTCGACGGGGATGATGGGAGTCTGGCTGAGCGCGACGTTCTGACGGACCACGTTCGCGAGCTGACGGATGTTGCCCGGCCAGTCCGCGGTCGCGAGCAGCTCGACGGCCTCGGGCGCATAGATCTTGCGCACGCCCGATTCGTTGCTGATCTGCGCGAGGAAGTGCGACACCAGCAGCGGAATGTCTTCGCGGCGGCGGTTGAGCGGCGGCATCTCGATGTGCACGACGTTCAGCCGGTAGTAGAGGTCTTCGCGGAACTGACCACTCATCATCAATTGCTGCAGGTCGCGATGCGTCGCCGAGATCACGCGCACGTTCACGGGAATCGCGTCGGTCGCGCCGATGGGCCGGATGTTGTTCTCCTGCAGGACGCGCAGCAGCTTCACCTGCAGCCGCATCGGCATGTCGCCGATCTCGTCGAGCAGCAGCGTGCCGCCGTCGGCGGCCTGGAAGAGGCCGGAATGATCGCGCACGGCGCCCGTGAACGAGCCCTTGATGTGGCCGAACAGCTCCGACTCGAGCAGGTTCTCGGCCATGGCTGAGCAGTTGATGGCAACGAAGGGCTTGCCGCGCCGCGGGCTCGCGTTGTGGATGGCGCGCGCCAGGAGCTCCTTGCCGGTACCCGATTCACCCGTGATGAGCACTCGCGCGTCGGTGCCGGCGACCATGTGCGCCTGCGAGAGCTTCTCCTCGACGAGCGACGAGCGCGTGATGATCTCGGAGCGCCAGTCTTCGTCGGAGTCGACGAAGCCGGAGATCTTGAGGGCCTTCTGCACCTGGTCGAGCAGTTCCTGCTTGTCGACGGGCTTCGTGAGGAAGCCGAACGCGCCGAGCTGGGTGGCATGCACGGCATCGGGAATGGTGCCGTGCGCCGTAAGGATGATGACCTTGAGCCCGGGATAGCGGGATTGCAGCTCCTTCAGGAGGCCGATGCCGTCCATCTGGTCCATGCGCAGATCGGTGATCACGAGCTCCGGGCGGAAACGGCTCGTCGCGGCAAGCGCGAGCGCCGCGCTTTCCACGGCCTCCACTTCGTAGTTCTCCGCGCGCAGGCGGATCGTGAGGAGGCGCAGCAGGCCCGGGTCGTCGTCGACGACCAGGATGCGCGCTTTGCGCTTGGTGGTATGCGGAGTCGCGAGTTGCATGGCGTGCATCAGAAACCTCTACGGCTTCCGTCCCTCTGGTGGCTGCGTCGAACGCTTGTTAGCCGAGCCTTCGATGTTGGCGATGGCATCGAGCTTGGCCTGTGCGTCGGCGAGCGCCTTCTTGAGACGGGCGTTTTCGTCGCTCTCGGTGGTCAGGCGCTTGGTGAGCTGTGCGATTCGATCGTTGATAGCCCGCTCGGTGCCCGACTGCAGACGCTTCACATCCGCGCTCAGCGATTGCTGGCGTTCGACCTGCTGCAGCTGCAGGAACGCGAGAGCACGTTCCGCAGGGAGCAGAGTTTCCGGGCTGGCGAGCACTTCCCGCAAAAGTCGCTGCGCGACGACAGGGTCGTAGCCGGCGTGACCGGGCGTCGAGAGGACCATGGCATAACGCAGGATGCGGCTCGGCGTGGGTGCCGCACTGTAGTCGTTGCTCGCCGTCGCCAGGATTTCCGCCTGCTCCGCGGGGGCACCCCGCGCGAGCCGCAGGCAGGTGTCGAGATAGGCCGTGATGACCTGCGTCTCGGTGGAATTGCGGTCGATGGCCGGCACGACGGGATCGTGCGAGCGCTTGAGCGGCAGCGCGCCGCCGCAGCCCGCGAGCGCCACGCAAACAAACAAGCCGGGGAGGCTATGCCGCATGGGCCTGGTTCCCCTCGGACTTGCCCTGGGGCTTCGTGACGGACAGCACGGGCATGCGGATGCGGAAGTGGGCGCCCGGGTATTCGCCGTCGACGATCTCGATCGTGCCGCCATGGGCATTCACGAACTCGAGCACGACCGACAGGCCGATGCCCGTGCCCTTGACCTGGACCCCGGCGGGCGGACGGCCGGTATAGAAGGCCTCGAACACGCGGGCGCGTTCGTCCGGCGGAATGCCGGCCCCGGTGTCGGCGACGTCGATCACGAGCTGGGTGTCCTGTTTGAGGGCGTGTAGATAGACGGTGCCGCCCTTGGGCGAATACTTGATGGCATTGGACAGCAGGTTCTCGACGATGAGGCGCACCTTGCCGCGATCCGCGCGCAGCATCAAGTCGTCGACCTTCACCTCGAGGCGCACGCGCTGCGAGACCACCGTGAGCTGCTGGCTCTCGATGACTTGTTTGACGAGCGGCCGGAGCCGGAACTCCGACAGATCGAGGCCGACGCTTTCCTTCTGCCAGGCGCTGAACGACAGCAGGTTTTCGATGAGGCGGTGGAGCTTGATGCCGTTGTCACGCAGGATGGCGACCACTTCGCGTTGCGCGTTGTCCATGGGTCCGACCGCGCCGTCCATGAGCAGTTCCGCGCCCTCGCGGATGTTGGCGAGCGGCGTCTTGAGCTCGTGCGACATGTGCCGCAGGAAGCGGTTGCGCTCCTGTGCGAGATCGAGCAGGCGCAGACGCAGCCATTCGAGCTGCGCGCCGAGGCGCTCGAGGTCGCGCGGCCCCGTCACTTCGATGGAGCGGGAGAAGGTGCCGCGGCCGAGCTCGCTGATCGCGCGATCGATGGCGCGCAGGGGCCGGCCGATGGACAGCGTGAGCGCGAGGATCGCGACGAGGGTGAGCGGCGCGAGCAGTGCGGACTGCCAGAACAGCCGGCGCTGCGTGCTCGAGGTCTGGCGCTGCATCTCGGCGAGCCGCACGTCGATCTGGTGATTGCCGCTCGCCGCGATGGCGTTCGCGAGGTCGGTGAGACGGTCGATACGTTCGTAAATGGCGTTGTAGTCGGTGCTGGAAGCGGGCAGTGCGCTGACGGCGCTTGCGACCTCATTGTGCAGCGCTGCGAACTTGTCGAGGTTGCTGCGCGACGCTTCTTCGTTGAGCAGCGCCTGGAGCTGCATGCGCGTCGTCGCGAGGTTCTGGTCGGTGTTGCGGTAGAACTCGAGCAGCTCGGGCTTGCCGAGCACCTGGTATACGCGCACGGTGCGATCGAGCGAGCGAATGTCGGCGTACAGGCTCTGGGCGAGCCGCGTGGTCTGCACGCCCTGGAGAACGAGGTTCTGGCTCGCGTCCGTGAGCCGGTTGATCTGCAGGGCCGCATCGACGACGGCCACGAGCATGGGGCCGGCGATGAGCGCAAGACCCAGCAGCATGAGGCCGCTCAGCGATTTCGGTCGGGGCCATCTCACGGGCGCGCCGTTCTCCTACCAGGGTTCACGTTGCAGACGCCGCTCCCACTCGAGCGCGGAGCTCACGATGGCGTCGAGATCGTCGAGGCGCGGCTTCCAGCCGAGCGTGTCGCGCACGCGGTCGTTCGCCGCGACGAGCGACGGTGGATCGCCGGCGCGCCGAGGTTCCTCGCGGACGTCGAGCTTGAGGCCGGCGATCTTCTCCACGCTCTTGAGGACCTCGCGCACGCTATAACCGTGGCCGTAGCCTGCGTTCGCGACGAGCGACTTGCCGCCCGCGCGCAGATAGTCGATCGAGTCCAGATGCGCGCGCGCCAGGTCGTCGACGTGGATGTAGTCGCGCACGCCGGTGCCGTCGGGCGTCGGGAAGTCGGTGCCGAACACCGATAGATAGGGCCGCTTGCCGACCGCGGCCTCGACGGCGACCTTGATGAGAAGCGTCGCGTTGCGCGTCGACTGGCCGATGCGTCCCTCGGGGTCGCAGCCGGCGACGTTGAAATAGCGCAGGATCACCGAGCGCAGCGGCGTCGCCGCGCACAGGTCGCGCAGCATCCATTCGCTCATGAGCTTCGAGGTGCCGTAGGGATTGATCGGCGCGAGCGCCGCGTCCTCGGAGGCGAGGCCGCTCTCGACGATGCCGTACACGGCGGCCGTGGAGGAGAACACGAAGTGTTTGACGCCCGAGGTCGCACAGGCGTCCAGCAGCGCGCGGGTCGAGCAGGTGTTGTTGCCATAGTACTTGAGCGGGTTCGAGACCGACTCGGGCACGATCGTGTGCGCGGCGAAGTGCACGACGGTGTCGATCTTGTGCTCGGCGAGCAGTGCCTCGACGAGGCGCTTGTCGCCGACGCTGCCGATGACGAGCGGGACGTCGCGTACCGCCTGGCGGAACCCGGTGGATAGATCGTCGAGCACCACGACGCGCTCGCCGCGCGCGACGAGCTGCAGCACGGTGTGACTGCCGATGTAGCCGGCGCCGCCGGTCACGAGGACGGATGGAAATTTGCTCATGGATGAACGGTTCTCGGACCCCGGTTTTAGACCGCGGGATTTTACATTAATGTCCCGGTGTGGCTGTGACGCATTCTGCACCCGCGCCGTTCGATCGGCTGACACCCGGCGCGGTGGCCGACGCCGCCGAGAGCATCGGACTCGAGCCCTCGGGCCGTTTGTTCGCACTCAACAGCTACGAGAACCGCGTCTATCAACTGGGCGATGAATCCGGGGCGCTCTGGGTGCTCAAGTTCTACCGCCCCGCGCGCTGGACCGACGCGCAGATCGAGGAAGAGCACGCCTTCACCTTCGAGCTCGCGCGCGCCGAGCTGCCGGTCGCCGCACCGCTCGAGCGCGACGGCGAAAGTTTGTTTGTCCACGACGGGTCGCGGTTCGCCGCGTTTCCGTACCTGCCGGGCCGCGCGCCCGAGCTCGACGACCGCGCGACGCTCACGTTGCTAGGCCGCACGCTCGCGCGCATCCATGCGATTGGCGCGCGCACCCGCTTCGTGCACCGTCCCGCGCTCGATCTCGAGCGACTCGGCGTGCGTGCCCGCGCCGCCGTGCTCGCGAGCGGCTTCGTGCCCGACGCGCTCGCCGGACAATACGCGCGGGTCAGCGAGCAGGTGATCGGACGAGTCCGACAATGCTTCGAGGGGTTCGGGCCTCTGCCGCGCGTGCGCATCCACGGCGATTGCCACGCCGGCAACATCCTGTGGCGCGAGACGGGGCCGCTGTTCGTCGACCTCGACGACTGCCTCGCGGGTCCGCGCATCCAGGATCTGTGGATGTTTCTTTCGGGAGACTCCGCGAGCCAGCAGTCGTCATGGGCGGCGCTCATGGAAGGCTACGAGCAGTTCGGCGAGTTCGACTTCGCCGAGCTGACGCTCGTCGAGGCATTGCGCAGCTTGCGCATCCTGCACTACGCCGCGTGGATCGCGAGCCGCTGGAACGACCCGGCGTTTCCGCGAGCGTTTCCGTGGTTTGGCGAGCCCCGTTTCTGGGAGCGGCACCTCTCGGACCTGTTCGAGCAGCTCGCGGCGATGGACGATCCGCCCATCCTCTCGCGATGACCGTGCCCGGACAGGCGAGTCGAATTGACAGGCATCAATGTCTTGCCTGCTAGTATAGGTAGGGGAGGAATTCAGGGATGTTCATCAGCTGTCGCGCCATGGTCGTCGCCGTCTTCGCAGCGGGCGCGCTGCTCACGGCCTGCGACGACGCACCCGACGAAACGGCGGCGCGGCCTGCCGAAACTAACAAGCCCGCCAGGGCCAAGGTCGCGGAGCTGCCGCCGGAGATGGTGGCCGCGGTGTCGGCCGGCAGCACTTCGACGGTCGGCGTGCACTTCGCGCTCAGAGCCACGCCCATCGTGAACCAGGCGCTGCCCATCGACATCGCGATCGTTCCGCACCGGGAATTCGTCGCGGTGCGCGCTCATTTCGAAGCGCAGGATGGCCTCGCGCTGACGGCGGGCGATTCGTTCGCCGCCGCCACCACGAGCCCGGCGGAGAAAGCGATCAAACATGAGCTCGTCGTACTTCCGCAGCGCGACGGCGTCTTCATGATCACGGTGAGCGTCGACACCGAGGGTGAGGACGGCGCGATCACACGGGTGTTTTCGATCCCGGTCATCGTCGCGCCCGCGGGCAGTGCATCCGCAGGCGCGGCGCGCGCAGCGAATCCCGCCCCTGGGAAACCCGCCGCGAACTGAAAGCCCGCAAACCGCGAGGCGCTTCACAAGCCACCGGATTCTCCGGACATATCATGCAATTTGGTTTGCGATTGCATCGTTATGTCAAAAGCGCAGGGAGGTCCTACCTCCTCAAATCCTGAGTCCGATGCCGGCGGTTCGGGCGACAGCCTGATCGCCTCGGCCGCGCGCGTCGGTCTCGACGATCTGCCGATGCGACGCCTGCACCCGCTGCTGCAGGCGCAACTGCGTGAGCTGCGCGCGCGCGTGACCGGCGGACGCATGAGCGCTCTCGAGCTGCTCGAGATGCTGAGCCGCTACTACGACTCCGTCGACGACGAGCGGCGCGCGATGGTGCGCTCGATGCAGCTGATGTCGGACGAGGCGCGCTCGCTCGGCGTGGAGATCGCGGAGCAGGGCGCTGCGCAACTGCAGACGATCCTCGATCACATCAAGGACGTCGTCATCACGGCGAACACGGACGGTGTCATCGACCGCGCGAACCCGATGGCCGAGCGTGTCTTCGAACATCCGCGCGCGGAGTTCATCGGCATGTCGCTCGAAGCGCTCGTGCCCGGCATCGCGGTCGACGATTCCGTCGGCGCGGGGCTCGCGAAGCTCGCGGACTCGAGCGACACCTTCCGCGGCATGCGCGTATCTCCCGAGATCATGGCGCGTCGCGCGAACGGATTGCTGTTCCCCGCCGAAATAGCAGTCAGCCGCGCACGCCAGGGCCGCGGCGAGGTCTACGTGATCTGCCTGCGCGACATCTCGGAGCGCCACGCGACACAGCAGGCGCTGCGCGACAGCGAGGCGCGTTACCGCACGCTCGTCGACAACGCGCCCGAGGCCATCGCCGTCATCGACGCCGACACGCGCCGCTTCGTCGAGGCGAACGAGCCGGCGCTCAAACTATTCAAGATGACGCGCGAGCAGCTGCTCGCGAGCACCCTCGGCGCGGTCAGCGCGGACGTGCAGCCCGACGGGCAGCATTCCATGTCGCCCCATCGTCAGCACCTCAAGCGCGCGGCCGCGGGCGAGTCGCAGGTGTTCGACTGGGTGCACCGCGACGCGACGGGTCGCGACATTCCCTGCGAGGTGCGTCTCGTGCGGCTGCCGGGCAGCGGGTCGCTCGTGCGCGCCAGCATCACCGACATCTCCGAACGCAAGCGCGCCGAGATCGTGCTCGAGAACGAGCGCGCGTTCTTCGCGCTGCTCGCCTCCAATGCGGGGCTGCCGGCCGTGCTCGACGTGATCTCGGCGCTCGTGCAGGCCGTCTATCCACGCGCGCGTTGCACGATCTCCGTGCTCGCCCCGGATGCGAGCTGCTTCGCGCTCACGATCGCGCGGCAGTTGCCGCCGATGCTGGCCGCGGTGCTCGAGCGCACTCCCATCGAACCACGGCGTGGATCCTGCGCAGCCGCCGTCTACTCGGCCTGCGACGTGTACGTCGCCGACGTCGCGAACGATCCGCATTGGGCCGATCGCCGCCAGGTCGTGCTCGATGCGGGATTCCGCGCGGTGTGGTCGATGCCGATCCGCGGCACGAGCGGCAAGCTGCTCGGTTCCGTCGCGATCTACCGCCCGGAGCCCGGGTTGCCGGATCCGCGCGAGCAGATGCTCCAGGCGCACGCCGCGCGTCTCGCAGGCCTCGCGATCGAGCGCAACCTCGCCGAGGAGGCGCTGCGCGCGAGTGAATCGAAATTCCGCGGCCTCTTCGAAGGCGTGATCGAGGGCGTCTACCAGAGCACGCGCGACGGCCGGCTCGTGTCCGTCAACAGCGCGTTCGTCGAGATGCTCGGCTTCACGTCCGCCGAGGAGATGTACGCGCTGCCGAGCTCGGTGATGCTCTACTGGAACCCGCACGACCGCGCCGACTTCGTGCGCCAGGTCGATGCCAATGGCGAAGTCCGCTCGGCGGAAGTGCTGCTGCGCCGGCGCGACGGCTCGCAGGTCGTGGCGCTCGAGAACTCGCGCGGCGTGCGCGACGGCTCGGGCCGCATCGTGGGCTACGAGGGCACGATGTCCGACATCACCGCGCGCAAGCGCGCGGAGCAGGCCATCGCGGCCGAAAAGGACCGCGCGCAGGTCACGCTGCAGTCGATCGGCGATGCCGTGATCACGACCGACGCGGGCGCGCGCATCGACTATCTGAATCCGGTCGCCGAGCGCCTGACGGGCTGGACGATGGACGAGGCGCGCGGCCGGCCGATCGGCGAGGTGTTGCAGTTCATCGACGAGGCGACGCGCAAGCCGGTGGCCTACACGCTCGAGCGCGTATTGCAGGCCGGAGAGACCTCCGTGCCCTCGGACCGCACGATGCTCGTCAATCGCCGCGGCGAGGAGCTCGCGATCCAGGACACCGCGACGCCGATCCGCAGCCGCGAAGGCACACCCGTCGGCGCGGTCATCGTGTTCGGCGACGTCACGAAGGAGCGGCGCCTCAAGCGCGCGCTCTCTTACCAGGCGAGCCACGACGCGCTCACCGGTCTCATCAACCGGCGCGAGTTCGACGCGCGGCTCGAGACGTCGGTGACAGCCGCGCAGCGCGGCGAATGCGAGTACGTGCTGCTGTACGTCGACCTCGACCAGTTCAAGGTCGTGAACGATACCTGCGGTCACAGTGCCGGCGACCGGCTGCTGCGCGACATCACGAGCCTGCTGCAGACCCGCGTGCGGGCGTCGGACACGATTGCGCGCCTCGGCGGCGACGAGTTCGGCATCCTGCTCGAGCGTTGTTCGCTCGAACAGGCCGAACGCGTCGCGGACAGCATCCGCCAGGCCATTCATGCCTACCGTTTCCTGTGGGGCGCCAACAGCCTGTCGGTCGGTGCGAGCATCGGCGTCGTGCGCATCGCGCGCGATACGACGAGCGCGGCATCCGTGCTGTCCGCCGCCGACATCGCCTGCTACGCCGCGAAGGACGGCGGCCGCAATCGCGTGCAGGTCTACGAGCGCGATCAGGGCACGAGCCGGCATCGCGAGATGCAGTGGGTCGGCCGCATCGCGCGTGCGGTGGAGGACGGCCGGCTCGAGCTCCACGCACAACGGATCATCTCCATCGCCCCGGGTAAAGGCGCCGGGACCTCGCACGCGATTGCCGCGCCGTTCTACGAGCTCGTCGTCCGCCTGCGCGACGAAGACGGCTCGCTCGTCGCGCCGAGCGAATTCATTCCGGCGGCCGAGCGCTACAACGTGATGATCATGGTCGATCGCTGGGTCGTGAACCGCACGGTCGAGATG